>Ga0209698_10006860_pt1 | contig 12045 bp, 4 predicted proteins | sample LitLauG_LLR_2012_FD_187203 | JGI IMG/M metagenome (GOLD analysis project Ga0209698, IMG submission 187203) | Freshwater sediment microbial communities from Pennsylvania, USA - Little Laurel Run_MetaG_LLR_2012 (SPAdes) (version 2) | ecosystem: Environmental > Aquatic > Freshwater > Creek >...
CAATTCGGTTACTCCGTTGGCGGCGCCTCGGATTCGGAGAACGGCTACCTTGTGGAAGGGCAGGACACGGAGCAGCTCTCCGGCGGCTATTCCAAGGCCAACGTTCCTTTCCAGTTCATTCAGGAAGTCCAGATCAAGAGTTCGGGCATCGAGGCCGAGCACGGTGCCGCTCTCGGCGGCGTAGTCAACGTGATCATGAAGAAGGGCGGCAACGCCTTCCACGGCTCGTTGTTCTCTACGTATGAATCCAACTCACTGGATGCCAACAACAACGGAATTTACTTGCGCTATGACCCGACTGCAGGCGGAACGCCTGGTTTTGATCCCGGCGCTCAGGATTACAATCCGAGGAAAGACCACTTCCGCATCATTCAGCCTGGCTTTACGGTTGGCGGCCCGATCATGAAGGACCGCCTGTGGTTCTTCCTGGGCTTTGCTCCCCAGTTCAACACCTTGGCCAAAACCGTTGACTTCGGTACGAACGACGGAGGCGCCGGCAACCAGTACTTCACCCAGGACCGGCAGCAGTACTACACGAGCGCTCGCCTGGACGGCGTTCTGACGCAGAAGATCCGCGTCTTCGGTTCGTGGTTGTATCAGTACGGGCGCGAGACCGGTGTCAATATGCCAATCTCTGATCCAGTAAGCGGGCAGGCAGGTTATGTGAACACGTCTACGGGAAGTCCGTTGACGTCCTTTTCACACGGCCTGGGCTGGGTGGCGCCGAACGCGACCTACAATGTGGGAGCTGACATCAGCCTGAGCCCGAAGGTTATCTCCACCACTCGTTTCGGGTACTTCTTTGAGAACTATCACGACTTTGGCTGGCAGACCTCGACTCCGGACCTTCTATGGAACACCAGCGGCGTGGGTGCCAAGGATAACAAAGGCCTTGCGCTACCGGCCGCGCTCGCCGTGAACGGCGGCACCGCCACCGCACCCTATGTGAGCACATTCACTCCTTACAACGCCAACAAGCACTACCAGTTCGACCAGGACGTGGCGTTCTTCAAGAGTGGCTGGGCGGGAACCCACAACATCAAAGCCGGCTATCAGCTTAACCATCTGGTCAACGTAATTTCTCAGAACGGCAATGTGCCCTTGGCCTTCGTGAACGTTGGTGCGGGGAACGGGCATTCCCCATCCACAACCTTCGGTGTTGGTAACTGTGCCACCCTGACCGCCGCGTGGGGCACTTGCGCTGGCCAGTATGGCTATATCACAGTGCAAGACTTCGCGACGGTTCTGCCCAAGCCCGCGGCTGACTGGAATCATGCCTTCTTCGTGCAGGATGCTTGGACGGTGGGTCACGGCCTGACCTTGAACCTGGGCCTCCGGGTTGAGAAAGAGAGTCTGCCAGTTCCTGCCGGACTCATACCCAGTGGCTTCCAACCCCCGAAATCCATCAACTTCTCCTGGAGCGACAAGATTGAGCCTCGCCTGGGAGCCGCGTGGGGATCGGCGAACGGGAAGATAAAGATCTTCGGCAGCTATGGTGTGGTCAACGACGTGATGAAGCTGCTGCTGGCCCAGACTTCGTGGGGTGCGCAAGGGTACAACCAGTGCAGCTACGCCCTGGGTCCGGATGCGAGCGGCGGGTTCAGCGTTTCCGATATCGATCTGGTCTTCAGCAACGGCCGTGCCTGCCCGAGTGGCCTGACCAATCAGGGAGCGAACTTCGCCAGCGGTTCAACTCCTGCGGCACTGACCGACACCAAGACCGGCGTCTCGCTGATTGAAAACGCCAATTTCCGTCCGTGGGAGCCGGTGGCGCCCGGCGTTAAGCCTTATCGTCAACACGAGTACGTCGGCGGGGTGGACTACCAGCTTTCGAAAAACCTGGCGTTGGAAGCCCGCTATGATCGTCGCCGTCTCGATCACGTGATTGAGGACTCGTCTTTGGCCGATCCGACAGTCGGAGAGGTTTACGCTGTGGTTAATCCTGGCGAGGGGGTGAACCGAAACATAGACGGGTACGCCACCTTCCTCCAATCGCTCGGCAACTCCTTCGGCCCCGGGATTCCATCGTTCAATTCCGCCGCCAACTTCGGTACCTGTCCGACATGCCCACCCATGCCGAAGGCCATCCGCAACTACGACGGCGTTGAATTCCGGCTGACCAAGACCACGAGCAACGGTTGGGCAGGAATGTTCAGCTACACCTACAGCCGGCTGTATGGTAACTACACGGGCCTGACCACCACCGACCAGAACGACGGCAACGCGGCGGGACGCAACTCGCCCGATACCTCCCGTGCGTTCGACGAGCCGTTCTTCTACTACGGCGCCAATGGCAAGTCGAACAATGGGCTTCTGCCCACCGATCGCCCGAACACGTTGAAGGGCAACATTTATTACGCCGTACCCTGGAAGAGTATGACCACGACCTTTGGTCTTTTCCAGTTTGCCTATCAGGGCAGCCCGATGACCTCGTACATCGACTTGACCGCTGCCACGATTGGAATCCCATACGAAGCAGCGTATCTCTATGGCCGCGGCAACTGGGTCAATGCAGTCACCGACCCGACCACCGGGAAGATCTCCATAGGCAGCCCCTTTGCCCGCCGTACGCCCTGGTTCACCCAGACCGATTTCAGCCTTTCCCATTCCATCAAGGTGAACAAGAACAACGAACACGAGGTCCTGCGCTTTGAAGCGAACATAATCAACTTGTTCAACCAGCACTCGGTAGTCCAGTATTACGAGGGCATCAACTCGCAATATTTCTCGAGCGCTCTGCATCCTGGGTATGACCCAAATACCTCGAATCCGCAAACGTCAATCAGCCTTGCCAGCGGTGCGAGTTTGTATCAGACGCTTATGACTGGTTACAACCCGCAGCAGTGGATTGACGGTGTGGCAGCGGCTCCCGCTGGTTGTGTAACAAAACCGGTCAACAACTGTACTACCGCTGCGATTCCGGCGGTGACGAGGAGTTCGCAGTATGGCGTGCCGAATCAGTATCAGCTTCTGCGTAATATGCGCTTGGGGGTCAGCTTCACCTTCTAGTGGCAATCGCTCTTAGAAGGGATGCCGTTGAAAAGGGACGTAGCGGCACCCTGTTGATGAGAGAAATCGAGGGCGGCGTCTGCAGCTTGCCCGTCAGGGCGGTCTGAGGATCCGGGCCTCTATTATGGCCAACTCCTACAGTGCATTCCTGCGTGCGATATTTCCCAACACGGCGGCACTCGGCTTGATAGTCCGTTTCTGTGTTTTCAGGTCCACTGCCACCAGCCCAAACTTCGGCGTGTAGCCCGACATCCACTCGAAGTTGTCCATGAGTGTCCACGCGATATAGCCACGCACATCCACCCCGTCATCGATGGCACGCTTCAGCCCCGCCAAGGCCCTTTGGAAATACTCCACACGGCGGGCGTCATCGTCGGTGGCAATGCCGTTTTCGGTTACGATAATCGGCACCCTCGTTTCCTTGCTCGCATACCGCACCACGTGTTCTACGCACTCCGGATAGAACTCCCACCCCACCTGCGTAAGCTCCGCACCCTTTGGCGCTGGCAGGTCCTTCTTCCCGACGATTGAACGAGAATAGGTCTGCACGCCCAGGTAATCGCAATGCCTGGCCGCTTCCAGCCAGGGTGCATACACATCTGCCCGTTTCTCTTCCAGGTGGCTGTCCTCGGGCGCAGGCTGATCGTCGGTCATCGCCAGATTGAAGCCCACTGGCATTTCGGGCCGCACTGACTTCATCGCATCTTTGGCCTTGGCGTGCGCTGATAACAGTCCGTCGCGTGTCCTTTTGCCGTCGCCCAGGAAAAGATCGGCAAACTCCGGCGCATTGAGCTGCTGGCGCACGTTCGCCAAGCCAGCCTGCATCATCTCGGCGACGCTCATTCCCGCCGGCGCGCCCGGCAAGTTGAACCAGTTCAGCAGTTGGGGAACGTCTGGCTCGTTCATGGTCGACGCATATCCAACCAGATCGCCCAGATGCCTGGTCGCCTTTTCGCAGAAGCGCGCATACAAACCGGGAGCTTTCGGATTGCCCCAGCCACCCCTGATCGCGAACCAGCGTGGTATGGAGAAATGCGAATAGGTGAGCATTGTTGTCAGGTTGTGTTCCTGGCAGGCCGCCAACATGCGCCGATAATGGTCCAGTTCCGCGTTGGAGAAGAACCCCTCCTCCGGCTCGATCCGCGACCACTCCAGCGAGAAACGGTAGGTGTTGAATCCGAGGTCGGCGAGCATGCTGATGTCTTGCGGATACAGGTGATAGTGATCGCAAGCGTCACCCGACGGCTCCTTGAAGATGCTTCCCGACAGATGTTCCATGGTCCAAAAATCGCTATTGGTGTTGTTGCCTTCCACCTGGTGGCCCGCGGTGGCACATCCCCACAGAAACTTAACTGGAAAGCTCTTGCCCGGCGCCGCACCGGCGGAAGGAGCGTTCATCGCTACTTGGGCAAAGGAAGGTTTGTCGATCCCGCCAAGCACAAAAGCAGTCGCAGCCTGTCGTAAGATCTCGCGCCGGGATATTCCATTCGAGTCGTTCGCTGTTTTCAACTCGCCTTTGCTCATCACCGACACTCCTTTGCGTTGCGGGCCTTGGATGTTCTCGAGATTTTGATTGCAGGTCAGCGGCGCCACTAGGACGGGCCATCATGGGTTGACGATGAGTCAATCGAACCGGAGGCTTCTGTCCTAGGCCGGCTCCACATGGCTTGGTGGATAATCCTCGTAAACGACATCAAGATACACCGAAAGCCACGGAACCCTGGAGCCATTTCGGGAGCGGTATTCCGATGCTCTTACACCTCGGGGAGCTCGCAAAACACCGATTCCTCGACCAAAAAGAAAACGGCCCCGCCGGCAGGGATGCCAGCGGGGCCTTCGATTGAGATGGCGGTCGTTCTACGGGAAGTAGTAGCGGAACGATGTCCAGAACATGTTATCGATGGCCTTCGGGGAAACGCTGTTAGCGGTATTGTTATTGCCGTACCAGCCATCCTTTTCAAAGTAGGAGTACTGGAGTCCCCAGCGCAGACCGCCTTTGGGACCCTGGTAGAACCGGTGCCAGAATCCGATGGTTCCCTCCTTAATGATGCGAACATCGCCAGCACAACTTCCGCTGCCAGGTGTGAGCTGATTGGCCGGCGGCACTTCGGTGTTGCAACCGGAGTTATTCGCGAAGGGGGAGCCGTATCCACCGATCTGGTTCAGCTTGAACGTCGTCGTGGTGGTGGCGGCAATATTGGTACCACCAGCGACCGGAATCGCTGGCGTTTTCGTGACGGTAATGCTGTTGTACCCCTTGTAGGCTGTGCGATCTGCGTACTCCGCGCCGAAATAAGTGTAGATATCCACTTTCTTGGTGGCATGGAGTTCGAAACCGAACATTCCATGCCCAGTACGGATCAACGCCTGCGTGCCATAGGGGCGGAACGTCAAGTCGGCCAACTGAGCCGAGCCGTAGCGGCCGATGCCATCTCCGCCTACGGCTTTGCCGAAGAAATCAAGCTTCTTGGCAAATAACGGAACGCGAAAGCTCGCGCCCGCGCCACCGCCGATGCGAGAGTCGTCGAATGCGCCAGCCGCACTAGGCGCAAAGGTGCCGTCCGGGCAGGGAATCGAGGTCGTAACGGCCGGAGGCACTGTATCTTTGGAGTTAGTGCCCACCACACCGCAGGGATAGACCCGGTTGCGGAAGGTGCTGAGGATGCCGAACACTTCGTAGTGGCCCCATCCTGGGTCCAGGGCTGCCTTAACGATAAGGTCGGGCGCCTTGTTCACGGTGTACCCGGACGTGTCGATAAAGTTGTTCAGACCAGCGCCGGCGCCGGGAGCATCGAGGAAGGTATTGCCAGTCGTGGCCACGGATGCAGAACCAACCGTTGTTGTGGTGACGAGTGAAAAGCCGCGTCCACCGATGGTCGCCTGCGGCCCTTCAATCGAAAGGCCCAGGGCAAACTTGCCCCCAAAGTCTTTAACGACACGGAAGCCGTACTGCCGGGCCCAGGTGAAACCGACCACGTATTGCGGGTCAATAATCATCGGAAGGGCTTCTTGCCGGTTTTGGATGCCCTTTCTGTCCTCTGTCGCCAGGGTCCACATCTGGCCGCCCGTGAAACTCCATCCGTTGTCGAATGCCGCTTGCGCGTAAACCTGGCGCTGGCGAAACACGTAGCTGTTGCTCTGGCGGTTGTTAGAAGTCACGCCCGCGCCCAGAAAGTCGCCCTCATAGTAACCGGTCAGTTTCACGTCTCCGACCTTGCTTTCCGCGAGCAGGGTAAGGCGGCTCTGGCGAGCGGCGAAAGCGTTCTCGGCGACCCTGGACAGGTCGTTCCCGGCAAAAGGAATTCCCGTGAACGGAGTGTTTATATCGGCACTCGTTGCTCGTTGCCGAGAGACGGTTTCAGCGGCGACGAAGCCGCCCGGAGTGAGCGTAACCCCTTTGAAGTGGATCGCCGCAGGGCTTTCGAGAGCCTCTTTGACGTTCTTCTGCGTCTCTTGCAGAGAGAGCACGGTGGTGGTGGCATTCTGCTTGAGGTCGTCGACGTCAGTGCGGAGCGCGGTGACGGACTGCTCCTGCTTGCTAGCCTCAGCGCTTACCGAATCAGCCTTGGCCTGGGCCTGTGCGGCGGCCGTCTGGCTCTGATCGAGCCGTTGTTGCAACTGCTGTACGGCCTGATCGCGGTTCTGCACTTCCTGCCGAAGGGCCTCGATCTGTTTCTGCTGGGCCTCGATGGCATCGGACATGGTTTTCAACTGGCTCGCGACGCTCGGCCCCGCAGGCGCCTTGGGCGCTTTGCGCGCCTTTGTAGTGCCACTGGTAGCGGTCTGGCCAAAAGCAGCTATCGTGCTTACGGCCAGCACGCACAAAAGCAGCTGGGCTAGTACTCGTCTCATTATTCTCTCTCCTCAAGAAAGTAGTTCGACACTTCGACACGCAAAAAAATCCGAGACGCACCTGTACTGCGCTGAAAACTCGGAAGGTGGATGCTAGCGGCGATTTGTTACAAACATGTGAATTTGCCATGAATAAACGGTGAATTGCCCCCTATGCGGCCAGCAAGAATGCCACTGATTTGGGCGGCTGGCAAGCCATCAAGTTCATACTTTGCTCTTGGTTAGGTCTGTATGCGGCCACGGGACATCTTGTTGAGCCTCATGCTGGAGGTGTTCCGCCTCCCGGATGATCAGAATGGTGCCGGAGCCTGATATATAATGGTGGTCGTTAGCGGTCCACTCGAGAATGTCATTGGCATCTCGCAAACACGAACTCCTGCTGGGACGCTTTGCGGTCGCGCTTTTGAGCGTTTTGGCGCTCACGATCAGTCTGGCCAGTCGTACCGCAGAGCTCAAGCTTTCCAGTCACACCTCGGTGGAATCGCAGGCCCAGAAGGGCGAAGTTCAACACCGCGACCGGGATGCCTTTGTCTGGGCGCCCATGCTGGCGAATTCCGGTTCCTTTTACCTGGCAGTCTTGTCAGAACCAGTCATGCCGGAGGAATCGACAATCCTCTGCGAGCAAGTCGACAGTTGTCTCTATAATCGCCCGCCTCCGCTTTCCTAAGTCCTCACTACATTTCTTTCAGGAAGTCTGGTGCAGTTCACAGGTCTTGTCATGACCTGGAAGGCTATTCAACAAAACGGGTCGCCATCGCCTTTTGGGTGCCAGTCACCCAAGTGGTTTGGGCCTCCGCGTCGGGTGCCTTGCGCACGTCAGTAGGAGCGGGCAGAGATAGAGTGGGGCCAGATCAGTTTCCCCATTGTGCGGCTGCCGGATAAGACTGCGTTGGCTCACAGAAGAACACTGAGGATCCGTAGAGGAACCAGGCAAACAACCATGGAATTCAATCGCAAACACGCAGTTATCTCCGTGATCGTTCTGATCGTCTTCATCGGAGTGCTCGTCACTGTGTTCGGCCGGGGCGCGAAGGCGAATCAAAGTGCCCCGCAGGCTCGTCCGGCGGCGGTAGTGCTGGCACGCCGCAAGCCGTTGTCGAACACCGTCACTCTCTCGGGAGAGTTCCGGCCGTTTCAGGAAGTGGACGTTCACGCCAAGGTGGCAGGCTACATTCGCGTGATCCGCGTCGATGTAGGTGACCGCGTAAAGAGCGGACAAGTACTTGCGGTGCTTGAGGTGCCCGAGTTGCAGGCTGAGCTGCAGGGCACGGATGCCGCTGTGCGCCGCAGCAAGGACGCAGTGCGCCGCGCGAAGAGCGACCTGCAGCGTGCGGACTCCGTGCATGAGGCCGCTCACCTGAATTACACGCGGCTAAAGGAAGCGTCCACCACTCGGCCGGGAATCATCGCACAACAGGAACTGGACGACGCGGAAGCGAAGGACAAGGAAGCGGAAGCTCAGATTTCATCCAGCCAGGCGGCGCTATCGGAAGCGGATAACCAGCTGGACGTGGCCCTGGCCGGTCAGAAGCAGTACACCGCGCTCTCGGACTATACGAAAATTGTCGCTCCCTTCGACGGCGTGGTGACCAAACGCTATGCCGACACAGGTGCCCTGGTGCAGGCGGGAACGTCGTCGAGCACGCAGGCAATGCCCGTGGTGCGGGTGGCTGAAACCGACGTCTTTCGGCTGACTCTGCCGGTTCCCGAATCAGCGGTTCCCCAGGTACATCTGGGCAGCGTGGTCCAGGTTCGCGTGCAGGCACTGGGCCGGACGTTCGAGGGGAAAGTGGCGCGATTCGCAGACTCGGTGGACGAGGATACTCGCACGATGCATACCGAGGTCGATGTTCGCAATACGGACCACGGCCTGGTGCAAGGAATGTATGCCGAAGTAGACCTGACGCTGGCCCACAAGGACGCCGCTCTGACTGTTCCAGTGCAGGCGGTTGTGCGCAACGGCGCGGAGTCGAGCGTGCTGGTTGTGGATGGTCAGAATCGCCTGGAGGAACGGCAAGTCCGGCTGGGGCTCGAAGGCACCAACAGCGTTGAGATTCTCTCCGGTCTCAGTGAAGGGGATCACGTGCTCATCGGATCACGCAGCCAGTTCCGCGCGGGTGATCGAGTTGAACCCAAGGTCATCGCCGAAAACACAGAGGCCGACTACTAATGTCCAGTTTTGCTATCAAATATCCTTTCTTCATTATTGTCGCGTGCCTGATGGTCGCGATCGTGGGCACGGTTACGCTGGTGCGAATGCCTGTGGATCTGTTTCCACCAATCAACATCCCGGTCGTGGTGGTGGCGACGTTCTACTCCGGGATGCCTCCCCAGCAGATCGAAACCGATATCACCAATCCTTTCGAACGGTTCTTCACCCTGGGCAGCGGCATCGACCATATTGAGTCGCGATCGTTGCCCGGGGTGAGTCTAATCAAGATTTACTTTCAACCGGGAACCAACGCCGATGCGGATTTGAGCACAATTTCAAATCTGGCCATGGCCGATCTGCGTCGACTTCCGCCAGGAACCCTTCCGCCGGTGGTTCTGAAGTTCGACGCTTCCAGCCTGCCGGTGTGCTTGATCACGCTCAAGGGACAGGGACTGAACGAGACGCAACTGCGCGATCTGGGCCAGTACACGGTGCGCAATCAAATCGCCAGCGTGCCAGGCGCCTCCGTGCCGCAGCCGTTCGGCGGACGGTATCGGCAGATCATGGTGTACGTTGATCCGCTGAAGCTGGACGCTCACGAACTGTCGGTGATGGACGTGGTCCGCACGGTCAACCAGAGCAACCTGATTCTGCCGGCGGGCGATGTGAAGATCGGACCGTACGATTACAACCTGTACACGAACAGCCAAGTGCCCGCAGCCCAAGCCATCAATGACATGCCTTTGAAGACGGTAGGGCAGGCATCCGTGCTGGTGCGTGACGTGGGTAAAGCGCTGGACGCGCAAGCGATTCAGACCAACATCGTGCGGGTGGATGGGCAACGCTCGGTCTACCTGCCGATTCTCAAGCAGGGGGGAGACACCAACACCATCGCGGTCGTGGATGGGATCCAGGACGCTATCTCGAAACTGGTGGACATCCCCAAACAACTCATCGCCAAGGTCGTGTTTGACCAGTCGATTTTTGTGAAGCGCGCGATCGAGAATCTGCTGCACGAAGGCGCGATCGGACTGGTGCTCACTGGATTGATGATCTTGCTCTTTCTCGGCAGCATGCGGGCTACGGCGGCGGTATTTCTGTCAATTCCGCTCTCGGCGCTGGCGGCGTTTCTGGCGATCAGCGCAGGTGGAGGCACCATCAATACCATGGTGCTCGGAGGCCTGGCTCTGGCGTTCTCGCGTCTCATCGATAATTCGGTGGTCGTGTTGGAGAACATCTTCCGCCATCTCGAGATGGGAGAGGATCCGGAGATCGCGGCCGAGAAGGGCGGCCAGGAGGTCTCGCTGGCGGTGCTTGCGGCCACGATCACGACCGCGATTGTATTTTTCCCAGTCATCTTTCTCTACGGTGTAAGTCGCTTTCTGTTTGTCGCGCTGGCGACGGCAGTTGTGCTGTCGCTGTTCGCATCCTACGTGGTGGCGATGACCGTGGTGCCGCTGTTCTGTGCCAAGCTCATCGGCAAACATCAGGCTGAGGAGGAAGTCGGGGAAGGATCGCTGGGCGCCCGGTTCGGAGTGTTCGCACGGAAATTCGACTATTACTTCGAGAAGATGCTGGTCTCGTATGATCGTACGCTGAACACTTCTTTGCTTCGGCCGATCGCGACAACCCTCGGTCTTGCCGGCGTCTCGCTGCTTTGCCTCTCTCTATATCCCCTGATGGGTCTTGCCTTCTTTCCCCGAACCGATCCGGGGCAATTCGTGATCAATGTAAAAGCGCCATCCGGGACGCGAGTGGAGCTCAATGAACGATATATAAAGGACGTCGAAGATACGATCCGCCAGGTCGTTCCGCCCAATGAACTGGGGATGATCGTATCCAATATCGGCATCACCACCGACTTTTCGGCGATCTACACGCCCAATTCCGCTCCGCACACCGCCTTTGTGCAGGTCAGCCTGAAGGACGGGCACAAGATTGGCAGCTATCAATATATGAACGAAGTTCGCAATCGGTTGAGCCGTGACATGCCCCAGCTGAGTACGTATTTCCAGTCCGGAGGACTGGTGGACGCGGTGCTCAATATGGGTATGCCCGCGCCGATTGACATCCAGGTGAGCGGAAACAACCTCAAGCAGGTCTATGCCAGCGCGACGGACATTGCTTCGCGGGTGCGCGGGCTTGCAAATGTGAGCGACGTTCTGATCCCACAGGATATTGACTACCCCGCGTTGCGACTGGATGTGGATCGGGAGAAAGCAAGCCTGGTCGGACTATCTCAACAGGAGGTGGTGGACAACATCATCACGGCTTTGACCTCGAACGGCATGATCGCGCCCGACTACTGGATTGATCCCAAAAGCGGGAACCCTTACATGTTGACCGTGCAATACCCCGAGGACGCCATCAAGACGCTGGCGGACCTGAAACAGATCCCGCTGCGCGGTCCGAAACTCGCGAAGCCGACTACGCTCGACACGGTGGTCCGGGTCGAGACCATCCCATCTCCGACTGAGGTTGACCACTACCAGTTGTTTCGCGTGATTGACCTCTACGTATCTCCGAAGACCGAGGACTTGGGAAAAGTCAGCGGCCAGATTGAGAAGATCGTGCAGGACGCGACCCTGCCCGAAGGCGTGCGCGTGAACCTGCGTGGGTCGGTACAGGGGATGCGGTCATCGTTCAAGAGCTTCGGCATCGGATTAATTCTCGCGATTGTGCTGGTGTACCTGGTGCTGGTTGCGCAATTCGCTTCGTTTTTGGATCCGTTCATCATTTTGCTCGCGATTCCTCCCGGGCTTGCGGGAGTGCTGCTGTTCCTGCTTGCGACAGGAACTACCTTGAACGTGATGTCGTTGATGGGAGTAGTGATGATGGTGGGAATTGTGGTCTCGAACAGCATCCTGATTGTTGAGTTTGCCCGCAACCTGCAGCGGGAGGGCAAACCCCTGCAGGAAGCTGTCTCGGTCGCGTCGCGCCTGCGATTGCGGCCGGTCCTGATGACCGCCTCCGCCGGTGAAGTGTTCCGCGGCATCGCCTTCGCGCCCACCGCCGGCACGACGCCCATGAGC
>Ga0209698_10006861_pt1 | contig 12044 bp, 10 predicted proteins | sample LitLauG_LLR_2012_FD_187203 | JGI IMG/M metagenome (GOLD analysis project Ga0209698, IMG submission 187203) | Freshwater sediment microbial communities from Pennsylvania, USA - Little Laurel Run_MetaG_LLR_2012 (SPAdes) (version 2) | ecosystem: Environmental > Aquatic > Freshwater > Creek >...
ATCCCCACCACCGCAATCCCCGCCGCCGTCGCCGAGCACACGCCCGAAAGCGAATCCTCAAAGGCGACCGCGTGCGACGCTTTCGCGCCGAGCCGCTCCAGCCCCGTCTGATAGGGCAGCGGATCGGGCTTGCCGCGCGCCAGTTCCGGGCCGATCACCAGCGTCTTGAAACGTTGCGAAAGCCCGAGGGCCGTCAGCACTTTTTCGGCGTTGGCGCGCGGCGCGTTGGTGACCACTGCGCAGGGCAGGGCGTGCGCGTCGGCGTGGTCGAGCAGAGCGACGGCGCCGGGCGTCGGGACCATCGCGCCGACGCGGGCGCGATAGGCCGCCTCCTTGGCCTCCAGCACCTGCTCGCGCTCGGCGACCGAAAGTTGCGGCAGGAAACGCGCGCCGATGGCCGGGTTCGGCGCGCCCATGATTTCGCGGACGTAGAGCGCACGGTCGAGTTTGATGCCGAACGGCGCAAATACGTCCTGAAACGCCGCCAGATGATCGCTGTCGCTGTCGACCAGCGTGCCGTCGAGATCGAAAAGTAACGCCGGCCTCACATCGTCGCCCCAATCTGCCACGGCGCAAATTCCGCCTCGCCATAGCCCAGCGCCTCCGACTTCGAGCGCTCGCCGCTGGCCACGCGCAGTACGTGCTCGAAAATCTGCCTGCCCTTAGCCTCGATGGAGACGCCGTCGAGCACGTCGCCGCAATTGATGTCCATGTCCTCCTCCATGCGGCGGAACATTTCTGAATTGGTGGCGAGTTTGATCGAGGGCGTCGGCTTGCAGCCGTAAGCCGAGCCGCGCCCGGTGGTGAAGCACAGCACGTTCGCGCCGCCCGCCACCTGCCCCGTCGCCGAGACGGGGTCGTAGCCGGGCGTATCCATATAGACAAAGCCGCGAGCGGTGACGGGTTCGGCGTAGCGATAGACGCCATTAAGCGGTGTGGTGCCGCCCTTGGCCGCCGCTCCCAGCGATTTCTCCAGAATCGTGGTGAGGCCGCCCGCCTTGTTGCCCGGCGAGGGATTGTTATTCATCTCGCCGCCGTTGCGCGCGGTGTAATCCTCCCACCATTTGATGAGGCTAACCAGCTTGTCGCCGATCTCGCGGCTCGCCGCGCGCGCGGTCAACAAATGTTCGGCGCCGTAAATCTCCGGCGTCTCGGAGAGGATCGCCGTGCCGCCGTGCTTGACCAGCAGATCGACCGCCGCGCCCAAAGCCGGATTGGCGGTGATGCCCGAATACCCGTCCGATCCCCCGCATTGCAGCGCCAGCATCAATTCGCTCGCCGGCCGCGTCTCGCGCCGCGCGCGCGCCAGGATCGGCAGCATCGTGCGCACGCGATCCAGCGCCGCCTCCACCGTCTTGCGCGTGCCGCCCGTCGCCTGAATGGTCAGCGACTGGAACAGGTCTCCTTCGACGATGCCGTATTCCTCCTTCATGCGACCGATCTGGAACACCTCGCAGCCCAGCCCGATCATCAGCGCGCCGCCCATATTGGGATTGCCCGCATAACCCCATTGCGTGCGCTTGAGCGCCTCGAACCCCTCGCCCTTAGCCGCCATGCCGCAGCCAGTGCCGTGCACCAGCGGAATAACGCCGTCGACCTCCGGGTAATCGTCGAGCAGACCCTGCTTTTCGACCTCGCGCGCGACAAGCCGTGCGACGGTGGCCGAGCAATTCACCGAGGTGAGAACCCCCAGATAATTGCGCGTGCCGGTCTTGCCGTTGGCGCGCCGGTAGCCCTCGAAGGTCGCTTGCTTCTCAATCGGCAGCACCTCCACCGCCCGCGCGTCCTGCCCGAAGCGGTAATCGCGCTGGAAATCGTGCAGCACGCAATTGTGCTCATGCACCCATTCGCCCGCCGCCACATCGCGCCCCGCAAAGCCGATGATCTGCCCGAACTTGCGGATCGGCTCGCCGCTGGCGATCGCCGCCGCCGCCATCTTGTGGCCGCGCGGCACGCGCTCGCGCGCGCTCACGCCCTCGGGGGCGTCGCCGGGGGCGAAGCCCTCCACGGCGATCAGCACATTGTCGCGCGCGTCTAGGCGCAGGGAGCGGGTCATGGGGTCTCCTTCTTAGGGCGTGAACAGGCTGGGTTTTTCGCGCGCGAGCGCCTCGAAATTGGCGGCCACCTGGCCGATATGCGCCGCCATCGCCAGCCGCGCCGCCTCCGCCTCGCGCCCGGCGATGGCCTCGTAGACGGCGCGGTGTTCGGCCAGCGCCTGCATCAAACGGGTGGGCGGAATCATCATCAGTCGGCGCGCGCGCTGCAACCGTCCGTGCAGCACGTCGAGCATTTCGGCGGTGCGCTGCAGGTTCAGCGGCGCGGTCAGGCCGACGTGAAAGGCGACGTCGAGCGCATAGAAACGCGGGCGGTCCTGCGCTTTCGCCGCCGCCTCGGCCGCGTCGAGATTGTCCGCCAGCGCCGCCCGCGCCGTCCCGTCAAGCTCCATCGCCGCCCGCGCGGCGACGGCGCTCTCTACGGCGGCGCGCAGGAACAGCGCCTCGCGCACGTCGCCCGCCGAAATCGGCGCGACGAACGAGCCGCGCTGCGGCGCGATGCGCACCAGCCGCTCAAACGACAGCCGCCCGATCGCCGAAGACACTGGATAGCGCGAGACCCCCAGCGATTCGCATAAAGCCGACTTGTCGATAGCGGCGCCGGGCTCGAGTTCGCCCGCCAGGATCGCCTCCCGGATCGCCTCGTAAGCCAGTTCCGCTTTGCCTGGGGCGCGTTCGCCTGCCATCTCGCTCATCCGCCGCTGACATGTTAGAGGCGATATACGCCGCCGCAAAGCGGAATCGTTGAAGGAAGACGTGATGCCCTATCCCTGGCTGCGCGACGCCGAGATTTTGCCCGTCGATGGTTGCGCCGGCGCGCTGGCGGGCCGCGCCTTCCGGCCGAAACTGGGGCCCAGCGTCGTCGCCGTCCGCCCCGACGGGGTCTTCGACCTCACCGCCGTCCATCCGACGATGCGCGATCTGGCCGAAAGCCCCGATCCCGCCGCCGCGCTCCGGGCGGCGCCGGGCGAGCGGTTCGCCAGCCTCGGCGAGCTACTGGCCAATACGCCGCCCGACACGCGCGACCCCAACAAGCCCTGGCTGATGGCGCCCGTCGATTTTCAAGCGGTGAAGGCGGCCGGCGTCACCTTCGTCGCCTCGATGCTGGAGCGCGTCATCGAAGAGCGTGCGCGCGGAAACCCCGAAAGCGCCCAGCGCATCCGCAGCGAGACGCATCGGCTGATCGGCGACGATCTGCGCGCGCTGAAACCCGGCTCGGAGGCGGCGTCCCAGCTCAAACAGGCTCTGCTCGCCGAGGGCGCGTGGTCGCAATATCTGGAGGTCGGCATCGGCCCGGACGCGGAGATTTTCACCAAGGCCCAGCCGCTTTCGACGGTGGGCTGCGGCGCGGACGCGGGCGTGCATGAGGGCTCGCGCTGGAGCAACCCTGAGCCTGAGGCCGTGTTGATCGTCGCCTCCGACGGGCGCATCGTCGGGGCGACGCTCGGCAACGACGTCAACCTGCGCGATTTCGAGGGCCGAAGCGCGCTGCTGCTCGGAAAGGCCAAGGACCAGAACGCCAGCGCCGCGCTCGGCCCCTTTGTGCGCTTTTTCGACGCGACCTTCTCGCTCGACGACGTGCGCCAACTGGAGATTTCGCTGCGGGTCGAGGGCGCGGACGGCTTCGTGCTCGACGGTCGCTCCTCGATGGCGCAGATCAGCCGCGACCCCGCCGATCTCGTATCGCAGTTGATCGGCCCGCATCACGCCTATCCCGACGGCGCCGCGCTCTATTTGGGCACCATGTTTGCGCCGACGCAAGACCGCGACGCGCCCGGACAGGGCTTCACCCACAAGAGCGGCGACGTGGTGACGATCCGCGCCGACAATCTCGGCGCGCTGATCAACCGCATCCGCCCCGCGCACGAATGCGAACGCTGGCGCTTCGGGGCCGCCGACCTCATGCGCAGCCTCGCCAGGCGGCGCGCGGTCTGAGGACGCTATGGCCAGCCCGGAACTGATCTGGCTGCCTCCGCCCGTAAATTGGCGCGAGCGCATCGCCGCGCTGGGCGATTTCGGCGATGTGCTGAGCCTCGCGCGCACGCGACTCGATTTCGTGCAGACCAACGCGCTCGACCAGATCGTGCGCCGCCGCTGGCCGGAGCGACCGGCCGACATGCAGCCGGTGCGGCTGGCCTTGCTCGGCTCCTCGACGCTGGGCCATCTGGTCCCCGCGCTCCGCGTGGCGGGTTTGCGCGCCGGTCTTTGGTTGGACGTCTACGAGGGCGGCTACGGGCAGATGCTGCAGGAGTTGGACGATCCCCGATCCGGCCTGCACGCCTTCAGGCCCGAGACGGTTCTGTTCGCACCCGATTCCGAACGTCTCAGTCAGGTCGCCGCGCTGGAATCGTTGCGTGACGAACTGATGGCCTTGTGGCGCAAAGTGCGCGCGGCGGGAATGAGCGTATTGCAACAGACCGCGTTGCCCGCGCCGCCAGCGCTTATGGGGAGCAATGAACATCGCCTTCCGGGTTCTCGCGCGGCTCGTCTCGCGCAGGTCAACCACCATCTGCGCGCATGGGCCGATACCGAAGGCGTCGATCTCGTCGCGCTTGACGCCGCCGCCGCGCGCGACGGCCTCGCGGCCTGGCGAGACCCGGCGCTTTGGGCGCGCGCCAAACAGGAAGTGCGTCCCGCCGCCGCGCCGATGTATGGCGAACTGGTCGTGCGCGTGCTGGCCGCGCGGCTCGGCCGCTCGCGCAAATGTCTGGTGCTCGACCTCGACAATACATTGTGGGGCGGCGTCATCGGCGATGACGGCCTGAACGGCATTGTGCTGGGGCAAGGCAGCGCGCTGGGCGAGGGGTTCCTCGCCGTGCAGGCTTACGCGAAAGCGCTGTCGCAGCGAGGCGTGATCCTCGCCGTCTCATCCAAGAACGACGAAGCCAACGCATGGGAGCCGTTCGACAAGCATCCCGAGATGATCCTTCGCCGCAGCGACATCGCTTGTCTGGTCGCCAACTGGGACGACAAGGCCGCCAATATCCGGCTGATCGCGCAGCGCCTCAACATCGGCCTCGACAGCCTCGTTTTCCTCGACGACAACCCGTTCGAGCGCACCCGGGTGCGCGAGGCCCTCCCGATGGTCGCCGTGCCCGAAGTCCCCGACGAACCTGCGCTCGTGCCCGACATTCTAAGCGGCGCCGGCTATTTCGAGGCCGTTGCGCTGACCGACGAGGACCGCGCCCGCACACAGCAATATCGAGGCAACGCCGAACGCGAAGCGTTGCGCGAGGGCGTCAACGATCTCGGCGGCTATCTCAAGAGCCTGCAGATGCGGTTGATCTGGGGTCGCTTCGACGAAGCCAACAAACCGCGCATCGTCCAACTCATCAACAAAACAAACCAGTTTAACCTGACGACGCGTCGATATACCGGGGCCGATTACGACGCATTTGTGCAAGACCCGCAGATCCTCGGCCTGCATATGCGCCTGATCGACCGTTTCGGCGACAACGGTCTCATCGCGGTCGTCATCGGCAAGGTTGAGGGCGAGGTGCTGCGGATCGACTCCTGGCTTATGAGCTGCCGGGTGCTTGGCCGCGAGATGGAGGCGGCGACGCTCGTGCTGCTTGCCGACGAGGCGCGAAAGCGCGGGCTTGGGCGCCTGATCGGCGAATATCTGCCGACGGCGAAGAACGGCATGGTGCGCGATCTTTACAAACGGCTCGGCTTCGCCGAAATCGACCAAACCCGCTATGTCCTCGACCTCGCGCAATACGCCCCCGTCCCGCCGCCGATGACGCTGGAGTCCGCATGACCACGCCGAGTGCGCGCGTCCTCGCCGAACTCACCGATCTGTTGCGCGACATTTTTGTGAGCCCCGATCTTGCGCTGACGCGCGAGACCTGCGCCGCCGACGTGCGCGGCTGGGACAGCATGAAACAGATCGAGATCAACATCGCGGTTGAAGAGCGTTACGGCATCCGCCTGACCTCGCGCGAGGTCGACGCGATGCGCAGCGTCGGCGACCTCATCGACCTGATCGAGCGCAAGACCAAATGACTGAAGACGCGCTTCATCTGACATTCTCCGCCGACGAGTCGAACGCCGATCCCTGGCTCGGCGAGGGCTGGCATCACGCCGAAGTCGGCCACCGCTGGACGGACGGGCTTTTGAGCGTGCTGCGCCTTCCCCCGTTCAATCCGCAACCGGGGTTCGCGTTAACGATTCAGTGTTGGCCTTTCAACCCGCCCGGCGTCGAGCAGATGGTGAGCATCACGCTCAACGGCGTGGAAATTCTGCGCTATCGCCCGCCGCACCTGCCGCCCGTTGCCGTCTCTGTCCCCGGCGATCTCGTGCGCTCGGACGGCGAAAACCTTCTGGTGCTCCATCACCCGCACGCGGCCTCGCCCGCGCTCACGCAGGAGGGCGCGGGCGACACGCGCATGCTGGCGCTGGCGATGAAGGCGCTCGACTTCCAACCCCTCGACGAGCCGCTGCATGTCGCGCCGCGCTTGCTGCCCCAGGTCGGCCCGCCTGACGACCCCGCCGAAGCCAAGGCGCTAATGGAGGCGTTCCAAAGTATGGGCCAGCATTGCGGGTTCGGCATGACGCAGCGCCATTTCGGCGCCGAGCCGTTCGGCCTGCTACGCTTTGCCAGCCTCTATCCCGAGGGCCTTGTTAAAGGACTGAGGACCCGCTTCGCGGGCGTCGGCGATCTTGACCAACTGAGCTTCCAGACATTCAAAAATAGCCGGGAGTTGAACGGCCGTCACGCCACCTATCTGCTCGATTATCATACGTTCAGGATGGCTGACGAAACCGATGTCGACGATCTCGCACGCAAGGAGGCGCGACGCCTCAATTATCTGGCGCGGCTGTTCTTCGAACAGCTTGAAAACGACGACAAGATTTTTCTGCGGGTCGGCCATTTCGAGACGCCCGGCGAGGCGCTGGCGCTGCATCTGCTGCTGCGCGCCTATCATCCGCGCGCGCGCCTGCTGGTTCTGGATCGGCCGCCCGACCACGCGCGTGAGCGCGCCGGCCGCGTGATTGAACTGCGCCCCGGCCTCTATCGCGGCTATTTCCTCGCGACAGCGGACCCGGTGTTCGGCCCGTTTCCCGCCCCGGACGAGTGGCTGCGCCTGTGCGCCACAGTCGTCGCCTACGAGCGCGGGCGCGCTTAGCGCCCCACCATCTCGCGCGCTACGATCAGCCGCATAATCTCATTGGTGCCTTCCAGAATGCGATGCACGCGCAGGTCGCGCACGATCTTCTCGACGCCATAGTCGGCAAGATAGCCGTAACCGCCGAACATTTGCAGCGCCCGATCCGCCACATCGAAGCCGATGTCGGTGGCGAACCGCTTGGCCATCGCGCAGAGTTTGGCGGCGTCCGGCGCGTGAGCGTCGAGCGCCGCCGCCGCGCGCCACAGCAGCGTGCGCGCGGCCTCCAGCTCCGTCGCCATGTCGGCGAGACGGAATTGCAACGCCTGGAACTCGTCGAGCCGTTTGCCGAACGCCTTGCGCTCCTTCATGTAGGCCAGCGCCTTGTCGAGCGCCGATTGCGCGCCGCCCAATGAGCAGGCGCCGATGTTGAGCCGTCCGCCGTCGAGCCCCGCCATCGCGAATTTGAAGCCCTCGCCCTCCGCGCCGAGCCGGTTCTCGACCGGCACGCGGCAATCCTCGAAGATCACCGCGCGCGTCGGCTGCGCGTGCCAGCCCATCTTGCGCTCGTTGGCGCCGAAGCTGAGGCCGGGCGTCCCTCCTTCAACCAAAAAGGTCGAGATTCCGCGCGGCCCTTCGTCGCCGGTGCGCGCCATCACGACATAGAAACCGCGTTCGTTGCCGGCGCCCGAGATGAACTGCTTCTGGCCGTTCAGCACGTAATGGTCGCCCTGCCTGACGGCGCGCGTCTTCAGCGCGGCGGCGTCGGAGCCGGCGGCGGGTTCGGTCAGGCAATAGCTGGCGAATTTCTCCATGCTGAGCAATGGCGGCAGGAACGTTTCGCGCTGCGCTTGCGAGCCGAAGCGGTCGATCATGCCTGCGCACATATTGTGAATCGAAATGAACGAGGAAACAGCCGGGCAACCATAGGCCAGCCCCTCGAAGATCAGCGCCGCGTCGAAGCGCGTCATGCCGGAACCGCCGATATCTTCCTTCACATAGATGCCGCCGAAGCCGAGCTTGGCGGTCTGGGCGATCACGTCGATGGGGAAGTGTTTCTTCTCGTCCCATTCGAGCGCGTGCGGCGCGATTTTTTCGCGCGCGAAATCCATCGCCAGATCGCGCACGGCGATGTGGTCCTCGTTGAGCGCGAATTCGGCCATGTGTCCTCCTCAGGGCGCCAGATCGGCCGCCGCGATCAATTCCTTGACGTAAGGGTCGCGCGGTCGCGCAAAGACCTCCTGCGCCGTCCCGCGTTCAACGATCCGCCCCCGGCGCATGACGATGACGTCGTCGGCGAACGCGCGGGCCAGATCGAGGTCGTGGGTGATGAACAGATACGCGAGGCCACGCTCGGCCTGCAAGCGCGAGAGTTGCGCAACGATTTCGCGCTGGACGGCGCGGTCGAGCGAGGAGGTCGGCTCGTCCAGCACCAATACGGCGGGTTCGAGCACCAGCACGCGCGCGATGGCGACGCGCTGGCGCTGGCCGCCGGAGAGCGCGTCGGGGCGGCGGGCGGCCAAAGCCGGGTCAAGGCCGACGGCGAGCAACGCGGCCTCGGCGGCGCCCCGCGTGGGGCGGCCTTGCGCCGTGAGCCCCTCGGTGACGATCTCGCCAACGCTTAAGCGCGGCGAGAGCGCGCCCCACGGGTCCTGAAACACGATCTGCGCATCCGCGCGCGCGCGTCGCAGCGCCCCGCCTTTGAGGCGGGCGACCGGGCGGCCTTTCCATTCGATCTCGCCTTGGGCGGGCTCAAGCCGCAGCAGCGCGCGGGCCAGCGAGGATTTGCCGGAGCCGGATTCGCCGACCACCGCCAGCGTACGGCCCGCGTGCAAAGTGAGATCGACGCCCTCGACGGCGCGAGCGCCCCCGTAAGCGACGCTCAAGCCCCGGCAGGCGAGAACGGGCGGCCCCGCTTCGGCGCGCGTGGGCCGGACGGGCGCCGCTTCAAGAAGGCCCTGAGTATAGGGCTCGCGCGGCGCCGAAAACGCCTTGGCCCCCTCCTCGACGACACGCCCGTCCTGCATCACATAAGCGCGCGTCGTATAGCGCCGCGCGAGTCTGAGATCATGCGTGACGAGGATCAGCGCCAGCCCCCGCGCGCGTCGCGCGGCGTCGAGGGTGTCGAGCAATCGCTTCTGCACGGTGGCGTCGAGCGCGGTGGTGGGCTCGTCGGCGATCAGCAGATCGGGATCATTGGCCAGCGCCATCGCGATCATCACGCGCTGGCGCTCGCCGCCTGAAAGCTCATGGGGATAAGCGCGCAGGCGCGAGGCGCCGACCCCCACCTCGTCCAGCAGCCCGCGTGCGCGGGCTCGCCCGTCGCCGCCTCCGTGCGCAGCAACCGGCGCGGCGATCTGTTCGCCGATCCGCGTCAGCGGGTCGAGCGCGCTGGAAGGCTCCTGAAACACAAAGGCGATGCGGTCGCCGCGCAGCCGGTCGAGCGCGCGCGGGGTCGCGCCGATCAACTCCCCGCCCCGAAACTGCGCCGAACCCGTCACCCGCGCCTCGCGCGGCAGCAGCCCCAGCGCGGCATAGAGCGTCTGCGTCTTGCCGGAGCCGGATTCGCCCACCACCGCCACCGCCTCGCCCACCTCGACGGTCAGCGAGACGTCGCGCACGGCGAGGTTGTCGCCGTAAGCGACGCCGAGCTGCCTGATTTCAAACAAGGGCGCGCTCATCTTCGTCGTGACGGGTCGGCGAGGAAGGCGAAGCCGTAGAGCAGCGCCATCATCAGCAATGAAGGCGCGATCAGCAGCCAGGGCGCATCTTCGATATGGCGTGCGCCGTCGGCCACCAGCACGCCGACGCTGGTCAGCGGCTCGCGCACGCCAAGCCCAAGGAAGGACAGAAAACTCTCCACCAGAATAACGCGCGGCGCCAATGTCGCCAGATAGGCGAAGGCCAGCCCCGCCAGATTGGGCGCGATATGCCGCATGAGGATCGCAGAAGGCCGCGCGCCCAGCGATCGCGCCGCCAGCACGAATTCGCGGCGCTTGAGGCTCAGCGTCGCGCCGCGCGCCAGGCGCGCCATATCAAGCCATTCGACCGCGCCGATGGCGACGAAGATCAGCAAGAAGCTGCGCCCGAAGAACGCCGTCAGCAGGATCACGAAGAAGATGAAGGGCAACGCATAAAGCGCGTCGACAAATCGCATCATCATCAGATCGATCTTGCCGCCCGCGTACCCCGCCACCATGCCGTAGGCGACGCCGATTCCCAGCGCCACCGCCGAGCCCAAAGCGCCGACCAGCAGCGAAACCCGTCCCGCGAGCATCAACCGCGCCATCAGATTGCGCCCATTGGCGTCGGCGCCGAGCGGCAGCCACAGCGGCTTGATCGGCGCGACCACCTCCCTCTCGCGCCCGTCGGCGGAGACAGACAGGGTCCGCGCCGCCCCGAAGGCGTCGGACCGCTCGAAATAGACCAGCGCGCGCGGATCGAGCGCGATGCGGCCAACCAGCCGCACCCGCGCCGCGCCGCCTTCGATCATGAATTCGCTCGCCTCGGCGCGAAGGCGCCCCGCAACGCGCGCAAGCGCGGCGCGGGCCTCGTCTGCGGTCGGGTGTGGCGTCAGGCTCGGCGCCGCGCGGACATAGTCGGGGTAGACGCGCGCGAACTCGGCGCCCGTCGCCAGCGGCCCCAGCAGACTGAACGCCGCCACGAGCCCAATCCAAACGAAGCCCCATCCTCTCATCGGCGCGCGCGCGGATCGGCGACGAGATAGGCGACGTCGCTGACAAGGTTGAGCGCGACCACGACGACGGCCGCGAGCAACGCTGCGCCAAGGCTCACGGTATAGTCACGATCCAGCGCCGCCTCGACGAAATAGCGCCCGACGCCCGGCAGACCAAACAAGGTCTCGACCACCACCGACCCCGTCAGCACCGAGGCGGCGGCGGGGCCGAAGTACGAGATCAGCGGCAGGCGCGCGGCGCGGAACGCGCGCGCCAGCCGCACGCGCTCGGGCAGGCCATAGGCCAGCGCTGTCCGCTGGCTCGGCGCGTCGAGCGCCTCGCGCGTCGCGCTGCGCGTCAACCGCGCGACCGCTGCGAGTTGCGGCAACGCCAGCGTCGCCACCGGCAACACGAAATGGCTGACGCCACCCGTCCCGCCGACCGGCAGCCAACCCAGCTTCAGCCCGAACAACAACTGAAACAGCGGCGCCAGCACAAAACTCGGGATCGTCAGTCCAAGACTCGCGAGCGCGACGACGCCCGCATCGAATCCCGTTCCCGCTCGCCGCGCCGCCGCCAGCCCCAGCACGATCCCCAGCGGCCACGAAACCGCCAGCGCCGCCGCGCCGATTCCCGCCGACACCGGCAGCGCACGCGCGAACAATTCCGCCACCGTGAAATCGCGCCAGGCTAAGCTCGGCCCCAGATCGCCATGGGCGAGCGCCAGCAGATAGTCGAGAAACTGCCGCCACAGCGGCGCGTCGAGCCCATAGACGCGGCGCAAGCTCGCCAGCGCGGCAGGGTCGAGCGGCCGCTCCAGATCGAAGGGCCCGCCCGGCGCGAGGCGCATCAGCGCGAAGCCGAGCGCCGCCACCAGCAACAGTGTCGGCCCGGCCGCCAGCAGCCGCACGAGAATCACCCGCGCCATCGGCTCTTCTCCAATATTCGCCCCCATCTTGCGGCCACATCCCCGCCGGTCAACGTCCACCATGTCAAAAGACATCGCACGTCTGCGGAATATGCCCGATAGGCCGAAGGGAATCCCGTATCTCGCGGGTGGTTTGAAAGCGGCGAATGGCCAGAATTCTTGTCGTGGACGACGAACCCATCATCGCTATGACCATGGCCGAATGGCTAGCCGATCTCGGCCACGTTGTCGTCGGCCCGGCCAGCGACCTCAATGAGGCGCTGACGCTTTGCGAGGC
>Ga0209698_10006862_pt1 | contig 12044 bp, 9 predicted proteins | sample LitLauG_LLR_2012_FD_187203 | JGI IMG/M metagenome (GOLD analysis project Ga0209698, IMG submission 187203) | Freshwater sediment microbial communities from Pennsylvania, USA - Little Laurel Run_MetaG_LLR_2012 (SPAdes) (version 2) | ecosystem: Environmental > Aquatic > Freshwater > Creek >...
GTCATGGGGCGTGCGCAGGCTGGGGGTTCGCTCCGGCGGCGCGGCGCGGCAGGGCTGCCGCCGCGCGGTTCGCGCACGCGCCTCGCCGGAGAGGAAAAATATCTTATCACGCACCCTTCTATAATCGCCCGACCTGGCAACCAGGAGCATCGATGTCCGCCATCCAGATTTCACGCGCGGCCGGCGGCCATGTGGCCGTGGTCGGTACTGGCGTGGTCGGGCTCAGCGCAGCCCTGGGTTGCGCGCAGCGCGGCCTATCCGTGACGCTGCTGGGCCCGGTTCCGGGATCTGCCCTGCGGCCCGGATCCACTGCGGACGCGGCGCGGGATGACGCGTCCTGGGACGCCCGCATCTACGCGCTTTCTCCCGCCACCATCGATCTGCTCGAGCGCCAGCGCGTCTGGGCGCAACTCGACGCGGCGCGGCTGTGCCCGGTCACGCGAATGGAGGTGCACGGCGACGCCGGCGGGCGCCTGGCACTGGACGCAACTGCCGCCGGCGCCCGGCACATGGCAACCATCTGCGAGGAATCGCAGCTCACCCGCGCACTCTGGCTCGCCTGCACCATGACGCCGGGCATCGCGCACCGGGCGTGCGGTTTCGATTCCGCACTTTTTCCCGCCGAATCCGCCGCCGCAGCTGCGTCCGGTCCTGGATCCGCCGTGAAAATCCGCCAGGACGACGGCAGCCAGTTCGGTGCCGATCTCCTGTTGGGCGCCGATGGCCGGCAGTCGGCGGTCCGCGCCGCGGCCGGTATTGTTTCCCGGCATAGCGATTACGGCCAGACCGCCATCGTGGCCAATTTCACGACCCAATGGCCGCACGGCGGCATCGCGCGGCAGTGGTTCATGGACGAAGGGGTACTTGCGCTGCTGCCCTTGCCGGGCAATCGTGTGTCGATCGTCTGGAGCGCGCCGCATGCTCTGGTGCCGGCGCTGCTGGCGCTGCCGGCCGACGACTTTGCCCGCCGCGTCGCTCGCCGCGCCAACCACAGCCTGGGCGCCATGGGCCTGCTGGGCCAGCGCCACGCGTTCGTGCTGCATCGCGTGGTCGTCGATCGCCTTGTCCGCCCCGGCGCGCTGCTGCTGGGCGATGCCGCCCACGTCGTGCATCCGCTCGCCGGGCAGGGACTCAACCTGGGCCTGCAGGACGTTGCGCAACTGCTGCAGATGCTCGACCGCCGCGAACCGTGGCGCCGCCTGGGCGATGTCCGGTGCCTGCGGCGCTACGAGCGCGCCCGTGCCGAGCCCATCGCCCTGATGCGCGCCACCGTCGATGGCCTGGCGCGGCTGTTCAATGCGCCGGATGATCGGTTGCGCGTGCTGCGCAATACCGGCATGTCGGCCGTGAACGTACTGGCGCCGCTCAAGAACGCCCTGGTACGGCATGCCATGGGCTAGGGCGGCGCCGGCCAACTGCGCTGCCGCCGGCGCCTGGACGACGTTCCGCGCATCGGTTGCCGGCATTTCCACGCGCCGGTTCGGGCGTTTTTCGCGTAGGGTGCTTGGAATTCATACCAGAGGAACATCCGTGAACGTGCATACATCATCAAAAGCGCTCGCGCTGCCACGCGCCCACCCGCTGCGCGCCGTGGCACCGCGCGCTTTTGCGCGGCGTGCTGCCGGGCTGCTGCTGATCCTGGGCCTGCTGGCCGGAACCGGCCCGGCCCCTGCCCAGGATGCTCCGCCGGATGCGCCCGCGGCAGTGACCGCAGCGCCGGGGGGTGCCGGGGCGGGAGACGCGCCGCCGCTGCAGCCCTGTCCGGCAAGCGGCAATCCGGCCGGTGCCGCGCTGCCCCCTCCCATGCCCGCCGGCCTGGGCATCATCATCCGCGACCGCATCCGCCACCGCATCGGCGGCACGGTGACATCCGTCTGCCGCATGCCCTTTGGCCTCTTCGAGGCCGTGGTCGACGGCGAGATCCTCTACGTCGACGAGCGCGTGAACTATGTCCTCGCCGGCAACGCCTTTGACCTGCGCACCAAGGAAAATCTCACCGCCGCGCGCAAGGAAGACGTCACGCGGGTCGATTTCAAGTCATTGCCCCTGCAGATGGCCGTCAAGACCGTTCGCGGCAACGGCACGCGGGTGCTGGCCGTGTTCGAGGACCCCAACTGCCCGTACTGCAGGCGCTTCGAAAAGGATATCGCCACCCTGGACAACACGACGATCTACACGTTTCTCTATCCCATACTGTCCCGCGACGTGAGCGCCGCCGATGACTCCTACCCGAAGTCGCGCTCTATCTGGTGCGCGCCCGATCGCACCGCGGCCTGGTCGCAGGTCATGCTCGAGGGCCGCCATCTGGCGCCAGCCGCCGACAGCTGCAAGCACCCGCTGGACGATATCCTGGCGCTGGGACAGAAGCTCCACATCACCGGCACTCCCACCCTGCTGTTTACCGATGGCCGGCGCGCGCCCGGGGCCATTCCCCTCGACGAGGTTGAAAAGCGCATGACGGCGGCGGCGCCCTAGCCGGCCCGGCCGCGCCGTCGGCAACCGCCCCTACAGCAGGGTTTCCGGCGCAATGCCGTGCGGCACCAGCAGGTGCACTGAGCCCTGGGCGTGCTGGTGCCCGGCAATTTCCCCGGCATCCGGCCCCAGCCCCCAGAACCAGTCAATGCGCAGCGGGCCGCGGATGGCGCCACCGGTGTCCTGCGCCAGTGTCAGGCGGCGCAGCGCGGCGTCGCCCAGCGGTGCCCAGGTGTCGATCAGCAGGGGCGCGCCCAGCGGGATGTAGCGCGGATCCACTGCCACGGAAATGCCGGCTGTCAGGGCCACACCCAGCGATCCTACCGGGCCTGCAAGCGGATCACCCACCGGCAATTCCCGGAAAAACACCACCCGCGGGTTCTGCTCGAGCAGCTCCCGCACGCGCTGTGGATGCGCCAGGGCCCAGGTACTTATCGCCTGCTGGGACACCTGTGCCAGCGGCAGCTCGCCCTGGTCGGCAAGCCAGCGCCCGATCGAGCGGTAATCGAGTCCATTGCTCGCAGCGTAGGCAACGCGCACCCAGCTGCCATCGGTCAGGTGCAGGCGTCCCGAACCTTGAACCTCGAGAAAAAATGCCTCCACCGGGTCGCGCACCCACAACAGTTCCTGTCCTCGCAACTGTCCCGATGCGGCCAGTTCACGGCGCGACGCGGTGACCGCGGCCAGCGGCGCACGGTAGATCGGCACCGTGAAAGGTCCGGTGCGCACCCGGCTGGCCTCGAGCAGCGGTTCGTAATACCCGGTCATCAGGCCGGTGTCGCGCAGCGTCGCCGCCGTACCCGGACCTGCCGCGGCGTCCGCGGCATCCGTCGCCAGGACGCGATAGCAATCCATGTGCCGGGCAAAGAAGGCCCGCACCTGGTCGCCCCTGCTGGGCGCCAGGAAGATCGATTCGGTACAGACGCCATCCCAAGCGCCATGGCGGGGATGGCGATCCGCGGTCAGGGCCCGGCAGGACGCCAGCCAGGCGGGCCACGCGGCCAGCCAGTCGGCGTCGGCAACGTCGAGCGCCGGTGCCCCGGCTTCCAGGGCATAGCGCGCCGAGCGTGCATTTGCCGACGGCCCGGCGGGCGCTGGCGCAGGCGCTCCAGCGGCCGCGGGCGGAGCGGCGGGCCGTGACCCCAGCGGCGCGGCGGGCGGCGGCGCGAGCGGCGGCTGCGCAATCGCGGCATGGCCGGTTACGGGGCCGGTCACAGCCCCGGGCGCCATAAGCGGCGCGGCCGCCGCCGCAGATGGGGGAGCCGCCGCCGGTGCCACCGGCGCGGACCGCACAGCCGGTGGCGCCGGCGGTGGCACGGCTGCGGGCGGCAGCGGCACCGACTGGCAGGCCGCCAGCAGCAAGCCGGCCAGCGCGCACGCCCGGCGCGCCGGGCGCCGCTGCCAGCGCGCGCGCGCGGCAGCCGATTCGCGCCCCGGATTCAATGCAGTACGCGGGGGACGGTGAGGACGAACTCCGGTATGGCGACGTCGAAGGACACGCCGTCGGCCGCCACGCACTGGTAGCTGCCGCGCATGGTTCCGTAGGGGGTGCCGAGCGGGCAGCCGCTGGTGTACTCGAAGGACTGCCCCGGTGCCAGATGCGGCTGCTCGCCGACGACGCCCGGACCACGAACCTCCTCCACCTTGCCATTGCCATCGGTAATGATCCAATGGCGCGACAGCAGCTGGGCGGCGACGCTGCCCGTATTTTCGACGCGTATGGTGTAGGCGAACAGGTACAGGTCGGCGGCCGGGTCGGACTGTTCGGCCACAAAGCGCACGCGAACCTGCACGGAAAACTCGTATTGACTCATTGTTGCTTCATCCCTGGCACTTCCGGTGAACGCGCTAGTTTCGGGTCATGGCCACTGCCGTCACCCACGCCAGGCGGCAGTCGGCCGAAGCTGGCCGCAGACCACCCGCACGACCGGCGCCCGCGGCGCGGAATCCTTGCCGTTTGACCGCCCGCTGCGTTTTGCTTTGCGGCATGGCCGGGTGCGCCTAAAATGGCCGGTCCAGAAACAAGCGGCGATCTTCCAGGGCACACATCCATGAATTCTAGCGCCAGCAGCGGTTTTCGCATTGCGCCTTCCATCCTTTCGGCCGATTTCTCCCGTCTGGGCGAGGAGGTTCGCGCGGTCATCCAGGCGGGCGCCGACTGGATTCACTTCGACGTGATGGACAATCATTACGTTCCCAACCTCACCATCGGCCCGCTGGTCTGCGAGGCGATCCGCCCGCACATCACGGCGCCCATCGATGTGCACCTCATGGTCGAGCCGGTCGATGCGCTGGTGCCGATGTTCGCCAAGGCGGGTGCCAACCTCATCTCGTTTCATCCTGAAGCCAGCCGCCATATCGACCGTACGCTGGCCATGATTCGCGACAACGGTTGCAAGGCCGGCCTCGTCTTCAATCCGGCAACACCGCTAGACCATCTCCTGCATGTCATGGACAAGGTGGATCTTGTGCTGCTGATGTCGGTCAACCCGGGTTTTGGCGGCCAGAGCTTCATTTCCGAGACCCTGCGCAAGCTGCGTTCAGCGCGCACGCTCATCGACAACCATGCCCGGGAGACGGGCAGGGCCATCGTGCTCGAGGTCGACGGCGGCGTTAAGGTCGACAACATCGGCGCCATCGCGGCGGCCGGTGCCGACACCTTCGTCGCGGGCTCGGCAATCTTCGGTTCTTCCAGCTATGAGGCCACCATCGCGGCCATGCGGCGCGAAATTGCCGCGGCAATGTCCGGCGCAGGACATTGATGCCGTGACCATGGCGTATCCACCTGCCCACTCGTATACGCTCCGCGCCACCCTGATAGACCTGGACGGCACGCTGCTCGATACCGCGCCGGACCTGGCCTTTGCCGCCAATCGCGCCCGCGCGGCATTCGGCCTGGCGGAACTGCCCGTGGCCCGCGTTGCGCTGTTCGTCGGCAAGGGCACCGACAGGCTGGTGCAGCGCGCACTCACCGATGACCTGGATGGCCAGTTGGATGCGGGGGATTTTTCCCGTGCCAAGGCGGTTTTCGAAGAGCACTACCGGGCCGTCAATGGCACCCGCTCGCAGGTCTTTCCCGGCGTTGCCGAGGCGCTTGCCCTGCTCCGGGCAGCGGGCCTGTCGCTGGCCTGCGTGACCAACAAGCCGCGCGAGTTCACCCTGCCGCTGCTCGAACGCTCCGGCCTGCTGTCCCGGCTCGATGCCGCCGTCTGCGGCGACGAAGTCGCGCGGCGCAAGCCCCACCCCGACCTCATCGTGGCGGCCTGTACCCGGCTGGGAGTCGAACCCGCCGACGCGATACTCATCGGCGATTCGGCCAATGACGCGCAGGCGGCGCACGCCGGCGGCTCCCGCAGCGTGCTGGTCGAGACGGGCTACAACGAGGGTGAGTCGGTGCATGATCTGGCGCACAGCGCCGGAGTGAACGGAATTTTCCCCACCCTGCTTGCCGCCGCCCAATGGATCCTGCGCCCCGCGGCCAATGCGGCGCCCCGGACCCATCCATGACCGAAATCGAATTCCAGGCCCTCGCGTCCCAGGGCTACAACCGCATAGCGCTGATCGCCGAGACCTTCGCTGACCTCGACACGCCGCTCTCCCTGTACCTGAAGCTGGTGCGCAGCCAGCCCAGCAGCGCCAATTCCTTCCTGCTCGAATCCGTGGTCGGCGGAGAACGCTTCGGCCGCTATTCGTTCATCGGCCTGCCGGCCCGCACGCTGCTGCGCAGCGTCGTGCGGCCCGGCGGAGCCAGCCAGACGGAGGTCGTGACCGACGGCAAGGTGGTGCAGACCGACACGGGTGATCCGCTGCGCTTCGTCGAGCAATACGCTGCGCAGTTCCGCGTGGCGCTGCGCAGCGGCCTGCCGCGGTTCTGCGGCGGACTGGCGGGCTATTTCGGATACGACACCGTCCGCCTCTTCGAGCACCGCCTCACGCAGGTTCCGCCGGACGACCTGGGGCTGCCCGACATCCAGCTGCTGCTCACCGAGGAGCTGGCAGTCGTCGACAACCTCAGCGGCCGCGTCTACCTCATCGTCTATGCCGACCCGGGGCAGCCCGAGGGCTACCAGAGCGGCCGCGCGCGGCTGCGCGAGCTCAAGGCGCGCCTGCTGCGCCACGTCGAACCGCCGCACACGCGGGCCAGCGTGCGGCGGCCGGAACAGCGCGACTTTGCCAAGGATGATTACCTCAAGGCGGTGGCGCGGGCCAAGGAATACATCGTGGCCGGCGACGTCTTCCAGGTGCAGATCGGCCAGCGTATCCGCAAGCAGTTCGCCGACTCGCCGCTGTCGCTTTACCGTGCGCTGCGCACGCTCAATCCCTCGCCGTACATGTATTACTACGATTTCGGCGATACCCAGATCGTCGGCGCCTCGCCCGAGATCCTGGTCCGCTCCGAGGCCCGCGGCGCCGAGCGCAGCATCGCCATCCGCCCGCTGGCCGGGACGCGGCCGCGGGGCGGCAGCCCCGAGCAGGACGCGCAACTGGCGGCTGAACTGCTTGCCGACCCCAAGGAGCGCGCCGAGCACCTGATGCTTATCGACCTGGCGCGCAACGACATCGGCCGCATTGCGCGCACGGGCACCGTGCATGTGAGCGAACAGATGGTGGTGGAGCGCTATTCCCATGTCATGCACCTCGTGAGCCACGTCGAGGGCACGCTGCAGCCGGGCCTTACCAATTTCGATGTGATGCGGGCCACGTTCCCGGCCGGCACCCTTTCCGGCGCACCCAAGGTTCGCGCCATGGAGATCATCGATGAGCTCGAGCCGGTCAAGCGGGGGGTCTACGGCGGCGCGGTCGGCTACCTGAGTTTTGCCGGCGACATGGACCTGGCCATCGCCATCCGCACCGGCATCATCCGGGAAAACGTGTTGTACGTGCAGGCTGCAGCCGGCATCGTGGCCGACTCCGTGCCCGAGATGGAATGGCGCGAAACCGAGGCCAAGGCGCGGGCGGTCCTGCGCGCCGCCGAACAGGTCGAAGACGGGTTCGACGTCGAATAACCGGCCGCTACCGCCTACTACCAATGACCACCGATCCGCCAACTGGCGGCACCGCAGCCGCGCCCGCCCGCACCGGTGGCGCCATACGCCGCGCGTGGCAGCGGCGGCCCTGGTTGAGCCGCACCATCGCCGGCCTGGTGGTTTTTGTGGCGGCGTTGCTGATATTCGTCCAGTTTGCCCTGCCGGGCATCGTCCGGTCCCAGGCCGAACGCTTGGTCGCCGAAAAACTGCACCGGCAGATGACGATCGCCGGAATCGAAATCCACCCCTTCACGCTGGCCGTGTCGGTCTATGGCCTGCACCTGATGGAGGCCGACGGCCGCAGCGTATTCGCCGGCTTCGACCGGCTCGATGTGCGCCTGTCTGCGGCCTCGCTGCTGCACCTGGCGCCGGTCGTGCGCGAGCTCCACATGGCCAAGCCCTACGTGCATGTGGCCCGCATGGCGGCCCACGAATACAGCACCGACGACATCGTCGCGGCGCTGTCGGCCGGGCCGCCCAGGCCGCCGCCGCCACCCGGTACGCCACCGGCGCAGTTCTCGGTGAACAACATCGAGATCGACAACGGGCGCTTCGTCTTTGACGACGTTCCCAACGGCGCACACCATGAAATCGCCGATTTTTCCCTGGGCCTGCCGTTCCTATCATCCTTTGCGTCCGAAGAGGAGGTCTTCGTACAGCCCCGCCTGAGCGCGCTGATCGACGGCGCCCCGCTGCACCTTGCGGGCGAGGCGCTGCCCTTTGCCGCAACCCGGGAGGCGACACTGGTGCTCGACCTCGACAATGTCGACCTCACCCGTTACCTGGACTACCTGCCCGCGCCGCCGCCGGTGCACCTGCCCACGGGCACGCTCGACCTGCACCTCAAGCTCAAGGCCGAGCTGGCCAAGGACCAGCCGCCCAAGCTGAGCGTGGCGGGCGCGGTGACGCTCAAGTCCCTGGATATCCGCACGACCCAGGGCAAGCCCCTGGTGAAGCTGGCCGAGGTGCAGCTTGCGGTGGACGAGGCCCACGTGCCTGCCGGCCCGTTTGCCGCCAGCATCACCATCAACCGCACGGGGCGCATCGCGTTTACCGGCGATACCGCGCTGGCACCGCTGCATGCCCAATTGGCGTTGCAGATCGCCAAGCTCGATCTGCTGCCGTTGCAGCCGCTCTTTGCCGACCGCGTCAACCTGCGCGTGACACACGCCGACCTGGGTGCCAGCGGCAGGCTGCTGGTCGATCAGGCCCCGGGCGGACCGCTAAAGGCCGCCTACGCCGGCGACCTCAGCCTGGACAAGCTGGCCACGGTCGATTCGATCAATACCAACGACTTTCTCAACTGGGACACGCTTGCCTTGCACGGCATCCGTTTCGACCTGGCGCCACTGGCCGTCCACGTGGACCAGATCGTTCTGGACAAGCTCTACGCGCGGGTGATCATCAGCCCCAACGGGCGTATCAACCTGCAGGACATCGTCAAGCAGCAGCAGCAATCCCGGATCAGCCTTACCGACAACTCGCCAACGGGCACGGCCGCGCTCGAAGCCGGCGCACCGGCGTCCGCGACCGGGTCTGCGCCCGCGTCCGCATCCGCGCCGGCCTCGGATGCGGTGCCGGCGCAGGCGCCTGGGACCGCGCCCACGCCCCTGCCCAAGTCGGCGCCGACGGCCGCATCGGCCCCGCCGAACATGCCGCCGGTTTCCGTCGGCAAGCTGCTCGTCACGGGCGGACACGTGCGCTTTAGCGACAACTTCATCAAGCCGCGCTACAGCGCCGACCTGATGGATCTGAACGGCACGGTTGCCGGCCTGTCCTCCGATCCGGCCTCGCGCGCCGACGTCGATTTGCGCGGCAAGGTGAATGACGCGCCGCTGCTGGTGGGTGGCCATATCAATCCGCTCGCGCGCGATCTCAGTCTCGACATCAAGGCCAGCGTGAACGACATGGAACTGGCGCCCCTGAGCGCCTACTCCACCAAGTATGTCGGCTATCGCATCGAGCGCGGCAAGCTCTCGTTCGACGTTGCCTACCGGCTGGCGGACCGCGAGCTGCACGCGGAAAACCGCCTGGTGCTGGACCAGCTCACCTTCGGCGACAAGGTGGACAGTCCCACGGCCACCAGCCTGCCGGTGCGCCTGGCGGTGGCCCTGCTCAAGGACCGCAATGGTGTCATCGACATCAACCTGCCGGTTGGCGGATCGCTCGACGATCCGCAATTTTCCGTGGGCGGCGTCTTGCTCAGGGTATTTGTCAACCTGATCACCAAGGCGGTGACGGCGCCGTTCGCCTTGATCGGCAACCTATTTGGCGGCAGCAGCGAAGAGCTGTCGTCGCTGGAATTCGATCCCGGCAGCGCCGATGTGACGGTCGCGCGCGAGCCCAGCCTGAAATCCCTGGCCAAGGCGCTGACGGAGCGTCCGGGCCTCAAGCTCGATATCACCGGCTGGGCCGACCCCATCGCCGACCGCGAGGCCTTGGGCCACCGTCGGGTCGATTCACGGCTGCGCGCCATCAAGCGCAAGGACCTGGTCGCCCACGGCGCTCCTGCCACCACGGCCGATGTTGTCGTGACGCCCGCCGAATACCCGTCGCTGCTGGCGCGCGCCTATCAGGCCGACGTTCTGGACAAGCCGGCCGCAGACGCCGGCGAGGGTGCGCGGCGCGGTCGGGCGTCGGCGGCCGCCACCGCGCAGGCGCCAACGGTCCAGCAGATGGAGCAGGCGCTCTTTGCGCAGCAGCAGATCAGCGATGACGACCTGCGCACGCTGGGCAATCGCCGCGCCCAATCCGCCAAGCAGTGGCTGGGCACCATCGGTCTGATTCCCGAAGACCGCATGGCACTGGTCGATGCCCATCTCGGACCGGCACCGGGCGCCCCTGCGAACGATGCGTCGACCGCTACGGCCCCGGCAAAGTCGAATCGCGTGGAATTCGGATTGCGCTAGGGCGACGACGGTTTGCCGCCGACGCCTAGTGCGGCATCGGCGGTTCGGCCGCGAACAGCCCGGCGGGCGCGGACAGGGAAGTGAGCGACTCGAGGTCGTGCGCCGTCAGGTTTCCGGTGGCCGCTTTGAGTTGCAGCGTGTCGAGCAATACCGTATAGCGCTCGGCCGCCAGTTGGCGCAATGTCTGGAACAAGGCCGTGCGCGCGTTCAGGACGTCGATGGCGGTGCGCGTGCCCACCTCCTGGCCGCGCAACGAACCTTCCAGGGAAACGCGGCCGGAGACGGCGGCTTTTTCGAGCGCCCGCACCTGATCTACCGCGCTGTTGGTGCCCAGATAGTACTGGCGGGCAGCCTGCACCGCCGCATCGCGGCTCGATTGCAGATCGTCATGCGCCTGGTCGGCGCCGGCCAGCGCCTGGCGCACGTGCGAATTGATCATGCCGCCGTCCCAAACGGTGAGGGAAACCAGGACGCCGATCTCCGCGGTCTTGCCGCCCGTGCCTTGCACATTGAGGTCTTTATGGCTGAACGTTTCCTTGCTCAGGCTTGCCACCAGATCGACCGTGGGGTAGCGGGCGGCGCGGCTGTGGTCGATTTCCCGTTGCTGAACATCGTAGGTGGCCATTGCCTGAACCACCGCCGGACTGTGCGACTGGGCCTCGGCTATCCAGTACTGCAGATTGTTCGGCTGGGGTGGGCGCAGGGTGGCGGCTACCGAGACACCCGCCAGGGGTTCGGGCACCAGCCCGGTGATGATTTCATAGGCGCGCTTGGCCAGTTCCAGGTCGCTGCGATTCTGCGATTCGCCGGCGGCGCTGACGTCGTAGCGCGCCTGGGCATCCGTGACATCGGTGATGGGGACCGTACCCACCTCGTAGCTGCGCTTTGCCCGCGCCAGCTGCTCGCCAATGGACGACTCTTCGCGCAGCGTCGCCTCCAGCAGGTCTTGCGCAAGCAAAACATTGAAATACGCCTGGGCCACCCGCAGGATCAGATCCTCCTGCGCCCCGGCCAGTATCGAATCGAGCCGCAGCACCGTGCTTTGCGCCTGATCGACGGCGATCGCATCGGCGTGGTGGAAAACGGGTTGATCCAGGGACAGCGCACCTTGCAGCGTGGTGCCGGTGCTGGGTGCGAAGCCCAGCAGGTGCGTCTGAAGATAACCCGCGGAGCCTGTCGCCTTGATGCCGGGGCCCAATTGCGCCTGGGCTTGCCGCAGCACCTCGATGCCGCCGGTATGCGAGGCCTCTGCCGAGGCCACGATGGGATCGTGCTTTTGTGCGGCCAGGTAGCTCTCCACCAGGTCGACGGCGCCCGCCGGCATGGCGCTGCAGGCCAGCGCGATGACCGCTGTGCGCATTAGTGGGATAGGGGGTATGTGCATTTGTGCCGATTTTCAATAGATTCCGGGCAAGGGCGATTGCAGCCTGTGCCCAATTTTGGTGCAGTGGAGGGGCCAAACCCCTGGACGGAGCAAGCAGGGCATTCTCACGACGACGGGCTGCAGCTGTCAAGGTTGGCTTGATTTCCGTCGGCCAGGGGTCATGGGGCCGGCGGCTAGGATATTTCTTGGTACGGCGGCAAATTTGCGGTATAAATAAATGCGGATAGCACGTATTCAGGGGGCGGGTAGGGT
>Ga0209698_10006863_pt1 | contig 12044 bp, 7 predicted proteins | sample LitLauG_LLR_2012_FD_187203 | JGI IMG/M metagenome (GOLD analysis project Ga0209698, IMG submission 187203) | Freshwater sediment microbial communities from Pennsylvania, USA - Little Laurel Run_MetaG_LLR_2012 (SPAdes) (version 2) | ecosystem: Environmental > Aquatic > Freshwater > Creek >...
GGATCATCGGTGGCGGCGCCCCATGATCGTTCTACTAGGCAGAGAAAGCCGGTCGTGCCCATCACTGCGGTGGTGTATCCCTTCGGTCCCAGCACCATCACTTCGGCTCCGTCCGAAACGGATGCGGGGGCAGCACTGCGAGCCAGCGCGATTTCAGAATTCCCGTCCCGCATCAAATACTGATCGAGAGGAGCCATTGCGGGATAGGACGCCTTCGCCGCCGAGGCTCCTGCCTGACAGCTTGCGCCGGGTATACCCTGGACGAGAAATGCTAACGCAAGGAAACTGATCGTCTGCTTCTGCATTGAATTCTCCGGTACGCGTACTCTTATCTTCAGCCTTGGTTTGGTTCATCACTTTTTTGAAGACAAGGTTTGTTTTCGTTAATTTCGAATTAGCCTGAGGCTAGATTCCGAAGGGCAACACAGAATGAGTGCTCCTGCCTCGTTCCTGGCGCGTCGTCGCTGTCCAATATTGTTAAGCAGGGCGAACATTTGGATGTGGCATTCCGGTTCCAACTCTCGTTGCAGCACACGGCGGGATGAGACCTCACGATCAGAACAGCGCGCTTCGAGAAATCTTGGCTACTCCCAGCGAAACACCTTCGCCGAGAGCGCCGTGCACACGATAAACACCACGGCCAGTGCCGCTACGTCGCCGACGTGCGCCCACCAAGCGTCGCCCTTCCAGATCCCTTCCAGAAGCGACACGGCGTAGGTTAGCGGCACAACTCTTGCTATAGCGTGGAGCGCTGGTGGCAGCGATTCAACCGGCGAGAAAAGGCCCGAGATAGCGATCATCGGGTACAGGATGAAAGCGCCGATCGGCTGCGCAAATCGCGCCGTGGGAACGATGCTGGCTATGAGAAAACCGATTGACAGGGTGCTCCAAGTGCTGATCAGCAGCGCGATCGTAAAGCTGAACAATGGAGCATGAACGCCGACGGGGTAATACCGTTTGCCCGCCAGCACCATCAACGCCAGCGTGGCCGCCGTGAGCAGCAACTTGGCCAGCACATGGGCGGTAAGGATGGTCTGAGGGCGCAGCGGAGTGGCGCGCAGTCGCTTAAGAATACCCCCCTCGCGGTAGATCGAGATGATTGTAACCAGCGACAGCACGGCGGTGACCGAAATCAGGACCGACGCGAGGACGGGTAGACCGACGCTGATAAAAGCGCTGGCAGCGAGTGCGCTGGGTGCAACTCCGCGACCGATGACTCGACCCACGACGACGAACACCAAAACCGGGACAACGATCGTTCCGAATGCCCCAAGAGGCTCCCGGAGGAATATCTTCAGCTCGATCCAAGTCAGTTTCCCGAGTCCACGCAGCATCATTTTGGGCCTAGTCGCGAATCGAGTGGCCAGTCAGTTTGATAAAAACATCCTCAAGGTTGGGGACAATGGTGCGGAAGTCCGTGACCCGGATCCGATTCTCGGACAGGCAATGGATCACCTCGGTCACGAGATCGTCGCCCCGGCCGCGAATGGTGAACTGCGAGTCGCTGCAAATCACCGCCTCGACTCGCGGGATCGATCGAAAGCGGTCTTCCGCAGTTCGGTCGTCCGTGGCAAGGAAAACGGTTCGCTCGGGGCAGTGCCGCTTGACGAGGTTCTCGGGTTTGTCTATGTCAATAATGCGCCCGTGCTCGATGATGGCGACGCGATCGCACAATCGTTCGGCTTCCTCCATGAGATGAGTGGTCAAGAAAACCGTCTTGCCGCGCTCGCGAATGCCGCGCACCAGGTCCCAAATCGCGCGCCGCGACTGCGGGTCCAGTCCCGTGGTCAGTTCGTCGAGAAACACCACCTCCGGATTGTTGATCAGCGCGAGAGCGATGAACAGGCGTTGTTTCTGACCGCCCGAGAGGGTCATAAACCAGGCATTCCGCTTCTCGATAAGGCCCAGTTGTTCGAGCAGCCGTTCCCCGTCCGTCGCCTTCTTCTGGTAAAGGCATGCCCAGAGGTCTACCGCCTCCCACACCTTGATCCTCTTCTGTAGCTGCGCCTGCTGGAGCTGAACTCCAATCCGCTCCTGCAGTTTGTACACGTCTTTGAAGGGATCGAGACCCAGCACCGAGATCGTGCCCCGGTCGGGAGTACGCAGACCCTCGATGCACTCCATCGTAGTGGTCTTTCCCGCGCCGTTGGGCCCGATTAGGCCAAAGATCTCGCCGTCGTTCACCTCAAACGATACCTCGTCGACCGCTACTGTAGCGCCGTATGTCTTGCGGACGGCGGAGACTTGAATGACTGGACGCATGATAACGTGCAAGAATCGTAGATTCAGTTGCCCGGAGCGAAAGTCTACATCGATCTCTCAGTCTAGGTCCTGATGACTCGCATAGACAAGTGTTCTCGCTGGCCAGGAAACTTGGTAGATGAAAGCCAAATGCGAGGCCCTCGACGGATTGTCGGCCAACCCTATCTTGCCGGATCAGGTCTGAGTCGCCCGCGATCCTCCCCCGGTCTTTAAGCTGTGCGCCAGCAGTCCACACTCCTACTTCCTCCCAGCGGCGCGCATCACCGTTCCATCGCTCGTGCGGCACGGATCAAACCTACTCCCAGGCTTAGAACGGCCGCAGCGAGAAAGAGCGCACCACTGTACGCGCCAGATTCATCAGGCTATTCGGGTGGGTCGACGTTGGGGAGACGACCGACAGAAAGAACGCGGCTGGAATCAGAATGGCTGCGATCGGTGCCCCCGATCGAGCGAGCGTGCTGCCGTTGCACAGGTCGGGCTGCGCGTGGCTCTAATCGAGGGCAGCGAGCTTTCAGGTTCGATGCGCCGCAAACCGGCAAGAAACAGTTCTCGTCAGCGGGTTGGTCGTGCTGATCAGGTCTGAAACTCTTTTTGCAGCCCGTGGAGAGGTAACACGCCGCAACTCACCTCCATCTTTTAATAGCTCGCAATCAGTGAAATTTCATTTCCGGTAGATGCCGCCGATCCTGCACGAAAAGCGACCCAGATCGCGACGGTGGGATTTTGTCATCCTGCTGCTCCGCGCTGGTACGACCGCACCTACTTTTTGTCTTGCCGTCATTCCGTGGCAGATTCCTGTTTTGGTTGGACGTGGGAATGCACTTACAGGCGCGGTTGAGTCCGGCGCGCTGTGACCTCGAGGAATTCCGCGCCGATGGTGATTCTCAATGTCCAAAGGAGACGCAATGAACTTCAGGCAGTGGTTGATGGTTATGCTCTTGCTGGCCGCGGCGTCGAGCCTGCCGGTCAGCTCTCCCGTGTTCGCCCAGGAGACGACGGGCGGAGTGCAAGGAACCGTCAAAGACCCCAGTGGCGCAGTGGTTTCCAGGGCACGGGTAGTGCTGACAGGGAGTTCGCTGATTGGAGAAAAGAGCGTCGAAACCGACAGCACCGGCTACTACCACTTCGCGAACCTGCCTCCGGGCACTTATGGGTTGACCATAAAGGCCGCGGGATTTTCCGAGTTGAGGCGCGAGGGCATTGTCATCGAGATCGGCCACCTTCCTACCCTTGACCTGACACTGGTCGTGGGTTCCCCGAGCACCGTAATCGAGGTGACTGGCACAGCTCCGATCATTGATGTAACCACAAATACGAACCAGACGAACCTCAGCACTGAGGAACTTGTGAATCAGCCTCACGGTTACAGCTTCCAGTCGGTCATTCAATTCGCTCCGATGGCGCGCAATGAACCTCTGGGCGGGATGACTTCCAACGGCATGGCGGGAAGTGGCGGCATGGGCGGCACCGGCGGCTCCACGCCCGGCAGCAGCGGAAACGGCCAGCAGTTCGGCTACTCTGTCGGCGGAGCCGCGGATTCCGAAAACGGTTACCTCGTGGAAGGCCAGGATACCGAGCAACTTTCCGGCGGCTATTCCAAAGCCAACGTTCCCTTCCAGTTCATTCAGGAAGTGCAGATTAAGAGTTCGGGCATCGAAGCGGAACACGGTGGCGCTCTCGGCGGCGTGGTTAACGTTGTCATGAAGAAGGGCGGAAACACCTACCACGGCTCCTTCTTCAGCACCTACGAATCCAACGGGCTGGATGCCGATAATAACGGCATTTTCCTGCGCTACGATCCGGCTGCAGCGGGTGTGACTGGTTTTGATCCCGGATCACAGCAGTACAATCCCTCGGGCGACCATTTCCGCATCATTCAACCCGGCTTCACCATTGGTGGCCCGATCAAGAAGGATCGGCTATGGTTCTTCCTGGGCTTTGCGCCACAGGTCAACACCCTGGCCAAAACGGTGAACTTCGGCACCAATGACGGCGGCGCCGGCAACCAGTATTTCACCCAGGATAGGCAGACGTACTATAGCACCGCCCGCATCGACGCGACTCTGACGCCGAAGATCCGCATCTTCGGTTCGTGGCTCTATCAGTACGCCCGCGAAACCGGCGTCAACCTGCCCATATCGGATCCAGCAAGTGCGGATTCGGGTTATTTGAACACGTCTACATTCTCTCCCCTGACGAGCTTTTCGCATGGACTGGGCTGGGTTGCGCCGAACGCAACCTACAACGCGGGGGCCGACATCACGCTGACTCCGAAGATCGTTTCCACTACCCGCTTCGGCTACTTCTTTGAGAACTATCACGACTTTGGCTGGCAAACTTCGACTCCAGACCTGGTTTGGAACACCAACGGCGCGCCAACTATCGCCGGTGGCGTAACCACCGACGTCTGCGATAACTCGCCCACTCCCCCCAGCGCCAGCTGCCCCAAGGGCGGGAATCCTCTGCCCGGGGGGCTTGCCCTGAACAATGGCACTCAAACAGCGCCCTATGTCAGCACGTTCACCCCGTTCAACGCGAATAAGCACTTCCAGTTCGACGAAGACGTCGCGTTCTTCAAGAGCGGCCGGTGGGGCACCCACAACGTTAAAGTGGGCTATCAGCTGAACCACCTGGCCAACCAGATTTCTCAAAACGGCAATGTGCCTTTGGCGTTTATGACGGTTGGGGCAGGAGCCAGTCACTCGCCGAGCACGACGGCCGGAATAAGCAACTGTAATACTCTGACCGCTGCGTGGGGATTCTGCGCCGGCCAGTACGGCTATCTGACCGTGCAGGACTTCGCGACGGTGCTGCCCCAGGCCGCCGTTGACTGGAACCATGCTTTATTCGCGCAGGATGCCTGGACCATCGGCCACGGGGTGACGATTAACGCCGGCATCCGCATTGAAAAGGAAAATCTGCCGGTTCCTGCCGGAGTGATTCCAAAGGGTTTCTCAGTGCCCAGAGCCATCAACTTCTCTTGGGGCGACAAGATTGCGCCCCGTCTGGGAATCGCGTGGGATGTGATGAGAAATGGAAAGATGAAGGTCTTTGGGAGCTATGGCATTGTCAACGACGTCATGAAGCTGCTGCTGGCCCAGACTTCCTGGGGCGCGCAGGGATACAACCAGTGTAGTTATGCTCTTGGCCCGGATGGAACGTCGAACGGTTTCGGCGTGTCTGACATCGATCTGGTCTTCACAAACGGGCGGGCATGCCCCAGTGGTTTGACCACCCAAGGAGCTAACTTCGTAAACGGAACTCCGGCATCCCTCACTGACGCCAAGACCGGCGTTTCGCTGATTGAGAATGCCAACTTCCGTCCATGGGAACCGGTCGCGCCTGGCGTAAAACCTTATCGCCAGCACGAGTATGTCGCCGGCGTGGACTACCAACTTGCCAGAGACTGGGCCCTCGAAGCCCGCTACGATCGTCGACGTCTCGACCACGTCATCGAGGACTCATCTCTGGCCGACCCGACCGTTGGTGAGGTTTACGCCGTTGTCAATCCTGGCGAAGGCGTGAATCGGACCATCGACGGCTACTCCAGCTTCCTGCAATCCCTCGGTCAATCATTCGGCCCTGGCATTCCCTCTTTCAATTCCAGCGGCACTTTCGGTACTTGCCCCTCATGCCCGCCGATGCCCAAGGCGATGCGCAACTACGACGGCGTGGAAATCCGGCTGACCAAGGGCACGAGCAAGGGTTGGGCTGGGATGTTCAGCTACACGTGGAGCCGCCTGTGGGGCAACTATACCGGTCTGACCACCACCGACCAGGTCGACGGGAACGCCGCAGGACGCAACTCGCCCGACACCTCCCGTGCATTCGACGAGCCGTTCTACTACTACGGCGCGAATGGCAAGTCTACCGACGGGTTGTTGCCCACCGATCGCCCGAACGCCTTGAAGGGCAACGTGTATTACCAACTACCCTGGAAGGGCATGACCACGACATTCGGCCTGTTCCAGTTTGCCTACCAAGGCAGCCCGATCAGCTCATATATCGACTTGACAGCAGCCACCATCGGTATCCCATACGAAGCTACGTACATTGCTGGTCGCGGACAGTGGGTGAACGCGTCCACCGACCCGACGACCGGGGCTATCACGCTGGGCACCCCCTACGCCCGCCGCACACCCTGGTTTACCCAGACCGATTTCAACTTGTCCCATTCATTCAAGGTGAACAAGAATAACGAGCAGGAGCTCTTACGTTTCGACGCAAACGTGAGCAACCTGTTCAACCAGCATGCCGTCGTCCAGTACTACCAGGGCATTAACTCGCAGTATTTCGCGAGCGCTTTGCATCCTGGGTATGACGCCGCGGGAAACGGAGTCAACCTCGCCGATGGTGCATTTTTGTACCAGACGCTGATGGGCGGATACAGTCTGCAGCAATGGATCAACGGGGTTGCCGCAACCAGTGCTACCAAAGCGATACCGCCAGTAACGCTGAGCTCATGGTATGGGCAGCCGAATCAATATCAGCTGCTGCGTAACCTGCGCTTGGGGGTCAGCTTCACTTTTTAGATTGCGCCGTTGGCTGCAAAAGGGAGCCGGAATTCCAGCTCCCTTTTCTTTCATCCCTCACATCAAGGTCATAAGCTTGCGGAGTAATTGAACGGCGGGCCGAATTTCTTCGACTCGCGTACCACCGAAGCCCATTACAAAACCGCAACGCGATGGCTCGCCCGCATAATACGGAGAAAGCGGCCATAGCCAGAGGTTGTGGCGGGCGGCACGCTCGGCAATTGCAAGATCGCTAGCCCTGCGAGTCATGGCTACGGGGAGATGCATTCCCGCTTCGTCTCCGAGTACCTCCACCATTGATCCCAGTTCGTCGCTGATGCTGTCGACCAACGCGCTTCTCTGCTCGCGGTAGAGAACTCTCATTCTCCGAAGATGGCGGGCAAAGTGCCCTTCGCTCATGAAATCTGCGATCACGTGCTGAAAAAAATCCGGGGGGCCGACATCCATGATGAGGCGGACCGAATTGAATCGGTCGACAAGGTCGGCAGGGATGACAATGTAACCGATCCGCAAAGAAGGAAACAGGACTTTGCTGAAGGTTCCGATGTAAATCACACGAGCCTTCGTGTCGAGTCCCTGCAAGGATGCGATGGGCAGACTCTCAAAGCGGTATTCGCTATCGTAGTCATCCTCGATGACCCAGGATCCCGTGTTATGAGCCCATTCCAGGAGTTGAAAACGCCGCGAAGCGCTCATCGTCACGCCCAGCGGGAATTGATGAGAGGGCGTAACAAAAGCAGCGCGCGCCTTTCGAGACATCCTGATTCCGGCTTCGACAGATAGTCCTTGTTCGTCCACCGGAACCGGAACCAGACGGCAACCCGCGAGGGCGAACACCGATCTTGCCAGCCAGTAGCCTGGTTCTTCCATCCACACCCGGTCACCGGAATTAAGCAGCACGCGGGCTGTAAGCTCAAGTGCCTGTTGAGAACCGTTGACGATCATGATCTGTGACGCGTCGCAACGTAGCGATCTCGCGGTTCTCAAGTAGCGCGCAATGGTTTGCCGGAAGGCCTCGGAACCCATCGGGTTTCGGTAGTGAGTGGACACAGCACCCATGTTTCGGCAGTGGCGTGCCACCAGGTTGGACCAGACCTTCAGAGGAAAGTGGTCAAAGGCCACCTGCCCGATGCGAAAAGCTCCCGGGCCACGCTGCCATGGTTTGACATCAATGCCAGAAAAAAGCGAAGTGCGGTGTGCAACCGGTCTTGGGCCTAAGTAAGAAACCTTGGAACCGGCTGCGGTCGGAACACCACGCGTCATCTGGTCGGGAAGCGAGGTGGAAATAACCGTTCCCGCGCCGACTCGGCCCTCGAAGTAGCCTTCCGCAAGAAGTTGGGCGTAGGCGTTAAGAACCGGGAAGCGCGAAACGCCAAGTTCTATCGCAAGTACGCGGGTAGAAGGAACGCGTTGCCCGGGATGTAGATTGCCGTCGACAATCGCCGCGCGAAAGCCATCATAAATCTGCCGGTGGAGAGGTTTCTGGGCCTTCCGGTCAATCGCGATGATTGGGAGAATCCCGGAGGCCACTCTCCTCATTATTTTCGGAATTTTAGTGGCTATGCCGAGATTGCGTCAAGTGGGCATTGCAAACGACCATTGTTAGGTCCACTCTACTGAAACACCGTGAACATGTTTGTTAAAGGTTGGGGGCGATGGGGGAATCTCAGTGATTTCGAATGTGGAACCGCTTCCTGGCGCCGCGGCGACTTCGACACCTTTGTACCGGCGCGCTGATGAATCTCAAAGTACAAGGTCGCGGGTTTTGGCGATGCCATCGCCGAGCGACCACTCCGCTCTGTTGCAGGTCGAGGCTTCACTCCGGCGCAGGTCGACTCGCATCGCGATCAAGTCTAAGGGAAGGATTCTCTTCATCTGCGCGGACGATGTTGTGGCGGTCGAAGCCCGTGGAAACTATAGTGTGTTGCTGTGCACATCAAGCTCACATCGGCTGAGAGAATCGATCACTTCCCTGGAAAAAACCCTCAGTGGACACGGATTCCTGCGGATCCATCGCTCAGTGCTGGTAAACGCGGCGCTGGTCGAGGAAATACAACCTTGGCCCACCGGCGAGTATGCACTACGGGTAAAGGGTGGGAAGGAATATACCGTCACTCGCACCTACAAGAAACACCTGCACATCCTGGCACAGCTCTGGATCGGAATGAACGGATTTGTTGCCGGGTGAAGACACGCAGAAACATTTCACATCGCGGGCTTCCGCAAGGCCGCACCCAGTAATTTGCCGGGCCCCGGCTCTTGCACAAATGCAACGAGCCGGACGTTCTTCGGGTCAACACCCGGCTTGAGCTTCAGTTGTACCAGCTCATCAAAGCTTTTCCCCTTTGCCAGTTTTCCCACTTTCTTCAGCTCCACCACCACCGCTACATGGGTCAGATGCCGGCCGCCATTTTCGCCATGCAGCACCTGGGATTCCACGCGATCCAAGGCCACCGCCACGTAGACTTCGGCGTTGTGTTTATCGGCGCCGCCATCCGCTGCAACGTGCAGTCGGACGACCGTCGGGTTCCCCGCGTCGACACTTGCTTCTGCAAGACGAACAGGAATTGTCGGCGTGGATGCCGCTTCACGCAGGATTTTGTCAATTTGCTGCGGATCATGGGCGCTCATCACGTGCGTTCCATTCACGATGAGTTGAGGAGTGTAGGGTTCCTTCAGCCCAAGGGCCTGTACGTAGGCAGCTTGACGTTCGGTTAACTCAGCCGACGAATTCGGGTCTTTCCACCCGTCATGGTCCCAATAGTTGACGTGTTCACTAAGGACTATTAATCGGGCACCAGCAAAATGTGGGGTCGTGTCCATCTCTTGGAGGAGGGCGTCTGCCGGAGGGCAACTGGAACAGCCTTCCGAGGTAAAAAGTTCTACGAAGATGGGACGCGCGTCCGCATCAGGCGTCTCGTTACTGACGACAGGATTCCCAGAACTTTGCACCTGCCCTTGAATGGAAGTCGGGCTCTGAGCATTCCAGAGCCCGGCGAGAAGGAGTGCGACAAATGAAAGGGGAGCAACAGGGCCGCGCTGCATAGTGACACTGTAGCCATCAGAGACCCTTCGCGGCAATAGCCACTTGATCGAACATCCTCCTTACCATTCCGAAATCGGAGGGGAAGTTGACTACCGTCACAAAACTCGGTCAGGCTCTCTCAAGCTTGCTGGCGAGATTGGGGTCGCAGCGATTCCAAGAAGAAGCACAGTTCCGCCAAAGAACAACGTGTCTCCGACATAATTTAGCTCCTCCAGAGCCTGCGTCGTGCCGAGAGCTTTGACGAAGATGGGAAAGTAAAAACAAACCGTGAGGAACGTCATCACAATACCAACGGAGGCGGCGGCAATTCGCGTTCGCCGGTTGAAGAGCATTCCTGTTCCGGCAGACAAGAGCACGGCGCCAACGGCATACGCCCAGACTTCCGGAAGCGGAACCCAGTTCGGCGACAACTTCTCCAGCGGAACACCGGGCGCGAACTTTGCAAAGACGAAGTGCTCGATACTGAAAAAGATCAGCGGTACGGCGACGCATACCCTCCCGATCGCAATCAACGCCTTTGAACTCCGAACCGCCCCGGCAAGAGCCAGGGCGCCTCCCGCAAATGCGGTTTCCCTGAGCATCAGGGTCCAGGAAAGTCTCTCTTTGGCGTGCGCGATTACGCCAGGCAGGTCCATCGACAGGACGAAAATGAAGAACATAATGGCGAGCAGCAGAGCCGACCAGCGAAGATGCTTTCTCACAATGAAGCTAAGGGCGGCAGCGAACAATGCTATGCCGACAAAGTATGTCCAGAACATGGGTGCTGGAATCCAGGTCGGAACGAGTTCCATGATTGAGCGAGCTGCCAGCAGATGCTCTGTGCCGAAAGCCGCCAGCGGCGCAGCCACAAAGACGTACCCCAACACGATCACCTTGTCGAGCCCGATAGCGCAGCTCAGTTCCCTGCGGATGAGGAGCAGCCCCATGAGCAAGAACGCCGACCCGGCGATGCTTGACCAAAACACGAGACTCGAGAACATGTGCTCCTTTCGAGCGATCATCTGGGGCGCGATTGGTGCTGTGTTCGGGATCCAGAAACCCTCTGGCCACGACCGGGGACGCTAGGGCCTGGCACTCGCCCGAGTGCGATCGCGCCCCTGAGCGTCTTGGGGCCAGTTGCGGCTTTTTGCCCGCGAGTAAGCTACTTGGTACGGGGGGGGAACACCATAGCCACTTAGAGGTGTCGCAACGTAGCCACTTTCCGGTTTCGACGGTACGAACTCTACTGGATGCCCGTCGTCTGGTACTGCAGGACCGCCAGCGAGAGCCGGTAGTCGTAGCCCGCTTCGACATTCGTAATGCGAGCTTGCGTCTGCTGCAGTTGCGCCTGGCTTAACTCGACGATGGAGCCTAACCCCAGTTTGTATCTGGATTGAGCAAGGTCGAGCCCAAGGTTGGCCTGTTCGAACAACTGCTCAGTAACGGCCAGGCGATCGTACGCCGTTCTGGCATTCAGCCAACTGGTGCGCACATCCCGCGAGATCCGGTCACGCATATCGCGCAGCCGCTCATGGGTGGCCTGGGCTCGCAGAGACGCCTCTTTTGCCCGCGCGGGGTAGAGGAAGCCGTTGAATATCGGGATCCCGATGTTCACTCCGACGGCGCCATACCAATTGGAAATGATGGGATTGCGGACCGGCGTGTCTCCCACGGCGCCCAGCGCCTCGATGTCTGGGAACAGCAGATCGCGTTCCGCCCTTTGAAATCTCTGGGCGGCCTCGGACTGAAACTCGAGTGCCAGAATTTCCGGCCGCATGGTGAAGGCCGTGGTAATCAGATCGCTTACATTGTCGGGGGGAGCGGCCACCGGACTTGCATCCTCGGCAAGTTCGAAGCTTTCGAGGTTGGGGAATCCAAGTACGGCGGAGAGGGAAGCCTGTGCGGCGTTCACGTTATTTTGCGCATCGAGCAACAGCAGCTTCGCCTGCGCCAGATTAACGTTGGCAAAGCTGAAGTCCAGTTCAGATTTCAGCTGGCTGCGGTACAGAGCCCCCACCTGCTCTGATACCGTCTGGCGGTCCTTCACGGTGTCCTGCGCTACCGTGAGCACTGCCTGGGTTTGCAGAGCGTTGTAAAAAGCTTGATCGACGGCCAGGAGCACCTGCTCTTTCGTGGCGATGGCATTTTGATTCTCAGCTTTGGCGCTCAGGTTCGCACTGGCAACCAGGTTGGTAGTGCGTCCGAAGTCGGTGAGGAGTTGGCTC
>Ga0209698_10006864_pt1 | contig 12043 bp, 13 predicted proteins | sample LitLauG_LLR_2012_FD_187203 | JGI IMG/M metagenome (GOLD analysis project Ga0209698, IMG submission 187203) | Freshwater sediment microbial communities from Pennsylvania, USA - Little Laurel Run_MetaG_LLR_2012 (SPAdes) (version 2) | ecosystem: Environmental > Aquatic > Freshwater > Creek >...
CCTGCCCTCACCGTTCCCGCTTGATCGCAAAGTGCCACCATAGGCATGTCCTGGACCGGCTACCGGTACGTCAACAATCCGTCCCCATCGAGATGCGGGTGCGCATTGAACGCGCTCAGCGTGAATCGCTCGCCGGAAGCCAGAAAGCTGGTGAACGAGGCGTTGCGCGACATCCAGGCAACCTGCAGCATGTCTTCGGCAGAAAGATGCAGGGCCCGGCGCATGGCCGCGCCAACGGTTCCCGCCGAGGTGAAGATCACGGCACTGGATGCGGGCGGAATGTCGTGCACGACTTGCGCCAGCCCTCGGTCAACCCGCAAACAGAAGTCGTGCCACGATTCAACGCCGAGGGCAGTAACTTCTCCCGCGACCCATTTCGAAATCACGGCTTCAAACAGCTTCTCAAACGTCCTGCGCTGTTCACCGAAGCCGCCAGACTCCTTGCAAGTTTCGTAAGCGCGCCGCAATTCTCTTATCTCGGGATTCACCTCCAGCAGTTGCGGAAGGCACTCCCGAAACGCGGCCTCGGCTTGATATTCATCGAAATCATTCACGACGACCGTCTCAGGAAAATTGACGCTCGTGCCGCGATAAGCTTCAGCCACGATCCGGCTTGTCTCCAATTGGCGCGCCCGAGGCCCGGAATAAGAGCTCGCAAAAACCGTGCCCCTTCGCGACCAGTATTCCCCTAGCAGCCTGGCCTGCGCCTCGCCATTCGCGCAGAGCTTGTCATAGTGCTGCCCGAGAAACGACGCTTGCCCGTGACGAACGAGGATGATTTGGCTCATGGGCTATGCAGCCACAACCTGCTCTTTGTCAAATTCGGCAAAGGTCTTACGTTCTTCCGCCAAACGCTTCAGAAGAGGCGCCGGTGCCCAGAGTTCTCCATGCTTTTGTTGGAACTCACAAATGCGCTGATAAACCCTCGTCAATCCGACCGTATCGGCGTACCACATCGGACCACCGCGATAAGCGGGAAATCCGTAACCGTTGAGATAGATGATGTCGATGTCAACCGCCCGCAGCGCATATCCCTCTTCGAGAATTCGCGCTCCTTCGTTGACCAACGCATAGATGCACCGATCAACGATCTCTTCAGAGGAAATCTCGCGCTGCGCAATACCCGCCTCCGCGCTCCACTTTCGCACCAGCGTGGTCACCTCGGGATCAGCGCTGGCGCGGCGGTTCTCGTCGTACTGATACCACCCCTTCAGCGTTTTTTGGCCATACCGACCCAGTTCACAAAGACGGTCCTCGGCGAAGGGCTGGCGTACTCCGGGTTTTTCCAGATGGCGATACTCCTTGCGAATGCGCCAGCCCACGTCGAGGCCCGCCAGGTCGCCGGTCGCCAGGGGACCCATCGCATTGCCGAATTCGACGAGGGCCTGGTCTACGGCTTCCACCTCCGCCCCTTCTTCGACCAGGAACTGCGCTTCCCTGCGATAAGGGCCGAACATACGATTGCCAACGAAGCCGCGACAGTTCCCCACCAGCACGCCGATCTTGCCCAACTTCTTTGAGAGTTGCATGCAGGTGGCAATCACCTCTTTGCTGGACTTATTTCCGCGCACTATCTCGAGCAACCGCATCACATTTGCCGGACTGAAGAAATGCGTTCCGATCACCGCCTCCGGTCGCGACGTTGCTCCGGCAATTTCGTCGATATTGAGCGTCGAAGTGTTGCTGGCCAGAATCGCTCCGGGACGGCAGGCGCGGTCCAGTTCCGCAAACACTTCCTTCTTCAGGGCCATGCCCTCGAAAACTGCCTCCACCACCATGTCAACCGCGGAGAACGCATCGTAGTTGAGCACTGGCGTGATCAATTGCAGCCGTTCATCCACGAACGCTTGCGTGAAACGGCCGCGCTGCACAGAGTTGGCATAGTTCTTGCGGATCTTTCCCATGCCCACGTCGAGCGCCGCCTGACCCACATCCTTCAGCAGCACTGGAATGCCGGCATTGGCAAAGACCATGGCAATCCCTCCGCCCATCGTTCCGGAGCCGACAACGGCCACGCGGTTCACCGGAAGAACTGGAGTTTCCCTGGGAACGTCGGGAATCTTCGCCACCTCGCGTTCGCCGAAAAAAACATGGATGAGTGCCTTCGACTGATCGGAGAAAAGGCATTCGGTGAAAAGCTTCGCCTCGGCCTGGCAGCCTTCCTCAAACGACAGTTTGGTTCCTGCCTCTATTGCGTCGATCGCGGCCAGCGGAGCCTTCAAACCACGTTGTCTCTTGGCCACAATGGAGCGCGCGCCCGCGAGAACCGCATCATTGTCGGTATCCGTTCCCAGCTTCTCTGTTCGCATTCGCGTTTTCGGGGCAGGCTTGCCAACAGCGTCGCGGGCAAACGCGAGCGCCCCGGCCAGCAGGTCGCCCTCGATCAATGCATCGACCAAGCCAAATACAACCGCCTCAGGGGCCGGCATCGGCTTGCCCTCGGTACACATTTCCACTGCTTTGGCGACACCGACCAGGCGCGGCAGGCGCTGCGTTCCACCGGCTCCCGGAATGATTCCGAGCTTTACTTCCGGCTGGCCGACCTGCGCCGTGGGCGACGCAACTCGATAATGACCGGCCATCGCCAGTTCCAGTCCGCCGCCGAACGCTTGCCCATGAATCGCCATCACCACCGGCTTGCGGCTATCTTCAATGTGAAGGAGAAGCGGGAGCAGGCTTCTGCGCGGACCGCCGGCGGTCATCTTGCCGAATTCTTTAATATCTGCTCCCGCAACAAAAGTTCGTCCGGCACCGATCACAACGCCGGCTTTGACGGCGGGGTCGTTATTCATCTCATCGATCGCGGCCCCGATTCCCTCCGGAACGCCCGGACTGAGAGCGTTAACCGGCGGGTTGTCGATGGTAATGACTGCGATGTCGTTATCTCTGCTGACTCTCACGAGATTGTTCATAGGCCAATTCCTGATACTTCCTGCGCAATTCTCTTTTCAGAACCTTTCCCGTCGCGGTCTTCGGCAAGCTCTCGCAAAACTCCACCGACTGCGGACACTTGTAGTGGGCCAGACGCGCGCGGCAAAACTCAATCAGTTCCACTTCGCCAAGCTTGGACCCTGGCTTAATGACAACCACCGCCTTCGGCACCTCTCCCCATTTCGGGTCGGAGACCGGGATTACGGCAGCTTCGTAAACATCAGGATGCGAGACCAGCACTTTCTCCACGTCGAGCGATGAAATATTTTCCCCGCCGCTCACAATGATGTCTTTCTTGCGATCCACGATCCGGATGTACCCGTTCTCTGCGATGACCGCCACGTCGCCGGTGTGAAACCATCCGCCCCGCATGGCTTCGGCCGTGGCTTCAGGCTGTTGCCAGTAACCCGCCATCACCCCGTCACTGCGGGCAATGATTTCTCCCATCGTCACTCCGTCGCGGGGCACGTCGTTGTCGTCCGCGTCAACCACCCGAAGCTCAGAGCCGGGGTAGGCATAGCCGGTCATAGCCTGTATCACATGCCGTTCTTCGGATGTGCACTGAACGTCCGGCTTCAGTTCGGCGGTGGCCAGCGATGGTGAGGACTCCGTGAGTCCGTATCCCGAAAAGCATTTAAATCCCAATTTTTCTTCAACCTCACGGATCAGCGTTGGAGAAGATGCCGCGCCGCCGATCACGGACCACTCCACGCTACTCAGGTCATACCTGGAACGCGCGGGCGAGTTCACCAGCACCATGGCCATGATTGGAACCAGGCTCAGCGCGCTTACCTTTTCTCTTTCCACCAGGCGAAATACTTCCTCCGGTATAAAACGCGGAAGCATGACATGGGTTCCGCCCACGGAAGTAATCGTATGAGCCGCTCCCCAGCCATTGGCGTGAAACAACGGGATGGTATGCATCAGCACATTTTCGTAACGAGTGTGGTGATAAACCGCCAGGTTCATGGCATGCAGGTACACGTTGCGATGGGTGAGCATTACCCCCTTCGGGTTGGCGCTTGTGCCGCTGGTGTAGAAGATCTCCGCGACGGAGTTTTCATCAAACGCCATCAGTTCTTCGCGGTGAGGCACTGCCGAAAGCAACATCTGTTCGTAGGTTTGATCGGAGAGCCACTCTGCCAGCGGCCTCCCATCCAACTGATGGAACGATCGCACCGCGCGCAGGCCCTGGCGGAACGAATCCACAAGGCTGACAAACTCCTGCTCCAGGAACAGCACCGTTGCTCCAGAATCATTCAGGATGTATGTCAGTTCCGGCGCCGCTAGACGGATATTGAGGGGGAGCAAGATGCCGCCGGCCTCCAGAACTCCAAAGTAGGCTTCCAGCAAGCGATGGCAGTTCAGACTCAGGAACGCCACGCGATCGCCCGCCTTCACCCCAGCCGCGCGCAATGCTCCCGCCAGGCGCCCCACGCGATCGCCAAACTCGGCGTAAGTAAACCGTTGCTCGCCGCACACCACCGCCGTCTTGCCGGGAAACTGCTGCTCTGAGTAGCGGAGGAAGCGAACGGGCGTCAGCGGTAGATTCATGAGAGATTCCTACCAGGCCGTCTGGCCCCCATCGACCACCAGCACGTGCCCGGTCACGTACGCGGACGCATCCGAAGCCAGGAACACCGCGGCGCCCTTCAGGTCATGATCGGCCCCGAATCGGCCCAAAGGAATCTTCGCCAACAAAGATTCTTTGCGGTGCTCAATGATCCATCCCGACATGTGCGTCGGAAACCATCCGGGCGCAATCGCATTCACCTGAATGTTGTGCGGCGCCCACTTGCACGCCAGATCCTTGGTGAATGCGATCACGCCACCTTTACTTGCGTGATAGCCGATCGCCTGCAGTTCCGTCGATGCTCCGCCCAAGCCCGCCACCGATGCAATGTTAATGACCTTGCCCGCACCCTGCGCGGCCATGGCTCTGCCCACTGCCTGACAAAACAGGAACGTGCCGGTCAAGTTGGTGGAGAGAACTTTGTCCCACTGTTCCAGTGTCATCTCTTCCACGGTAGCGCCCCAGGACACGCCGGCATTGTTGATCAGAATGTCGATCCGGCCGAACTTTGCGAGGGTCTCTTCCACGACTTGACCGATCGCCACTTTGTCTTTGACATCGCAGCCCAAGGCCAGCGTCTGCACACCAAGCCGGCGCAACGACTCCGCCGCTTCCTCGCAGCGCTCCTTCTTGCGCGCGCAGAGCACAAGATTGGCGCCCATCTCGGCCAGGCCCTCGGCCATCTGCAGACCTAGTCCCATCGAGCCACCCGAAACAATGGCCACGCGCCCGGTTAAATCAAAAAGCGTTTTGACATTCACCTGTAAGCAGCCTTCCCAGGGCGCAGCGTCACGCAAAATGTGATAGTTGATATCATGTAATAGTCGCTAACGTCAATACGCTCATTTCTGAGGCCGGTAGAATCCGTTGAAATCTGGGCCCCGCGCAGCCGGTACAGAACTAGTCATGCAACCGAAGCGCGATGCGCCCCGAGACTTCCCCACGACTTAACTGGCCCAGAACTTCCTGCACCTCGGCGAGCGGGCGCGTCGTTACCTGGCAGTGGACGTCCCCGGCCGCCCCCATCGCCAGGACCTCGCGCAAGTCTTCCCGTGTGCCCACCGCGGAAGCCTTGATCTGGATCTCGCCCGCCGCCATCATAATTGCCGGAAACGAGATTTCCTGCGCCGGCAACCCTACCGCCAGCAGCGTTCCCGTCGGCCGTACACAATAGAACGCCATGTCATAAGCGGACTTGGCTGCCGAGGTGACAAGTGCAACGTGTACCCCGCCGGAGCCGCGCACCTCTTTCACCACATCGACCGTTGAGGCATTCAGCGTTCGAACCGCACCCAGCGATTTCGCCAGTGCGAGTTTTTCCTCTGACACATCGATTGCGGTCACTTCCGCTCCTATGGTCCGGCCAATCTGGACGGCGATGTGACCAAGTCCTCCAATACCAAAAATCGCCAGTCGCTGGCCGGCACGAATCATCGCCTGCTTGAGAGCGCGATGAACCGTAACTCCCGCACAGAGCAAGGGCGCGACCTGTTCGGAGGCAAGCGCGTCCGGGATCTTGACCACGTGACTGGCCGGGGCTTTCGCAAATTCCGCGTATCCGCCATCCACCATGACCCCGGTGATGCATTGCCGCACGCACAAGTTCTCGTCGCCCTGGCGGCAAAACTCACATTGTCCGCACGTCCACTGCAGCCATGGCACCCCGACGCGGTCTCCCACCCGGACACTTTTCTCGGCACTCTGAACGGCCGCGCCGCGCTCCACGACCCGCCCCACGATCTCGTGTCCCAGGATCAGCGGCTTCTTTACGATTTTGGCAAGTTGCGTCCAGTCGCCATCGGCCACGTGAAGATCAGAATGACAGACTCCACAGACCTCCACCTCGATCAAAACGTCGTCCGGACCGGTTTGCGGCCGAGGTACGTCTTCCAACGATAACGGTGTCTTGAATGAATGCAAAACGGCGGCCTTCATCGCCTATCTCTCCTGGTATGCCTTGCGGACAAAGAACCGCTGGCGCGATTCCATAAAATCTAGGGCCGAATACCCCGCAAAAAGAAATCTACAGCGCTCGCCACCCGGTCTGTAAGCTTGTGCGGACCGGTCAGGTCCACCACCCACTGCCGCACGACCGTGTTGTAGAGCCCTTCCATGAACTCAGCCAGATGCACGACGGGAAACGCGCGCGTTACTTCGCCCCGCTTTTGACCCTGCGTCAGAATTTCGCGCAGCAAGCTGACCGCAGCCTCCTCATGCCCCCGCAGTTCTGCGGAGCGCACTGGATCCATGGCTCCCGATAACACTACCGCCTGCCACAGCTGGCGGTCGCCTTCCACTTCCCGTGCCATGGTTGTATACAGCCGTCGTAAACGCTCGCCCGTTCCCGCTTTGCTCGAAAGCTCCGAACGAAGCCTCTCGCAGATACAGGCGTACCCGCGTTCTCCCACTTCGCGCAGCACCGCATCCTTCGTCGGAAAATAGCGAAAGAAAGTAGGTTGGCTGATCTCGAGTGCTTGCACGATGTCATCGATCCGAGTGGCCTCATATCCATGTTTGCGAAACAGCTTGATTGAGGTCTCGATGATCTGCTGGCGCATGCGCGCCTTCTTCCGCTCTCGAAGGCCAACCTCTGCTTGCTCTCCAATTGTTTCTGCGGGCAGACTCCGCGCCACGACCAGATTGGGCATTGGTCTCTTCCTCCTGCGCCGGTTGGGGGTACGTCCCACAACAACGTCCGCAATGTGAGGGTAACTATAACAAAAGAGTGACTAACGTCAAATTCATCGCGAGCCCCGCGATACTGCTGTTGTAACTTCTCGGCGGCGTACGAATCTAACGTTTCTGTGAGGTTTGAACATGAACCGTAAAGCAAGAGCTTCGGTTGGAAGCAACCGAGCGGCAGTCCTGAAAGCAATTCTGGTCCTCGGAGCAATTTTTGCCTGGAACCGTGCCGGCGCCGCCGAGGGCAGCGCTGTTCTCCCAAATCCTGTTGTGGATGCGCCCCTGGCAGCGCAGCCGGGCCAACAGACTGCAGTGCTTGCCGGTGGTTGTTTCTGGGGCATCCAGGCCGTTTTCCAGCACGTCAAAGGAGTCAAGAGCGCCACCTCCGGCTACTCCGGCGGTTCCTCTTCCACGGCCGACTACGAAGTGGTAAGCACGGGGCAGACCGGGCATGCCGAGTCTGTGGAGGTTACATTCGACCCAGCACAGATCTCCTACGGGCAGCTTCTCAAGATATTTTTCTCCGTCGCACACGACCCCACGCAACTCAATCGTCAGGGGCCGGATACAGGCAGACAATACCGATCGGCGATCTTCTACACCAGTGATGAGCAGAGGCGTATCGCAGAGGCGTACATCGCCCAACTGAGGCAATCCAGCTCATTCCAGCGTCCGATCGTGACGGAGGTGGTTCCGCTAAAGGCGTTCTACGCGGCGGAGTCCTATCATCAGAATTACGCCGCGCTTCATCCGGACAACCCATACATTGCCAGGAACGACGCCCCCAAGGTTGAACATCTTCGCCAGCAATTTCCCGATCTCTACAGGAAGTAGGGGGACAATGGAGAGAAACATGAGCAATCTTATTTACGTGTCCAAATCGACGATCGAACGCAAGAAAGGGCCGTTACGCATCGCCCATGTGGCAGGCGAGCCGCAGCCCGTGATTTTCAGTGTGCACGGCGCCATCGCGGAGCACTATAAGGTGGACCCCGCGATGCTCACCGAATCGCACGCCTCTACGATCGACTACGTGATTGCATCGACAGCGGGCTGAATGCTGGGAACCTTCGGAGGTGCGCTGGAAGCGCGCCACATCGACGCGAGCAACGGGCGGCTGACGGGAGAGATTACCGGTGAGGTCGAAACCGAGGATGGCGTGCTGGTCATCCGGCGCATACACCTGGCGATGCGTCTGGTCGCTCCCGAAAAAGTAAAGGCTGTGGTGGAGCGAGTGCACGAGATATACGCGATGCGCTGTCCGCTCTATCGAACGTTTCACAAAACGCTTCAGCTTACATCTTCGTACATGCTGGTGCCGCCAGCGGAGTAATGCCGCTGCCGCAGGATCCGCGACGAGCACCTCAGCGCCAACCTTATTGCTGTTCACCTTCGTGGACCTCATCAGCCACGTAACACCAGCAGTAACCACTGACTACCAGCCCGCGTCAGCTGCACAGCTTGCCTTTTACAAGCCTTGTCATTCCCGATGTGCAACTGTTTTCACTTCCGGGAATGCCTCCTGCTGTGCAATTGATTGATAACTATGTGAAATCGATCTGGCCACACCTGTGCATTTTAGCTGTGCATCGGGCGATCCCCTCACTGAAACGTGAACCGAGGCAAAGTAGTCGGGAAGTAACTTTAGTAACCAGAGGAGCTCGGACCATGAAACGCAGCCAGAGAAATCAACAGGGATTTTCACTGATCGAATTACTCATCGTCGTCGCGATCATTCTCGTCATCGCCGCGATCGCTATTCCGAATCTGCTCCAGGCCCGGGTTTCTGCCAATGAAGCCTCCGCCGTTGCGTCTCTGCGGACTATTAACACGGCCGAAATCACTTATAACAGTAACTATCCTACGGTTGGCTATGCGTCCACTCTCGCCTCGCTCGGCGGCAGCAGCTGCGCGCCTCCCGATGAGACCGCAGCCTGCCTGATCGACTCCCAACTCGCCTCCGGCGCTAAGAGTGGATACAGCTTCACCGCCACCGGCATCGGCCCCGCGCCCATCGGTGGATATTTTGCGGTTGGATCGCCCGTTGGCGGTGGTGGCAATCGCAGTTTTTGCTCCACCGAAGACGGCGTCATACACTTCGATCCGTCGGGCGCCGCCATTCCCGACCATGATTCTTGCCAGGCCCTCACGCCACTGCAGTAAATGGTTCCAAGGTTCTTTGGGAAGTTAGATCATCGGTTGCCGGGGTGAAACTTATGAGTCACGACGAGACTAATCGACCACCTGATCGCTTCTACAAACGTATTCACGCGGCGCTGCCGATTCGAGTGACTTATTGGGACAAGGATATGAAACCGCGACTGGCGATAACTTGTACTTATGACATTTCGCCCCGTGGAGCTCGCGTCGCGATGTTGCCCGGGATCTCGGGAGTCGGGGAGATCTTGACCATCGAGCAAGGGCGAAGCAAGGCTTGCTGCTGTCGCGTCGTGTGGGTCGGCGACAGCAGTTCTCAACGTCGAGGCCAAATGGGGATCCAATGCATCGATCCGGAAGCCACCCTTTGGGAAGCTGAGCTCCGGTACATGCAGGAACAATACGATCCGATGGTGCCCGAGGGCTTGCTCCGTGGAATGAAGTGGGCAGGATCCCTCGACCGGGACCGCAGAAGGCACCAACGCTTTGAAGTACAGGGACTCATGGAGTTGTTGCGTCACGGCGCTGATACGGGATCCGTACAAGCCGAGTTAAAGGATTTGTCCAGTTCCGGATGCCTGGTCAAGTCGAACGAGCCGATGGTCCCCGGAACGGATTTGAAACTGTCTCTCAGCGTGGACAATTACGACCTGAGATTGAAAGGCCGCGTGCTGCATGCGAGCACGAACCTTGCGCTTGGGATCGAATTTCGTGAGATCCGCAAAGGAGACCGGCAATTACTGGAATACCTCCTGCAAAAACTGGACAGACAAGATCCGGCAAGAAAGCCGATGGCTCATGCGGCCAGGATTTCTGGTTAGCGTCCCATAGCAAATAGTCGCCCCGAATCGAGCTTCACTTTGCTTTGAAAACAAGGAAGTAATCCATTCCATCGCCTTTTACGAAATCGTAACGCTCCAACAACTCGTAACCCGCTTGCCGTGCCTCGGCGACTACGATCTTCTCGGCTACTCCATGGTTCTCTCCATTCCCGTTGCGGTCAATGATTCCGACTCTGGCTTTCGGGGCGAGCGATTCGCGAAGGTGTTTCAGCAGAGCTACCGGGTCGGCAACTTCATGATAGGTCTTGAGGAGAAGAACGACCTCGATCTTTCCAGTGGGCAGCAGAGGATCATCATTCTTGCCGAGGATCGTCTGCACGTTGCCCAGACCCTCCTTCGCGACTCGCTTCTGGATGTAGGTGATGGCGTCCGGGCTGATATCCTCGGCATAAACTTCACCCTGAGCGCCCACCCGCCTGGAGGCGCGCACCGTAAACCATCCCGATCCTGCGCCGATGTCAGCCACAGAGCTTCCCGGCGCGATTTTCAAGATGTCCATGACCCGGTTAATCTGCAGGCGGTCTTCCCGCCCGGGAGCGTCGAAAATTGTGAGGTCGCCGGTATAGGGCGTGCTGCTTTTGCGCGGCGATCCCGCAGGCGGTTGCGCCTGTACGGGGCTACCCACGATCGCCACGGCGACAATTGCCAGCAAAAGGATTTTCTTCATGCTGAACCCGAGTGAGCAGACAACATTTTGGTTCCTCGAACTATGATTGTAGCGACATCAAATTAACCGTGGGCGAGTTCGTGGATCGTCACCCAAAGATCGTCGCCCAAGGATTTATGCCGCACGCTGTGACTCGACAGGAAACAACCCTTCACCTTCCCAAAACGCAGCTTGTCGTTAGTTATCCTTTCGATATACGCTCGGGTACTCACCTGCGACTGGATTGAGTGCGCATGACGAAGATGATCGCCAACGCGGACAGCGAACGCTTCGGGAACGGCGTGGACAGGTACGCCGCGTACCTCGAGACACCCGAGGGCCGGTTGCGTCTCGACCTCGCCTTTGCCAATCTTCAAGAGTTTCTGCCGCAGACCACAAAGGTTTTGCGGGCTCTGGATATTGGATGCGGCACCGGCGCGATCGCTGTGCGCCTGGCGCGACTTGGCCTTCACGTCACGTTGCTGGATTCCTCTCTGCCGATGCTGGATTTCGCCAAGCGCGCCGCACGGGAAGCAGAAGTTTCCGGGAGGATTGCACTGAAACACGGCGATGCCGCCCAGTTGGCAGACTTGTTCCACGCCGGAGTGTTCGATGTCATTGTTTGCCACAACCTCCTGGAATATGTCGACGACCCAGGTGCTGTTTTGCGCGGTGCGGCTCGCGCCTTGCGAGATTCGTCGGCGCTACTGTCTGTGCTGGTGCGCAACCAGTCTGGTGAGGTATTGAAGGCCGCTATCCAGGCGGGCGATTTGGCTACGGCGGAGCATAACCTCACCGCTGAGTGGGGACAAGAGTCGCTGTACGGAGGCAGGGTGCGACTATTCACATCCGATGGCCTGCAGGCCATGCTGAAAAAAGCGTCGCTCGCGCTATCTGCCGAACGGGGTGTGCGCGTTATCACGGACTATTTGCCCTCACGGGTCTCTCGCGATGCTGATTACGAGCGGATTTTTGAGCTCGAGCGCAAGCTTGGCAGGCGACCGGAGTTTGCGGCAGCTGCCCGCTACACGCACTGCCTGGCACACCGCGCAGGTCCGGTGATGAAGGACGGTGCATGAACAACGTCACAGAGCAATCTTTATCGTCCACATCTCGCGCCGTGGCGCCGGATGCCGGCATCGCGCTCGGGCTGGGGCTCACGAACGAGTGCAATCTCGCATGCTCCTTCTGCTATCGCGACCCATCTCGCAC
>Ga0209698_10006865_pt1 | contig 12043 bp, 10 predicted proteins | sample LitLauG_LLR_2012_FD_187203 | JGI IMG/M metagenome (GOLD analysis project Ga0209698, IMG submission 187203) | Freshwater sediment microbial communities from Pennsylvania, USA - Little Laurel Run_MetaG_LLR_2012 (SPAdes) (version 2) | ecosystem: Environmental > Aquatic > Freshwater > Creek >...
TGCGACATTCATGCTTCTGGGTGACATCTGCACCCGCCGCTGTGGGTTTTGCGCGGTTCCGAAGGGTCGGCCCGAGCCGATCGATTGGGAAGAACCACGGCGGGTCGCCGAGGCCGTCGCCACTCTCGGGCTGAAACATGCGGTTGTCACCAGCGTGAACCGCGACGACGACAACATTGGCAGTGCCCGGATTTTCGCCGAGACGATCCACGCGATCCGCGAGCTGATTCCGGATTGCAGAATTGAAGTCCTGATCCCCGATTTCCAGGGACTGGAAGAGTCGCTACGCATTGTGCTCGACGCCGCACCCGATGTCCTTAACCACAATACCGAGACCGTGCCGCGGCTATATCGTGCTGTCCGGTCAGGTGCGCGGTATGAACGCACCTTGACTCTGCTGGAAAATGCCAAGAAATTCTCGCCCGGCATGGTAACCAAGAGCGGGGTTATGGTCGGATTGGGTGAATCAAGCGAAGAGTTGGTCGAAGTATTCCGCGATCTCGGGGTGCGTGGCGTCGATATCCTTACCATCGGCCAATACCTGCGGCCTTCGAAAGATCATCTTCCCATCGCGCGCTTCTACACGCCCGACGAGTTTGTTTACTTGCGGAACGAAGCTCTGCGCTTCGGATTCCGCCATGTTGAGTCCGGACCGATGGTACGTTCCAGCTATCACGCGCACGAGCAAGCGGACGCTACCGCGTCACCGCGGGCGGTGTCGTAAGTTGCCGTGGACGGGTTCTCCCGCCCACGTAGTTTTCCCGACGATCACAGCTTCCAGGGTTAGTAACTCCATCGAACAACTCGGCAATGGGGGAGCGCCCGCATGTTGACCGCTCTCCTGCTCGTGATTCTGGGGTTCGTCGCCGGCTTGCTTGGCGCTCTGACCGGTATTGGCGGCGGCGTTCTGCTTACACCGATCCTCGCTCTTCACTTCGGCATCCCCATCCGTCAAGCCATCGGCACAAGCCTGGTCGCGGTCATCACAACCTCGGCCGCGAGTTCTTCCGTTCACCTGCAGCGGCACACAACCGATATCCGTCTGGGAATGACGCTCGAACTCGCGACGTCTCTGGGTGCCGCCGTCATGGCATACCTTGTGGGCTACTTCAATCGCAGCGCCCTGGAAGGGCTGTTCGCCGCGTTTCTCCTTTACAGCTCGATCATGATTCTGAGCAAGCGAGGCAAGATCAATGCAGACGAGGATTCAACTCCCGCGCTGAATGGCGATGTCGTGATTCCTCCCTATGAGCCTAAGCGCTACCCGCTGGGACTGGGAGCGTCTCTGATTGCCGGCGCTCTCTCTGGCCTATTGGGCATAGGCGGCGGGCCGATCAAGGTTCCCGTCATGCTCATCTTCATGAACGTGCCGCTGATGGTGGCGACGGCGACCTCGAACTTCATGATCGGCGTGACCGCGGCCGCCAGCGCGATCGTCTACTACCGCCGGGGCGACATTCTGCCCCAAATCGCGGCGCCGCTCGCGGTGGGAGTGTTCTTAGGATCGCTGCTTGGCGCACGTCTGGCTCCTCGTATCCACACCAGGATCGTCGTTTACTTGCTGGTGGCCGTGATGCTCTACCTCGCCGGACACTTAGCCTTCCACCTTCTGCAGGGGGCGCTATGAGCCAGCAGCGCGACCCCTCGTTCGACCGTATCGTGGCTCTTGTACTGCGCACCGGCGCCTTCGGCTGCTTCTTCATCATGTTGACGGGCCTGATGGCCGGCCTGTTCATGAAGGGACCCATCCCGCTCGACATCGAACGGGCCGGCGTGCTGCTCATGCTTGCCACGCCGGTCGTGCGTGTGATCGTTGCCTGCTTTCTGTTCTTCCGGGAAAAGGATTACAGGTACGGGTACATCTCGCTGGGAGTGCTCGTTATTTTGATGTTGGGAGCGGTGTTCGGAATTGGAGAGCACTGACCGCGCCTTGCGGATCAGAAGATGTGCAGCTTGATGCTCAGATACTTCTTGGGATTTTCCCGGATTGCCTTCACCAGATTCCGCGTCTCAGTCAACATCTCGTTCGTGTTGTTGTAAAGCGTGTCGTCTTTAAAGAGCTTGCCGGCTGTGCCTTCGCCGGCTTCCAGCCGCGTCGTCAGCTCTGAAAGCTTGGTGAGCGTGGTGTCGAGCTTCTTCGCGAGTTCCTCATCCTTCGAAAGCTTGCCGAAGGTTCCTTTGCCGGCGTTGATGTCGTCGGTGATCTTCTTGAGGTTCGCTATGGAGTCGTTCGTGTTGTTGTATACCGAGGGGTCTTTCAGGAACTTCCCCGCCGTTCCTTTCCCCTGCTGCAAGTCGTCAACGATGCCGTTTATCTTGTCAAGCGTGGCGATGAACTTGTCGTACGCATCATTTCGACTGATCAGGCGCCCGAGGCTGCCCTCGCCGTTTCCAACCTGCTCCACGATCTTCTGAAAATCCGCCACGGTCACGGAAAAGCGATTGTAGAGAGTCGGATCGTAAATTAATTTTCCCAGTGATCCCTTGCCGCTTTCGGCAAAGGCGAGGATGCGATCAGCGCGCTTCAGCAGCGCGTCCATGTTTTGCAGCGTACTCTGGCTGGCGCGCACGACCTGGTTGAAATCAGGATGGACCTGCGTGGGCAGCGTGTCTCCGTCCTGCAGCGGTCCTCCGACCGCCTGGGCACTGTCGATATCAAGATAGGTTTCGCCCAGAACTCCCGCCGTCTCGAGAGAAACCACCGAGTCCCGCCGCATTGAGTCATGGTATCTGGTACTGATCTTCATCGTCACTTCGACCGGAGTGAACTGTTTGTCTTTGGAGCTCACGATTCTGATCTTCGTGACATTGCCGATGTCCACGCCACTCAGGCGCACGGGAGCTCCCGGGCGCAGGCCTTCCGCATTGTCGAAGTATGATTTGACCGTAATGCGGGGCGTAAGCAATCCGGAGGTCCCGGACATCAGGAAGAGTAAGAATCCCAGCGTCAGACTGGCGGCAATGACCGTGATCCCAACGCGCAGTTCCGACCACTTGAGCTGCTTCTGGCTAGGCAAAGGATTCCCTCATAACTCTAGCTAGGATGGGATGCAAAGGCTGCCGCAACGGCTCAAATTGTGTGTTTCTGCCTCGCTGCACACCCACCGCAGCATCATAACAAAATGTTTGCGCCCTTCAGGCTGCTTTCGCGCGGAGTGCGGGCATAACGAACAGAGCAAGTACATAGGCAAACGCTCCGCAGGCCAAAGTCACCGTCAGCCCAAACTGGATGGCGATCACCATTGCCGACACCGAGCCCAGGACGCTGGCGGCGGCGTTCATCGCCCATGCCCATTCCACGGCATTCTCGGCTGGCCCGCTCTCCGCTGGAAACGCAGGCGCGGGAGATGAGGCAAGAGCTCGCAACCCCGTAGGAAATGGCATCCCCATTAGGAACCCCAGAGGGACCAGAAGAATACCGCTCACGAGCAACCGATAGCCGAAGTCCAAGCCGACCCATGCGGCAAGCCTGCCGGGAAGGAAGAACACATAGAGCGCCAGTATAGCCAGCACCAGCGAGAGAGGAATCCAGCCCATCTGCGACCGCGCCAGCCACCGGCGTGAGAACAGGCTCCCCGCCCCGCTTGAAATCATCAGCAGAAAAATCACCACGGTTAATGCATGGGTCGGATGTCCCAGGAATAGCACGAAGCGCTGAATGAAAGCGATCTCAACGAGGATGTAACCGAGGCCCACAGCGATGAAATAAAGCAACGGAAGCAGTGATTGCCGGACTTGACCAGTTCCCCGCAGCACCAGAGGCAAAACCAGAAACGCCAGAACGGCGGCTACCGAGATCACGAGCACGAGAAGCAGAACCAGAACGCCGAGGTTCACCTTCCAGTCGATACCGCGGCGCAGGCTTGCATTGCCGAGGATTTGACCAGGCTTCAGCGTGAAGAAGAAGAACGGCGCATTGTCGTTGACCGGCGAGACGTTATACGCATACCTTTGTGCAAAAGCTTGAGGATTGTTACTGGCGATCAACTCGGAAAACGGATTCGGGTCCGGATGGGTTGGCAGATAAAGAGGATCGAGTTCCGAATAACGGTCGCAGTGCGCAGCTACAGCGTCTTCTTCCTCCGAGGTAAAGGGCGTCTTCTTCGCGAGCACTACAACAGGGATGCCGTCTTCGTCGAGCGACCCCTGCGACGTCACGATGAAATTGCGTGCCGGATTTGCGACTCCGAGACGGTGCAGCGCCTGCATGGCGACGGCGACGACCCGCAACGCTTCGCGCGGCTCCCGGAATTCCCACCGCGTGATGGCGATCATCCCATCCGGCTTGAGATGGTCGAAATATTCCCGGAACGCCTCCTCCGTGTACAGATTGTTTTCGCTGAGAGCGAACGCCCCGGCAGCTGTGGAAGCCCAGGTATCGACCAGAGTCATTTGCACCACATCAAAATGCTGCGAAGACGCGCGCAGAAACGAGCGCCCATCGGTGACCTGTATGTGCACATCCGGGCGGTCATAGAGGTGCTGGGCATAATCGGCGTAGCGGCCGCGCATGATGGTCGTGGCAATGATCGGATTAATCTCGATCCCAGTGACGCTCGCACTTCCGTTTGCCACCGCACGGAGCACATCCACACCTCCTCCCGGACCGATAATCGCGAAGTCCCCGTGGGGACGCAGAACGTTGGCCAGGGCGGGCGGTGCAGCCATCAAGTTTTTTTCCCAGTCCGTGCCCTGCCATTTCGTCGGGTCCGCGTTCATGATGTAGGTGGAGGCATCGGCGTCAATAACGATGGCCTTAGCTTGTCCCTGGCGGTCGACTTCCACGCGCGAGAGCGCATTCCAGCGTGCAAATTCGACCCAGGCCGGATCGCGAAACATCCCTTTGGCGTAAACCACATCGATCAGGCGCCCTGAGTAATTCGCGGCGGTGAGCGCTATCAAGGCCAGGCCCAGTACGGCGGCGTTCCTTCGGGACGAACGGGATTCGGCCCAGACCATGGCGGCCGCGGTTAAGGCGATTCCGGCCACCAGAATCGCATTTGGCCCGCCAAGCCAGTTCAACAGCGGCACGACCGCCAGGCACGCCAGCGCTCCTCCGCAAAGATCAGCGCCGTAGAGTCGTGGAATGAGTGTAATCTCACGTGCGAAGACAACCGAAAACAGTAGCCCGGTGAGAAAGAACGGCACAGCCGCGGCAAGATAGAGCACCGTCAGATGAAGGAAATTTTTCCCGGACACATTGAGAGCGACAGGCACGTGGAGGACTATCTCGAGCACCACAACGATTAGGGCCGCGTTTGTCAGGCAAAGTCGTGATGCCAGCGTACGCGTTGCAACCTGCGCCAGCCGGATCTTCAGCAGATACGCGAAGACTCCTCCAGCGCCCAGACCCAGGAGTGCAATCGAGATCGCAAGAAAGGCGAAATGATAAAAGAGGACGACGGAGAAAAGCCGGGTTAGCGCCAGTTCCAGCAGCAGCGCCGCAAAGCTCGTCAGCGCAAGTCCTGCCAGCAGCGTTCTTTCGGGGATTTCAACCTCGTTTGCCACTTGGGTAAGAACGGGAGCCGTGACAGACATAAAGGGGACGAAGGCGACAGTCTAGCAGATGGCCGGGCCGGGCCAGATTGTCACGACCGCCGGCCGAGGTCACTAGCGAGCCATTCTCGGGTGAGCCATTCTTGGGGCGGAAGAATTGCACTCTTTTGCGCTATGCTCCCACGCTCCACCCCGGGAATTCACAAGATCTTAACCCTGGAGTAACGGTCGCTTAACAGTCGGCGGATACCTTTTTCGAATCTGCCCTGCCTTAGGAAATAAAGAGAGATGTCTGGCGACTCGTGTCGGCGTCCAGGCGGGGGGATCCCAAGGCGTCGCCGATTCCAAAGTCGACCAAACGCAACTCCGAGGAGTATCACACCTATGACGAAAAAAGCAGTAGTTCTGTGCCTGCTTCTGGCAGGAAGCATGTTCGCGCAAGAAGGTTCCGTTCCCAAGGGCGTTCCACACCTCGACCATGTGTTCGTTGTCCTGATGGAGAACCACGGTTACAGCCAGATCGTCGGGAACCCAAGTGCGCCATTCGCGAATCAGTATGCAAAGTCGGCCAATTCTGCCAACAACTATTTCGCCATCGGGCACCCCAGTTCCACCAACTATCTGGAGATCGTGGGTGGATCAAACTTCGGCGTGCGGAGCGATAACGGGCCCGACTGGCACAACGGGAGCTGCACTCCGAATATCGTGCCGCCCGTCTACACCACGACCGACTTTCCATCCAGCGCCAACGTTTGTCCCATCGCGGGCGAAGGCATGGACGCCGCCACGCCGGCCATCGACCTAACCAATGAGTGTCCCGATCCGGCCACGACCGATCCCTGCCCCCCGGGCTTAATCGACATTGATGGCAGTTCCATTCCTGCCGCCCAGACCGTTGGCAAGATGATTGGAGATCAACTTGTCGAGCACAACCGCCGCTGGAAGAGCTATCAGGAGAGCCTGCCCCCGACTGGAGCTGACGGTATTGACTACAGCGATGGCTACTTCACCGATGTCAACTCGCCCCCTGCTGCCATTGGTGGTCTTCTCAAACTGTATGCCGCCAAGCATGACCCGTTTGTGTACTTCAAGAGCGTACAGGACGGCCTTAATCCCCAAAACAGTTTGGCCAACATTGTCGGCTTCGAAGGCCAAAGCGGCCTTTACGACGACTTGGCGTCGGGCCACGTTCCGGACCTGGCATTTATTGCTCCAAACCAATGCAACGACCAGCATGGGCGCGGCAATGGTGGCTCGCAGTGCGCCTTTGATCCAGTCACCGATGGTTCGCAGGCCGGCCTGAACCCCGCCCTGATTTACGTCGGGGATCTCACTCTGAAAACGTTGGTGGCGGCGATCCATCGTTCTCCGGCGTGGAATCGGGGCCGCAACGCAATCGTGGTTGTCTGGGATGAAAACGACTACAGCTTCGTGCCCAACCTGAATCAGGTTTTGGCCACCGTGGATACAAACTACGGACCTCACGGCGTTCAGAGCAGCAAGTACTACACTCACTTCTCGCTACTCCGGACGCTTGAGGGAGGCTTCCGCCTGCCTTGCCTGAATCACGCCTGCGACAGCTCGACGGCAACCATGTCAGACCTGTTCGGCCGGGACGACGACTAATTTCTGGTTTTACGTCCGGGTGCCCCACTCCTGGCAGAATTTGCCAGAAGTGGGGATTCTTGTTGATGGATCAGGCCGCGAAAGATAGGGTGGAAGGTCAGCTCTTTGGCGCCGCGTTAGCCTGCAAAAACTTCAGGGACTTCAGCCCCGGCTATTTCGGATACCACTCCAGTAGCCGTACTTCAATCCCCGACCCTTCCAGCCCCTTCTGAAACACCGTCAGATCGGATCCGTGATAGTGGTAGGGGATCACAATCTTCGGATGGAAGGCTTTGACCGCGTCGGCTGCTTCTTCGGGCGGCATCGTATACGGCAGATTCATGCACACAAACGCGACGTCGATATTCTTGAGCGCGCGCATTTCCGGGACGCCCTCGGTGTCGCCGGAAAAGTAGAAGCGCTTCCCGCCATAAGTGAGCACGTAGCCGTTGCCCCGCCCTTTGTCGTGAAAAAGCTTCCCGGGAGCAGGGCCGCGCTTCAGGTTGTAGGCCGGGATAGCCTCGATGGTCCAGCCTTGCCAGGTTTTGGTTTCGCCATTGGCGATAGGCTTCCCCGTGGTGACAGTCTGCACGACCGCCGGCGCAGCGAAAATCTCGGTGTCGGACTTGCTCGCATCCTTGATCGCATCGGGGTCCATGTGGTCGCCGTGAATGTCGGTGATCAGGATGAGGTCCGCCTTGGGCAGAGCGGAGAACTTCACGGGCTTGGCAGGATCCAAGTAGATGGTCTTGCCCCCGGCTTCGATCAGCGTGCTGGCGTGGTTGAGCGGCGTGATCTTGACCGGGCCGGCAGAGGTGGAGAAGACTTGCGGCTCAGCGGCTGCACGGGCCAGCGCGGCCATTCCAAGTGACGACACCAGAACACAGCAGAGTGTAAACAGGATTACTTTCATTCCTACCTCGCGTCGAACGGAGAAATAGCTTCCCAACACTATACCGAACCCGGATTCCCATCTTCCCTGTCTACACCGCTACTTCTGGCCGGTCAGGATTCCATCGTGGAAGAAAAACTCTTTCTTGTCTCCTGAAGGCATCGTCACAGTAGTCTGGATCACTTCTGCACCTTTGAACTGATACTCGTACCGGTACACTTCGCCGTTCGCGAGTGTTTGTTCGGACACTCTCCCGTTCTGGAATTTGTTCCTCACCAGCACGTTCCAATTCCCGTCAAGCACCGCGGTGAGCAGGTATGGATCGTTGTCGCTGCCGCCCATCAGCCGCTCATACTCGAATCTATACAAAAGTTGAGTTCCGTCGCTTACGCTGTGGAGATGCCCGGTTTGGTCGTAGGCGTACTTACGAATGTGGCCCGCGTCGTCCCACGCTTCCGCGATCCTGTCGGCGAAGCCGTACTTGAACTGAATCCTGCGCCCTGAAGGTGAAACGAGCTCTTCCAGGTTGCGCTCGGCGCTTCGCTTCATTTGAATGCGGTGGCCCTCGGCATCGACCATCTCAGTGGGAGCGCCTTGGGCAAAATTCTTCGCATAATAAGCCTCGGGAAAGTAGATCTTAAAGCCGTCGAGAAACGTCATCGTCCAGCCATTTCCGTTCCATGCAATCTGCGCCCCGAAGAACTCCGAAGATGAGCGATCGTGACGAAAGACGGCGTCCGCGTAACCCGTGCCCTTCGAGATGCGAGGCATATAGACCACATTGCCGTCCTCCAGATTTAAGTCCATAAAGGTGTACGGGAATCTTGTTCCCGTGGGGCAGATGTCATAGGGATGATTCATTCCAATGCCGAACGCCCGCCGCCCCGGATTCCATGCAAAATACGTTCGCGTCAGGCAAAGGGGCACAATGTCCGGAACGAACAGGTCAGTCTGCAATAACTTAAAATTTCCGTTTCGCAGATTGACCACAAACTCGTTCACCGGAGTCGCATGACGCACGGTCGGCTTAACCATTGCGATCTCAGTCTTGAACTTGAGCGGAGTGGATCCTGCAATGGGAGAAGTGATCAACCAGGGCTGAGTGCCGTCCCAGGCGGGAGGTTTGTTGGAAAACGGCAACAGCTCGACCTTCACCGGCGGTGAAGGCCACCACCACAAAGCCGCCGCCAGGCAGACCAGGGCCACGGCCAGCGCCCACTTCCAGCCCGATCGTTTCATCCCATGACGGCGAACAGGAGTCCGAGCATAGTGAAAGCCGCATCGGCAATTAAGGCAAAGACCAGGGCGATGGCGAAGCGGTCACCGCCTCTCAGCCTGTCGCGCGGAATCAGAGATCGCTTGCACACGATCGTATGCGCCCAGTCATCGCCGTGGCGCTGCTGCTTAATATCGTCTTTCATCGCTGAGTAGCCGATGATTCCGAAGAACATCGCATCCACGAAGTAACCGAGTTCCCGGATGACAGCACTGTTGAACGTGCACGGCGAGCCGTCTTCCTGCACCACCACCATCGAAAGAGCAATCTTGCCAACGGTGCTTCCGTGCACCGAGGTGAAGACAACGTGATAGGCGAAGCTCCCAAGCAGTGCAAAGACGAAGCCTGCGACGCCGGTGTGCCCTAGCCGCGCCATCGCGACCGGCGACGCATGTCCGCCCGAGGCAATGACCAGCATGATGACAAACAAGATTCCCGAGAGAAAACTCACGATGTAGTGGACGAGCAAGTCGATGATACGAGCGCCAACCCTCGGCCAGAAGGTCACGCCCTGTAGTTGGCTCTGCTCCGGCGCGTAGCCGCCGAATGTCGGCACGGTTGGGGCAAGCAAAGCTGGCTGATCCGGCGCAGACATAAGTCACCTCCGATCAAGACTTCGAGTCAGTCTCTGCTTACGCCGATCCGGCGCGACTCAACGATGGATGGGAATGATACACCGAACTTCAAAACCGCGAAAGGAACGGGGCACTCGGTCCGCGTCCGATATAGGAAAAGTTAACTATCGGATACTCGACGCCGTTTGCAGGGAGGGCCGGGATTCAAAGAAGTCCTCTACCCGCTCCAAAACTTCCGGACCGCTTTTTGATTCGTAGATCGCTTTACGCAGGGCTGCGCCGCCGGGGACTCCGTGCGTGAACCAGGAGGCGAACTGCTTCATCTTCCCAACCGCGTCGGGCAGTTCTTCCTCGATCAGCATCTGGAAGTAGGTGCGGATCATGTCGTAACGGTCGGCCTCGGAAGGCTGATCGTAGAGCGACGCTGATGTGGGGACAGCCGCCCTCGGCTGTCCGTCGGGCCGAAGGCCCGATTCCTGTCCACCTGGCTGACTGCCGATGTCAAACCCAGCCGAGCTTTGCTCGACCGGACAGCCGGGGGCGGCCGTCCCCACAAAATCATTCCTCATCCCTGCGCAATATTGATCGATCTGCCGGAAGATCCACGGATTCGACGGGGCCATGCGCCCGATCATGACCGCGTCGCATCCGGTTTGCGTGACCATGGCGCAGGCATCTTCTGGCGTGCGGATGTCCCCATTGCCAATCACCGGAATCTTGACAGCGTCTTTGACGGCGGCGATCCATTCCCAACGGGCGCTGCCGCTATAACCCATCTCGCGGGTGCGGGCATGCAGTGCCACCGCCGCCAACCCGCAATTTTCAGCCATGCGCGCCAGTTCGACGCAGACGATTTCTTCGTCGTTCCATCCAGCGCGGAATTTGACGGTGAAGGGAATTTTCACCGCCGCACGTACCGCTTCGAAAATCTTGCCGATCGCTGGCAGGTCGCGCAGCAGCCCGGAGCCCCCGTTGCACTTCACGACTTTCTTAGCAGGGCAGCCAAGGTTGAGGTCGACCAGGTCGAAGCCGAGGCCTTCCACCATGCGGGCAGCTTCGGCCATGACGTTAGCATCGCTGCCGAAAAGCTGCGCCGAGATGGGGTGCTCATTTTCGTAGAAGTGGAGATAACGCTTGGCCTTCTGATCTTTCTTGCGCAGCACGCCGTCGGCCGAGGTGAATTCGGTCATGATGAGCCCGCATCCGCCAAGGTTGCGGATGAAGCGCCGAAAGACGGTGTCGGTGACGCCGGCCATGGGGGCAAGGACAGTGGCAGGAGAGATACTGACGGAGCCCACCTGCAGTTTCACAGGCACGACCCGTGTGGCGCGGGCGCTCTCGCCCGCGTCTGCGTCAAGCCTCTCCGAAGCCGCCGAGTTGTCCCAGAACTTCCTCATCGGGGTTAGAAGCTTTTCCGATCCCTCATCACATTCTAGTCGTCAAGCAAAAGCCCCCGCTTAGGGCGAGGGCTCGATTTCCTGTAATCCGCGAAATCCGCATGTTTCGCGGAGAAAAAGTTACTTCTTCGCGGTCTCCGCGGCCTTGGCGTACTTGCGGCGGAAGCGCTCGACGCGGCCGGCGGTGTCCATCAGCTTCTGCTTGCCGGTAAAGAACGGATGGCAGTTCGAGCAGATTTCTACGCCAATGTCGCCCTTATGGGTCGACCGGGTCGTAAAGGTATTGCCGCAGGCGCAATGTACGCGGACTTCATGGTAAGACGGGTGAATAGCTGCTTTCATGGGACCTTAAACCTCGATTCGAGTCTTTAGATTCTAACGGATTCCCACAGGATTCAGCAAACCGAGCAATGAGCTTCGAGCTGTGAGCGATGAGCAGAACCGATCGGCTGAAACCAGTCGACCGGTTCGATCCCTGCTCCTTGCTTACCGCTCACCGCTTCAGAATCTAAACAGGTAGCTGACTTTGACGAAAAACTGGCGGCTGTCGTTGATGTAGCCATGGGGGGTGTTGGTGACGTAGCCGGGAGAAGTCGGGGTCATCGGGACCACATTCAGGTTCTGCAGGTCGCTGTTGTACCCGACATAAATCGCAGTGCCTGGATGTACGAGATAAGTGATCAGGAAATCGGCGTTGAATTCCCGCGAAGTTGGGAGATAGGTGTAGGGCGATCCCACGCCAGGAGTTCCCGCCAGCAGCGCGTTGTACTGCAGGATCACGCGGACGGAAAGCTGCGGAGTG
>Ga0209698_10006866_pt1 | contig 12040 bp, 13 predicted proteins | sample LitLauG_LLR_2012_FD_187203 | JGI IMG/M metagenome (GOLD analysis project Ga0209698, IMG submission 187203) | Freshwater sediment microbial communities from Pennsylvania, USA - Little Laurel Run_MetaG_LLR_2012 (SPAdes) (version 2) | ecosystem: Environmental > Aquatic > Freshwater > Creek >...
GTGCTGCACCGAGGTCTGCCCCGAGCACATCAAGATCACCGACAACGCCATCATCCCGCTGAAGGAGCGGGTGGTCGACGCCAAGTACGACCCGGTGGCCTGGCTGGGCCGCAAGATCCGCAAGCGCACCAAGCGCACCGCCGAAGAGGCGGCTGCCGAGGCCCCGTCCGCCGGTCCGGCGGCCGTCCTGCCCCCCGGTGGCGTCCACGGTGTCCCCCAGCCCCATGCGCACGGAGCGCCGGTGCTGGCCACGGCACCGGCCGGTCCGGCCGTCGAGGCCCCGTCGGGCACCGACGACGCCGCCTCCGACGACCAGGCGTGACCCTGCGACGCGACCCGTGCCCCGCTTCCTGACCGCGGCGTGGGTCGAGGCGTTCAACGCCGCACTGGCGGGTGTGCAACTGCCGGCACCCGGACCGGACGCCGGGCTGGCGGCCGCCGACGGGAGCTTCACCGTGGCGCAGGAGGTGCGGGGCACCCCGGACGGTGACGTGCGGCTGTTCCTGCACACCGCGGACGGGACGCTCGAGTTGCGCCTCGAGCCACTGGCACCGGACCCGGCCCTCCCCAACGCGGAGGCAGCGGGGCCGATCGGAGTGGCGGACGTCACCATCGCCCTGGGCTACGCCGACGCCGCCGACCTGGCCAGGGGGGAGCTCTCGCCCGCCGAGGCCCTCAACGCCGGACGCATCCGGGTGCGGGGCGACCTGTCCGTGCTGGCCGCCGGCCAGGAGCTCCTGCTGGCCGCCCGGGCCCACACCCGGGACCTGGACGCCGCCACCACCTTCTGAGTGCGCCGCCCGACGGTCGGTCCCGGTGTAGACAGGGGCCGAGCGTGACGATGGGAGGCGCACCGTGGAGATCCTGAGCAGCCGCACACTCCTGCGGCCCGCGGACCTCGGGCGCACGCTCGCCTTCTACCGGGACGGTCTGGGCCTGGCCGTGGCCCGCGAGTTCGGTGACGGCGACCACCGGGGCGTCGTCTTCTTCGCCGGTGGCGGGCTCCTCGAGGTATCGGGCACCGGACCTGCATCCGACCGATCCGGCGTCGCCCTGTGGCTCCAGGTCCGATCGATGGAGGACACGGTGGCGGAGCTGGCCGGTCGGGGCGTCGCCCTGGCCCGTCCGCCGGAGCGCGAGCCGTGGGGGTTGGTCGAGGCGTGGGTGGACGACCCGGACGGGGTGCGGATCCACCTGGTGGAGGTCCCCGACGACCACCCGCTCCGGCGCGACACCCGTCCGGCCCCGGACCCCTCCCGTCTGGGGTCGCGTCCATGACGTCCCCGTTCCGCGTCGAACGGCTCGACCACGTCCAGTTGGCCATGCCCGCCGGGGACGAGGACCGGGCCACCGCCTTCTACGAGGGGGTCCTCGGGATCCCCCGGGTCCTAAAACCCGCCGAGCTGGCCGTGCGCGGCGGCTGCTGGTTCGAGCGTGGCGCGCTGCGTGTGCACCTCGGCGTGGAGGAGGGATTCCGACCGGCCCGCAAGGCCCATCCGGCACTGGCCGTCACCGGGCTCGACGCGCTGTGCGCCGCACTCGAGGAGGCGGGCCATCCGGTCCGACGGTCCGAGGACGTCCCGGGCGTGCCCCAGTGGTACGTCGACGACCCGTTCGGCAACCGGATCGAGCTCGTCCCGACCTGAGCGTGCACGGCCCATCCCGGGCCCCAGGGTGCGGGAACGGTCAGCCGGCAGGGCCGACGGCCGCAGCGGCGGCCCGACCGGACAGGTAGGCCCCCTCGACCCGGGGCCCACCGAAGGCGTCTCCGGCGAGGAGGATCCCCGGGGCCACCTCGAGACACCGTTCGGGGCGCACCACCTTGGGCGTGGCGTACCGCCAACGGTGCACCCGGGCGTCGACGACGGACGAGCCGCCGAACCAGGGTGCGGCTGCCGCAACCAGGTCGCGCGTGACTTGGTCCCCGTCTGCGTCCCACCGTTCGGCAGCGACGGCGGCCGTAGTGTGCAGGGTGAGCGACGGCAGGTCCGACACGCCCTTGGCCCGGTTGTCCCCCACCCACGACCACACCGGATCGTCCACGAGCTGCACACCACCCGGAGCCGGGACGTCCGCCGGACCGTCCAGGGCCACCACCAGCGACAGGGTGGCGTCATAGGTCACGTCCGGCACGTCGGCCGCACCGTCGAGCAGTGCCGCGGCCTGGGGCACGGGAGAGGTGATGACGACGGCGTCGGCCCGCAGCGAGCCGGCGGGAGCGCCGTGCCCGGACGGCCAGGTCACGGACCAGGCCCCGTCGGCGGGCACCACGGCGTCCACGTGCACCGACTGGCGGACGTCGAGCCCCCGGGCCAGGCGGGCGGGCAGGACGGCCATCCCGCCGGTGACCACGTAGCGCGGATGCCCGTCGTCGGCCACGAATCCGCGGCACCACTCGTGCACCACGCCCTCGGTCGTCCAATCACCCACGTCGAGGCCCAGCTCGTCACTGCGCACGGTCACGAACTGGGCGCCGTGGTCCGCCCTCGCCCCACCGGACAGCTCGGCCGTCGCCATCCGCCCTCCCGGGCGACGGCCCTTGTCGACCACGACCACGCGGTGACCGGTGTCGGTCAGGAGTCGGGCCGCGGTCAGGCCGGCCAGGCCCGAGCCCACGACGACGATCTGCATCGCGGTCGGCTCAGGACGCCGTGCGCTCGGCCTCGGCCTTGATCGCCTCGAGGGTGGTCCGCATGCCGTCGCGGTTGGTCTTGCCCCGCGCCCAGCCGAGCAGGCCCCAGTAGATCTTCATGGCCAGGTTGTCGGGCAGCCGGAAGTACTCGGTCACGTCGGACCCGCCGTCGGCCTCGGCGATGCGGTAGCCCCACGTGTTCATGACCTTGTCGCCCTGGACCACGTCGAACCCGAACTCGGCACCGGGCACACAGGTCGAGACCACGCACGTGGTCCAGTAGGTCGGGCCCTTGCCGTTGCGCTTGACGTGCCCGCGGAACTTCGCCCCCACCGCCGGGCCCGTGGCCCCGTCCAGCCACTCGGCCTCGAAGGTCTCGGGGCTGTAGCTGCCGATGCGGGTGACGTCGCTCACCAGGTCCCACACCTGGTCGGGCGGCGCGCTCATGTGGACGGTCACCGAGTCGTGCATGGCTACCAGCCTACGCCTCGGCATCCGGGGGCGGGCCGCCGGCCGGTGCCCCGACCCCCGACGTACCGGCGCCGGGTCGCGGCGGGCGGCGGCGCGGACGGGCGGCGGCGGCCCGTTCGGCGGCCGCAGCCCGCAGTCTCGGGACCACCAGGCGCACATAGGCGGTGGAGAGCGCGGCCAGTACGGCGATGACGCCGATGGGGGCGACCGAGAAGTGGCGGGCGTTCGCAGGGTCGGAGAACCCGGTGGCGAGGAACAGGACCGTGAACAGCACGACCCCGAACGCGGCCAGCGGACGACCGGCGACGAGGGTGAACGGGCGTTCGCGGGTCTCGCGGCGGCGAAGGACGAACAGGCACAGTGCGGCGATGGCGTAGATGCCCGCCTCCAGGGCGGCGCCGACCGCCACCAGCAGGAGCCACTGGCCCGTTGCGAAGACCAACGCCGCGACCAACGCGGCCACCACGGCCAGCGTGGTCACCGCCAGCCACGGCACCGCACGCAGGTTCAGCCAGGCGAACTGGCGGGGCAGGTTGCCCTCCCGGGCGGCCGCGTAGATGAAGCGCGACGCCACCAGGAACCCGCCGTTGAACGTGTTGAGGGCGGTGAGCACGGTGAGGCCCAGCATCCAGACCTCCCCCACCGTCCCGAGGGCGGCCCGGCCGAGGAGCAGCTGCGGGTAGGCGCTGCCGTGGAGGACCGGATAGGGCACCAGGTGGGCGAGGGCCAGGGCGAACAGGGTGGACGTCACCCAGATCAGCACCGGGGCGATGAAGAGGGCACGGGTGATGACCCGTGGCGTCCTGGCCTCCTCGGCGGTGGTGGTCACCCATTCGAAGGCGGCGTAGAGGAAGAGGGCGAAGGCGACGGCCTGGATCCCCGAGAAGCCCCCGCGGCCGAAGAGGTTCAACGACCGGTGGAAGGTGCCGCCCACGTGGAACAGGGCGATCACCGACAGCACCACGGTGCCGGTCAGCACCGTGTAGGTCACCACGGTCTGCACCCAGCCGGCGATGCGGACGCCGGAGAGGTTGGCGGCCAGGGCCACGCCGAGGAGCACCGCGATCCACACGTAGGCCAGGGGTGCCGGCTCGTGCAGGACGTGGCGCACGGCGGCGCCGATCAGGAAGGCGTCGGCGGCGATCACCAGGACGACGGTGACCATGTAGGTGAAGGTGACCGACAGCGAGGTGCGCAGGCCCACGGCCCGGCCCAGGTAGAGCCGGATGCCGGCCGCCGTCGGGTAGAGGCCGTTCAACTCCGAGAAGATCCCGGCCACCAGCAGGACGATCAGGCCGCCGACCAGGATGGCCACCGCGGCCGTCGCCCCCGGTGCGTAGGCCAGGACCGAGACCACGCCCAGGTAGTCGATGGCGGCGAAGGCCAGACCCGCGGAGGTCGCCGTGGCCGTGGCCGTCCCGACCGACCGGCGGAGCGCCCGTGCGGCCGGTGGCGCCGATTCGGCGCCGGCCATCAGGAGTCGGGCCAGATCACGTAGCTGATGGCGTCGAGGCGCATGACGTCCTCCTGGGACCCCTGCACCTTGATCTCCCCCCGCAGGTACTTCTGCACCGGGTTCAGGTCACCCCAGAACATGTCGCAGAAGGTCTCGGAGTGGGTCGTCACCACGATGTCCGGTGTGCCCTCGTGGCCCTCCGGCGTGCCCAGGATCTCTCCCTTGACGACCTCCATGGTGAACAGCACCCCGTTGTCCTCGCACGCGAAGTGCAGGACCCGCGACCAGTCACGCTGCATCTTGCGCAGGCGCGCATTTCCGTTGCAGGTGGCGGTGTAGTCCGCCAGCGCCTCGGCCAGCTCGTCCCAGTTCGCCATCGGACCCGCCTACCCCGCCGTGGCCGCCGGGCGTGCCGGTCGGCGTCTCGGCCGGGCGGGCGCGGGCGCCTCGGGGCCGGCCCCCGACTCCAGGTCGGCGATGGCGGCGTCCAGCGCATCGAGGAGGAAGTCCACCTCGGCCTCGTCGACGACCAGCGACGGCATGAGGCGCATGACCGACGGCTGGTTGCCGCTGTAGACGGCCAGGACCCCGTGGTCGGCCAGGTGGTAGGACATCCGCGGCCCCATCGAGTCCTCGGTGTACTCGATGCCGGCCATGAGACCGAGGCCCCGGACCTCCGAGATCACCTCGGGGTGGGCGGCCGCCACGGCGTCGAGCCCGGTGAAGAGTCGCTCACCCATTGCGGCGGCGTGGGCCACCAGGCCGGTCTCCTCCATGACGGCGATCACCTCGAGCGCCACCGCGCAGGCCACGTCGGAGCCACCGAAGGTGGAGAGGTGGATGAAGGGGTTGGGGATCAGGAACTCCCGCACCTCCTCGGTGAACACCGTGGCCGAGATCGGCACCAGCGAGCCCCCCAGCGACTTGGCGATCGTCATGATGTCGGGGACCACGTCGAAATGCTCGGCGGCCCACCAGCGACCGGTCCGGCCCATGCCGGTCTGGATCTCATCGAGGATCAGGAGGGCACCGGCCCGGTCGCACACGTCGCGCACGCCGGCCAGGTAGCCGGGCGGGGGCATGACGATCCCGCCCTCCCCCTGGATGGGTTCCAGCAGCACGGCGGCGGTCTGCTCGTCAACCACCGCGGCCAGAGCGTCGAGGTGGCCGAAGGGCACCTGCACGAACTCGGGCATCAGCGGCTCGAACGGCTGCCGGAAGGCGCCGCGACCGGCCGCCGACAGGGCGAACCCGGTGTGGCCGTGATACCCGTTGACCGACGAGACGATCCGGGGGCGACCGGTGGAGCCGCGGGCCACCTTGACGGCGAAGTCCACCGCCTCGCCCCCACCACTGCCGAACATGGTGCAGTTGAGGTCTCCCGGGGTGATGTCGGCCAACTTGGCCGCCAGTTCGGCCTTCTCCCGCGAGCAGAGCAGGAAGTTGCCGTGGTCCAGACGGTCGATGGCGGCGTGGGCGGCGGCCACCACGCGCGGGTGGCGGCGGCCGACGTTGAACGACCCGGCCGAGGTGAAGCAGTCGAGGAACCGCCGGCCGTCGAGGTCCCACACCCACGGGCCGGAGCGCTGGGCCTCGATCATGTCGAGCCCGGCCGCCCGCATCACCCGCACCTTCTGCGGGTTGACGAAGGTGGCGAACCGGTCGAGGGCGGCGCGTTTGGCCTCGGGATCCGGGGCGAACCCGAGGCCGGTGGCCCAGCCCGGACCGTTCGGGTCGTACTCCATGGCGCGACCCTACCCCTGGCCCAATGGATCGGCGAGGCCGGAACGCGACCTCATCCGGTGGTGATCAGGGCAGGAGGGCGGCGACGTCCTCGCGCTCCGCCACCAGTTCCTCGGTGGTGATCCGGATGCGCTCGGTGGCGAACTCGTCGTGGGTCAGTCCCTCGACCACGGACCACCCGCCGGCGCCGTTCGCCCGGATGGGGTAGCCGAACTGCAGGCCCTGGGGCACCCCGTACTCGCCGTTGGAGAACACGGCCAGTGACGTCCAGTCGTCGCCGACGGTGCCGTTGTGGATGGCGGCCACCGAGTCGATGGCGGCGTTGGCGGCCGAGGCGGCCGACGACAGGCCACGGGCCTCGATGATGGCGGCACCCCGCTTCTGCACGGTGGTCAGGAAGTCGCCCTGGAGCCAGGCCGTGTCGTCGATGACCTCGGCGGCGGGCCTGCCGTCGATGCGGGCGTTGGTGAAGTCCGGGAACTGGGTGGCCGAGTGGTTGCCCCAGATGGCCAGGTTGGTGACCGAGGCGACCGGCACGCCGGCCTTCTGGGCCAGCTGGGACTTGGCCCGGTTCTCATCGAGACGGGTCATGGCGAACCAACGGTCCGACGGCACCTCGGGGGCGTTCGAGCGGGCGATGAGGCAGTTGGTGTTGCACGGGTTGCCGACGACCAGCACGCGGACGTCACTGGCGGCGTTGGCGGCGATGGCCTGGCCCTGGGGGCCGAAGATCCCGCCGTTCACGGTGAGCAGGTCGCCACGCTCCATGCCCGCCTTGCGGGGGATCGAGCCGACCAGCAGCGCCCACGAGGTCCCGTCGAAGGCGGTGTTGAGGTCGGTGGTGGTCACGATGTCGCTCACCAGGGGGAACGCGCAGTCGTCGAGCTCCATCACCACGCCCTCGAGGGCCTTCATGCCGGGCTCGATCTCGAGGAGTCGGAGCACCACCGGCTGGTCGGGACCGAAGAGTGCGCCCGAGGCGATCCGGAAGAGCAGGGCGTAGCCGATCTGGCCGGCGGCGCCCGTGACGGTGACGTGGATGGGTGGTTTGGCTGCCATGGCCGCAGGCTAATCCGCGGGTGCGAGGGCGGTCGAACCCGGTTCGTCGGGCCATCGGGCCACCGGCACCGCCCCTCCGACATACCGGGGGCCGCGCAGACTGCGCGTCCCGATTGACGGATGGGCCCAGCCCCCGTACTATGCGATCGCCAGTAGCAAACTGGCGCATCCTCACGGCGAATGGAGTCCCATGGCGGTCAACCGGTTTGTTCGAGTCCTCGCGGGCGTGGTGTTGGGCGGAGCAGCGCTGGTGATGGTGGGGTCGGCACCGGCCGGGGCCGCCACCGGTACGTCGTGGTCGATCGACCCGAGTGCGAACCCGGCCGGAGCGAACTTCCTCGGTGGTGTCTCGTGCACCTCACCGAGCACCTGCATGGCAGTCGGCGACACCGTCAACGGGTCCATCAGCCAGACACTCGCCGAAGCCTGGAACGGAACTTCCTGGTCGGTGGTGCCCACGCTGAACCGCTCCGTGCAGAACTCCTTCGGAGGTGTGTCGTGCACGGGACCGACTGCATGTACGGCGGTCGGATCATCGTCCAACGGCAATCAGAACTCGATTCAGACCCTCATCGAGACGTGGAACGGCTCTGCCTGGACGATCGTCCCGAGCCCGAACCCGCAAGGAGCTTCCGCCAGCTCCCTGTCCTCCGTGTCGTGCACGAGCGCGGCATTCTGCACCGCCGTCGGATCAACCTCTGGTTCCGGCGGGGTGAACACACTTGTCGAGTCGTGGAACGGGACGGCGTGGGCGCTCGTGCCGAGTCCCAGCGTCAACTCGGCGAACAACCAGCTCCTCGGCGTATCGTGCTCCGGACCGCAGGCATGCATCGCAGTGGGGAGCACCTACAGCTTCCCGACGGGAACCCGCACGCTCGTGGAATCGTGGAACGGATCGTCCTGGACCGTGGCGGCCAGTCCCAATCCCTCGGGTTCGCAAATCAGCCAGCTCGAAGGGGTCTCGTGCACCGGACCGACGGCATGCACCGCAGTCGGCCACACCAACACCGGGCAGAGCAGCCTGACCCTGGTTGAGTCGTGGGACGGGTCCACCTGGACGATCGTTCCGAGCCCCAATCAGCCGGGTGTGGGATCCCCCCCGACGTTCGCGTCTGAGCTCACGGGTGTGTCGTGCACTGGACCGACGGCATGCACCGCCGTCGGCGAATCCTACGAGTCGCCGGCCACGCAGAACCTTGTCGAGACGTGGAACGGAGCCACCTGGACGATCGTTCCGAGCCCCAGCACGTCGGCGACCCAGTTCAACAGCCTCTACGGCGTGTCGTGCACCGGGCCCGAGGGCTGCGTCGCCACGGGCTATTACTTCAAGGCGGGTACGGATCTCACCACGGTCCGGACACTCGCCCTGTCCACCAACCTCCCCGGCTATCAGGAGGTCGCCTCGGACGGCGGGCTCTTCTCCTACGGAGCGTCCTTCCTCGGTTCCATGGGTGGCCAGCCCCTCAACGCACCGATCGTGGGCATGTCCGTCTCTTCGGCCACCGGCGGCTACTGGGAGGTGGCCGCCGACGGCGGCATCTTCGGGTTCAATGCCCCCTTCTTCGGGTCGATGGGCGGCCAGCACCTCAATTCCCCGATCGTCGGGATTGCGGCTGACACGGCCACCGGCGGCTACTGGGAGGTGGCCGCCGACGGCGGCATCTTCGGATTCAATGCCCCCTTCCTCGGGTCGATGGGCGGCCAGCACCTGAACGCCCCGGTGGTGGGCATCTCCGCCAACCCGGACGGCTCGGGCTACCGCGAGGTGGCGTCCGACGGGGGCCTGTTCTCCTTCGGCGCTCCGTTCTACGGGTCGATGGGCGGCCAGCACCTGAACTCCCCCATCGTCGGGATCGCCACCGACACGGCCACCGGCGGCTACTGGGAGGTGGCCGCCGACGGCGGCATCTTCGGGTTCAACGCCCCCTTCTCCGGGTCGATGGGTGGTCAGCACCTGAACGCCCCGGTGGTGGGCATCTCCATGGACACTGCGACCGGGGGCTACCGCGAGGTCGCTTCGGACGGCGGCATCTTCAGCTTCAACGCCCGCTTCCTGGGCTCGATGGGCGGCAGCGCACTCAACAAGCCCATCGTGGGCATCGGCTGAGCGGCTGAAGGTCATTCGGTCCCGGTGACCGCCTCCGCCGCGACCCGCAGCGCCCGCTCCAGGTCCGGGTCGATCTCCCGCAGCATCGGGTCGTCCAGGGCCAGCTCCATGCGAAGCTCGGCGCCGTCACGGCGGACGACGTGGGCGCCGCGGTGCAGCAGGAGAGTCTTCATCGGCGCGTTCTCGGCCAGTACGTTCGCCACGAAGGTGGTGATCCCGTCGAAGGCCGCCGACACCCGGAGGGCGTCCAACAGGAGCCGCCCGAGGCCCCGGGCCTGGTAGGCGTCGGCCACGATGAAGGCCACCTCGGCTACGTGCGGCTCGGTGGTCGAGCGCGCGAACCGGGTCAGTGCGGCGACCGGGGTGCCGGGGGCGTCCAGGTCGAGGGCCAGCCACACGGCGTGGTCCCGGTGGTCGGCATCGGTCAGGGCGTGGAGGCGCTCATCGGTCAGCTGGTAGCCGCCGGACAGGAAGCGGAAGTACCGGGTGTCGGCCGAGCACCTGGCGAACCCGTCCAGGATGGCCGGCCCGTCGGCGTACCCGGCCGGGCGCAGCAGGATCCTGACCCCGTCGTCCAGGGTGGCGACGGCGCCGGACGCAGCTGATCCGTCGGGTGGCACACGTGCACTCTACGGGCGGCAGGTGCCGAAGTCGCCGGGAGAGCTGTCGACCGGGGCCTGGACCGGCGAGCGGTGCGGGCCCGATCCGGCCTCAGCCCTTGGCCAACCCCAGTGCCGAGTAGATCTCGCGGGTCGCGCTCGACCGGTTGAGCGTGTAGAAGTGCAGTCCGGGCACGTCGGCGGCCAGCAGCTGCTGGCACAGCTCGGTGGCGCACGCCACGCCTTCGTGGCGCACCGCCTCCGCCCCGCCCCGGGCGTCGGCCGCCTCCAGCCGCTCCACCATCCACGCCGGCACCGCCGCACCCATGGCGGCCATCCGGGGAACCGACGACAGGCTGGTCACCGGCATGATCCCGGGCAGCACCGGCTTGGTGACACCCCGTTCGGCCAGGTCGGCAACCAGCGAGGTGTACTCGGCCGCCTCGAAGAAGAACTGGGTCACGGCGAAGTCGGCCACGGCCAGTTTGGCCGCCAGATGATCGCGGTCACCGGCGAGGTCCGGCGACAGCGGGTGTCCCGTCGGTTGTGCGGCCACACCGATGGAGAACCCGCCGATGGCCCGGGCCAGCTCCACCAGCTCGGACGCGTGGACCAACTCCCCTTCGGGCGCGTCGGGGTCGGTCGGCGGGTCGCCGCCGAGGGCCATCAGGTTCTCGATGCCGGACCGGCGCAGCTCGACGAGGATCTCGGCCAGCTCGAGACGGGTGTGGGCCACACAGATCAGGTGGGCCATCGGGACCAGGTTGGTGGTCCGGAGCATTCCGGTGACCAGGTCGACCGTACGCTTCCTGGACTCCGCCCCGCCCCGGTAGGTGACGGACACGAAGGACGGCCCGAGCGGCTCCAGCTCGCGCAGGGTCGTCACCAGGGTGGCCTGCTCGGCGTCGGTCTTCGGTGGGAAGAACTCGAACGAGTAGGTCTTGCCCTTCTCCAGGAGATCGGCGATCCGGGTCATGGTCCGAACAGACTACTGCCGCCTGCCCCGTTCCACGAGGGGTGGGGCCTGGTCAGCCCTTGTCCGTGGGCGGCGCCACGTGGGTCTGGAGCCGGGCCAGCGCACCCTGCAGCTCACCGTCCCGGTCCCGTCGGGCCTGGTCGGCCTGGGCCAGCTGGGTCCCGGTGGGCGCGGCGGCGCCGTTGCGCAGGAGCCGGTCGGCCTCGATGGCGAAGGCCAGGCCCCGCAGGGCACCCGCCGCCGTGGTGGCCGAGCCGCCCGCTGCCGGATCCGGGGCGGTCGACCCGGCCTGCTCGAGGGCCGTCGAGGCCCGCTCGACCTGGAGGGCCACCGCGGCCCGCAGCTCGGCGTCGTCGGACACGGCGGAAGGCGACAGCAGTGCCTCGCGGGCCAGCCGGGCATCGCTCACTGCCGGAAGCGCACGGCGCCGCCAGCCGTCGACGGCGGACTTCTTGTTCCGCGAGACGTACAGCAGGATCACCCCGACGATGGCCAGGACCACGACGACGATCAGGACGATCAGCCCCCACGGTGTCTTCGACGATGAGGTCGGCGCCAGCGTCAACGGCAGGGTCGTCGAGGTGGTCGTCGAGGACGGGGTCGAGGTGGTGGTGGTCGGCGCCACCGTGGTGGGCGGGGACGTCGTGGTGGTGGCCGGCACCGTCGTGGTGGTCACCGGCACGGTCGAGGTGGTCGTGTCGGGCACCGTGGTGGTCGTGGTGTCGACCAGGACCGCGGTGCGGGCGTCGGCACCGGCGGTGGCCATCGGGGTGATGATGGCCAGAGTCAGCAGCCCGGCCGCAGCAATTGCGGCCGCCCGGGCGGCGCGGCGGCCCTGCGTCGATCCGGTGCGCCCTCGTCCGGGCCGGTCGGGGCTCATGTGCCGGTGCGCCCGTAGTCGTCCTCGAGCCGGACGATGTCGTCCTCGCCGAAGTACTCGCCGTGCTGCACCTCGACGAACGTGACCAGTTGGTCGGAGGCGTTCTCGATCCGGTGG
>Ga0209698_10006867_pt1 | contig 12039 bp, 19 predicted proteins | sample LitLauG_LLR_2012_FD_187203 | JGI IMG/M metagenome (GOLD analysis project Ga0209698, IMG submission 187203) | Freshwater sediment microbial communities from Pennsylvania, USA - Little Laurel Run_MetaG_LLR_2012 (SPAdes) (version 2) | ecosystem: Environmental > Aquatic > Freshwater > Creek >...
GATACCAGGTGGACTTGTCCCAATCCAGGGTCTCAGGCGTGGTGGAGAGCCAGTAGAAATTGCGGCTGACCGTGTTGCCGGAGGCGTCCGCAAGCGTGAGGCTCACAAAATAAGTGGAGCTGAGGCCTTCGAGATCGGGCAGGGCGAAGATGCGGGTGCTGCTGTCAGCGGCCACGTCGAGCGTGGCCTCTTTGGAAAACTTCTCCGACATATCCGCGTTGAACACCTTGGCCGCGGCCTTCATGCCCGGGAAGGCCTGGCTCCAGTTCGAGTGCATTCCGGATGGTCCGGACGCCTCGGTGCTGCGGATCACGGCCTACGCCGACGTTCGCGTTCGGTTCGGTCATATAACTGACGTAGGTTTTTACCGCGCGCCCGGTTTGCGTATTGAAGTCGGCCGACTGTGAGTTTGAATAGGCGTATAGAATGTCCTGGCCGTTATATTGCTGCGTCGAGACCGTTCCGCCGCCAGCAGCCACCGTCGCGTTTGCGTTGCTTCCCGCGTTGATCGTGAACGTGGAGGAATTGATAGCCGTGACGGAATATGACCCGCTGATTGTCAGTCCGGCGACGGGAGACGCGCCTGAGAACGTGATGGATTGACCAGTCACCATCATGTGATCGGCCATCGTAACCGTAACCGTCCCGCTTCCGTTTGTCGTGGCGAACGGATTAGTGAGCGTTTTTGGCGCGTTCGTGGTCGCGATGCCGAGCGTTAATAGTCCACCGGTATTCTGCGGGCCGGTCGTGCGGTCCCGGTGCCACCCAGGGCTGTTAAGAACGCGATTGGAGATATTCCATTCAGCGACACCAGCGCCCCACGAATGAGATGAATCAGACGGGGTAAAAATCCATGAGAAATTTAGATAATTGGCGGGATTATTGAGGGGTTGATAGGTGGTGACGTTGTGAACAATCTCCGTCGCCACATCAAAGGCCGCCGCATCCGCGTATGATTGATACGAGTAAAATTGACCATTCGCGACCGCCGGTCCGTTATTGATCCCAACCGTGTTGCTGTTGATCGTTCCGCCGGATTGCGCGTAATTGAATTTTACCTGCCCGTAACCGCCGATGCCGCCGTTGAAGGTCTGGGTTGCGGTGAAGGTATTGCCGCCCGTCCAGACATTGGAAGCGGAAAGAATGGCTGACCCGCTTCCAAGAGAGGCCGCCAATGTGGTCTGACTTGCCCCTGTTGGCGTAATCAGCACATTTCCCAATATAACCGGTAGATTTTCCGGAGATGTGAGGACCGTCGTGTCGGGTGATGCTACCATGCTTCTTTCAATACGTCTGATACGAGAAAATATTGAACAACGGAGGCCGTGTCAGCCCGGTTGGCATCACCATCCTCGGTATCTGCGTATTCGCCATCCGCACGGTCGAGAGAGACGCCTTCGCAAGCCCAACGGTGGCGTCAGGCAAACTCGATCCGGGATAAATCGCGGCCAGACGGATCGCGAGATTGGTCCAGATCGCTTCGACATATTCATCCGGCACATTGAGCGATTGAACGTAACTCGTGAACTGACCAAGATGCTCTTTAAGCGTGAGGTGCAATTCATAAACGCCGGATTGCGGGATCGGCCACGGATACACGGTGCCGATGGGCAATGCGGCGTCATAGAAAATGTAATACGGAAACGAAACCTGCGTCTTCAGCGCGATATTATTGTAATCCTCGCGCGATTGCAGAATTTCCAGCGGGAAATCGACCTGATTTGGAAAATTCTGCACGTATTGGCGGAAGAAAGCCGCCTCAAGCCGTGACGGGCGCGGCACATTGAAATTGCCTCCCGGCCCCACGGTGTAAGATTGCGCCCCCGTGGTCGAATAGGACACGTCGATCAGATGCCAGACCAGCCATCGCTTGACGTTCCATTGCGCTAGCATCCCATTCAGCGCCGAAAACGCATCGGTGTAGTCTTCGGCCAGGGCAGTCTGCCCTACACCAAGCACACCAATGGCTTTCAGGCTGAACGTGATGAGGTCCTGTGGCGTCAGGAGCGGCACTCAGACGGCTTCCGGCTCTGTCGGTTGGTCCAATGCGGCCAACGGCGTCACGGGCAAGGAAGACATGCGGGAGGCGCCCCCGAGGGACATCCGCACCGCGTCCCGATCACGAAGTCCCTGTTCCCATGACGCGACAACGGCATCACGCCGGCGTTTCGTCGCGGCGTCTTCCTCAACCCATGCCGCTTTGATAACCTCGAATGCCGCGTCCGCGTCCAACGCGGCATCTTCGAGGATTTCCAGGGGCGTCATGCCGCGCTCTCCGGGGCCGTCGCGCGATCGAGTTCCTCGCGCAAGCGCGCGGCACCCCATCGCTTGTCCGGAATCACGTTGAGCGCGATCAATTCGGCCCGCAGCGTTTCCGCGTCATCAACCAACTTTGGCGCGGCGATCTCGGCCTCAAGTGCCGCGATCTTGCGACGCATCTCGGCCATTTCTTCGAGACGCTTCAGTTTTGCCTTGAGTTCCGCCATTTCATCGGCAACCGGCGCGTCCATGGTTTCGCCCAATTCACGGCGTAGCCGCACCGCCGTCCATGACGGATCGACGCTGACACCGGCCGCCGCGCACTTGCGGATGAGGTTCTGGCGATCTTCCTCGATCTGCGCGGAAGTCTTGCCGCCCGCGAGAAGACGCTCCTCCTCCGCTTCGTCATGCACGATAATTTCTTCGAATTGCTCGACGTTCTCCGTCCAGCGAACCGTTTCCTTGTCGCACGTGACCGTGCTTTTCGCGACTTCCTTAAAGCCCTTCGAAAAACGCAGCATCTTCGGGTATTCGTGGAACGGCGTCTTCCCGGCCGCCGGGATCAGTCCAGCCTTGCGAAGATACGCAAGGCCGATCTGGTAGCAACCACCCCGGCGAAGGAAGTCGTCCTGGGATTCCTGGATTTCGACTGACATGCAAACTCCTGGGTTACGCGGAGCCGACCTAAGTCGGCACCGTTATTGTCAAACCACATCCGCAATCACAACTGCCCACTCTGGACGTATCCAAAGCGCACCCCACACCACATCAAGCCGTGTGCCGGTCTGGCCGGAGCCGATGATGTATTGACGGACCATCAGCATGGACACGCCATCGAGTTCATGACGCGCGCTTTCGACATTCGGCGGGATTTCGAGGTCAGCCGTCGTCATCGTGATCGCGTCCGGCACGAAAGCGATGTTCTTGCGATACGTCGCGGACGCCGGGCTGACGAGCGTAATGACGGCGCTATTCGCCGGGCTGTTGTCCACCGTCTGATACTGCACCTGCGCGCCGCCGGGACCGGCCGGGATCAGGGCGGGATAGATGCTGATGGACGTGCCGCTGGATGCGACATCGGCTAACACCACGAACTGGCGAAGCTGCCCATAGGACTGCTTCTCGATGCGGTTGACGCCGTTCGATCCGGCGAAGGTGATAATATCGCCCTTCTTCAGCGTGCCGGTGATCGCGTTGGTGGTAATCGTGGTGCCGGTCTGTCCCGCGCCATTCACCGTGCCGGACGAGAAACTGCCGGACGTGTGCATGAGGACCGTCTGATCCATCATCCAATCAAACCCGAGTGCGTTTTTCATCGAGCCGGAACGATACTGCTCGCTGATTTCCGTGGCCGGGTTGAACAAGCCGGCCAACGCGCCGGAAACGCGGGCGTCGGTAAACGGATTGACCACGAGGCGGTGGTTCATGGCGGGCGCGGACTGCGTGTGCAGCACGGCGTTCGCCGTCAGGATCGTGATATTCGACGGGCTGATGATCGCGCCGGCCGCTTCATTGTCCACGTAATTGCAAACGCCGCCTTCAGCGCCTGACATGACGCCAACGGCCACGGTGCCTGCCAGATTGTTGACGGCGGGCGCGATGTAGCGTTCCGCGAAGTCATCAACGGACAAGGTGAGGTCGATCTGGGGGAAGGACATGCCGACGTTGTTCTGCGTGGCCATCGTCAAGGTGGTGAACTGCTCGCTCACATCCTGGAACGAAATGGCCTGCCCGCTGCCCACTGTGAAATCGACCGGGAGGCGGACGCGCAACTGACTGCCGATCTTGGCGCCGGTGCGGGCGAACTGATCGTCGTATTGGGTGTTGATGTTTCGCATGAAGGCGTTCGTGTTTTTCCACAAACGCACCGCGATACGGGTAATCATGCTGATCGTAAGAAGTGTATTGGCCACGGCCATGTCTCCAACTGTATTTGAACGCATGGACCGCGCATCTCACCCTTACGGGTTCTTGATTATGCGGTCCAAATACAGCCGTGGCGGAAAAGAAGTGATAGCCATCACGTCACCAGCTTAGGCACGTCGTCAGGGTTACAGTCCCGATCTGGCTCGCTATCCGGCGAGCGCGGGTTAGGGGTTGATGTTAAGCGCGACCGCCCAAATGCTTCGGCGCCCGCTTGTCCCAGAGCGCGGCCCATTCCTTCATCGAGAGTTTGTCGTCATAGATATCGGGTTCCGGCTCAACGGCGGGTGTGCGAATAGGCGCGGGCGGTGTTGGCGCCCTGCTAATCGCGGGCGGCTTCGGTTGCTCCATTTTCGCGTCCAATCGTCCAAGGTGCGCCGCCATCGCGGCCGGCGACTTCGCCAGGATGGCGGTCAGTTCATCCGAATCCTCGGCCAACGCTGCAAAGACACGGGATGGGTTCGATGTTTCGGCCAACGCTTCGAGAAACGCCTGATTTCCCGTCGCACCAAGCCCGGTCATCAACGACTTGGCTTCCATCCATGCCGCGTCGCCAAGTTCCTTTTTCCCCGCCGCGTCGATGTCGGCTAAACGGCGGTTGAACTCACGCTCGGCCGCGATCTGATTGGCACGCGTCTCCACGTCCAGGCCACGCACAGGCGCCGTTGGCTGTGTTTCGGGGGTCTCAGTGCGGCCAGCACGGACAAGAGCCTCAGCGGCTTCCCTGGCGCGTTCGGCGGCGGCAAGTTCCGCTTCCTTGGCGGCGAGCCGTGCCGTCAGGTTGGCGACATGCCGATCCGCGCGGCGGGGTTTTGGTTCGGGCTCCGGCGGCGTTTCGGGTGCCGCTACCTGTTCCGGCGGCGCGTCCGGTGTGGACGAGGAGGAAACATCCACAACCGGCACCGGAACAGGCGCGACTTCGGGGATAACGGGATCAGTGTTGGTTTCGCTCATAAAGCCTCACTTTTAGTCATCACGGCTTGCCCCGCCGGATGGGGTATGTCGATCGCGGTTCGCAAAGCAGTTAGGCCGCTGACACGTCCATATATATGCCGCCATTCCGCCCCATTTGTGGAAACCGAGACGGCAAAGAAGACGGCCAATCAGTGAACACTCGCCGGGATCGTGGCGTGCGCCGCGTCAACAAAGCGATTGGCCCTCAGGTCGGTGTCCTTAATCAGCGCGTCCGCGATCTCATCCTTCTGCGCTTTCGGCACCACGTCATCGGGTTGCGTGAGCATGTCGGTCAGAACCTGCCGCGCGTCTTCGAGTAGCCGAGGAGCCATCCGCTCCATGAACACAAGGCGCGCGGCCTTCTCGGAAACCTGACCGCCGGCGCGTAAGGCACGGTAAACGTCATTGTCCCGCGCATAGACCTCGAACAACTCATTCGCCATCTCGACGGCGACGCTCATCACCGTGCGATGGGCAATGAGGCCGGGACCAAAACGCGGCATTTCATGCGTTTTGCGGCCGATATGCGGCGTCTTCAGGCGGCGTTTGGTCATTTCCGCTTGCGGTCCTTTTTCATGTCTTCCTTGCGCTCCTCGCGCTTCTTTTCCATCTTCTTGTGATCTTCCTTGCGATCCTCGCGGCGCATCTCGGCTTTCTTCGGCATCTTCATGACCTGGGTTCCTTCAGAAAATCAGTTCGAACACAACGGCGATAACGGCGGCAACGGCAAGGAATGCCGGTAGAAACCAGTCCCACGGTGTCTTGTAGGGGTCTATGGACGCCACCCGACGCGGCGCGGATCGCCCTGACTTGTGCCGGACAGCGCGCCGTTGGGAAACGCTTTCGGATCGGCCGGCGCACTCTTTAGCGCCTCTTGAATTTGGCGGCGCGCGGGTTGCGTGATACGGCCATTCAGAATGTCTTTGACGACCTCATGCGCGCGTTCGTGAGATGCGTCGCGCGGACCGATGTAGTCGGTGTCGCGGGGTTCGGTGGCGGCGGGAGCAGCGGCGCGCATGGCGCGGTAGATGGCAACACAGGTATCCACGTCCACAATGCAACACCCGGATACAAATTCATGATCAACGGCGGCTCGCATCTCCGGCGTCACCGTTTCCTCGGCCATCTCCCGCAAGATCGAGGACCGGGGTTCGGTGGCGGCGACGGGAGCGGCGGCGCGCATGGCGCGGTAAGTGTTTGTCATAAAATCAGCGAACGAAACACTGGTATCCAACCGCGCTTTGCGACCTGCCTCGATCATCTCCGGCGTCACCGTTTCCTCGGCCATCAACCGCAGGATCGCAACGCGTCCTTCGTGACCTTTCAATGTCGGCCCAACAGGCCACTCCGGCAAGTCTTCCTGGATCATCACATCCCTCCTGGCGTCGCGGCCTCTTGGCCTACATTCGGAACCCGGATCGGCAAACCACTCGTCGCGCTTGTGTCGCCGTCTTCCGGAGCGGGTTGCGTAATTTGTCCCGCTAAATGCCCAATAACGGGGCCGAGATTGTCTTGCAACGCCTGCCGCACCGTTTCATGGATCATCGCCTGCATCGCGGCGGGGTCCATCGGGATCATGTCTTTGAACACCGCGAGCCGCTTCGTATCGGCGTCGAATGCCTTGATCACGGCGTCGTTGTCTTCGTTCTTGGCCTTCACGCGCTCCTCGGTTAGCGCCTGCATGGCCTCACCAAGAAGCCGGTTCTTGTCCTGTAACTGCTTCTGAAGGTTCGTGACCGCCTCTTGCGCCTCGGGCGGCAATCCAGGCTTCAGGCGTTCGGCCATTTCGTCCGCGAGCGGGAAATCAGCGACCTTGAACAGCAAATCGCCAATCTTGTTAATGAGTTCCGGCGCTTGCGTAAGAATTTGGATGATGGCGTTGAATGCTTCCTGCCGTTCCGTCGCGTAATCCGGCCCAACATCCGAGACGACCTCGTAATGCCCGATATTGGGATTGAAGATGCGCTGCACGGCGCCTTCGATCTGCTTGACATGATGGGCAACCGCCAGATCAGGATCAACCGTCACCTCGGCCTCGGACCCATCCACGCCGATGATCTTGGCCGTGCGCTTCGTATCATAGATGACCGGTATCCATTCCTTGACGATGACACCCTGACGCCGGATCGCAAGCGCCTGATTATCAATGAAATGATAGGTTGCACGGTCGCCCTGGCGTTGGCGCTCATTGATCGCTTTGCCGGATCGCTCATTTCCCGGCGCACCCATCTCCGCTTCGTATTGCCCGGAAGCCGCGAGCATGAACTGACGCGCCAGTTGCACGCCTTCCATGTAAACCGGGGCGGCGGTCGGCGGCTGCTGGCGTTCCGGCTTGGGTATCTCGCGGCCTTCCTCGTCGCGATGAACCCAGGGAAGCACGGAATGGTTCTCGTTGTTCGCCGTCTCCCAATACGTCATGTAATCACCAATCGCGGCGACCGGGGCGGTATAGGGCGATTTGCTCTGAAGCGCGCCATACTCGACCGACGCGGACCAATTGTAATTCATCATGCGTTGCGCTGAAATCATGCAGCGCGTGTGGCCTTTGCGGTCAAGCCGCTGATCAATAAACGTGATTTCACCATTCCACGGAATGATCGGAACCGCCGTGCCTGGGATGGGTGTTTCATCCACCACATCGTTGCCGATGATCTTGTAACAGATGACGGCCTTGCGGATTACCGAGCGACGGCGCAGGGGCGTTCCTTTCGCCTCCGCTTCATCTTCCCAGGTTTTCAATAGTTTGGCGCCCTTTGCTCCCCCCATCATCAATTCGGATCGCAGAACGGTAACGCCCTCATCATTGCCGAGAAGTTCGTCCTTATCCTCGGAAACCTCGTAATACCGCGCCTCACGAACATGATCGTCTCTGATCCACCCGGCGTCCTGACCATCAACCGCGTTCGCGACGGCCAATTTACCGGCGAGTTCGGGATATTCCTCGATCACTTCGTCTTTTGGGCGATCCGAGAATATGAAACCAAACCGCGCGCCCGTTCCGTCCGGCTCCTGGCAATCCACATCCAGCATCACGGACATCGGGTTAGGCACGGTGCGGATATAGATTTCCTGGTTGTATGCTTCCGGACCCGTCAACGGGTTCGCTTCGGGATAGTCCGCCTCGATCACGGTGTAGCCAAGGCCGGCTGTGACCTGAAAATTGATCGCCACGCCTTGCGCCATTTGCGCGTTGCTGATGTTGGCGATGTGGCGATATAGGCCCTCGTAGACCTCGGCCGCCGCTGCCGTGGCGCCGTTGCCCGTGGGACGGTATTTGACGGCGGCCTTGTTCTGCTTGGCCTCATTGATGATGTGCAAATTGTGTTGCCGCGTCTCGTTCACCGTGAGCGATGGCCGCGCGCCTCGATCCTGATAGACAGTCGCCGGCCATTGCCAGTTATTGTAATCGTCGCCATTCGCGAATTTGTAGTCCATCAGCCAGTTGTTGCGGGCATCGCTCTCGAATGCTTGACAACGCTTGAAGCGCCGATGCGCCCGCGCCACAACCTGAGCGTAGCGGCCTTCGCCTTCCGTGACCGGTTGATCGAGGGTGTCCGACACGGGTTAGCGCGCGACCCAGATCAAAGCCAGGATACCAACGCACGCGATTAGCAGAAGAATGGCGACGGCGGTCATCTGACATTCCTTCGATACCAATCCATTAACCCATCAATACATGTCATAGCGTCGGTATATGGAACCTTGCCGCGTCCCACCGCCAGCGCCAACGCTTCCAGCGCCTTGCCACCTTCATGGATGAGTGCGAACGCGGAATAAAGATCCGCGTATTTATTCATCACCTCTTGGGTTACAAGCATCGTGATGCCCATACCCGCATCGTAATAGGTAGGCCATCCCTTATCGGCCAATGCCTTTTCCGCGTCCGTCACCGCTTCACCGTCCCATAATTCGTCGGGTTCGCTGTCTTCGGCGGGGGAGGCGCCAGCTTCGACGGCGGATCGATGTTCTCACGGCGGCCAGTTCCCGGATCAACCCGGCGTTCATATAGCGGCGATGGACGTTCCATGGCATCACGGGCGCGATCACGATCAAGCCGGGACATTCTCACGCTCCTTCATCAACCGTTCCAATGCTTCCCCAGCCTGCTCATTCGCCGTGCGAAGCGTGGTGATCTCCGCGTATTGCGCCTGGATAATGTCGTCCTTGTCGGACAAGGATCGCGTCAGCGCGGCGATTTGTTCGTCGAGTGTCACTAGGCGCCCCGGTCCACGATATTGACGGAGATTGGTCTAACGTCCCCGCTCAGTTTTGAGGCGGGAAGATAAGGAACATCGAATGCCCCAAGCGCGACAAACGCAAACAACCGCGTGGCCAATTTCTCCATTTTTTCCTGGCTAAATTCAGAGCCACAATGCTGACAAGCCGTATTGGCGGCCCACATGCGGATTTCCGATTCAATCATCACCGCACCTTCTTCTTCGCCGCCGCCATGTCGGATACGCCGCCGCGTTCGTATTTCCACGCGGCTTTGAGGCCATCGCCCTTGGGCATCGGTGTCTTGCCGCCGCCAGCCGGTGCGGTTTTGCCCATCTTGCCGCCGGCCTGCGCCTCGCGCGTTGGTTTGAAGTCAGCCATGAGAGGTCCTTTCGATTAGCGCGCTTGCCATGCGCCGGGAGCGTGAAGCGTGGGACGAGGGACGAATTGCGGAATAGATGGCGCGGCGGCGTTCTTGACCATCGCGGGGAACAACTGGCTCATTCCCCATACCAGGGCATCAACGCGATCCGGGCTACCATCCCCTTCGAAGCCGCCGGCCGTCATCAGGCACATCTGCTGCTCCAACTCGGGGAACGTGCCGACATGCCCGATCTTGTTGAGAGCGTAAAGCGCGGCAATTGGCTCAGCCCGAACGTGCTTGCCTCGGCTGGCGGTCACTTCCACCACCGGCAAACCAGGACGCGCGGTGCGGAGCGTGTGGCGGCACATATCACCGCCTTGGTTACGCTCTATCACCACCGCGTCGGCATCCCACTTGTCGTAAGCCGCGACAGCGGTGCGGGACCATTTCTCGGGGCCGCCACGGCACGTCAGGTCGTCCAGCACATAGCCGCGTCCGTCTTCCCCCAGGCCGCAAACGATGATGCCATGCTCATCGCTGCCAGCCTCGCCGGAGACAGCGGGATCGATCGACACCACGATCCGCGTGAGGGATGGCGCCTTGGCGACGCGGCCCTGATGCAATACCAGACGCGACCAGATGGCACCGAGGGCGGCCGGTTCGTAGTCACCCTCCCAGATGTGCATATAGCGGTCAGGTTTGGCCGCGTAATCGTGGAGGCGTTCGTCTTCCAGTTCACGCGGGAACCATGGATTATCCCGCCAGTTGGCCCGCACCACGCGGGCGTCCTTTGGCGGCGTGAGGCCGCGCAACAGATCGTCAACCGGGTCCTTGGCGCTGCGGGGGTTCCACGAAAACCACAATTCCGATCCAGGCGTTCGGATCGTCGGCCGTAGCATTTCGAGGGACCGGGCGCTCATCGTCTGGGCTTCCTCGCCCCATGCACCGTCAAAACCTTCCAGCGACTTGATGCTCTCGGCCGTGTGGTCCTGCATCCCCTGGTAAAGGATGACGCCGCCGCCCGGTGTGAGCGTGCTGTCATGGCGGAACGCGAACTGAGCGCCATAGCCCCAGAGTTGTATCTTGTCCTCAACCAGACGCTTCACGCTTTCCTTCAAGGAACGCTGGACCTCGCGGACACACACCCATCGCGTGCCGGGATTGATAACGCACCGCTCGACCAGAGCCTCAGCGAAGAAATGCGACTTCGCGGACCCTCGGCCGCCATGCGCGCCTTTGTATCGGGACGGCGACAAGAGCGGTAGGAAGACGCGCGCGGTTTCAATTCTTTGGGTCGATGATGACACGTTCGATCCGCACCGGAATAACACCCCCGTCTTGCCCGGTGATCTCCTTGGGCAGCAACGAAGCGATCACCTTGATATAGGAAACCGCGTCCTTTTCCCTGGCTTCCTCGATGGTCAGGATGCCATGCTTCGAAAAGTCGGCAACCATCGCTTCCAGGAACGCTTCGCCCAGTTTGGCGCGGGAACCTTTAGGACGGCCGGGACCGCCTTGACCGCCGGGAGTAAAGCGGGGCGCGGGGGAGGATTCGTCGTTCATTTGCCCACGTTAAAAAACGAGACGCGCATCAAACGTGGAACGTGATGATTTTCGTGCCATTCCAGGCCGCGGTTCCGGTATTGGTGAACACCGCCGTTGTCGTGCCAGTCGCGTTCGTGATCGAGGTGACTTCGGCATTGCCGGCTGTATTGGTGCCATCATGAATTTGCACCTGCGGCGCCGCGCTCGTCGCCGTGATCAGCGAATTGACGATCTGGAACGTGTAGGTAGCACCCGCCGCCGTGGTCAGTGCCTCGGTCAGCATCAGGCCGGAGGTGGTGTTGAGCGTTCCGGTGTGAGCAGTGCTGGTCGTGGTGTTCTGGATGAGCGCGGCGGCGGCTGAAGCGACCTGGAACGGCGATGCGGCAACAGTCTGAGGCTGCTGGCCGGATGCGGTTTCGGTATCCACCGAAAGCAGCATCGAGGGCGACGAGATATTAGTCAGCGGGACCGGCGATACGGTCACACCATTCTGGACGCGAGCCTGAACCTGCTGCACCCCATTCGATATCCAACCGGCCATTATTTGGAATCCTTTCGCTTGCTATGACCCAGGACCCGATCGGCCTTGGCGTCGATCTTTCGTTCTTCGGATTTGGACATGCGCCCTTTATTAACCGCCTCGGACACGCGGGCCTTGGCATTGGCGGCATGAGACTTATTCTCGACCGGATAGCTGCGATCCGGGCCGGCGAAGTCCGACTTCGGCAACGACTTCCGTGCTTTGGTTGTCAGTTTCGCCATTATACGGTTCCTAGTGC
>Ga0209698_10006869_pt1 | contig 12038 bp, 22 predicted proteins | sample LitLauG_LLR_2012_FD_187203 | JGI IMG/M metagenome (GOLD analysis project Ga0209698, IMG submission 187203) | Freshwater sediment microbial communities from Pennsylvania, USA - Little Laurel Run_MetaG_LLR_2012 (SPAdes) (version 2) | ecosystem: Environmental > Aquatic > Freshwater > Creek >...
TGGAGAATGTCTGCAAATACCGTCAGTGAGACAGTTGGACAGACAATAGACAAGAAGAAGGCAATAAAGAAGCTACCAACACGCCGTTTCTTCGTTGAGATTCCTGGAATGGATACAAAGGAGTTAGAGGTTGGTTCGATGGATGATGCAGTTCATCATATCACGAATGCAATGCGTAAGAGAGGTAAGAAGGTAATAGTTAAGTACCGCGACAAACAAGGTGCTGTATTATCTGTACATGATCACGAAAAAGAACTTGAGACAATAACAATAAAAGAAGTATAAAATGAATACCCGACAACATATCAGAAACAAACGTCGCCCAAGTGTAAACTTCATTAGGCGGGGCAAGCGTTTTACTGGTACAGCAAAAGAATCTCTTCAAGAACCACAAGAGCCAGCACCATACTGGCCATTCCCAACAGGTCCAGCACCTACGAAAAAAGAGCTCGATGACGCGTATGATCGTGCGATGGGTATCCTGTAATAGTTGATTTTCCCTTATCTTATAGTGTATTGTCAATATACAACTAAAAGGATATCTCATGTCTTCACCTCAAGATGCAAAATCAAAGTACTATGTTCCAGAACCTTTTCACTGGATGGCAAACGGATGTTTTATCTTGGCAACAATCCTATTTTTAAGTCCAGCAATTGCAGCACACTCAATGGCACCGTGGATTTTGTACATTGTCGGAAATAGTGTGTGGTTGTTGGACTCGTGGTTTGCAAAGAAGGTAGCATGGATAATAATGGCTTCGTTCTTTATGTGTTGGGACATCGTACTAATCATTTCACGAACAGCAAGCGTTGATATTCTATCGTTTTTGCAACCGCTTGTTCATGTGTTAGAGAAAATATTATTATAGGAGATTAATAATGGCAAAGCGTCTTCCAAAAGGCAATCCAAAGTTCTGTATCATTGCACCAACAGCATATCTTGATGAGTTTGCTATCAAATCAAATCGACATCTCGTGTTAGCGCACCTCGTTGATACAGACCCAAAGTATGCTGAATTCTATTCAGCGCGAGATCGTCTTGGCGATTACATCATTATGGATAATGGTGCATTTGAGCTTGGTGAAAGCTATTCACCAGAACGTCTTGTTGATCTTGGAAACGAGTGTGGTGCTGATGCAATTGTTCTTCCAGACTATCCGTTCAAGCCAGCAACACAAACAATCGAGGCAGCAAAGAAGTGGATTCCAGAAATCAAGAGCAAGGGATTCCATACATTCTTTGCACCACAATCTGAAGTTGGTGATCTTGAAGGTTGGATCAACGGCTACAAGTGGGCAGCATCGAATCCTGATATTGACATTATCGGTATGTCTATTCTTGGTATTCCAAACGCAATGCCACATCTTCCTGAAGCGTATGCTCGTGTTGTTATGACACAGATTCTGATTGATCGTGGTATCTTCAACTTTGACAAGTACCACCACTATCTTGGATTGAATGCAGGTCCGGCGCTTGAAATTCCATCATTGTTGAATATGCGAGCACTTGATAGTTGTGATAGTTCAGGTCCAGTGTGGTCAGCTATTCTTGGACACGAGTATACGAAGAATGCAGACAGCTATCTGCCAACTCGTAAACCAAAGATGCATGTTGATTTCAATCAGCCACAAACGAAGAACATTGCAACACTTCTTCGCATTGAGCACAATATCGAAATGACTCTTGAATTGTTTAGGAAGTAGTATGCGAAGCTTTGTTCGTTTATTAACTGTTGGTGAAATTGGACGGTTTGAACGTCTCGTCAATCAACTCGTTCAGATTCTTCCTGAACCAACAAGTGTTCATCTCCAATCTTATTGGGAACTCGTTAAGGTAGAGAACAAAGACGGAACACTAAGAAATCACGAAGACGATAAATGGAAAGTGTGGTATGAAAATCTTCGTGGCGGTGCGGATACTGTTATAGGTACTCTTTGTGAATGCGTATGGGCTGGTATCTTGCATCAACGAGGACTTCCGTTTGCCTTTGAGAATGATTACGATCAGCAAGTTAGGAAAAGTATTGATATTAAGACACTCCACAACGACGAAGAAATAACATTCTCCTTAAAGCATAATCCTATTCGTGAAAACGGCACACTTCGTCTTGGAAGAGACTACTTTACAACAAGTGTAAGAACACCTGTAGGAGCTGATCGAATTGTATTTGTTGATTTATATGCACTCAAGTGCATGGCGTTTAAAACATCAACATTAAAGCAATACTTTGAGCAACATAAAGTAGAGAGCCGGGACAATCAATATTGTTATTGTGATGTTGATGATATATTAACGAATGCAGAAGGAAAGTGTTCATTATTGGAGACAGCAAATGACAATGATCGTTAATGATGTAAAGCTCGATTTTAGTGATGTTCTATTTGTTCCACAAAGGTCAACGTGGAATACGCCACAGAATCGTTCCGCTGTAAACCTGGAAAGATCATTCAGATTCAAGCACGCAACTGGTGTTGGTACATGGACAACAATTCCAATCATTGCAGCAAATATGGATGTTGTTGGTACGTTTGAGATGGCTGATGCTCTTGGATCATATAAGATGATGACTGCATTGCACAAGTTTTATTCTGAAGAACAGCTGGTTCAGTTCTTTGAACGTGGAAGAGACTATGCTTTCTATTCAATGGGAATTTCTGACGAAGAATGGAAAAAGTTTGCACGTGTTCAACAGCAAATGACACGTCAAGGAACACCTTTGCGATTTGTCTGCATTGATGTTGCGAATGGATATACAGAAAAATTTGTCGACTATATAAAGCGAACACGTGATACGATTGGTGCAGATACTATCATTATGGCAGGTAATGTTGTCTCTCCTGAAATGACAATTGAAGTTCTACGAGCTGGTGCAGACATTGTCAAGGTTGGTATTGGATCAGGCAGCGTATGTACAACTCGCAAGGTTGCTGGCGTTGGCTATCCGCAGTTCAGTGCTGTTCTTGAATGTGCGAATGCTGCACACGGACAAGGTGGTCATATTTGTAGTGATGGCGGAATCGTTCAGATTGCTGACTTTGCAAAGGCATTCGGAGCTGGTGCAGACTTTGTTATGGCTGGTGGAATGTTTGCTGGTCATAAAGAGTGTGATGGTGAGTTGATCTACAATGATCAATCATTCAATGTTAATGATGGTCGAGTTGCTACACATATGGCTTTCCGTGGAATGTCTTCACGTGAAGCAATGATTGATCACTACGGTGAGAAGGCTTCATATAGAGCCGCAGAAGGTAAGCAAGTTCTTGTTCCTTATAAGGGACCAGTTGCTGGAACCGTTGAAGAGATCCTTGGTGGGATTCGTAGCACGTGCACTTACATTGGTGCTCGGAAGCTAAAGGACGTTCCAAAATGCGCACAGTTCATTCGTGTAAACCGTACACATAATACAACTTTCGGAGAATAACTATGGTACAAGTTTTAACCCCACGTGAGTCAATGCAGAGTGAAGTATCGAAGCTTCAAAATATTCTGATGAAGAATCTAACAGACGAAGAGAAAGTGATCCTATTAAAACACCACCTCGATAAACTTGATAAGCTGTTGCATGACCCAATGTATTACAAACAGGCTGGATTCTAATATGAAGGACGGGTGGGCAGAAATAGAATTAATTGAGGGATTAGACGAGGGAGAAGTCGATCCAAAAGAAAGGCTGACTGTTGCATATGGTGCTTTACGACGGTTGGAGGGGCGACAAATTACTTTGAAGAGCGTGAGAGATTTTTTGGATGATAAGTGCAATGGTGTTTTGACGTTCGAAGAGTTTGTACATTTCTTTAATAATCTTGTAGATGAATTTGATCTCGAACACGATTCACATTTGCGCGAGGGAAGATATTACGATCTTGAGGCAATTTATATTCAATTACACAAGGAACAAAAACGATCGGAGTTTGGTGATTTTATTAATGAATTGATTGAAGACGTGGAGCATCAACGGAAGCATTTAATGAAGAATTATGTAAATATTATAGCAGCCGCTCGTGCCATTGCTACACCAGAACAATATCCTTTGATAGATAAGTTTGAGCGAGAACTATATGGAGGTGAGTTATAGTGAGCAAAAGAAAGCGAAATAAAAACCTCGTTGATCAAAGCGAAAAGATAAAAAATCTATTTAGAGAATCACGAGAGCGTACAGGAATATTAATTGCTATGGTTGGAGCTTTTCATAGTTCGTATATTGTAGAGTATATAGGTAAGTACATAATTCCTCGGCACAACGCACCCCGCGACTTTGTTAGTATGGAATTTATGGCACACTTGAATAACACTGTACTAACTCTCTATAAATTAGCTATAGATCCACAAACGCCACTGAGCATTCATACACTAGCACGAGTATATAACTTGCCGCATCCACTTACACGATTGCAACAAGATTCGTTAGGAAGAATTAGAGGAAATTTAGTAGGACATTCCTCATCGTTTGATATACTAAAGGTTCGTGATCTGTTAATTGCAATTCCAACTTCAGATGGACTATGCAATATGTGTGAGCGTTGCTATCGATTTTATGAAAATATAGAACGATTAGAAACAATATCTCCACTAATTGGTAAGCCTATAAGTCCATCGGAGCAGATTGTTGTTCGTTCGTTTGCTAGATTGCAGTCTGATCGACTCTATCAACTGGATCGAGGATTTAGTCCAGGTATATTAACACTAACTTCTAATTCAGTTCAACCGACACCAACGAAGTATCTACTAGATAAAAAGTTTTTGTAATATCGTATTCAGCGATTTGATGTCTTTGTAGTGTATCCGTTTCAATGTTATGTTATGATCTTTTGCATATTGTTCTTTGATCGCATCTGATAATTGTATTCGTTGGTGCAGTCGTTCCGCTTCATGTTGATCAACTCCGTGAAATTTGACTGGTTCAAAATGATGCTTACCGTCAAACTCAAGTAAAAGATTTTTAGTTGGTATAAAGAAATCAAATTTTGGTTTATTGGTTCGTTTCTTTGTGTTGGGGAGAAATAAATCTGGAAAAGATTTTTGTGTTTCATATTTAATCTTGTGTAAGTCAAGCCAGTTTTGTATTAGAGTTTCGCCTCGCGATCGTTTGCACTTTGAACAACCTGTACCATGTACGTGGTTATTAGCCACAATTGTAAATGGACCATGTAGTGGGCACACGACTTCGAGTTTTTTCATTTGACTGTTGTATGTCGTGTTTGTATAGTCGTAGAAGTCGCCGTGAGTTTCTTTTGCTTTTGTTATAAACTGCTCTTTGGTGTGCTTCTTGCGATCGTACATTGGTTGTCTTGCCTCCTTTGCACACTGCTGGCAACCGCTACCCATTACGTGTGTTCTCGCTTTTTGTTGGAATATTCCGTGCGTGGCGCAAACAATAGGAACAGTTTGATCATACGTAAAGGTTTCAGGAATAAGGGAATAGTCATACTTGCAATCATGTGTAGTGGTTGATTTATCCAAAAAGGTTGTGCGATAGTTAGATTTGAACATGCTATACTCCTAATAGACCTAATGCTATAGACTATAGTATATATGATAATAAGAGGGAAGGGTACTAAAAATGTTTATCAAACCGTCATATGCTATTGAGCAAGGTTGGATTACTGCTCCTAACTGTAATATACTTGAGGACTGGGAGCGAAAGAAACTTGTAAGTCCGAATGCAATCGACTTCACTGTCGACACGATTCATAACATGGTTCGTGCTCCTTCGAAAGAAGTATGGATCGGTGAAGGCAAGAAAGTAATGCGTGAAGTTTCACTGTATGAACCAGAAGAAATCAATCAGTATAATGGTTGGTATCTTGAGACAGGACGTTGCTATGATGCAATGTCGGACATCTATGTGAAAGTTCCAGAAGGTGTTGCTGCATTGCTTTATACGAGATCAACGTTCGTTCGCAATGGTACGTTCATTATGTCAGGACTATATGATAGTGGATTTACAGGACACATCGGTTATGTAATTTTCAATATGGGTGGTCAGATGTTTGTTGAGCAAGGAACGCGAATTGGTCAGATCGCTTTCGTGCATTCGGAAAATGCTGGACTATATGCTGGTGGATACAACCATGCTGCTGGTACGCACTACACGGAGATTAACGATGGCGACTAAAATGATCGAGAAGAATGTTCGTGATCCTAATAGGGTCGAGTATTGGGTCGATTTGTTGGAAAGAACGACCGATTCAAAGGCGTGCATTGAGATATGTCATCACATTGAAACGCTATCACAGCAAATCGAAGCACCAGAGTTAACATTGGAGAAACAAAAATGAAGATCGATATTCCAGAAGGTGGTCAGTATGCATCGTTAAATTTTATGATACTTGACAGCAACGGTAAGGCACATTCAGTCAATATTATCAAGCTTGAAGGCAAAGGATATCATACATTCAAGGTTGAAGGCGATGCAGAAATGCTTGCACGTCGTCTTGATGCACTGGTAGTGTTCTTTCAGTCTTCACTCACTGCTGTGAAGAGCTAACATGACGACTATTGCTAACAAGCCTAAAGGCTACTTTCAATACGTTCTTGCAGCAGACTGTGAAACCTCTGGGCTTGCTCTTAATTGCGATGATGCGAGCTACAATCCTGACACAGGAGAGGTGTATCAATCTGTTGCGTGGGGATTAATCATTGCTGACGCTGATACATTAAAGCCTATTAAGAAGTTGTATCTTGAAATCCAATGGGACGGTAAAAGCGTGTGGTCTAAACAAGCGGAGAATGTACATGGATTATCTAAAGAACATCTGGCAGAAAATGGTCTCACCAACAGCGAGGCGGTTGAAGCAATTGCTAATTTCATTCTCCCTTACTGGGGACCTACTAACAGTATACGTCTTGTTGGCCACAATGTTGCTACTTTTGATATGTGGTTCCTTAAGCGTCTAATGCGTAGTGAGCAGATCGAATTGCGATTCGGTAATCGTCATATCGACACATCGTCGCTTGGGTTTGGAACATTTGGAACATATACATCTGATGAGTTGTTTGAGACTGTTGGACTACCAAAGCGTGATCCTTCAAAGCACAATGCTCTTACGGACGCAGAGTATTCTCTTGAGTCTGTTCGCCGTATTCGTGCAATCTTCCAGAGAGCATTGGAGGGATAATGCTTACGACGGAAGAAAAAATCAAGCTAATTGAAGACCTTGATTATGTTTTCGGTACTCTTCCTTTCGAAGAAATCGAACGACTGAATGAAGAGTTTCTATTCCTGTTTCCACAGTATTCACCATCAGGTGAGATGACTGACGAAGAGTGGCTTTGGTGGAAGTCGAAGTTGCTACCAGAAGATAAATTTGACTACAACAAGGCATACGAACGAGCAATGAGTATTCTATAACGGAGAATCAAGATGACGCCACACTACAATAATCTTTCACCAAGCTACGAAGATATCCACAACGCTTGTCGTGGTTTGGTTGGTGCTGCAAATGAAGCTGGAATGACGTTTGATCTTGTTGTTGGAATTTCGCGAGGTGGTTTAATTCCTGGTGTGATGATTTCACATATGATGGATGTTCCTTTTATTCCTATTCAGTATTCATCAAAGGCTGGTGCTGGTGATGATAAGAATCACGACAACATTCTTCCTGATCTTCCTACAGACAAGTTCATTTTGATCGTTGATGATATTTGTGATACAGGACACACGTTGAAAGAGATCGTTCAACATTATGCTGATAAGGGATGTAAAGTATACACATACGTCCTATTCTATAAAGCACGCCCTCGGTTTGAGTATCTTCCTGACTTCAAGTGGAGAACGATTCCTCAAGATAGTGGATGGGTAATATTTCCTTTTGAAAGAAATGAGCAACTATAATGCACTATCCTAATGGCATCGGTAAGTTTTCAACACTATTCTCACGTATATACACATATGTCGGTGGATTCTTGTTGATGGTCGCATCACACTCACGGAATTGGTCATCGAAGACTCAACTTGATCATCGTAAGGAACAATGCAAAGGTTGTTTTGCAAATCAACAAAACTTTTGTTCAGGATGTGGATGCTACATTCCTTTCAAACAACGTGTTGCGGATGCGAAATGTCCACACGGCATCTGGAAACAATAAATAATATCTTTGGGATACAGCTATGAAAAAACTTCTTTTTGCAGGATTATTTGTTTCATTATCAGGATGTTCAACGCTAATGTCATACAATGTTGCTACATTTGATGGTGGTGAATATGATCGTATTACAAACATTCGTGTCGATTCAATGCTTGACCAATTTGAATGTAGCGATCCAGCAAAGATGAGAGACCTTGTTAAAGAACTCAACAAAGAAGGTGTTGGACTTGTTGTATATTCACAAGGTATCCCCAACAATGCTGATACAGTAAAGATGGAATCAGATCTCAACCACATAATCGGTGAGTTGAATGCACGATATAGTAAGGATGAGGCAATCAGTCCTGCATATTGTACAGACAAGCTACAAATCATCGAACGTGCTGCAACAACTATTCAACGCGTAGTCGGTTATAAGCCGCACTAATATAAATACTTTCATAACGGAGAAAGATTATGAACGTATCGGATATCATGAACCAACTTGCAGGCGTTTTAACAAGCCAATCACAAGCAGCAGCTGCAATCGCGCACGATGCTACTAATGCAACGATGCAATATAATGCTGGTCAATTAACTCTATCAGAGTATCAAGAAATTATCGGTGATCTAAACACAGAGAGAGTAATTAATCTCGAAGCCGCCGCTCTTGTTGAGAAGGAAGTCCTCAATAAGGTCTTTAATCAAATTTCAAACGCGCTAACAATTATCACATCTATCCCTGGGCTATAATCTTTTGCCCAATTGACTTGACCTTTAACTTAATCTGATGTAATATGTTATGGTGATCTGAATTCAGATCAACGACATTTTTACAAAGGAGAATTAAATGGCAAAGACAATGGTACACAGCTGGAATGACAGGTTTGCTCTAATTGATCATTACAAGCCTACGTCCGAACAAGTTTGTTCCGTATTTGGGGTCACTCAAAGCGAGTACGAAACTGCAAATTCAATGCGAAATACCCATTTCGATCCAAAAGTCAGTACTATCGACGTCAATCGTTATGCTGGTCTTTTTGCTGGTGAGCGTCCTACTGCTACAAAGAAGACAACTACCACCACGCACACGCGTGCAACTACCACTACCTCTGAAATCGACAGGCCTGAAACTGCTACACGCAAGTCAGCAATCGTCAAGGCTCCTCAAAAGCGCGGTCGTAAGGGCGACAAGATTACCAAAGCTCTCATGTCCGTCAATGCAACTCCTCAAGCTGTCGATGAGTTCATGAAGACACATGGTATCTCTCTGGCTGTTCTTCGTCAGGCAAAGCGATTCGCTGCTAAGATCGAAGGTTTCGAAGGTGAAGTTAAGGTCAAGCAAGACAAGGCAACGAAGAAGCTGATGATCTGGCGTCAGGTCGGCTAATCCCACAATACTCACATTCCATTCAATTAGGAGAAATTCATGGAAAGTATCACTGATACGAACGCAAAGCGTCAGCGTGTCGCAAACATTGCAAAGTTCGCCATCGGGTTCATTGGTGCAGTTGTTATCTCACCGTTCGTCTTCCTTGCTGTCAAGGGACTTGTTGGTCTTGCGATTGCTGGCGCTGTCGGTCTTGCAATTGTCAACTTTGCTCCTGCTGTTGCGATGAAGTTTGCGAATTGGAAAGTCAAAGCTATCGTTGCAGAAGCAAAGGCAAATCCGATCGAAACGTTGAACAATCTCCTGATTGCAAAACGTCAAGCGTTTGTCGAGTTCAAGCATCAAGTCGAAAATGCAAGCGCTGCAGAACGAGATTTCGCCGAAAAGGTTCGTCAGTTTAAGGTTCAGTATCCTGCTCGTGCTCCTGAATTTGAGTCTCAACTTGCTGCGATGCATACTCTTGTGCAACAAAAGATCGTTGCTCTACAGAATGCTCAAGTTGCTATTCATCAAGGTGAAGACAAGCTCAAGGAAATGCAAGCGTACTGGGATATGTCGCAAGCTGCTCAAAAGGCAAATCGTGCTGCGAACATGGACACAGGCGACTTGTATGAAAAACTCAAGGCTGATACTGCGTGTGATGCTGTGTTCGAATCAATGAATAAGGCATTCGCTCAGGTTGATATTGCTGCAGCTCTTGAGACTGCTCCTGGGATTCCGAATATCGGTAGTTCAAGTTCCACCCCGCAACTTACGAACCAAACTGCTGATGTTGTTGAAATGGCAGCTGTTCGTTCTGCTCAGAAAGTGAGAGTGTAATATGAAGTTTCGCATCATCATGTCGGCAGTAGTAGTTCTTGTTCTTGTTGCTATCGTCGTAGTATTCAGTGATGATCACTCAAGTTCAAGTTCCAGTGTTCCATCCCAAGGCATCACGCTTGGGCAGTAATTGAAATAAATTGTTATCCCAAACTAACCTGATAGGAGATTTATATGAATAAGATGTTCGTTGCTGTTATCGCTGCTGTTGCAATGACGACTGCGTATGCTGAGGATCCGACCGTCAAGGTCGCAGCCGACAGCTCAAGCGGTACGTATGCAAAGGCTCTGAATGAAATCGTCGCGCATTGCGAAGGCGTCAATGTCATTCAAGCGAGTGGCGTTTCTGGTGGTGCGGTCGGCAATCTTGACGCACTTGTTAACAATCAAGCACAGGCTGCGTTCCTTCACTCTGACGTTTATCTGTCAAAGTCGATGGCTGACGCTTCATACGCTCGGTACCAAACGCTAATCGCTCTGTACCCAGAGCCGATTCACGTTATCGTTCTGAACGAGTCGAAGTCGAAGGCACATGGATATAATCCGTTTGCTAAGGTTGTGTTTACGACGCTCGGCGATTTGAAGGAGTACAAGGTCGGTGCGGCCGGTGGTGGTGTTTATACTGCCCAAATCCTTACTGGCCAAGGTCAAGGTGGTTTTGAAGTCGTCGCGTTCAATAGCGGTAAGGAAGTGATTGATGCTCTTGCAAATGGTCAGATCGATGCAGCAATTTTCGTTGGTGCCGCTCCTCTGCCTAACCTGCAGAACATTCAGGGCGTCCATCTGATTCCAGTCGGTGAGCTGATTGCCAGCCGCGTTTCGACGGTTTATCGTCAAGCGAAGATTTCAGCTTACAAGTGGCAGACGACTCCTGTTGCTACGCTTGCACCGCTCGCGAACATCATGGCGAAGAAGCCGAACAGCGAAACCCGCAAGCTCGTTCTCGCACAGTTCCGCTCCTGCTTTAACAAGGCTTTGCCTGACCTGCAAGACGATGGTTCCCCAATGTGGGAAAATGTTCAACCTGGCGATCACGGTACGCTGACGTGGATGGATCTGCCTGATGTTGACGTCAAGATGAAGGCCGTCAAGAAGTAATTATAGGTCAGTTGACTTTTGACCCAAAATAGGGTAGGATGTTCCTACCCTATCTTCTTTTGTGGAGCTACATATGAACACGCTACGACGACTCGGTCAATTCTTCGATGACGCAATTGCCAGCGTGCTCATTGCCGGCTTGATTGCAATGGTCGTTTCGTTATTTGTTGCGCCTATTCTGTGGGTGCTAAACGGCTTTCGACGCCCGCTGGACGATCTGTACATCGAAGCGTTTATCGGTGCCGTTCAATTCCAAATGTTCGTTTTGGGAATTGGAATGCTTCTGTTCTCTTTTGCCTTTCTTCTTGTATTGTTCTGGTTTGCACCTGTATTCTTCCAAGGTGTGATTTGGGCAATTGCGACTGGCCATGATGTCAACTTTGCAGGAATGTGGATCAACAATACATTACTCAGCATGATTTGTGTGATCCCGATCATTATCCTTATTGGCAATCGTGTCGTGATGGAGATCGAAGGTTTTCGTGAGGGCTGGAAAGAGGGCAAGGCTGAACGTGAAGCGGAAGCTCAAGCACGGAAAGCGATCATAGAAGCATAAATTTCTAAACTTTCACAAGGCAGCTTCGGCTGCCTTTTTTATTTGTCGTTATTTTATAAATCATGTATACTATTGATTCATGATGGAGGAACAAATATGTTTGGAAC
>Ga0209698_10006870_pt1 | contig 12037 bp, 15 predicted proteins | sample LitLauG_LLR_2012_FD_187203 | JGI IMG/M metagenome (GOLD analysis project Ga0209698, IMG submission 187203) | Freshwater sediment microbial communities from Pennsylvania, USA - Little Laurel Run_MetaG_LLR_2012 (SPAdes) (version 2) | ecosystem: Environmental > Aquatic > Freshwater > Creek >...
AGCAATTCCGGTTGCGTGTGCGAGACGACGGGAAAGGCATTGATACAGCGATCCTCTCCAGCCAGGCGAGGGAGGGACACTTCGGCTTGCCCGGTATGCGGGAACGCGTCACAATCATGGGCGGAAAACTAGTGGTGTGGAGCGAAGTCGATGCGGGTACAGAAGTAGAAGTCCGCATTTCTGCCAGCATTGCCTACGCGACAACTCGGAGGCGTTCCTGGTGGTCACGAAATGTTGCCGCGAAGGCATGAACGAGGAAACCGGTCATGAGCGCCAGAGTCTCTAGAATTCGAATTCTTGCGTGGACAGGTCGCGTGCTCGGGGCAATTTGTGTCTTCGTCCTTTCGGCAGCGCAAGGTTGTAATAACAGGGAAAAGGCTACTCCGGAAGTGGTGCTCACAGTCATCGACCAGTCCTGGCTCGACAAACCATCTCAAGCACTTCTCGGCGAAGAACTCAATCAGTTCACCAAAGAGACTGGCATTCGGGTCCAGATCCTGCCCGCGCCAGAAGTGGCAGTCGATCAACTAGAAACATGGCGAAACCTACTCGAAAGCGGAAGCAAGGTGCCGGACATATATGGCATCGACGTTATCTGGCCTGGGATTCTGGCGGACAATCTCGTCGATCTTAAAACCTACGTCCCTGAGCAGGATCTCGCAGCGGACTTTCCGGAACTCGTCAGGAACAATACCGTCAACGGCAGGCTCGTGGCTTTACCCTACAACCTCGGCGAGGGCCTGCTTTTTTATCGGGTCGACCTGTTGCACAAGTACGGCTATGCAGTACCGCCGAAAACATGGGACGAGCTTGAGAAGATGGCGAAGCGGATTCAGGCTGGTGAGCGCGCCAAGGGGAATAAAGACTTTTGGGGCTATGTATGGCAGGGTGCGCCTTCTGAGGCACTGACCTGTAATGCTCTGGAGTGGCAGGTCTCCGAGGGCGGTGGGGCCATTCTCGACGAGAACGGAAGGATCACAGTAAACAATCCGCAGTCCATTGCCGCATGGGAGAGGGCTGCGCGCTGGGTTGGGTCAATTTCGCCGCCGGGAGTAACCGCGTACAAGGAGTGGGATAGCTTCAACGTTTGGCAAGCGGGAAAGGCGGTCTTCATGCGCAATTGGCCCAACGCCTACGTAGCCGCCCGGGACGAAAGCTCGTCCACCAGAGACCAGTTTGACATCGCGCCTCTGCCAGCCGGGAAGGCTGGTTCGGCCACAACTTTGGGAGGACAAGGCTATGGTGTTTCGCGCTATTCCTTGCATCCGCGCGAGGCCGTGATGTTGGTTCGCTTTTTGACTAGTCGCAATGAGCAAGCTAGGAGATCCCGCAAGTCCTCTAACCCACCGATCATTCCTGAGCTATACAAGGATCCCGAGATTCTGGCGCAAAACTCGTATTTCTCTACGATCTTGCTGGCCTATCGCCAAGGGGCAGCGGTGCGGCCGTCTACCGTGACCGGAAAGCGGTATCCCGAGGTGTCGCGGGCCTATTTTGAAGCAGTGCACGCTGTTCTCAGCCATGAAAAAACAGCGCCACAAGCTGCAGCTGAGCTGCAACGGGAATTAACGCTGATACTCGAAAAAAGTCGGTTAGCACGAAAACAAATGTCCTTCAGGAGTCTGCTATTGCGCGACGTTAGTGAAATCAAAGAATAAATGTTAGGCGAATCACCGGCCCTCGGCATGGCCCATGCGTAAGAGTGTGAGAGACGCGCACAAAACATTCGCGAACCTGGTTCGTGGAGGCGATCTGAAGCTAGGCGTACGTCTGACTGCATGCTTTCTGACAATTGTCGTGCTGATGATCGCCAGCGATGCGGTATCTATCTGGCAACTGCACCAGCTCGAAGCTCACACGAAAGTTCTGAAAACAGCTGATCACGCATCTTCGGCGATTGTACGTCTGCACCTGGACGTGAATAGCTTCAGCGGTAGAGTAGCAGTACTGACGCGCGGTCACAACGCTCCACAGTTCGCAAATGAAGCAGCTCTGTTGCGAGAGATGTTTCTGCGACATGTCCGAGAGGCGGAGGAAGCACTCAATTCATCGTCGGAGATATCGCAGGACGCCTTTACCTCAAGCACCCTGAAGACTCTCAAGGCGACATTGCCCTCTCAAATTGACAGTGAGATCGAACTGGCGAAAGCGGGCGATTGGTCTGCTATTCAGTTACGATTGACGGGACAAATCCAGGATCTGATCGATCTCAGTTCGTCGCTGGTGGAAGGGGTGGAGGAACGAGTATTTCAACAACGGACAAGAGTGAACCGAGAAACCGAGCAAGTGCGCCATCGTCTTTTCGTAGTAGTCCCGGCCGCCTGGCTGCTGACTTTGCTTGTGGCCGCCGCGCTGGGCTGGTACATCACCAGGACCATCACCGTCCCGCTCTCCGAGCTCACTGGTGGCGCAGAGGCGCTGGCGCGCGGCGATTTTCGGCACGAAGTCAATGTCGGTGGAAATGACGAATTGACCGTTCTAGGAGAGGCATTCAACCATGCGGGGCAGCAATTGAGTCATCAATTTGAGGCGACTCTGCAGGCTCGCGTCGCGGAGCGCACGCGGATTGCGCGTGACCTGCACGACACACTGCTACAAAGCTTCCACGGTTTGCTATTGGGTTTCCAAACTGTTTTCGAGATGCTGCCAGAGCACCCGTCGGAGGCAAAAGAGAGACTGAGAATCGCGATCGAAGATGCCGCCGACGCGATCACCGAGAGCCGGGATGCGGTGCAGGGATTGCGCGATTCCGTAGTGCAAGATAACGATCTCGCCCCGGCAATAAAGATCCTCGGAGAAGAACTGGCAAGACACTCAAACAACCGTCGACCTGCATTCCGAGTAGCCGTTGAGGGCGAGTCACGGGAACTCCATCCCATCCTTCGCGACGAGGTTTACAAAATTGCTGCCGAAGCGCTGAGAAATGCCTTTCGGCACGCTGAGGCAGAGCATCTCGAGGCTGAGATCTGCTATGACGATGAACAATTCCGATTGAGGGTGCGGGACGATGGAAAAGGCATTGATCCAGCGATCCTCTCCAGTCAAGGCGGTGAGAGACACTTCGGCTTGCGCGGCATGCCAGAACGCGCCACACTTGTTGGAGGTAAGCTAGAGGTCTGGAGCGAAGTCGGTGTAGGTACGGAAGTGGAATTACGCATTCCTGCCAGCACCGCCTACGCGACGACACAAAGACGTTTATAGTCAAACTTGGAAGGCGACAGCATAAAGTAAGACAACGGTCATGGGCGCTGGAGTCTCTAAAATTCGAATTCTGGCGGTCGACGATCATCCAGTTGTGCGTCAGGGGATTACCGGCCTGCTCTCCATTCAGCCGGATATGACGTTAGTAGCTGAAGCGTCCAACGGTCGCGAGGCCATCCAGCAATTCCGGACGCACCATCCGGACGTCACGCTGATGGACTTGCAAATGCCGGAAATGAATGGGCTCGACGCGCTTATTGCGATTCGGAATGAATTTCATGACGCAAAGGTGATTGTGCTGACCACCTACTCGGGAGATACGCAAATTCTGCGTGCGCTCAAGGCCGGCGCGCAAGCCTACCTGCTCAAGAATACGTTACACACCGAATTACTCGAGACGATCCGTGCAGTCCATGCTGGAAAGAAGACTCTTTCCCCCGAAGTCTCGTATCAGGTCGCCGAGCATGCGACCGATGATGCACTGACACCAGCAGAAATTCTCGTATTGCGACTGATCGCAGCCGGGAATGCAAACAAGCAAATTGCCGATCAACTGTCCATCACGGAGGAAACAGTCAAAAGCCGGGTCAAGAACATCCTTTCCAAATTGGGCGCCAACGATCGAACCCACGCCGCAATGATCGGATTGAAGAGAGGAATAATCGACCTGTAGTTTGCAGGCGTTTCAAATGCCCGCTGACGCACCCCCCTCAAAAGCCCCAAAGGAGTGACTATTCCCCCCCTTTTTAGGGTTTCGATTTGTTTCGGCAAGACAGACACTAGTTGTGGCAGAAGGACTTGCGACGCTTATATTCCACATTCGCTGGAGGCTGGCCTGGCGCCGGCTTGCTTCTTATGCGCTTGGTCGTTGGCTCCGCACTCGTGGTACGTGCGGGCTTGAAGCTTGGTAGCCATCCTGCTTTAGACATCGAAATCACCGCCCTGCTATTGATGGTCACAGGAATCCTCCTAATTTTGGGCTTATGGACCCCGGTCGTCGGGACCTTGATAGCAGTCGTTGAAGCCTACAAGATACTTGCCCTGCCCGGAGATCGGTCGGTGTGGCTTTTATTAGGGACCGCTGGCGCCGCTCTCGCCATGTTAGGACCAGGCCTCTGGTCCATCGATGCTCGCCTTTTTGGATGGAAGCGCATCGAAGCTCCTCCTCGCAAGAGTAGCTCTTCCTCCTCGTAAGACATTCCCGTCAGGCCAAATTTCTTGCCTCAAAAGAAGGCTGCTATTCCTCCCCCAAGAGTCTGAGATCTGTCTCCATGTGGGGCTGCCTGAAAAAGGAATCGGAGTCACAATGCCTGCGTTGAACAAAGGCTCTGCATTTCTACCAAGCAAAACGGTTGAATAAGGAGTAGTGAGTATGACGTACATTCCGACGCAAAACGGGTTCATGAACGTGGAAGATTCCAGCAAGCTGTTGCGGGCGGTCTTCCCAAACTATCCCACCCTTGTACCGTGCCATCCTGTGCCGCATTTGGAACCAGTTGTTCAAGGCAGCGCAGATCGGAGGAATTAGCCATGTTCCAGATCAGTGCAGCAACCTGCCGTACGTTCACATTCGGCGAAGTTCTCATCATGGCGGCTATGAACGTCGAAAGCGTTCGATTGAGCTCCGAAGACCGCGTCCGCGCTAAAGGTGCAGTAGTGCAGAGCAAATATGCTCGCCACGTTGTTCGTCCAGGTGTTCCCCAAGCACCGCAATTGTGACCGGTAGGACGGAGGAGATCATGGCACACGCAACCGTTGCTTTCACCAACCTCGAAGACCGAGAAGGAACAGGTTTCGCCAACATGAGCGAATTCGAAGGCCACGAGATGAGTCTCGACACGCAAATCAGCTCTGCACCCTGCTTCTCTGAACCCTGCTTCGAAGATATTGTCGGCAGAAGCCCGGCCCTGCAGCAAGTGCTGCAGCAGGTGATGATCGTTGCACCCACCGATTCCACCGTCCTGCTTCACGGAGAAACAGGTACTGGAAAGGAATTGATTGCGCGCGCGATTCACAACCTGAGCTCTCGGCGCGAACGCCCCTATGCGCGCATGAACTGCGCCGCGATTCCCTCGGGGCTGCTTGAAAGCGAACTGTTCGGTCACGAAAAGGGCGCATTCACAGGAGCGTTAATGCAGAGAAAGGGCCGATTCGAGTTGGCGGACGGAGGTTCGCTGTTTCTGGATGAGATCGGCGACATCAGCCTGGAACTTCAGCCGAAACTCTTGCGCGCCATCCAGGAGCAGGAGTTCGAGCGGCTCGGAAGCTCGAAGACGATCCAGGTCAACGTGCGGCTGATTGCCGCGACGCACCGCGATCTCCGAGCCATGATTCGGGAAGAAACGTTCCGCGAGGATCTCTTTTATCGTTTCAATGTCTTCCCCATTGAGATTCCACCTTTGCGGGAACGGCGCGAGGACATTCCTCTGCTGGTGAACTACTTTGTGTCGAAGGTTTCCGGGCGCATGGGGGGAAAGATAAAGTCCATTCCCAAACGGGCTATGGAGATGCTGACGACCTGTCCCTGGAAGGGAAACGTCAGAGAATTGGCCAACTTCATCGAACGCGCTGTCATTCTCTCCCGTGGTCATGAGCTGGACGTACCGGTTTGCGAGCTTCCCACGTCATCCGAGATCAGTGTTGCTATGGGAACGCGCTCCACGTTTCGACAAGCTGAGTCCTCTGTGATTATCGACGCTTTGAGAGCCGCATCCGGACGGATCGCCGGCAAGGGGGGAGCCGCCGAGCGTCTTGGGTTGAAGCGCACGACCTTGCAAAACAAGATTCGCCGCTTGGGGATTTCGAAGGCGAATTATTGCCAATAGGTTTATTCCATGTGTCCCGTGTGCAATTTCGGACGGTGGCTTCAGAGGTGCCTGAAGAGCAATAAACCAGTGGGGGTCAAGGCAATGACGGACAAGAAAGAGAGAGAACGTGTGATTGCTGAAATCACGCTTTCGCATCTGATGCGCCTGGGGAACGAACAAGGCTGCCCTGTGAGCCGAGAACAGGCCCTCGCATTTCTCAATCAGGAGGGGCGAGCCTTCGAGATGTGGAAACATATGATGCAAGCGGCCGAGGAGTTCATCGCAGGCAGCTTGTTCCAGCAATCCTTCAGTTCCCGAGGATACAACGGATTCGCGTCTCGGCCCCGACCAGCGCGACCAGTCGGCAATGCCTCGCTGTAGCAGCTGTAGCGTGATTTCTCACTCCGCCATGTTCACGGAATGTGCAGGCAAGGTTAAAACGAAAAGAGAGCCTTCTCACCGGAACGTCTGATAGTCCCCCTTCCCAATCCCGAGCCGTCTCATCTTGTTCTGCAAGGTCGTACGCTTAAGACCCAGGCGTTCGGCCGCTCCGCCGTGACCCGAGATTTGCCCAGACGCCGCCTTCAATGCCTCCAGGATGACCTTCCGCTCCGCTTCATGGAAGGTAGAGGCGGGGGCCGATGCGCTGTGAGAATGAGAAATCTGAAGCTCGGCGATTGGCACTTTTAGTTCCTCACCCTGCGAGAGTATGACGGCCCGTTCGATGAAGTTCGCCAATTCCCTGACGTTGCCTTTCCATGGTGAGATCGTCAGGACCTCCATCGCTTGCCTGGGGATGGACTTGATGTCTTTCCGCATTCTCTTTGATAGCTTCGAAACAAAATAATTGACCAGTAGTGGAATATCCTCAGGCCGCTCCCGTAGTGGTGGAATCTCAATCGGAAAAACGCTGAGTCGATAAAAGAGATCTTCACGAAAATTGCCCTGTCGAATCATCTCGGGGAGATCCCGATGGGACGCGGCGATCAGACGCACGTCAACCTGCATTGTTTTGGTGCTTCCCAGCCGTTCGAATTCCCGCTCCTGCACGGCCCGAAGCAATTTTGGCTGCAGTTCGAGATTGATGTCGCCGATCTCGTCCAGAAATAACGAGCCCCTATCGGCGAGTTCGAATCTGCCTTTCTTTTGCATCAGAGCGCCAGTAAAGGCACCCTTTTCATGACCAAATAGTTCACTCTCCAGCAACCCGGAGGGAATGGCCGCACAGTTTAGTCTCACGAACGTCCGCTGGCGCCGAGAGCTGAGATTGTGGATAGCACGTGCAATGAGCTCCTTGCCGGTACCAGTTTCCCCGTGAAGCAAAACTGTTGAATCCGTTGGCGCAACGATGGTCACTTGCTCGAGTACTCTTTGGAAGGCCGAACTTCTGCCTACGATATCCTCGAAGTTGTATTCGGAGGTGATTTCAGATTCCAGATATACTCGCTGGTCTTCCAGATGATCTCGCGATGCGCTGAGCCGCCCGTAGGCCAGTGCATTGTCGATCGCCAGAGATATCTGACCGCTAACCTGAGAAAGCAAATCCAGATCTGCCTGGGTGAAGCTCTTCTCTTTCCGGCTCCCGAGCACCATGGCCCCGATCGGGCCACTCCCGCCAACCAATGGCAGTGCCGTGACTGAGGCGATGGACTCTGCTCGGAGCATCTGTGCGATCACCGGTGGCATCTTGTCGGAGGGTGTCAGCAGCCTCGGCTGACGGGCTCGCAACCGCTCCAGGTCTTCCTGCTCGACGTGCACCGGGATATCGCTCATGAAGCCGCGGCTGGCAGGAAAATCCAGAACTACAACGTTCAAACGATCGGAACGGCCGTCGAATAGCATGAAGCTGGTGAAATCATTTGCGAAGTGCTTGCGGATCGATGCCGATGCGGCCCGGAAAAGATCGTTGATATCGAGAATCGTAACTACGTGGTTATTAATCTCCAACAGAAGGCTGAGCCGGTCGCGCTCGCGCCTCAGATCTCGCTGATACACTTCGACGGAACTCATCGCCAGAGCGTTCTCCAGTGCTACGGCGACGTGTCCGGCAATAGAACGCATGAGTTCGATGTCAGCCGGGCTGAATTGAAGCATTTCCTTCCGGACGAAAACCAAAGCGCCAAGCCTTGTCCGGGAAGTGGAGACCGGAAGAATGTATGCGGTGTCCGGTTGATTAAGACGCGAAGCGAGTTCCGGATAGATTGCAAGCTCTTGCTTCACGTTGGGAACGAATATGGGGACTTGCTCTTTGAGGGCGCGTCCTAGGGCTGTGCTGGCGTATCTGATTTCAGTACCAACCTCGATGGCAGGATGATCGTAACCGCTCTCGAAGGCCCGGAGAATCAGATGTTGACCCGAAGAATCGAACAAGAGCAGTGCCATGTGGTCGAATGCAACCACGTTGGATAATAAGACAGCCAGGCTGTGAAGAACCGCATCAACCGTCGGCTGCGCTCCGACGGTGCCAGAAATCTTTAGGAGCGCACGGTATCTTGTTAGGTCACCATTGCTGGCAACATCATCTTGTTCTGTCGTCAATTTCGCACTCATGAAGGCGGCATGTTTGGCACTTCTCCAACGCGGCGCTCGAATCTGGTCGCCAGTCTGTATAGTCTCTCCGCTACCTCGGAGGTATCCGCATAGCTCAAGTGTTCCTGCGCTTGTTCGAGAAGGACCGTATACAGGAATCGAGCGTCGTCGTAGTTAAGTTCGATAATCATTAGATCCTCGCTAAAATGGGTCGCCCCCGAGTGGAATCTTGCTTCTCGGCTAAGAAAACCAAACTGCATGCGTCTATTTCACTCCGGCGCCCGCGTTTCTAAACAGGTGCGAAGTGCTGTGATTTCCTCCACTGGATTCACCTGTCGCTTTTGAAGCCATGTCATGGCACCACAATTGGCGCCGAGCACCGCCGCGCGGGACACGTTCAGGCGTAAAGCGCAATCTTGAATCGACGATCGGATTGCAACTCTGAGTACCAGCACTGCCCGGCACAGCGGATCCAATTCCGTAAGCAGGGTTTGGGTGTCGGCTCCAAGAATGAGGTCAAGACTGGCCGCTCGTTCTTCCGCGTCGCCCTGCGACAAATGCTCGACATGTGGACATCGTCGATCCCCGTACGCGGCTTCACAGATCCGAATCGCTTTCGTTCCGTGTGATATCGCACTGGCAATGGTTGCAGCCTTGGCCCACTCGAGAAGCCAATCGCGGAAAGGGCTGTTCCCTTGAAGCGTGATCTCACAAGCTTGGACAACTGCCTGGTCCGCCGTTGCGTGATCGCCAGTGATCAAGAACGCAAGCCTGCCCAGAACATCTCTTTGATCCTGGAAGCAGGCAATGACCTCGGCTGGCGACGCATGATTGCGGGTATCGACTGGGGCTGTGCTCGAGTGAAACCAGGACATATTCTTCTCTTTCTCTAACGCCCTCAAAAGGCCTCAACTGGATGGGAGTGCTTAATGGAGGATCCCTCCCCGCTACTCCTATGCCGCCACTTGCGTCGCTCGGTTATCTTGTGACTAGGGGGTAAACGCAGTCGATCGCATACGGCAAATGCGTAGACACTGCCAGCGATAAACACTGCGCCGGCACTAGCCAACCACTTCAACAACTGTTCGCCCACTGAATCGACATAGCTCACCTCGGTGAGGTCGACGATCAAATCCTTAGGCAGTACGTCCTTTGTGACCAGGCATCTGGCCTGCTCTGCCCAGTCAGCGACGAGTTTGCCTTCCAACTTCAGGGTCGGACCACTCGCCAACCACTGGATTTCTGCACGAAACATTGGCTTGATCCTCGAAACGCTTTTTCCCGCTCTCCCTATTCCCCGGAGTGCACGTTTCGGACCAATGCCGCTGGTGCTATGTGATTGATGTGATTGCCTCGTGGAGAAGACTGGTTCGTCTGAATTGCCGCAATGCGGTCATTGTCCGCATGCGGGCACGGGCCTCAGGCTAGAGCCTGCCCTTTGGAAGAACAACTTCGAGGAGTATTAGCGAACGAAGGTTAACGTACTTCAACGACGGCACAATTGGTGAGCGCCCAGAACCGTTCGCTCCTGCTTTCCAGTCGTGCAAGCAACTGCCGCAATTCGGGCAAGTGGCTGAGGGCGGAATGGCTGATTTGTGTTCGGCGCAGAGGGCCTTCGCTGGTGTCGCTAACGCTGGTGAATGCCCCACTTATTTAGGAGTGCTCTAACCTCGGTCAACAGATCTGTCTCAAGCGACTGGCCATTTGACCGACTCCGGGAGAGGTAAATACTCACCCAAACGGCCGAGCGGTTGCCCAGTGCAGGTAAACACAGAATCGCGCCTGAATGAGAGTCGATGTTGTATGTGAGGGAATTTACGCCAGGGGCTAGATCTGCGGGCACAAGGTTCGCGATTGACAGCAACACGGCCCTGACATTCCGACATCTAGGGCATGCGGGATCGACGTGGCTGAGGTCGGACGTGTGAGAACCAATCAACTCCACTTCAAAGCCGACCACACGGCGCTCGCCATGTGTCTGTTCAAATTGCGGCCACAATTGCCAAAATATACCGTATTCGGTCACGAGAGATTGAACCCGTGAGTTCACTTGTGTTGCCATTGTGTACCGTCCATAAAACTGCAAAATGGCTTGCCACCACTTGCGACGTGGCACTCCGTTTTTTCACCAAGCTTCGCTGCCCGTCTTACATCCAGCAGGCCTTGGCGAACCCCGGTGCAGAAGAACTTCTGCGAGGCACCGAATCTCGCCGTCTTGATAGTCGAGCGCCGCAATGAGCTCTTGGTAAGCGGCCACGTTCCGTTTGGTGTGCCCACTCCAAATGGCAAGCAAATAAGTACAGATGTCCGATTGTCTCCGACATGTCAGTCAGATCGATCCGTTTGTTGCAGACTGACTCAACGGGAAGATAGTTGTTAGAGCTGATGGGCTCTCTGGCCCTCTCAGCGTTTACCAGTGCCGACTGCTTCCGCAACGACAATGCTTACCGCATCAACCACCACAAGCAAAAAAAGGGAGCCGACGAGTACACAAGTGGCGAACAGATTCTCATCGACGCTGTTGGCGCGAAGCAGGAGGTGAATCGGATAAATCAGCCCTAGCAAATTCACCATAGCTAGTACCGTCCAAAACTCTGTGGTTTGCTTGCTTCTCTTCATTTCCAGAACCTCGAATAGGTAACGCGTGCATTTAGCTCGCTTTTCGTCATTTGTTTTCTGCTCTTGTCGTCGACTACTAGCTCATTCACCAAGAACATACTCATCCCGCAATTGCTATTGCTGCATACCATATGGGTTAGTTCCCCAGGAACGCATAGCTCCAGGTTCACGCAGTGGGCAGTTCCGCATGCCCAACAATGAAGCACGATTAACTCGCCGTGAACTCGAACTGCTCTCGAATTTGCATTGGAATCCATTACTCGTTGCCCTCGGATGCGTCTATCAAGCTGGTACGTTCCTCTTAGGCATTTCCCGTCAGCTCTGAATCTGGGACCTGAACGCTATAGTGGTGTCAATTTGACCGTCTCATTCTCATTTGCTCTGTGTGTGCTCATTTTTTCCCCCATCTCAAACAATTCGAAACCGGGTCAAGACAGGAGTGAGTGGCAGCCGGCGCTCAATCGACATGGTTTCCAGTGAATATGCAAATTTCGCGCCGCAGTCACAGCACACCTTATATGTCTCGCCTTCCAGCGTGAACACACGGCTGAGGTGAACGTGGTGACACCCAAAAAGGAAATCAAGCACAACCAGGAGGATCTCCATAAACTTCGTTCGCTGCGAGCGGACACTTATTCTCCTACGGTTGTCCCGTGGGAAGGTTGAATAGCTGGCTCTCGGTAGATGGGTGACCTGAACGGACAAGTCCGACTCCTTTGATACGGAACTGAATTCAACCGTGTTAGTGCAGGCCACCAGCCATTTCGGACATCGCCCTAAGTTGTTGGTACTTGGTGCAATCCGTCTTTTCCGCCCGCCGGCTGTCCTGACCGTTCAAGGGCACTGCCGCAATGTGGGCACCGATCTCGGGCCCGATGCTC
>Ga0209698_10006871_pt1 | contig 12036 bp, 8 predicted proteins | sample LitLauG_LLR_2012_FD_187203 | JGI IMG/M metagenome (GOLD analysis project Ga0209698, IMG submission 187203) | Freshwater sediment microbial communities from Pennsylvania, USA - Little Laurel Run_MetaG_LLR_2012 (SPAdes) (version 2) | ecosystem: Environmental > Aquatic > Freshwater > Creek >...
GCAAATACGCGATGCCGCCCTGGAAGTTCCTCTCGACCGCTTGCTGATCGAAACGGATTCACCTTTCCTGGCGCCGCTGCCGCATCGCGGAAAACGGAACGAACCTGCGTTCGTGAAGGAGGTGGCTCGGCAGCTCGGGGAGTTGCGCGGTCTGACCACGGAAGCAATCGGAGCGCAGACGACGGAGAACTTCTATCAATTCTTTTCGCTTCACGAAAAGCTCAACTCCGTTTAGCTTGTTAAAGGCGCACCCTTGCAGGCGCAGTTTAATCTAACTGTTTAGAGTAGAAGCAGATGCCCGACAATAGTTTTGATCTCGTAAGCAAGATCGACCTCCCGGAGGTCAACAACGCCCTTCAGCAATCGTTGAAGGAAATCCACACCCGCTACGACCTGAAGGATTCAAAGTCGAACATCACGATGGAAGGCAAGGATGCCATCATTCTCGCTTCGATCGACGAGTACAAGCTCAAGGCCGTGAATGAAGTATTCCAGGGAAAGCTGGCCAAGCGCGGTATTCCGCTGAAGGGACTTACGTACGGACCGGTGGAACCGGCAGCGGGTTCGACGGTACGCCAGAAGATCACGATCCAGCAAGGCATTCCAATTGAAAAAGCCCGTGAGATCGTCAAATTAATCAAGGATTCGAAAAAGAAGGTACAGGCATCGATCCAGGGCGACCTCGTGCGCGTGAGCGGAAAAGACCGGGATACTCTGCAGGAAATCATTGCGTTGGTTCGGAGCCGGGATTTCGGGATCGACATACAATTCACGAACTACCGGACGAACTGAAGGCGATCGGAGACGTTTGAGCACATCAGCAGCCATCAACGGCAAGGAAGTTTTCGAATTGTTGCGCGACGATCTCGCCGCGATTGAGCGCGAGTTCGGCCGGGACACGGTCTCAGACGTCACGGCCATCACGGAGATTGGCGAGTACCTGCGTGAAGGCGGAGGGAAGCGCATTCGTCCGGCTTTGCTTTTGCTGGCTTCGAAGCTGTTCGACTACCGTGGACGCGGCGCAATCCGACTCGGTGCGGTCGTAGAGATCATCCATACTGCCACACTGGTTCACGACGACATCATCGACGAGGCCCAGACCCGGCGCGGCCGACCTGCGGCGAACACGCAGTGGGGCAACTCCAAGTGCGTGCTGGCAGGCGACTGGCTCTATATGCAGGCGTTCAGGATCGCCGTACAGGAGCGAAATTTCCGCGTGCTGGACGTGCTGATCGAACTCACGCAGCAGATGGTCGAAGGTGAACTGCTCCAGATGGAAACTCTGGGGAAGCTCATCTCTCTCAAAGATTATTTTGATCTCATCTATCGCAAGACCGCGTGTCTGTTCTCGGTGTGTATGCGCATGGGAGCGATTCTGGGCGGAGCATCCGAGGAACAGGAAGAACTCCTCGGGCAGTACGGGCATGACCTGGGCATGGCATTTCAGATCGTCGATGACGTCCTGGACCTGACCGCTTCCGAGAGCGTACTGGGAAAACCCGTGGCCAGCGATCTGCGCGAAGGCAAGGTCACCATGGCGGTGATTCATTCGCTGGAGCGCTGCACGCCGGAGGACAAAGCCAAGATCGAAAACGTCTTGGCTGACCGCGCCTTCAACGGGGTCACCCACTCCCAGATTCTGGATATTCTCGCCCGTTATGGATCGCTGGAATATGCCTCAGAGCGCGCCGCCCAGTATGCGGAGTCCGCGCGCAAAGCGATCTGCAACTTCCCTGATTCGGAATTCAAACGCGCTCTGCTGTGGGCACCAGACTTCGTGGTGGCCCGGGAAAAATAGCTATCTCCTCACCGCCACGCCCACCATCTCAAACCTCCCGCCGAACAGAAGCGGCCCCGAACCCAGGAACGCTCGCGATGGCAATTCCTTCGAGAAGCGCTTAACGTAAGCCACGTTAAAGGCCTCCCACAACGAGACGTCCGGAGCGAAGATGTGCACCGATACCAGGTCGTCCATGTTCATGCCCGCCTGCTTGAGAACCGCCTCGAACTCATCGAGGAGAATCCTGACTTCGTCTTCTACGCGGGCAGGAGGACGTCCGGTTACTGGATCCAGGCCAATTCGTCCGGAGATGTAGAGTGTGTTACCGATGAGGACTGCGTCGCTGAAAGGAAGGTTAGCCGAGTGCCCGGGCAAGTTGATGTAGCGCCTCTCGTTGCTGGTTCCATTCACCATGAGTTCTTATTCTCCCGCTCCTTAGATGACGTCGTTCTGTCCCCGGGTTCGGCTCTAAATCCGTTCTTCAGGCCCTTCCGTACTACGCATAGGGCGGTAGATGAATCCTAAACCAACCAAGATTGAGGAGAATGGGAATGAAGAAGATTTTTGCTATGGTTCTGGCGGTAGGCCTGGTGTTCAGCGCGGCGAGTTTCGCGCAGGACATGGGCGGCTCGATGAGCAACGACAAGGCGGCCGCGGCGCCGCTGAAGACCCTGAAGGGGACAGTCAAAGCCGATGGCGACAAGCTGACGTTCGTCAACGATAAAGATCAGAAATCCTGGGACGTCATGAACCCTGAAACCCTGAAGGGCCACGAAGGCCATCACGTGCAGCTGAGCGCTCACGTCTATGCCGATAAGAACGCAATCCACGTCATGAGCGTAAAGATGCTCAAGTAGTCCAGCCTTCCGATGCAAGGGCAGCGACCTGCTGCCCTTTTCTTTCATCTATACTGTTTCGACTCTCTACGGTGGCTCTCAACACAGATGGAAGACCTGCTATCGCTGATTACGCATCACGGGTATAGCCTTCTCGCCCTGGTTGTATTCCTGGAGGCGATAGGACTGCCTATGCCAGCAGCCGTGGCATTGTTGACGGCAGGCGCCGTCAGCGCATACGGGAAGCTGAATCCGTTTCTGGCCCTTGGAATGTGCGTCTTCTGCATCATGGTGGGCGATTCCCTGCTTTTTCTGCTGGGACGTTACACAGGTTGGACACTCCTTGGGTTGTTGTGCCGACTTTCGGCGAACCCCGAGAGTTGCATCCTGAGGTCAGCGGAATCCTTCTACCGGCGGGGCAAGGTGACACTACTCTTCGCCAAATTCATTCCGGGCGTTAACACCATGGCACCGCCCTTGGCGGGTAGCATGAAGATGCGCCCTGAGCAGTTCTTGCGGCTGGATTTCCTCGGAACCACCCTTTACGTGTTGGCGTACGGCGGCCTGGGATTCGTTTTCAGCGATTTTCTTCGCGTCATCACGCATGGATTGCGTTCCGCGGGAGTGGCAGCGGAATTCATATTTGGAGTAGGGGCAGGGGTTTATGTCATCTACCGGGTATGGCTCTATCGAAAGTTCCGGCTCGACAAGGTTGTCCCCCGGGTACCGGTCGCGGAGGTAGCTCGCCGCCTTACATCCAAGGACGCGGACAAAATCATGCTCGTGGATGTGCGCAGCCACGGGTATTACGATGCCGACGCCTCGCGCATTGCCGGATCGATTCGCATCGAACCCAACAACCTCGTCGACGAGGTCAAGAATCTACCCAAGGACAGAGAGATTTTTCTCTACTGTACTTGAGCACGCGAAGCCACGAGCGCCCGGGTGGCGCACATACTGCGAGAACAGGGATTCAACGCGTTCGTAATAGCCGGAGGGCTGCGCGCATGGCGTCGAGCTGGACAGCCGCTCGAATCGGTTCCTCACGATGACCTGGTGAAACTGCCGACCTTTGCTTAGACGGCGAGGGACTGACCCGTATTTTCTGATCGCATATACTTTTTCTGAATGGCCTCCCACAAGGAAATCGAGATCAAGTTCGGCGTGGACAGTGTGCCCGCATTGTCGCGCCGGCTCCGGCTAATGGGCTTTCGTTTGAAAACCAGGCGCACCCACGAGATGAACACCCTATACGATCTGCCCGGTGCACCATTGAGGAGGCGCGGCGAGCTGCTTCGGCTGCGCAAGTATGGGTCGGAGTGGCTCCTCACACATAAAGCAAAAGGGAAATCGGGACGCCACAAGAGTCGCGTGGAAATCGAGACGAGAATCGCAAACGGCGACAAGGCAGGCGCAATCCTGCAAGCGCTGGGCTTCGCGCCGACGTTTCGTTATGAGAAATTCCGGGCTGAGTGGGGGGACGGAAAGGGGCAGGTGGTCGTCGACGAAACCCCGATCGGTAATTTTGGAGAGATCGAAGGTCCGCCACGTTGGATCGATCGAACGGCAAGAGCCCTTGGCATTGAGTCCGGCAAGTATCTCACCCAGACTTACGCGGAACTATTCTTCGAGTGGAAATGTCGGACACGTAGTCTCGCCCGCGAAATGACATTCAAAGCGGTCGGAAGTCGAGGCTCCCGGCCAGCCCCTCACGGCAAACAACTTACCCAAGGCGCGAAAACCACTAAATAGACGGGCCGGCTCACGGCTGGACACGCCCACCTGCCGGTGAGAATCCATGCCATAATTCCGAGGTTTCTCTCGCAACAGGTCCGCCCCGTTGCCGGTCCGATGATTTCCATGAGCACAACCTTCCAGCTCGATGAAGCCCTGACGCTCCGGTCGCGCTCGCCTCGGGAATTGGCCACCTGGGCTTACGATCTGCTGCGACAATTGTTGGACACCCCCACGTCAAGGCGCACCGAGTATCTGACCGAATTCACGGCTGCGATCGACCATCATCCGGAACGTGACCGGATACGCGAAACCTTGGCTCAGTTCTGGTCCCATCATTCGTATGTCCGCGTGATCTCTGAAGCCGGCTTACCTGACCAGGTGTTCCTGTTGCGCGAACTGATGTCGCGTGCGCTCAAGCGCCTGACGCCGGTCGATGAGGTGCAGGGCGATCTGTATGTTCTAATCGACTCCCTTAACCTACGCGAGGCCGATGCCGGTTGGCTCGCTTCCCTGCCTCAGTCGCTAGTCGATTGGTGGGCTGACGTCTTTCGTCCTTCACAGGTTTCCATTCTGGCTTCCTGCAAAGTTCTTGCGCTACGGGCAACGAATCTGGCTCTCTCGCGTGATCTGCTCACTCTGGCGAGTGACGAGGACATCACCAAGTCCAGCTTCTTTCACCTGCCCGCTCTCGTCGAGCATGTAGCGCTGCATCCCGAGGACTATGCACAGTGGGAAGCTGCACGTGCGGCCTGTGAAGCGCGTCTGCGTGAGATCACGGACATGCTCCATGAGAATGGGGCCTCGGCAAGCCTTGTATTTCGCATCCGGCTCTTGCGGTCGATGCTCTGGAGAATTCACCAGGTTCTGAACCTGCAACGTCCGGAAACGGACGCACGGCAGTTTGCGGTGTCGATCGTGCATGGATTCGCATCCCAGCGGCGCATCGGGAGCGTTGTGAACGCAAGCACTCGCAGGCTGGCCCGCAGCATGGTCGAGAAAACCGGCCGCGTCGGCATGCATTACATCGCCCGGAACACCCGCGAGTGGCGAGTGATGGCGCGCGGAGCGATCCTGGCCGGCGTGATCACCTGCTTCACCGCATTTTTCAAATATGCGATCTCCTCGCTGGTACATCCGCCCCTCCTTCTGGCCATCGGACATTCGATCAACTACGCCGTCAGTTTTCTGTTGATGCAGGCGGGAGGATTTCTTCTCGCCTCGAAAATGCCATCTGCCACGGCCGCCACACTGGTCGACGCAATGGAGGATCCGAAAAAAGATGACATGGCCAGCCTGCAGGCAATTTCGCAAACCCAATTCCTGGTGACGATTGGCAACCTTGCGGGAGCGGTACCGGCCTCGATTATCGTGGATCGAGTCTGGAATGCGATCTTTCACCATCCCTTTCTCGATCCCGCGGAGGCAGACCACGGTATCCACATGCTGTTTCCGCTTCACTCCGGGACAATTCCTTATGCGTTGATCACGGGAGTATTCCTGTGGTTGTCGTCACTGGCGAGTGGGTGGGTCGCAAACTATCTCGCAGTAAGCCACATGGAGTCGGCGATCGCCAATAGCTTGCGGGTTCGCCGGAGGCTAGGAGAAGCTCGAACCGCGAAGCTAGCGCACTGGGTTGGCCATCACGCCGCCGGTTCAGCTGGTTATGTCGTGCTGGGCTTTCTCCTGGGCGCTGTCCCGATCTGGGTAAGTCTGTTCGGCATTCCCCTGGAAGTTCGCCACGTCACGCTGGGAGCGGCAAGTCTGGGCTATGCGCTCGACGGGGCTCGGATCTACAGAGAATTGCAATGGCACGACGCAGCCATGGCGTGTGTTGGCGTGATTGCCGTCGGCTTACTCAACATCCTCACTTCTTTTGCGCTCAGCTTCCTGCTGGCGATACGAGCGCGCGACATCCAGCACTCGCAGGCACGCCACTTTCTGAGAGATGTTGGCGAAAAAGTTCTGCAGCATCCAGTTGCGTTCTTGCTGCCGGACACGACGGGGAAGCTTCCCGCAGCAGAAGGCGGACATTAGTACCGGTCGCCGAGTAGGGTTCCTACTGGTTCTAGCCTTTGGCGCCGCAGCACTTTTTGTATTTCTTACCCGAGCCGCAGGGGCAAGGATCATTGCGGCCCACTTTGTCGCCGCTGCGCACGACCTGCTGAACCGGTTGGTACTCACCGGATCCCGCCATACGGGCCTGTTCCAGTTCACGTCGTTTGCGCCGCTGGAAAGCTTCTTCCAGTTCGTCGACTGAGGTGGCGACCGCACGCGGCGGCCGACGCCCGTTCCCGTCACCTCCGCCGCCCGAGCGCACAGCCGGAACTCCCGCCTCGGGGCCGCCCACTTCATGTGGTCCCCGCCCCTCAGGTCCCGCGCCACCGCCGAAGTCTCCCCCCGGACGCTCCAAAATCTGCATCAGGTAGAGATAACGCGTCGTCTCTTCTTGGAAGCGCAGCATCATCGCCTCGAACATCTCGAACGATTCGCGTTTGTACTCCACCAGCGGATCGTGCTGCCCATAACCGCGCAGGCCAATGCCCTCCTTCAGGTGATCCATATTCAGGAGGTGCTCTTTCCACTGCTGATCGAGGACGCTAAGCATGATCATGCGCTCGTGGTAGCGCATGGCCTCGGGGCCGATCAGCTTTTCCTTGGCGTCATAACGGCCCTTAAGCGTCTCGAAAATTGCATCGCCTAATTCCTGGCGGTTAAGGCTTTCGGCTTTCACGCCCTCCGCCAGAAAATCCACGCCGAACCGAGTGAAGACCGCATCCTTCAGCCCTTTGAGGTCCCACTCATCTACGTGAGCCTTGGGCGGACAGAACTGCTCCATGAGATCGGCGAGGATGCCGGAAACATAATCCTCCAGAATAAGTTCTTTTTGATCGACGCCCTCGAGCAACTGGTGGCGCAGGCCATACACGGCCTCGCGCTGCTTGTTCATGACATCGTCGTATTCGAGCAGGTGCTTGCGAGCCTCGAAGTTCTGCGCCTCTACAGCCTTCTGCGCCGCTTCGATGCGGCGTGTGATCAGCCGCGACTCGATCGGAATGCCTTCCTCCATCCCCAGACGCTGCAGAAGGTTCGAGACCCATTCCTTGGCGAAGATGCGCATCAGGTCGTCTTCGAGAGAAAGGAAGAAACGGGAGGAGCCGGGATCACCCTGGCGTCCGGCGCGTCCGCGAAGCTGGTTGTCAATCCGCCGCGCCTCGTGCCGCTCGGTGCCAAAAATGTGCAGGCCCCCAACGGTTGTAACGTCCTGGTGTTCCGTGTCGGTCTCGCCCTTGTAGCGCGCGAAAATCTGCTCCCATTGATCGGTCGGGACCACAAACTCGTTGCCCGCGTAGTACCAGAGAGTCTTGTTACTCTCGTCGACGTCGACCTGAATCTTGCCTTGAGCGGCCCGCAGTTGCTGCGCAATCCCCTTCTTCACGCACTCCTGCTTGGCCATGAATTCCGGGTTGCCGCCAAGCAGGATGTCCGTTCCGCGGCCAGCCATGTTGGTGGCGATGGTCACCATGCCCTTGCGACCCGCCTGGGCGACGATCTCAGCCTCGCGCTCGTGATACTTCGCATTCAGCACCACGTGCTTGATATTCTTCTTCTTCAAGAGTTCAGACAGGCGCTCCGATTTCTCCACCGACGTGGTGCCCACCAGCACCGGCTGACCAGTCTGGGCAAGCCGCTGAATCTCATCCGCTGCAGCAAAGTATTTTTCTTTTTCCGTCCGGTAAACAATGTCCGGATTCTCGATCCTCAGCAGCGCTTTGTTGGTCGGAATGACCACAACTTCCAGCTTGTAGATCTTGTCGAATTCAGTGGCTTCCGTCTCCGCAGTACCGGTCATGCCGGCAAGCTTTTTGTACATGCGGAAGTAATTCTGAAACGTGATGGTTGCCAGAGTCTGGTTCTCGCGCTCGACCTTGACGTTTTCCTTGGCCTCAATCGCCTGATGCAGTCCATCGGACCAGCGGCGGCCTGGCATCATGCGACCGGTAAACTCGTCGACGATGATGACCTCGCCGTCTTTGATCACGTACTCAACATCTTTTCGATAAAGGGCGTGCGCCTTGACCGCGGTCTCCACATGGTGCTTGATGTCCCAGTTCTCAGGATCGGCGATATTTCCGATGCCGAGCGACTCTTCCACCTTTTCCCATCCCTGATCGGTAACCGTGATCGTCTTGTGCTTCTCGTCCACGGTAAAGTCGCCCGTGTATTGCTTCGGTTCCCCCGGCGCCACGTCGATCTCCTCGCCTTTTTCAAGTTTCGGAATGACGCGGTTGACCTTGTAATACTTGTCCGTGGACTCCTCGCTGGCGCCGGAAATAATCAGCGGCGTGCGGGCCTCGTCGATCAGGATCGAATCGACTTCGTCAACGATGGCGAAGTTATGCCCGCGCTGCACGCAGTCCTTCAAATCGAACTTCATGTTGTCGCGCAGGTAGTCGAAGCCAAACTCGTTGTTGGTCCCGTAGGTCACGTCGGCGGCATAAGCTTCGCGGCGCTCCTCGTCGTCAAGTTCGTGAACGATGACACCGACACTCAAGCCTAGGAAGCGATACAGCTTCCCCATCCATTCCGAGTCGCGCTTGGCCAGATAGTCATTGACCGTGACCACGTGCACGCCGCGCCCACTCAGCGCGTTCAGATATACCGGCAGAGTGGCCACCAGCGTTTTGCCCTCACCGGTTTTCATTTCCGCGATACGGCCGCTGTGCAGCACCATGCCGCCAATCAGCTGCACGTCGAAGTGCCGCATGTTCAGGACTCGCCGCCCCGCCTCGCGCACCACCGCAAAGGCTTCCGGAAGAATCTCGTCAAGTGCCCCCTTGAGGGCCTGCTGGAATTCGGCCTGCACCTGCTTGACCCGCTCGGGATTGGCATCCGGCTCCGGTTCACTCTGGACGTCACTCAGACGCTCCTTGATGCGAGCGCGGAACTCTTCCGTCTTGGCACGCAGCTCCTCATCGCTCAGCTTTTGCATCTGAGCTTCAAACGGGCCGATCGCCTGGACCTGCGGCATCAATCGCTTGACTTCGCGCTCGTTCTTGGTCCCGAAGACTTTGGCTACTAAAGCGTTAATCAAATCGAGTTTCCCTCGGCGGCCTAATAAGACCCAACAATACGAGAGCCTTCCTAAAAGCCTAGCACATTAGATGCCGGCTCTGGCTGCAAGTCGCGAGCCGACGCAGCCGAAAGAGTATTAACCGCAGACAGCGCAAAGGTTTCGCGACAGACGCCAGGCGAGGTCACATCGGGATAGAGTGTTTTTCAGGTATATTTCCCTGCCCGACCATGCAGACTTTTTACGATCTCTTTCTGGAGTACGCCGAACGCTGGCCGGAAAATGTCGCGCTCGAAATGCAGCGGCACGACCGCCTCGAAAGCTATACGTATGCCGACCTGCGGCGGATGGCGGAATCGGTTGGACAATGGATTGCCGAAAGTAAGTTCGATCCCGGCTCGCGCCTAGCGATCCTCGCCGACAATCATCCCCGCTGGGTCGCCGCGTATCTGGGCATCATCGCTGCAGGATGCACCGCAGTCCCCCTGGATACCGCCCTTCATGCCAGCCAAGTTACCAAACTGCTGAAGGACAGCGGTAGCACAGCGTTGTTTGTAGATGGCAAACACCTTCCAGTCGCCCGCGAAGCCGTTGCGGGATTGGGCATCGCGATCGTTCTGACGGAGAAAGCAAGTTCCCCCAACCCTGGCTCGGACGGAAAGCAGGAGGCGCTCGCCACATCACAAAGTTTTCCAGACTTCGAGCAGATCTTCTCTCTCGGCCCCGGCTCCTTTAAGCCAGTCCAGTCCTCTCCGGAAGCTGTCGCCGGCCTCTTGTACACCTCGGGCACCACCGCTGATCCCAAGGGTGTGATGCTCACGCACGCCAACCTCATGGGAGAAGTCGAAGCCGTTTTCAGAAGGCTGGATATCGGTCCGGGAGATGCCGTGCTGGGCGTACTTCCGATGTTCCACATATTGGCTCAAATGGCGAACCTGCTGCTGCCCCTGGCTAAAGGCGCTCGCGTCGTCTACCTGGAAACTCTGAACACGTCTGAGCTATTGCGTGCGCTGCGCGAGAGGAAAATCACCGCGTTCGCGGTGGTACCGCAGTTTTTCTATCTGATTCATGAGCGCATCTTCAAAGAAATTGCCGTCCGAGGCAAGGTCACCAGCTTGCTGGTGCGCATGCTGATGGGTGTCAATCGCACTCTTCGCAAGTTCGGAATCAACGCTGGATCGATCTTCTTTCCGAAGATTCATGAGACTTTCGGCCCGAAGATGCGATACCTCATCACTGGAGGCTCGCGCTTTGACCCCGCCATAGCCAGTGATTTTCAGGCTTTCGGCGTCGACCTGCTGAATGCGTACGGGCTGACAGAGACCGCGGCAGCGGCCTTCCTGAATCCGCCCGGCAACGTCGTGATCGGCTCGGTGGGGCCACCCTTGCCGGGTGTCGAGGGGAAACTTGTCGATGTACAGCTGCAGGACGATGGTGGCTTGCCCTTTGGGGAAATTGCAATCCGAGGCTCGATCGTGATGAAGGGCTACTGGAACCGACCCGACGCAACCGCGGCGGTTCTCAAAGACGGCTGGCTCCTGACCGGTGACCTCGGCTATTTCGACGATGCCGGCAATCTCTTCATCACCGGACGGAAAAAAGAACTGATCATTCTCAGCAATGGGAAAAACATCTATCCCGAGGAAATCGAGGCACACTATCTGGCCTCGCCGTTTATCAAAGAGATCTGTGTGATGGCGCTCGAGGGCCGACCCGGCGATCCTGCGTCAGAGCATCTCCACGCTGTCATCGTCCCCAACTTCGACGCCTTCCGGCAACGCCGGATCGTTAACGCGAAAGAGGTGATCCGCTACGACATTGAGGGCCTTTCCACGAAGTTGCCGTCAACCAAACGTATCGTCAGCTATGAGATCTGGCAGGACGACTTGCCGCGCACCACGACCCGCAAACTTAAGCGGTTCGAAATCGAGAAACGGGTGCGGTCCAATCAAGCAAGTGGGCAATCGGCGGAAGATGACGTTGCGGCGAAGCGAACCGTCAGCGCTGAAGATCTCGCATGGCTGGAAAGAGCCGACACCCAGCGGGCCCTGGCCATCGTTCGAGAGACGGCGAAAAATAATACAGGGGAGGTTCGTCCCGCTGACAACCTTGAGTTGGATCTTGGCCTGGATTCGATGCAGAGGGTCGAACTGTTGAGTGCACTGGAAAAAGAACTTGGTGGCGACGTGCCGGAATCGCAGCTGGCGGAGATCTACACGGTTCGTGAGTTGGTTGACGCAGTTCTGAAGAGTGCCGCCAGCGGAAAAGGCGGCCCGGGCGCACATCCTGAGTTTGCGGGCTGGAAGGCGATTCTTGCCGAGGAGCCAACCGACCCGGACGTTCTGGCACTCGTACAGCCGCGCCCTTTTAGCGCCGTGTTTTTGTTCCTCCTGTCTCGATTGATTCAGGTCATCGCGCTCGACCGCCTCAGTCTCAAGGTCGAGGGTCTGGAGCGAGTCCCTACTGAGGGCCCTTACATTATTTCGTCCAACCATCAGAGCTATCTTGATCCGCTGATCCTGGCGAGCCTGCTCCCCGCAGACGTATTTATGCGCACGTTTGCCGTAGGCACCAGCGATATCTTTGGCAAGGGATTCATGCGCCGTCTGGCC
>Ga0209698_10006872_pt1 | contig 12035 bp, 8 predicted proteins | sample LitLauG_LLR_2012_FD_187203 | JGI IMG/M metagenome (GOLD analysis project Ga0209698, IMG submission 187203) | Freshwater sediment microbial communities from Pennsylvania, USA - Little Laurel Run_MetaG_LLR_2012 (SPAdes) (version 2) | ecosystem: Environmental > Aquatic > Freshwater > Creek >...
AACCTGTACCGCCCCCCCCTCCAACTCCGGTTCCACCTCCACCGCTAACGCCCTTACCGAGCGGAATGTTGGGCACACTTCCCAGCGGTACCATGGGCGTCCCGTCGCCGATTTTTCCTCCCCCGGAGTTGGCGCCTTCAGCGGCTGCGATCAACTGCAAGAGCTTTTGTGGATCATTCAGCCACTGCTTGAACTCGGGCCCCAAGGTCTGGGCTGCGATCTGGGCTGCAATGCTGACATCTCCGGTCAGCGGGTCCGCTGCCACGAACTTCACTTCATTGATCTTGATCGATCCTTGCTTGCTCCCACCCAGCGCCTCTTTGATCTGTTTGGCCACGTCAGTGGCCTTCGATCCGGCAACTGTAAAAGCGCGGACCAGCCGCACGAAATCTTCTTCCGTCACGTCTTTAGAAAAATGCAGGCTGGCCAGACCGGCCGTCGTCAACAGAGTGGCAAAGCTCTTCTCCGCCTGGCCGGACTCAAGAGGGATCCCATCGAGCAGAAGCTTGTTATCGGAAACGCCCAGCAAAAAGCCTCCCGCCGGAAGCGCATTCGCCAGTTCGTTCCAGGTGGTTTCAAATTGCGTTTCGGTGCGTTTGTGATTGTAGCCATACATCCGCGCGTACTTAATAAGGATGTTCAGACTATGAACAAACGCCCGCGCCGAAGCCGCGCGCGCTCCCTGGGATGTGTCTGTGCCGGAGATAGAAAGCTCCTCGAATACCGATTTGCAGCTCAAGGTTAAGACGAAAGGGTAAGCTCTTAAACGTTACGGAGGTAAGTGTCCGACGAGGAGTGGCGAAATCAAAGAGGTTGGACGTTGTTCCAGCCTATGTTCCCTCCACTTACTTTCGTAACTCTCGCCTCATTCAGACGCGGGCTTTAGCGGTTTGCTGAAAACTCGACTCTGGGTGGCGCAGCACTTTAGGCGCTGCGATAAAGCCCTTATTTTGTAAGCCCCTGAGCCGGCAGTTTACTCTCCGGTTCATTGTGAGATAGCTTCTCTGTAGAATATCCTCGAGTGGCGAAAACTTCCTTGAACTCCTCCCCAAAAACCGCCGGACTCCGCTACTGGATGCTGCGCGTGCTGGAAGAGTGCGACAAGGTCTCAGCCGACTTCAGCGCCAACCCCGTGCACGACCTCCGCGTCGCCCTGCGCCGATGCCGATCCATGGCCGACGGCCTGATCGCTATGGACCCCGATCCGGAGTGGAAGGCGATGAAGAAGGCGGGCAAGCAATTGTTCCAGCGGCTGGGTGCGCTTCGCGACGTTCAGATCATGATGGAATGGATCGAGAAGCTCAACCTCGCGGCGATATCCCCATCCACTCCTGAGGACGCCACGGCAAGCGGCGGGATTGCGCCCGTCTTGGAATCGTCCGCCCAAATTCCTGATGTACCCCAGCATCCCGCTCATGCGCTACTCAAGATTCTTCAGGCGCGTGAGGCCGAACAGAAGCGCGAAGCTCGCGCAGCCCTTGAAGAATTCGACCGCAAGCAGTGGCGTCAATGGAGCCGCTCGTTGCCGCAGCGTGCCGGGCGCATCCGTCCTGGCAGTGCTGTCTTCAAGCATCTCGCTCTCGAGCGCTGGACCAGCGCACGCGAACTGCATACGGTCGCTCTGCGAAACCGGTCGCAAATCGCGTTCCACACCTTACGCATCGGCATTAAACGGTTTCGGTATATCGTCGAAAACTTCCTTCCTGCGGAGCACCAAGCCTGGGCCAAGGATTTAAAGGACATGCAGGATCTGTTGGGCGACGTGCATGATCTCGACGTGCTGTGGGCGACGGCGCAGTCTCATCACGTTCTTACCGATGATGCATCCCGCAAGGCCTGGCACGAGCGCATAACGCAAGAACGGACCAAACGCATCGACGAATACCGGCATAAAACCGTCGCGCCCGATTCTCTCTGGAATGCATGGCGCGCTGGGCTGCCGCATGGCAAACAGATTCAGGAAATCGCGACTCGCCGCATGAAGCTCTGGGCGAAAGCGCTCGATCCGGACTTCGCTCATTCCGAACGTGTGGCACGGCTATCCCTGCAACTCTACGACGGTCTCAATGGCGCCAGTCTTCTGGCGACTGGAACAGCGAGCACTTCCCGGGCAACCGGAAACGGCTCCGAGGGAGATGCTCGCGCCAGCCTGTACGTAGCCGCGCTGCTGCATGATGTTGGCAAGGCGAACGGCAATAAAGGACACCACAAAGAATCCTTGGAGTTGATCAAGAAGCACGGCACTCCACTCGGATGGAAAGAAGAAGACGTGCACAGGGCGGGATTGGTCGCGCGCTTCCATGCCGGCGCACTCCCGCTGCGCAGTCACAAGGCCATGCGCGATCTTTTGCCTGACGAACAGCGGATTGTAATTCGTTTGGCCGCGATCCTGCGCCTGGCAAACGCTCTCGACTCCGCCCACGACGGCTACATCCGTAATGTGCAAATTGAAAAGGCTCCCCTGTCCCTGAACGGGAAGCACCACGCCATCGGATTCCCGCGGAAGGCGCCGGCCTTGGGAAAGAATGAAGCGCTGGTCATCGCCGCCGAAGGATATGTTGAGGGCACTCCTACAGCGCAAGCCATCGCCGCCGAACGATATTTGCTTGAGACCGTGCTACGCAGGCCGGTCTTGGTCAGAGCGAAGAAAGGGATGACTGCCAAGCGGGAAGCTTTCGCCTGATTGGCGGCGCGCACATGCCCGAAAAAAATGCGCCGGAAGACTCCGGCGCATCAGGTGGCAAGACTGAAAGTTCTTCAGTAACTCATCCCCGAGCCGTTCTGGGGCGCAAGGTCTTTTGAGGTCATGTCGAACGTGAGCAGGAAGCCGTTCGTTCCCTTGAACTCGAAGGCCTTAGGGCCCTCTCTGTAGGTCTCCAGCTCGTTGGGCATCATGATGAAGCCGTCGTTGCGCGGCGTACCCCAGTACTTGACGTTCTTCAGCACCGCCGGCTCGTCGGTCATCCCCTGAAAACGCTTCAACTTGATCTCTGCCGTTTTGCCGCCATTGAGCGTAGCGTGCGCCTGGTCCCTGTCGAATGTCCAGGTATCAATGTCGCCTTCCCCTGTCTGGAACGACTTCCACTTCACCGGAAACACATGGCCCAGAATTTCCCCGAGTGCCTGCCGCTGGTCAGCGTTAGTGCTTTTGTCAAAAATCGCCAGAACCGAATCCATCTGGCCCTGCGAGAAGTCGCCGCCCAGATCGCCGGTCAGCCAGAACTTGGCTTCGGTAAGATCAGTTTTGCCGTAATGGCCCTTGTTGACCTTGTAGGCATTGTTGAACTTGCAGTAGTGTTCGGTCTTCCCGTTCTCGTGGTGCGCCGCAGGATGCGCGTTGAAGTAGCACATGCAGAAGTGAGGACAGCTGCATGCCTCGATTGCAGTGGCGTTGATCGCCCAGTTCGCCGCCGGAGGAGAAGAGTGACCGGCGCTGGCGCAGAGCAGCGAGACCATGATGAGCAATGCCATTCTATGCATAGGAGCACCCCTGTCCGCGAGAGTATGCACCTGTCCGAGGGTAGGCGCAAGGGCCGTGATTGTGGGTAGTAGCTTCCCTAACACTATCGCCAGTGCATATTCCGAATTACAACCTAAGCATCTATGACTCACGCACAACTAGTCGAGAAAGCGGTGCGTTGGCTCCGGGCCTATCGTTGCGGCGTGGTGCTGTCGGAGCAGGCATGTAGCAGTGGAGAGATGCCTGACGCGATTGGATGGAAGCAGGCCTGTCATTCGGTGCTGGTGGAGTGCAAAATCAGTCGCGCAGATTTCCTGGCCGATCGCGAAAAGCCTTTCCGGCGCCAGCCGGACCGCGGCGTTGGCCGCGAACGGTTTTATCTCACACCGCCTGCACTGATCAAGCTCGAGGAATTGCCCGCCGCCTGGGGACTCCTGGAATATCGCCGCGGACGGATTGAGATGATGCATCCCTCAGCAAAGAACCTGCGCACCGCCGTCGGCTTTCGCTACGAGATGAACCTGTTGCTGGCCAGCTTGCGGCGCGTCGAAGTCCGGATCGAGCCGCAGAGCATTACCGACTTTCTCAAATGGAAGAATCGGATGGCCGAATACAACCGCGGAACCCTGCCCGAAGGATTGACGTCCGCGGAAGAAGAAATGAATCTGTTTCTTGAGCCGGAAGTTCCGTGTTAGGCTCCTGATAAATCGACAATCCTCAAAGACCTCCTGGAGAGAACATCCAGTGCGCTTCATCCCGCCTTTCCTTGCTCTCTTGTCGTTTGTCCCGCTATCTCCAACCGTCAACGGCCAGCACCAGCATGACGCTCTGACCGAGCTACAACTGGGGAGTGTCCACTTCCCGATTTCCTGCGATGCGCGCGTACAGAGACAGTTCGAAAAAGGAGTCGCGCTGCTGCATTCGTTCGCCTTCGAAACGGCCGAGGCGGATTTCCGTGAAGTCGCACAAGACGATCCTCATTGTGCGATGGCGCATTGGGGAATTGCCACGACCTTCAGTCGCTGGGCTGGACCAGATGACAAGCAACGCAAGCGGGGATGGGAGGAAATCAAAATCGCAAAATCTCTTCACGCAGCGACGCCGCGCGAGTGCGACTATATCGCCGCCGAGACAGCGGTCTACGCTCACCCGGAGAAAAAGGACGACAAGCGGGGCGACAGATATCTGAAAGCCATGGAGAAACTCTACCGCCGTTATCCCGACGATCACGAGGCTGCTGCATTTTATGCCCTGGCCCTGGAAGAATCCGACCGCGACGATGATCTTAATCATGCGCAACGAAGGCAGGCCGCTGCAATCCTGGAAAAACTGTTTCTGATTGAGCCAGACCACCCGGGAGTCGCGCACTACCTGATTCATACGTATGACGTCCCGGGGATGGCTGAGTTGGGACTTCCGGCGGCGCGGCGTTATGCGCAGATTGCTCCCGTGGCCCCTCACGCGCTGCATATGCCATCCCACATCTTTGCCCGTTTAGGCATGTGGCAGGACGACATCGATTCCAACCTCGCATCGATTGCCGCCAGCCGCAACGCCGCCGCAACCCACATGGGAGATGAAGGCCATCAATATCACGCCATGGAATTTCTGGTGTATGCCTACCTGCAATCAGGACGTGAGACAGAAGCTAAGCGCGTCATCGAGGAGGTAAAGACTCTGCCCAAGATGAACAACATGTACGGCACCGATTTCGATCCGAACATCTCAGCCCAGGTCGAGTATTCCGCCAGCTATGTCATGGAGCTCCATCTCTGGAAAGACGCGGTTGCACTGCCGTCGCTCACCGACAACGAGGACGGGGATAGTTCTCTCACCTACAAGGCGCGAGCCATCGCCGCCGCCCGTCTGGGCGATCTGCAGACCGCCAGGCTGAATCTCACCGCCATTCAGACTCTGCACGAGAATCTTCTGAAGAAAAAACAAATGGGCCCCGCGAATGCGGTGGATGAGGACACCCGTGTGGTGCAGGCGTGGATCGACCACGCCGATGGCAAGAATCAGGAAGCGCTGGAATTGCTTCGACCGATCGCCCGCAAAGACCATGGCCTGTTCGCCACTGACGGAGACATTCCGGCTCACGAAATGATGGGCGAAATGTTGCTCGATATGAATCGTCCAGAAGCGGCCCTGGAGGAATATGAAGCCGAACTGAAGGTCAGCCCCAACCGCTTCAACTCGGTTTACGGAGCGGGCCACGCCGCGGAGATGGCAAAGCACCCGGAGAAGGCAGCCGGCTATTATCGTCAGTTGACAGCTACGTGCGCGCTCGGGGATTCGACCCGACCTGAACTCGCACATGCGCGGGACTTCATTTCAACCGTCGCCCAGAAGTAGAGTAGTTCGGCGCGCTACATATCCCTGCGGCCTTCCATCGCCTTGAGCATCGTGATTTCGTCCGTGTATTCGATGTCGCTGCCGACGGGAATTCCCATAGCGATTCGAGTCACCTTTACCCCCGAGCGCTTCAACTGCTGCGCGAGGTAAACCGCGGTCGCTTCGCCTTCCACCGTGGGATTCGTTGCCAGAATCACTTCATCCACATTGCCCGCATCTACGCGGGAAATCAAGTTCGAGATGCGCAACTGTTCCGGGCCGACTCCATGCAGCGGTGAAATTGCTCCGTGCAACACGTGAAAGACTCCATTGAAGTGCTTGGTTTTCTCGATCGCCGCAATGTTAGTGGGCTCTTCGACCACGCAGACCAGGCGTTGGTTGCGCGTAGGGCTGGTGCAATAGGCGCAAGGATCGACGTCGGTAATGTTGTTACACACCGAACAAAGCCGCAGGTTGGCTTTCACGTCGCGCACGGCGGAGGCGAGGGCTTCGGCATCTTCATCGCTCGAGCGAAGAATGTGGAATGCCAGGCGTTGCGCACTCTTCGCGCCGACGCCGGGAAGCTTCTTGAGTTCATCGATCAGGCGGGACATCGGTTCGGCGAACTTGGACATGGAGAGATTAGTTTAGCCGCGAGCGAGATCCTTCGTCACGGCCGCAAGACCGGATCCTATCAGGACGGCACGGTTCCTCGAAACTTAGGGAGTGGGAAGCGGGTGTTCAAAGTCGCAGGAATCAAGCGGAGAAAATCCCCCCAAAAAATAACGAGCGTCCCGAAACTCTTTCGAGTTCAGGACGCCCGGGCAGCCCTCCCCCAGAACTGCTCAACAAGGAAAATAAAACTCCTGGCAGGCTTCTGCCTATGGCACTTCCGTGCCATACCTGCCCGAAAAGGGCCTGTTCTGTATCCCTCTGGTAATTCGAGACTTGCCTGGGCTCTTGCACTTCGGGCCCCTGAAGTGTCAGCGAATTTCTGCCGATGACCCCCACAGCACCCGGAACCCAAATGCATGTCCGCCTTTGACGAGTTCGACGCCTGTCGAAACATCCTTGAAAGCCTCCTAACCGGCGTGTGTGTCGTCGACATGCAGAAAAAGATCGTGTTCTGGAGCGACGGCGCGGAACTCATCACCGGGCATCTCCGCCACGAAGTCATTGTCGCTCGTGTCTCGGGAAAGCACTGCTGCACTGTCAGCAGCCCGGCTGCGAGTTCTGCAACGAAGAGTGCCCTCTGGCGCGCGCCATCAAAACGGCTCTCTATCGAAGCATCGGGATTTCTTCACCAAAAGTCTGGATATGAAGTCCCAGTCCGGATTCGCGCTGTTCCGGTTCACAACCCGCATGGTTCGATCATCGACGCCGTCAAAACTTTCGACGAGCTCGAGCAGAGCGATATCAGCCGCACCGAAAAAGCTTTGCCGGGCGCACTAATCATTGACCCTCCTTCTCCGGTTGTGCCAGACTGCTGGTCGGCCGATTATGACGTTCCGTGCTCCCATCTGCGGCCCGTTCGTCCAGACGATCTTACTTCTGCTGTTTCTGATCACCTCTGCCTTCACCGCTGCCGGCCAAAACCCGACCGCGACCGGACTCATGATCAATGGTCCGGACTCACTTCGAGGTCGGACGGCCACCGTAGGCGCTTACCTGACGGCTCCCGGCACCGGCGCGATTGCGGTAAATGTGTTCGCTGAGCGCCACGGGACTCGCGTGGACCGTCAAGCGTTGCTGAATTTGGTCGACCGGACCACCCAGAAGGCTCTCTGGGCCACCACTGACGACCGGGCTCAGGGGATGTTTACCAACATTTCCTATGGGACATATGACTTGGAGGTAAGCGCCGTCGGATTCTTCAGCGCCCGCAAAGAGGTGTTGATATCACCCGCTTCGGTTCAGATGGAAATCGACATCGTCCTGCACCGCGATCCCACTGCGGTGAACCTGGATGTCGGTTCCAGCGCCTTATCATCGAAGGCACGCAAAGAGACCAAGCATGCCATCCAGGCCCTCAAATCCGGCAACTTGACTGCAGCCGGGAAGCATCTCGACGAGGCCTACCGAACTTCGCCTGCCGACGCTAACCTGAATTTTCTGATGGGGTACCTGTATTTTCAAAAGAAAGACTTCGCGCGGGCTATCACTTATCTGAGTGCGTCCACCAGCACCCATGTCCACGATGCTCAGGCGCTAACCCTTCTTGGCAGGGCAGGTTTGGAACAAAGCGACTACCCCGTGGCCAGATCCGCCCTGGAGCAGGCGGTTCTCGCCGACGCAGAGAACTGGCTGCCGCACAACCTCCTGGCCTACACGTATTTGCATCAACGAGAGTATGCAAAGGCACGGGACGAAGCGCAGGTTTCCATCACCAAAGGTAAGAGCGCAGCCGTGTCGTCGCAGCTCATCCTCGGCGAGGCTCTATTGAATCTTGGGCAACCTTCCGATGGTCTGCAGGCTTTAAAAGTTTTTCTGGAGCAGGCGCCGCAGCACCCGATGGCGGATCAGGTGCGAAAGGCAATCGTAGAGGTGGATCAGCGCAGTTCGAATGCAAGGCCCACAACAAACCTCGCGAGCGCAGAAGCACCGCAGCCAGACATAGACTCTTTGGCGGCTTTACCGCCACCAAAATTTTCCGTGAAGCCATGGCAGCCACCTGGAGTAGACGAGGTCAAAGTAGCGGTGGTTCCCGACGTCTCGTGCCCGCCGGCTGCTGTCATCGAGAAATCGGGCGACCGCACCCAGGAGCTAATCGCGAATGTAACGCGCTTCTCTGCAATTGAGGACTTGCTTCATCAATCGCTCGACGAGTACGGAAATCCCGTTCGCACCGAAACCCGGAAATTCGACTACGTCGCCTCCATCTCAGAGATTGAGCCCGGGTTTTTGGCAGTAGACGAATATCGCTCAGACAAACTCTCGCTCTCAGGTTACCCCGGTCAGATTGCCAGCACCGGCTTTGCCGCCCTCGCCCTCGTCTTCCATCCACACATGCGCGACAACTTCGACATGGTGTGCGAAGGCCTTGGTGACTGGCACGGTCAGGCAACATGGCTTGTCCACTTCCGCCAGCGCGTTGACCGTCCCAACCGCATGCACTCTTACAAAGTTGGAAATGAGTTCCATCCCGTACCGCTGAAAGGCCGCGCCTGGATCACATCGGACAATTTCCAGATTGTCCGCATCGAAGCCGAGATGGTGAACCCCATGCCCGAAATCCAACTGCTTAGCGAGCACCAGGTCGTAGAGTACGGGCCGGTCCCCTTCCCTAAGAAAAACACGACCCTCTGGCTGCCAAAAAGCGCGGAAATCTATTTCGACTTCCGCAAACACCGCTATTACCGCCGCCATAGCTTCGATCACTACATGCTGTTCTCAGTCGACACCGAGGAAAAGCGGAAGGCACCCGTCAACCACTCGCAAAACGCAGAAACTCCCGAGAATACGCACTCGCGATAATCTGCAATTGCCGCCACCTCTCTGACTGAAAAGCTGCGGTCTACTGATGTCAGAACCTGAAACTAAGCCCGACGCTGGGCACAGCCGTGTGAATAACCGAATTTGTGGTAAGCGCTCCAAATCCGAAGTCGGGAGTACTATAGACGAGTCCCCGATACTCCGCGCGCACCGACAGCCCCTTGTAAATCCCGTAATTGATTCCAGCCCCGTATACGAACGCACCTCGACTCTGGGCCTGAGCGCCCGAGAGCGTATTGAACTGATTGTTCGTAGGCACGAAGCGCAGCGCTCCCCCTCCAGCCAGCAAATACGGGTTGACACGCGAATGGCGGTGCGCAGGAAGATTCAGAACCAGACTCCCGGCGAAGTCATGGATGCCCGACTGGATGCGGAACGCCCCGGAAGAAAGCGCATATTTCTGCGTGTTGACGCTGTAGCCGTACGCCCCTTCCACCGAGATCCAGCGATTCAGATGATAGCGGTAGGTCCCCAGTAAGCCACCACTCTCGGTCGCACTGTACGAAGTCCCGTTTCCCGTCGTGCCCTTGGTGAACAGCCCGCCGCCCTGCAAGCTGATCTCCGACCGGTTTTCCTGTGCCGACGCACCCGGCGGTAAGCTAAGAACAATCCCCACTGCCATAACGACTGCTTTTTTCATCGCTGAAGCCACTCCTTTCACTTTGTAGCATTCACCGGAATCACCTTTCTCAATCGGACCACTGTTCGAGGTCTGCGGGCGAGTATCAGCCAGTAGCTGTCCGCCACGTGCGCACACGAGTGCCGCAGCACGCCCGAATTGAAATGGCACTACCGACTGACGATTCCGATTAAAGTGCTGGGATGCGGGCCTTCTTCAGAGGCGTTGCACGGGGCAATCTAGAGTTTCGTCAAGCTGACGTAAAGTTTTTTTGTCCGCTGGTGCGATGCAGGTTTTTTGAACGCTCAGCTTTTTTCACAAGCGCTGGATTGGCGTTCTAAAACCAATTCAGAAACGAAGAGTTGTGCAAGAATTTCCTGGGGGACCAAACGATGTTTTCCTTCCAACCGATCGGACACGTACACAGCCCTTATAAGACCACGCAAGAGGTTCCGAAAGGATTAGGCGCGAAGCACGATGCCGAAGGCATTCTTGAGATCCTGCCGCAGTTTGCGCTGGGCCTCACCGATATCGAGGGATTCTCCCATCTGATTGTGCTTTGGGTCTTTGATCGGTTGAAAGCGGAAGACAGGCTCGAGTTGTTGGGCACGCCCCCTGCCGACAATCGTCCGCACGGCGTTTTCGCCACTCGCTCTCCGCGTCGCCCCAACCCGATCGGATTCACCGTCGTCGAACTCCTGCGTCGCGACGGCCGCTCCTTGCAAGTGCGCGGCGTTGACATGCTCGAAGGCACGCCAATCCTCGATCTCAAACCGTATCTGTCGAGCATCCCGATCGAAAAACTGCGGCGCGGATGGCTAGCAGAGGCGGAAGCAAGAGTTCGCAAGTGAAGTCGTGGCGCGGGCGCCCCCGCCCGCGTTTCGCCCGCAAACAAATTTAGTCAGAACGACTGCGACGTCTCAGCAAATCGCGGGCGGGTGCCCCACCCTTGTCGCGTGTTGTGCGACAGGGTGGGGATTTTGACCTTCTCCTCAACGGTCCCTGCTGCAGTCTCGGCTACTGCGCCGTCTCCGAAAACGTCGCCACCGGATGCCCCAGCCCGTATGGCCCCTCGGCCGTCACCGTCACCGGTTCCGCCGTCGACGGCAAAGTGAGTGTAAGCGGTGCCGTGACGCCCGAACTGTTCGTCACCACGATAATCTTGGGTCCGCTGTTTGTTCCATCCGACAGTGATCCTCCGCTGGTCGTGAACAACACGCTAGCCCCCGTCGAAGTGCCGCCGGACTGTCCGAGAGTTAGGGTGACGGCTAACGGCGTAGGGAGCCGAGAACCCGGGCTTCCAGTCTGCCCCTCGCCGCTCGTCTTTGCAAGAGTTGCCGCCGGTTTGCCCACGACAATCCATCCGCCCTGACTCTGCGTCACACTCGCACTGTCGGTTCCTGTCACCGTGAAATGGCAGAATCCCGGCGTGCTCCCCGCAGTCACGGCAATTGCACCATTTATGGTCGGGGTAATGGCAGAAGTGGTGATGTTCAACGTCCCCGTACATGCTGTCGCTCCCTCATAGGCGTCGAACATCGCACTGCCCAATGTGACATTGCCCGAGCCACCGGTGATCGTTGGATTCAGCGTCGCGGTCCCGCTCGCTGGAACCATGATCGTATCCGGATTCAGGTCCCAGTCCGCAGCGGGGATCGTTCCCATGCTGCCGTTCACCACCAGCATCGTCGCCGTGTATGGCGCGAACGTTTGTGTCGCCGACCAATTTGCCGACGCAGACACTAAAGCTGTCGGCGAACTCTGCGACAGCGTATACGTGGTTTCAGTGCCGCTTGCATTGAACCCAGTCGTCGTAAACGTCACCTGCGCCGCATTCGCCGGATCCTTGTTCAACACCATGATTGTTAGCACCGTGCCGGCTGAATTCAACGCCGCGTAGGTGCTAAACAAGCTCGGGTCGCCATTGTGCGTCGCCTCCACCGATGTCGTCCCGAAGCCATGATGGCTTCCGTCGTAGTTCGTGTACAGCTTAAGCGCCTGATAATTCGGATTTGTAGAAACCGGCGCTGTCCAACGCGTCGAAAGCGAAACTCGCTCCCGGCCTAGTACGCCGTAGGCGTCGGCATCTCCCAGAGCAGTCGAAAAATCTGACTCACGCTGCTGCGGTGT
>Ga0209698_10006873_pt1 | contig 12034 bp, 9 predicted proteins | sample LitLauG_LLR_2012_FD_187203 | JGI IMG/M metagenome (GOLD analysis project Ga0209698, IMG submission 187203) | Freshwater sediment microbial communities from Pennsylvania, USA - Little Laurel Run_MetaG_LLR_2012 (SPAdes) (version 2) | ecosystem: Environmental > Aquatic > Freshwater > Creek >...
GATATAGACCGCCTGGTCCCCCATGGCCGACAACGCGGCGTGGTGTTGGTCGAAGATCGCCTTGTCGCCGCCGACCCAGATCGCCAGCTTGCCGCTGTTGGCCCCTTTCGGACCGCCGCTGACCGGCGCATCCAGAAAATCGATGCCTTTCTCGGCGAAGGTTGCGTGCAACGAGCGCACGACATCGACTGCATTCGTCGAAAGATCGAACCAGCAAGCGCCATTCCGAAATCCCTCGATCAGGCCGTTTTCGCCGGTGCCGACGCGTTGCACGTCCGCCGGCGTCGGCAGCGAGGTGAACACGATGTCGCACGCCGCCGCGACGGCACGCGGGCTGTCGGCCCAGGTGGCGCCAGCGTTCAGGTGCTTCGATGCCGCCTGTCGGGTGAGGTCATGGACGACAAGGTCGTGTCCCGCCTTTTGCAGGTTGGACGCCATGCCGGAGCCCATCATGCCCAGCCCGATAAATCCGATTTTCATTGTTTTCCCCCATGAAGTTTCGGCATCGCCGATAATGTTTTGGCCGTCACACCCCATTCCACTGCAAAATATACAGTCCAGCATCGTAATCCGTAATATAGATCAGCCCGTCCGCCGCCACGAACAAATCCGCCGTATGACGGATCTTCGCGCGCCCGCGCATCGGCTCCATCCATTTGGTCGGCTGCGGCGGCACAAAATAACCGATCTCGTTCGGACGATACGGATCGGCGATGTCGAACACCCGGACCCCCGCACTCTGCCAGGTCGCGAAAATCGTCGTCGAGGACTGGAACGATCCCGGCCGGTTCTCGTGCAGGTTATGCGGCCCGAACTGGCCGCCCAACTTCACGTAGTCCTGATCCGACGGCGTCGGCATCGTCGCGATCGAAATCGGATTGGATTTCTCCCGAATGTCGAAAATCCAGGTGCGCTTCATCTGCTCCTGGTCGATGTTCAGCGCCGCTTCATCCGCCACCACCAGCAAGCCCCGGTCATGCAGCGGCAACGCGCTGTGTGTGCCCCCGGCGTACGGGGGAGACCAGTTGCGATGCGCGATCAGCTTCATATCCGCCGGGTCCTTCACATCCAAAATCGTGAGGCCGCCGCCGCGCCAACACCCGTACGCGATGTCGTCCTGGACCACCGCATGATGCAGCGCCCAGCGTCCGGTCCAGGTCTGCTCCTCCCCCGCCGCCGCGTTCATGCCGGGGAGCCACCAGCGCCCAACCTCGCGCGGCTTGGTCGGATCGGCCATGTCGATGCTGATCAGGATATGGTCCAGGAACCCGTCCAGCAGCGCCGACGCATATGCGTAACGACCACCTGTCCACCAGATGCGGTGCAATCCCAGCCCCTCGACCTCCATAAACCCGATCGAGCGCGGATTGGCCGGGTCCGAAATGTCGTAGACCCGCATGCCGGCCGAGAAATCCACGCCGCGCGTGCCATACCGCGACGAATCCACCTGGTTCGACGTGCCGTAATAATCCTTCAGCGACAGCAGCGCCTTCAGATCCAACTCTTCGATACACAGCAGCAGATCGTTCGCCGTCTGTAGGTGCATGCACCAGGAATTCGGGTGAATGGGCAAAAAATTCACCGGCTTCGGATTGCGCGGGTCGCGCACGTCGGTCACCACCACGCCGCGGCTGACCCGGGTGCCGATATAGGCGTGGCCACGATTGATCATAACCTGCACGCCATCGCCGCGCCCGCCCTGGTCGGTGTGTCCGACGAACGAGATATTCCGAGCACCCTCTGGCACGATCATGCCCTTGCCTCCCTATTCATTCAGCGGCATCACCTTAAACAACACACGCAAAAGGGGAATAGACTCATGGTTTCCGGAGCCAACACACCACTGACGGTCGATTTGACCGGCTACAAAGTCGCGATCTCGGCGGGGGCCAACGGCATCGGCAAGGTCATGGCCGATAGTTTCGCCTATTGCGGAGCAAAAGTTTTCGTCAGCGACGTCGATACCGCGGCACTGGCCACCTCCGGCCACCCGGGGATGCACGCCGATGCCGGCGACCCGGCGCAGTGCGAGGCGTTCATCGATGCGGCGGTCAAGCATCTCGGCGGATTGGATGTGCTGTTGAACAACGCGGGCATCGCCGGCCCAACCAAACTGGTCGAGCACGTCACGCCCGAGGAGGTCGAGGCAACGCTTCGTATCGATGTAGCATCCATGTTCGCGATGTCGCGGCGGGCGATACCGGTGCTGCGGGCGAACGGCGGTGGGGCGATCATCAATCTGTCCTCGGCCGCCGGGCGGTTCGGGTTCCCGTTGCGCGCGCCCTACGCCGCGGCGAAATGGGGTGTGATCGGATTTACCAAGTCCCTGTCTATCGAACTCGGTCCTGACGGCATCCGCGTCAATGCGATTTTGCCCGGCCCGGTGGATGGACCGAGGATCAGGGCGGTCATCAAGGCGAAAGCTTTGGCGGGATCGATATCCGAGAACGAGATGACCGAACGCACCGTTGCGACCACCAGCCTGAAATGCTTCGTGACGCAGCAGGATATCGCCAACATGGCGCTGTATTTGGCCAGCCCGTTCGGCACCACGATCAGCGGTCAGGCGATCAGTGTGGATGCGGATATGCAGACGACGATGTAGCCTGTCTATACAGACACCGGTCACCGCACTCACCGGTACTCTGGCCAAAACACGCCGAACCGGTTACTGCTGCGGCAATTGATATTGGGGGAAACCACCAGAATGAACGGCGCAGAAAGCCTTGTGCATTCGCTGCTCAAAAGCGGCGTGACGACCTGCTTCTCCAACCCCGGCACCTCCGAAATGCACTTCGTCGCCGCCCTCGACCGGGTGCCCGGCATGCACTGCGTCCTCGGCCTGTTCGAGGGCGTGGTGACCGGCGCCGCCGACGGCTACGCCCGCATGGCCGGCAAGCCCGCCGCGACGCTTTTGCACTGCGGCCCCGGCCTCGCCAACGGCCTTGCCAATCTGCACAACGCACGCCGCGCCGCCACCCCGATCGTCAACATCGTCGGCGACCAGGCCACCTATCACCGGCCGCTCGACTCGCCGCTCACCGCGGACACCGAAGGTTTTGCCCGCGGCGTGTCCGGATGGGTGCGCACCTCGATGGATGCACGATCCGTCGGCGCCGATGCCGCCGCCGCCGTGCAGGCGTCGATGATGGCGCCCGGCCAGGTCGCGACCCTGATCCTGCCGTCCGACACCTCCTGGAACGACGGCGGCATCGTCGCCGAGGCATTGCCAAGACCGCCGGCCGCCAGTGCCTCACCCAATCAGATCGAGGAAGCCGCCAACGCATTGCGACGTGGCGGCGCCGGGGTCGTCCTGCTGCTGGGCGGCGTCGCGCTGCTCGAAGAAGGCCTGGCGCTGGCGCACCGAATTCAGGCCGCCACCGGCTGCCGCGTGGTCGCGCAGGGGTCCAACGCCCGCATGGCGCGGGGCCAGGGTCGTTTGTCCGTCGAACGCGTGCCCTACGTCGTCGATCAGGCCGTCAAGGCGATGGCGAGCACCCAGCACCTGATCCTCGCCGGGTCGCGCAAGCCGGTGACGTTCTTCGCCTATCCCAACAAGCCGCAAACCTCGATCCCCGACGATGCCCAAATCCATATTCTTGCCCGCCCGGAACAGGATATCGTCGAATCCCTCGCCCGCCTCGCCGACGCCCTCGGGTGCCCAAAAATCGCGCCCCCGAACAACGGCAGCCGGCCGGAAATCGGCCGCGGCACCCTGACGCCCGAGGCGGTCGCCGCCACCGTCGGGGCGTTGATGCCCGAGCACGCGGTGATCGCCGATGAATCCGTCAGCTTCGGCCGCGGCTTTTTCGCCAACACTAAAGCCGCCCCCCCGCACGACTGGCTGAACGTGACCGGTGGCGCGATCGGCGGCGGCATGCCGATGGCCACCGGCGCCGCGATCGGCGCACCCGGCCGGCGGGTGATCAACCTGCAAGCCGACGGGTCCGCGATGTACACGATGCAGGCGCTGTGGACCCAGGCGCGCGAGAAACTCGACATCACCACCGTTCTTTTGTCGAACAGAAAATATCAAATCCTGCTCGGTGAACTCGCGAATGTGGGGGCTAATCCGGGTCGGACCGCCCTCGATATGATGGACATCGGCAACCCCGATATCAACTGGCCGAACCTGGCGAACTCGCTGGGTGTCGAGGCCGCCCGCACCGACTCCGCCGAAGGCTTCGCCGACCTGCTTGCCCATTCCCTGAAGCGCCCCGGACCATTCCTGATCGAACTATTGATCTGACAGTGCCTGACCGTTGCTGGGAAGATATGGCTGCATCAGGCGCCGCTTGACCGTAGCCACAACCGTGCGTACACGCAGTGCTGATCGCGCACCAACGCGCTAACCGATCCTGGAACCAACCAGGGTCGGCCCGATGGGAGGATACAAAATGGCAAAAGCAAGCCGCAACACCCAGACCAAACCCCGAGCGGCCAAACCCCTCAAGGCGTCAGTGGCGAAATCCCGGCCTAAAGCACCCAAAACCGCGGTTCGGCCAGTCGCGGCGGAACCGGTCAAAGCGGCATGGGCAACGGACCTCGTGTTCGACGTGCGGGAACCGAAGCTGGCGGTCAGCCTGCGGTTGGATGCGGATGTGCTGCGCTTCTTCCGGGGACTCGGCGCCGGTTATCAAACTCGGATCAATGATGTGCTGAAGGCCTTCATGCAGGCGAGAGGCGGCGCCGATCCCATCGGCCACGCGATCGTCAGCGCAAAAGCGACCCGCGCCGGCAGCGGCATGGGCAAGCGCGCGTCCCGCTGATCTCAGGCACGCGGCCTCGATTTTAGGATGCTGGACCCGACGCTTGGTTCCCACGCGCGGGGACCGGCGGCCAGTCAGTCGGGAGAAGCGTGGTACCCGCTTTCGGTGCCTCGTCGCCGAACGCGCGCGCCAGCGTCGCGTCGTCGTCGAAGGTGTCGGCGTCCTCATCTGGTTCATCTGAAATCATCGTCGATCGATACGCTCTGCTTGGATTGGTCGGCTTGAATGGGATATGCAAATAGTGTCGGAACTAGCGGGGCCGTAATCCTGGTGAGGACGCCGAAACACAGATTACCTGAAATTGGTTAACAAACACCTAACGGCCCCTTGATTTGGCATACCTGGATGTTTGGCAGCGCCTCGCTTCGAGCCTCACGGTTCTCCCCCGCTCAAGCCGGAGCAGAACCATGACACACGAAGCGGCTGATCAGTCCGCGGCGTCGGCGACATCCGCGACCGGCTTCTTCGCCGACCGGATGCGCGTCAGCGCGGTTTCGACATGCCGGCTGAACACGAACTCCGCCGGCCGCTGCTTGGCCAGCGAGATGTCCGGCGCCATCGCCCCCTCGGTCCGGATCCCGCGCATCACCTGCGCCGCCGCCCGCCACGGTTTGCGCACCGACTCCGCCACCGCGCTGGCCTCGTAACCCGAGTGCACCATGCAGTCGGCGCATTTTTCGTAGTTGCCGGTGCCGTACTTGTCCCATTCCGTGGTGTCCATCAGCTCCTTGAACGACTTGGCGTAGCCTTCGCCCAACAGATAGCAAGGACGCTGCCAGCCGAAATAGGTGCGCGTTGGATTGCCCCACGGCGTGCAATGGAACGTCTGGTTGCCGGCCAGGAAATCCAGGAACATGGAGGACTGGTTGAACGACCATTTTTTCTTCCAGGTCCCCTTCCCTTGCCGGCGGAAGATGCCCCGGAACAACTCCTTTGTCTTCTCCCTATTGAGGAAATGCTGCTGGTCCGGCGCGCGCTCATACGCATAGCCGGGGGAGACGGAAATCCCGTCCACGCCCATCGCCATCACGTCGTCAAAGAAGGTCGCGACCCTCTCCGGTTCGGCGTTGTTGAACAGCGTGGCGTTGATGATGGTGCGGAACCCGCGGCGTTTGGATTCCGCGATCGCCGCCACCGCGCGGTCGTACACCCCGTCCTGGCACACCGAGATATCGTGTTCGGTCTTGCCGCCATCCAGATGCACCGACCAGGAGAACCACTTCGATGGTTTGAACAGATCCATCTTCTTCTCAAGCAGAAGCGCGTTCGTGCACACGATCACGAACTTCTTGCGGGCAATGGCACCCTGGACGATCTGGTCGATCTCCTTGTGGAGCAAGGGTTCGCCACCGGCGATGACCACCACCGGGGCGCCACATTCGTCCACCGCCTCCAAACATTCCGCCACCGACAGCCGCTGGTTCAGGATCTCGGCCGGATAGTCGATCTTGCCGCAACCGGCGCAGGCCAGGTTACAGCGGAACAGCGGCTCCAGCATCAGCACCAGCGGGTACCGCTTGCGGCCGATCAGATGCTGCTTAACGACATAGGCGCCGACCCGCAGCACTTGGTTCAAGGGAACGGTCATAACTCTATAACTTCCTTATGCGTCCGCGAGTTGCGCGGGAAAGCGAAACCGGACGTCTTCGGCCACCCCATCCTGGGTGGAAATTTCCAGTGCGCCGAACTGGCGCAGTCCTGCCAGGACGCCTTGTACCAGCGTCTCCGGTGCCGATGCCCCGGCGGTTAGTCCAACCGAGGCAATGCCCTCGAACCAGTCCGCCCGCAGGGAAGCGGCATCATCGATCAGATAGGACGGCTTGCCCAGTTCCTCGCCAATCTCCCGCAACCGGTTGGAATTGGACGAATTACGAGACCCCACCACCAGGATCATATCAACCTGGTGCGCCAGATCACGCACCGCTTGCTGGCGGTTCTGCGTCGCATAGCAGATGTCGCGCACATCCGGCCCGACAATCGTCGGGAATCGCGCGGTCAGCGCCGAGATGATGCCGCGCGTGTCATCCACCGACAGCGTCGTCTGGGTAATGTAAGCCAGCTTGTCCGGGTCCTTAACCTGCAGCAGCGCGACATCGGCAACCGTCTGCACCAAATGCACCTTGGCGGGCACCTGGCCGATCGTGCCTTCGACCTCGGCATGGCCGGCATGCCCAACCAGCACGATTTCACGATCCTGACGGGCATAGCGGCGCCCTTCGTTATGCACCTTCGCGACCAGCGGGCAGGTTGCATCGATCACCGGCAGGCCGCGTTCGGCGGCGGCTTCCTCGACCCGCTTGGCGACACCATGGGCCGAGAAAACCGTCATCGCACCCGGCGGAATTTCATCCAGCTCGTCGACGAACACCGCCCCGCGGGTGCGCAAATCCTCCACGACGTGGCGGTTGTGCACAATTTCGTGACGCACATAGATCGGCGGGCCGTACTTCTTCAGCGCGCGTTCGACAATCTCAATAGCCCGTTCCACACCGGCGCAAAAACCGCGGGGCTGGGCGAGGACGACGCGAATCATGTAGAAACTCTCCGAAGTGATACCGGACCTGACCGGTCGGGATATGGCAGGTCGCGCGTTATGCCGCAACGCGGCAATACCGCGATGTCCGGGCAAACAGGAGTGTTCGCCGTCACGTGCCCCATCGGATGTCGGCGGATTGGCGTGGCATGGATCGTCAAAACAATCCCTCGCGGGGATGTTGATCCGGGGCTTTCGGCACGGTTCCAACGGAACGTCAACCACTCAAAGCAACCGTAAAGCCACAAAATCACTCAGTGGCCTTCCAAAATCGATCGACTACAGACCGCCCGCGCGGGCACCTTGTGCCGACGTACCGGACTACTTTGATGGATAATCGCACATGTCATCCACGACGAACAGACATGATCGTCGGACCCACACGCCCGCGCTTAACCGTGCCCAGTGCGGCAAATAAGCAACAGTCCCGAGGATCGCGCGCTGCTGACCATGCACGACGGCACGGTACGTGTTATCGCGTTGCGACTTGGCTCCCATGTGGCGGAGTCGTTGATTACGAGGCTGTGTGTGGCGTCTGTGACCTCCATTTCCCCGATTGATCTTCCTCAAGAAATGGCGCGCGCCGCGACCTCCGTGGAGCAGGCCCTGGACGTGCTGCTGCCCCCCGTCGAGGGCGCCGAAGGCCGGCTGGCGGAAGCCATGCGCTATGCCACTCTTGGCGGCGGCAAGCGGCTGCGGGCCTTCCTGGTGATGGAAAGCGCGGGGCTGTTCGGTGTGAACGAAACCTGCGCCGCCCGCGTGGCCGCGTCGGTCGAGATGCTGCACGCCTACTCGCTGGTGCACGACGATCTCCCGGCCATGGACGACGACGACCTGAGGCGTGGCAAACCCAGCGCGCACAAGGCGTTCGATGAAGCGACCGCGATCCTCGCCGGCGATGCCCTGCAATGCCGCGCGTTCGAAATCCTCGGCGAACCCGACACCCATTCAGACCCGCAAGCTCGGTGTGAACTCGTCATGGCACTGGGCGCCGCCGCGGGCGCCCGCGGCATGGCCGGCGGCCAGATGATCGACATGGTGACCGAAGGCCAAACCCTGGACGCCCCGGCGGTCACCCGATTGCAAGCGCTGAAGACCGGCCGCCTCATTCAATACAGTGCCGAAGCCGGAGCTATCCTGGGGCGCGCCACATCACAACAGCGCCATCTTCTGGCCGCATATGGGCGCGATCTGGGGGCGGCATTCCAGATCGCCGACGACCTCCTTGACGTGGAAGGCGACGCGGCCGAGATCGGCAAGACCGCCGGCAAGGACGCAGCCGCCGGAAAAGCGACCATGGTCGCGGTATTGGGTGTGGAACTGGCCCGTTCCCATGCCGATATGCTGGCCAGACAGGCTGCGGCGCATCTCGATGGCTTCGGCGATCGTGCCGCGAATTTGCGGGCTTTGGCGGCCTTCGTGATTGCCCGCCGAAGCTAAGCGAGAACAGGAGATTTGATGAGTCCGATCGCCACCCCGTTACTCGACCGAGTTCGCGTCCCGGCCGATCTGCGCAACTTTTCACCCGAACAGTTACGACAGCTCGCCGATGAACTACGGGCCGAGACGGTCGATACGGTCTCGGTGACCGGCGGACACCTTGGCGCCTCGTTGGGCGTCGTGGAACTGACGGTCGCCATTCATGCAATCTTCGACACCCCGCGCGACCGCCTGTTGTGGGATGTCGGGCATCAGGCCTATCCGCACAAAATTCTGACCGGACGGCGCGATCGCATACGCACGCTGCGCCAACCCGGCGGACTGTCCGGCTTCACCAAGCGGTCGGAGAGCGAATACGATCCGTTCGGCGCGGCACACTCCTCGACATCGATTTCGGCCGGCCTCGGCATGGCCGTCGCGCGGGATCTGAAAGCCGCCCATTACGCTATCGACAAGACCGGCCCGAAGCCGGACGACCGCAATGTGATCTGCGTCATCGGTGACGGCGCCATGAGCGCCGGCATGGCCTACGAGGCCATGAACAACGCCGGTGCCTTGCATTCGCGCCTCATCGTGGTGCTGAACGACAACGACATGTCGATCGCCCCACCGGTTGGCGCCATGAGCGCCTATCTGTCCCGGCTGATGTCCTCCCGCAGCTTCCTGTCGCTGCGCGAACTGGCTGGCCGCATGGCCAAACGCTTCCCACGCGGTATCGAACGCACAGCCCGCCGCGCCGAGGAATACGCCCGCGGCATCCTGACCGGCGGCACCCTGTTCGAGGAACTGGGCTTCTACTACGTCGGCCCGATCGACGGGCATAACCTCGATCACCTGCTGCCGGTGCTGCGCAACGTGCGGGAGGCCGAGGAAACCGGCCCGATCCTGGTTCACGTCATCACCCAGAAGGGCAAGGGCTACGCACCGGCCGAACAGTCGGCCGACAAGTACCACGGCGTGTCGAAATTCAACGTCATCACCGGCGAGCAGGCGAAGGCCCCACCGGGACCGCCAGGCTACACCAAGGTGTTCGCCGACTCGCTGATTGCCGAGGCGACCAAGGATTCGAAGATCGTCGCCATCACCGCGGCCATGCCATCCGGCACCGGCCTGGATAAATTCGCGAAGATGTTTCCGGACCGGACGTTCGACGTCGGCATCGCGGAGCAACATGCCGTGACCTTCGCCGCCGGCATGGCGACCGAGGGCATGAAGCCGTTCTGCGCCATCTACTCGACCTTCCTGCAGCGCGCCTACGATCAGATCGTGCATGACGTCGCCCTGCAATCGCTGCCGGTGCGCTTCGCCATGGACCGCGCCGGCCTGGTCGGAGCCGATGGCGCAACCCATGCCGGCAGCTTCGACCTGTCCTACCTCGGGTGTCTGCCGAACATGGTGATCATGGCGCCGGCCGATGAGGCGGAGCTGATGCACGTCGTCGCCACGGCCGCCTCCATCGACGACCGGCCCAGCGCCTTCCGCTATCCGCGCGGCGAAGGCACCGGCGTTGCATTGCCGGCCGCCGGCGAAATTCTGTCGCTTGGCAAAGGCCGTATCCTCCGCGAAGGCACCAACATCGCCATCCTTTCCCTCGGCACCCGCCTGGGCGATGCCTTGAAGGCCGCCGATGAACTCGCCGCCCGCGGCTTCCCGACCACCGTCGCCGACGCCCGTTTCGCCAAGCCGATCGATACCGCTCTCGTGGAGCAACTGGCGCGCCATCACGAGGTTCTGATCACTATCGAGGAAGCCTCGATCGGCGGCTTCAGCGCCCAGGTCATGCAGCACCTGGCGTGGAAGGGCCTGCTCGACAACGGGCTGAAAATCCGCCCCATGGTGATGCCGGACCTGTTCATCGACCATGATTCCCAGGCCAAACAACTGGCCGAGGCAGGTCTGTCGGCCCGTGACATCGTGGCGGTCGCGTTGGCCGCGGTGGGCATCGAAGCCCCGGTGGCAGCATCGACGAAGGTGATTACCCTACGATGAGCAGGCTAACGAGACGTGCGCTGCTATTCCACGGTCTGGCCATAACCGGGGCCACCCTGGCGTGGCGACCGGCGCGGGCGGCGATGGCCGATCCGTTAAACCAGCCGTTGCAGTCGCTCTACAACGCTTTGGAAGCCGCGATGCGCGCCGGCCCAGCCAAGCCCTTCCCGCAACGCTTCGACGCCTTGGCCCCGGTTGTGGATCAGGTGTTCGATTTGGCGACCGTGCTGAAGGTCTCGGTCGGCTTGCGGTGGGACGCGATGAACCCCGATGCGAGAACCCGTCTGCTGGAGGCGTTCCGGCGTTTCACCGTCGCCACCTATGTCGCCAATTTCGATAAATATGACGGCGAGCGGTTTCAAATATTGCCCGGCGCCCGCGAGTCCGGGACCGACCGCATCGTCGGGACCGAGATCGTCACCGGTGGCCAGCGGTTGCGACTCGATTATGTGATGCGCGACGACAACGGCAGTTGGCGCGCCGTGGACGTGCTGATCGAGGGCTCAATCAGCCGCGTTGCCGTGCAGCGGTCGGATTTTCGAAAGATCCTGGCAAGCGGCGATGCCGAAGCCCTGATCGCCAGCCTGCGACACAAGATCGCCGATTTATCGGACGGCGCACTGAACTCATGATCGCGGTACTGACCGGGGTGACCACAGGCCTCGCCGGAGTCGGTCTGGCGCAGGCGGTCGTGGCATCGCGGTTGGTCGCCTCGTTCGCGCGGCGGCAACACGCGGCGCCAACCAGTCGTCCGGCAATAACGGTGCTGAAGCCGTTGCACGGCGACGAACCCCGGTTGGAGTCGGCGCTGACGACCCTGTGCCGGCAGGATTATTCGGCCGTTCAGATTGTGTTCGGCGTCCAGAATGCGGCCGATCCGGCGATTGCCGTGGTCCGGCGCCTGCAGGCGCGGTTTCCCGACCTGGACATCGCCCTCGTGGTCGATCCCGAGCAGCACGGGATGAACCGCAAGGTTGGCAACCTGATCAACATGCTGCCGACGGCGCGGCACGACGTGCTGGTGATCGCGGATTCGGACGTGCATGTGCGGCCGGACTACCTCGACCGGCTGGCGGCGGCGTTGGAACAGCCGGGCGTTGGCCTGGTCACGACGCTCTACGCCGGTCTCCCCGCCCCAAGTCCAACCCTCGCCTCCCGGCTCGGTGCCACCCAGATCACGCATGGGTTTCTGCCCGGCGCGCTGCTGGCGAGAGCGCTGGGGCGACAGGACTGTTTAGGGGCCACGATGTGTCTTCGCCGGCACGATCTGGAGCGCATCGGTGGATTGCCCGCCCTCCAGGAT
>Ga0209698_10006874_pt1 | contig 12033 bp, 9 predicted proteins | sample LitLauG_LLR_2012_FD_187203 | JGI IMG/M metagenome (GOLD analysis project Ga0209698, IMG submission 187203) | Freshwater sediment microbial communities from Pennsylvania, USA - Little Laurel Run_MetaG_LLR_2012 (SPAdes) (version 2) | ecosystem: Environmental > Aquatic > Freshwater > Creek >...
GAATTCTGAATCAGCGCCTGAACTTCTGCAGAGCGCGCGTCGAGCTTCAGCATGGCTTCTTGAGTAACGGCGTGAGTGATGTCGAGCAGCCGCTCGTAACGGCGGTCTGTGGCGCGAGAAGCGCAAGCGTCAAAGTCCGTGGTGGCGCGGTTCAGCAGTGTCTCGACACGATTTCTTAACTGCGGTTCGAAGTCAGTCCGCATTTTCTCCACGAATTTTTGGGTCTTTTCCAGTTCGCTGCGAAGCTCGGCGGCTTGCGCTTCCATGTTCTGTGCCAGTTCTTCCATGAGGGTACGATTGGTGTCCACATGCTCTTTCCAGTGCGCGGCAATTTCCCCAGCAATTTCCTCGCGAACCGAGTTTCGCATCACGGTAAGCTGCCTGGGCGCGGATTCTTGCAGCTCGCGCAAGCTGGCCTGGCGCAGCTCGTCAACGCTGTGGAGCGCGCGCCGCACGGCTTCATCAACGTGCTTGTTCACCGCTCCTTGCACGGCTTTATCGGCCACCCGTTCCAGTTTGATTTGCAGGGCTCCGATGAGCGCGTCCGGGGTGATGACCACTCGATTCGGCTTCGTTACTTCGACTGGCCTTGAAGCCGACTTGTTCGCGGCCGACGGTGGGGAAGGGAAAGTGGTCACTTCCGCGAGCTTTGGTTCATCGATCTCCGAAGGCAAATCAAGGTTCGAGCCGATGGCCAAAGGCTCCATCAACGGCAGAGGACTGGAGCCGAACTGCGAAAAGCCGGAGGTCGAACTATCCAGCGGTATCCAATCCTGGGGAGGTGTGGCTACCCCCCACACGTTCGAAGGACTTTCCAGCTCCACGCCGACCTGTTGAAGTTCACGCGGGCTTTGCGCGGCATGGACTGAACGCACCCGCGCGCGGACCGCAGCGGGCTTCGGCTCCACATTCAGCCCTACGACCTGCAAAGTAATCCACGACCCGACGCCATAATCGTGTCGTGACGGATAGCGGCATCCATGCAGATTTACGCTGGTGGAGACGGTGCGCTCGACAAACGATTCTCCCCGGTTGTTGAGGCCGAAGATAATCAACGGGACTGAACGATCAATTCGAGTACTCCGTCGGCACTCCACATTTGCAGAATTTTGAGCAGAATTACTCAATGCGGATTGGCTCACTACGCCCCCTCAGAAAACAAAAACCCAAAGCGTCACTTTTACATGAACCGCCGGATTCTATTGCGCTGTTCCCCCTAGAACAGTTTCCACTAAGTTTGCAGCCAAACTATTACAAGCAAACTGGAAGGAGAGGTGCTCCACCGGAGTAGCTCCCAGGTGCCTAGAAGCAGATGTTAGCCCAAGCTCAACCGCTTGTCGATAATTCAATGACGTTTTGTGTAACTTTTTTGAGGGCGGCCGGATTCGGCAGGACGGGGAGGGGGAGTCTCTGGTAGGCTGTCCACCGTCGGAGGAGGAGATTCCCATGCGAGTTATTCCTGTATTGGCGGTTTTGAGTCTGATCATCCCTGCTACCGTGGACGCGCAGGCCCCGTCGCCGACGCCCCATCGCGTGGTCATTCATGCTGGAAGGCTGATCGACGGCAAGGGCGATAAGCCCATCGAGAACGCCTGGATCCTCATCGAAGGGGACAAAATTGTGTCCGTCTCAGCCGGCGGAAGCGCCCCGGCCGGTGCTGAGGTGATCGACCTGACAAAGTCCACCGTCCTACCCGGCTTCATTGATACCCATACGCATGTGCTGCTGCAGGGGGACATCACATCGGAAGACTACGACGCGCAGCTCCTGAAGCAATCGATCCCGTACCGCGCGATTCTCGGCGCTCGCAACGCTCACCTCGCGCTCTCCCACGGATTCACTACAATCCGCGACCTGGAAACCGAAGGCGCAATGTACGCAGACGTGGATGTCAAAACCGCTATCGCCCACGGCGAAGTGCCCGGCCCGCGGATGCAGGTGGCGACGCGCGCAATGACTCCCACCGGGATGTATCCACTGCTCGGATATTCGTGGGAGCTGAAGATGCCCACGGGCGTGCAATATGTAGATGGCGTGGACGGCGCGCGCAAAGCGGTGCGCGAACAGGCCATGCTCGGCGCGGATTGGATCAAGTACTACTCAGACCGCAAATATCACTTCGAAGCGGATGGCGTGCTCCATAGCATGGTGAATTTCACCGATGAAGAGGCGAAAGCCATCGTTGACGAAGCGCACCGCATCGGCAAAAAAGCTGCCGCACATGCGATTGGCAGCGACGGCATCGCGGCGGCACTGCGGGCCGGCGTTGACACAATTGAGCATGGCGACGGCCTGACCGAGCAGCTCATGGATGAATTAGTCCGCAAGGGCGTCTACTGGGTGCCCACTATTACCGTGAGCTTGTACGTTGCGCCCGGCCGCGGCGGAAACTGGCAGAAGATGGCGGATTTGCAGCGCGAAAATTTCGGCAAAGCGGTGAAGAAGGGCGTGAAAATTGCTTTGGGCACCGACGCCGGGGGGTTTGACTGGAAACAATTGAATCAAGCCAAGGAGTTTGAATACTACGTGCAATATGGGATGACGCCAATGCAATCCATTCGCGCAGGAACCGCCGTCGCTGCGGAGCTCCTCGGCTGGGGCGATAAAGTTGGCACCATCGAGGCAGGCAAGTGGGCGGACATTGTTGCTGTCAGCGGGGATCCACTCAAGGACATCACCGAGCTCCAGAAAGTAAAGTTCGTGATGAAGGGCGGAGAACTCTTCAAGAACGAAGCTCACTAACTTGCCCCTCGCACTGGTGAATGATACTTAGCAAAAGGCGGCGCCGCCATCTACATTCACGGACTGGCCCGTCATGGCGCTTGATTGACCGGAGCAGAGGAAAAGCGCTGCTTGTGCAATTTCATCGGCCGTCTGCCCGCGACCTTGCAGCAGCCCATTCAGAAAGCCGGCAAGCTGCTCCTCTTGGTTGACGCCCATCTTCTGCGCCAGCACCGAGCCAAGTTCTTTGGACATGCGCGTTTCCGTCACCGGGCCCGGACAAATCGCGTTGACGCGAACGCCTTTTCGCGCAGCTTCCGCGGCAGTCACTCGCGTGAGCGCCAGCATGCCAGCTTTCGCCGCTGCGTAAGCCGAGCCCCAGGAATATGCAGCTTTCGCTGACAAACTGGATATGTTCAAAATCGCGCCGTAATTTTGCGCGTACATTCCCGGCAACACGAATTTTGTCAGCAAGAATGCAGCTCGCAAATGCACCGCGATGACGTTGTCGAACTCTTCGATCGGGTATTCTTCAACTGGAAGGACTGGGCCATAGTGTCCAGCGTTATTCACCAATATGTCGATTTTTCCGAAAGTTTCGTGCGCAAGAAATACCACGCGCTTGCAATCGCCCTCGAGCGCCAGGTCTGCTGTGGAATGGACTGCCCGCGCTCCCGTCGCCGCGATCTCGGCCTGGGTCGAAGCCAGTTCCTCTTCGGTCCGCGCCGTCAAATAAACGGCCGCGCCTTCTTGAGCAAATAATTTTGCGATGGCCCGGCCAATGCCGCGGCCCGAACCGGTAATCAGCGCCACTCGATCTTTTAGGAGCATCAAGAACAAGAGAATAGTAGTTGCGCGCCGCGGGAGCAAGCAGCGAGGTGTGACTACTGGCGAAGTCTCATGAATTTCAGCGCCGCGTTCGCTTTTGGGGCCAGCGATTCAACGAAACAAAATCGGTGAGTTCAAATCAGTCTCAACCCGTTCCAGGTCAGCGCTTCTTGAATTTTGCGAATTCGGTAAGGCCAAATGCTTCGAGCAGTTGCCCTTGAATTTCGTCGGTTAGGGTATTGATTCTCTGTACTCCAGGCCCGCCCGGTCCCACGCGATAACGCAGCTGTCGTTGCCCGGCGGGCGTCTCGATAATTTTCTCGACTGCGTCGGCGATCTCCTGTGGATTCGCCCGCGAATCCCGCAGCTTGGCCTTAATCTTTCCTGGAGCGTGCGCCATCTCACCGTATCCGCTTTTTCGCGAAGGGTCTTCGCCGGGTTCCAGCTTATCCATAATGGCCGTGGCATACGCGCCCGGCTCAATCACGACAGAATCGATGCCCTGCGAAGCCAGCTCGTAGCGGAGCGTCTCCGCCAGCGCTTCCATCGCAAATTTGCTCGCGCAGTACAGTCCCAGGCCAGGGATCGCGAGGCGGCCCGCTCCACTGCTCACATGGAGCAGCAAACCGCTTTCTTGCCGTTTCATGATGGGAAGAACCGCGCGGTTCGTCCGCAGCACGCCGAAAAAATTCGTATCAAACTGCCGCTGCGCTTGCGCCAGGGTTACCGTCTCCGCCAGATCCATGATTCCGTAACCGGCGTTGTTCACCAGCACATCGATTCTTCCGCACTTCGCGAGCGCGCTGCCGACAGCCCGTTCAACGGAAGCTTGGTTTGTAACGTCGAGTTCGAGAGTTCGCAGAAAGATGGATTCGTGCGCGGCAAGTTCTCGCAACTCCTGGGCGACCTCTGCGTTGCGGCCATTGACGTCGCGCATCGTTGCAAAAACGCGATACTTCTTCCGTGCCAATGTTTCCGCAATCAGCCGGCCGAAGCCGCTGCTCGCGCCGGTAATCAGTACAACTTTCTGTGAGTCCTCCATGAGGTAAGAGCATAGAGAGGAAGCCCAATCACGTAAAGGGGATCCGAGCTTCCCTAGCGAGCCAGTTTCCGGTTGCCGCGTCACCGGAGATCTGATTTTTGGACCCTTGCAATTGTTAGCTGGCCAGCAGAAAAACAGACCTTAGGACACGCTAGCTAGCGAGTAACCACGAAGGCACACAAGTTCAAGCGCGAGATTATATCTCTTGAGTACCCCCGTGTTTGTTCTTTACCCTGATTTCGAAGGTTCAATCCCTACCCGGAGGAAAAACGATGAGGAAAGCTTTTGCCATAGCCGCTCTTGGTCTGTCGTTTGTTGCCGGCGCTCTGTTCGCGCAGAAGGTTCGCGACTGGCATGATCTCGAGGAAGTGCACAAACATATCGTGGAATCCATCCACGAAATGGAACGTGCCCGCGCCGCCAATCATTACGACATGGATGGACACGGAGCAAAAGCCGAGGAACACCTGCACCAAGCCGAGCGCGAAGTCAACCTGGCGATCGAGTCAGCAAAAGCCCATTAAACCAGTCTTGCCTTGACGTGGCAGACCGAGAGTCCCACAGGGTCTTCCACTCAATTGCTAGGGGCCACTGACCTCGGAAGCAACGGGTCAGTGCCTATGAATTGCGCAATAGGAAACTGACTCATCAGCCCAAACTTACTGAGACGATTGCGGAGCGCGGATCCTTCCCACCCAAACCGCTTCGAAGGTAATCATTGCGACTATTTGAGGAGCTTCAGCTTTGCGATCATGTGGTGAACCAGTCCGTTGATTTGGTCCGCGCTGAACGTAATCTGCTTGACCGGCTTCTCTCCAATCGCGCGGAAAGCAAGCCGGTGTGAAGATTGCTGCACCAGGTCGAAGACCACTGTGCCTTCGCGAAAGCGTATATTTTCAAAGCTGACTTGAGGCGGGCCCCAACCCCAGCCCTCCCAGCAACCGTATGGACCGCAAACCAAGCCGCCCGGATAGACATGCTCGACGGTGAGGTCATGGCGCTTCACGGCCACGTGGTATTCGACCAGAAAATCCGCTTGCGCCGGATCGCTTAGCTGCCGCAAACCCTTCGCAGTCAAATTCTGCTCGATGGAAGTCCGAATATTTTGGCGCGTCGCGTCGCTCAACCCGGACTCGCGCGTGACGGTTTCGCCTCGCCGAATCACATCGCGAGACAAGACCGGCCTCCGGTCTGTGTCCTTGGGCTGGCTGACGGGCCGCCAAGCCCACGTATTTCCCTTGCGAATGGCAATCTCCGGATCGCGAATCACGCTGATGCGGTCGTTGCAGCCAGCCAAAACAATCCCGCAGCACAATACCGCTCTTCCAAGAGTCAAATTTCTTTTCAAACCGCCAGTTCTGCGCCACATGGTGCGCCTCCCGTATGGACACCGTTCCCTGATATTGGAAACACCATTCCCTGGAAAAAGTTGTATGTGACAAAGCACCCAGATATAGGTGGGCAACCCGCCCCGCACGGGTTTACGAGGCCCGCGAGTTCAGCATGGATTCTAGCCGTTCCTTCACGCCCGGCCACTCGGAATCAATGATGCTGTAATACGCCGAATGCCGCAGCCGCCCGCTCGAGGTGATCATGTGGTTGCGGAAGATGCCTTCTTCACGGGCGCCCATCCGCAGAATCGCAGCGCGCGAGCGTTCATTCAGCGAATCCGTTTTCAGCTCCACGCGAATGCATCCGAGCGTCTCAAACGCATGCCTCAGCAATAAGTACTTGGCCTCTGTATTCACGGCCGAACGCTGCCAGGCTCGCGCCACCCAAGTCCAGCCAATCTCCACCCGGTGGTGCAACCGGTCAATATTTCCATAGCGAGTGCTGCCAATTGCCCGCCCCGTTGATTTCTCGACCAAGGCAAACGGCAGCGAAACCCCGCGCTCCTGCTCATTCAGAGCAGTCTCGACGTACGCCGCCATCTCTTCCACTGTCCGAACCGGCACGGGGATCCATTTCCACAATTCCTCATCCAGCCCTACTTCCGCCAGACCGGCCACGTGCATCCGGGTCAGCGGTTCGAGCCGGACGTGCAGGCCCTCCAGCGTCACCGGAGAAACTTTCATTTCTTGCCTCCTAGAAGCCAGATTCTAGGCCGCCTCCATTTCATCGGCGAGCGCCAAATTGGTCATATTCCTGCCCCAACCCAAGCTGAATCTCAGGAAACTATGTGCGAGCAAGATGGCTCGTAAGGTATGATAGAGTCTTCTGAAATTAACTATTTAGGGTGACAATGCAGACCGCTACCAATGGAAAAGTATTGCTGAGGGTTCGGCCGCGCGGGTTTTGCGCAGGCGTTGTGCGCGCGGTGGACATCGTTGAGCTGGCGCTTGAGGCCTACGGCGCGCCCGTCTACGTGCACCACGAGATTGTACACAATACCTACGTCGTCGAGCAGCTCCGCCGCCGCGGCGCCATCTTTGTGGAAGCCATTGATGAAGTTCCCCACGGCGCTGTGCTCGTTTTCAGCGCCCACGGAGTGCCTCCCACCGTCCGCGCCGAAGCCAAGTCGCGCTCCCTCAAGGTCATTGACGCCACCTGTCCGCTGGTCACCAAAGTGCACCTGGAAGCGCTGAAATTCGCCCGCGAACAGCGCACCATCATTTTGATCGGCCACAAGGATCATCAGGAAATCGTCGGTACTTCCGGCGAAGCTCCAGACCGCACCATCGTCGTGGATTCGGTTGCCGCCGTGGACGCTCTGGAAGTCGGCGAGCCGGACAAACTCTCCTTTCTGACGCAGACCACCTTGAGCCTCTACGACACGCAGGAAATCGTGGCGCGCCTCCGGCAGAAATTCCCTATGATTAAGGGCCCTGCCAGCGACGACATCTGCTACGCCACGCAGAACCGTCAGGAAGCCGTCGAGCAAGTCGCCAAAGACGTGGACCTCATTCTCGTCGTAGGTTCGCCCAACAGCTCCAATTCAAACCGCCTGGTGGAAGTTGCCAAGCGCAGCGGCGTCCCGGCTCAATTGATTGACTCGGCCGACGACATTGACGTGAAGTGGCTCGAAGGCGTATCACGGGTGGGCCTGACTGCTGGCGCTTCGGCTCCCGAAGTCCTTGTGGAACATGTGAGCCGCCGCCTCGCCGAATGCGGCTTCACCGACCAGCGCGATTTGGATCTGATTCGCGAGGATGTGCGCTTTACCTTGCCGCCCGAACTGGCGACGATCGCGCCCGCTCCGCACCGTTAGCGAATTTGGTGTCTACGCAGGGGTCCTTTACGGAGCAGGGGTGATCCAAAGTCCGGTTTCAAACTGGCCTGCCCTCCCAACCCGGTGCCGGGGGCAGGGAACTTAACTTAAGGAGCCTACCTTGGCGGTCAAAATTGTCCGTCAGCCGAAAAGAATTGCCTTGATTGGCGCGCCCTCCAGCGCCGCGGCATTTTCCGCAGGCTGCGAAAAAGCGCCGGCAGCGCTCCGCGCTGCTGGACTTGTCGAAAAGCTTCAGGGTGCTGGCTTTGAAGTGGTGGACTACGGCGATTGCGCGGTCCGCCTGTTCGCAGACGACGAAGAGCACCGCCGCGCGCGCAATCTGGCCGAGATCGTAGCAGGTCTGAACGATCTGAAAACGCGTGCGGAACTCGCCGTAAAAAGCGGCGCTCTGGTTCTTGTGCTCGGCGGAGATTGCGCTCAAGTAATCGGGCTTCTTGCCGCCGCGCGCCGATATTATCGGCACATCAATCTGCTCTGGTTTGACCGCGATGCCGACCTCAACACGCCTGCTACCACCCCCTCCGGCAGGATTGACGGCATGGTTGTCGCGCATATTCTTGGCAAAGGCGCTCCCGAGCTCGTTCGTGTCTGGGGGGAGCCACCTCTTGTCCGCGAGCCGGATATCACTTTCTTCGGCCTTGACCGTCTCGATCCGCCCGAACAGGAATTCCTATCCAAGTCCACCATGCGCTACAACTACGCGGGAGACATTCAGGCGCACGGAGCAAATAAGGCCTCGCAACTGGCCCTCGCCCACGTTCATGCCGATTCACGCGAATTCGTTCTTCACCTCGATTTGGACGTAATCACTGCAGAGGAGTTTCCGGCGGTGAACGTACCTGGCAGCGGTGGCTTGAATTTCGCCGACGTGAGTTCCGCGCTGCTTGAATTCGCGAAGCACAAGAATCTCCTCGGGCTGGATATCGCTCAGTACAATCCGGACAAAGACTCCGACAGGACCGGCGCCTCCAAGTTGGTCAAGCTTTTGGTTGAAGTTCTCGCAGCACGCCTGGAAACGCTCACCAAACCAGAGATCGAAGTGGCCGCGTCCGCCACCGAATCAGCTCCCGCCGAATCCTGAACGGCGCATGACCGCGGGTTGTTTTTGATTTTCTTACGTCCCGCGCTTTCGCAAGTGCCGCGCCAATCCAAGGAAAGTCAGGTTCAGTCCCGCGCTGAACGCATAGTGCTCCGCATCGTCCTCTGGGAGGTGCTCCCTGACCTCAGTGAGCGCCTCCTCGATGAATGCTTTCATTGCCTCCGCCTCAGTGGGTCGCGCTCGGATGCAACGCTCCGCTATCGCCCGCCAGTGATGGAGCCGTTCGCGAAATGCGCTCAGGTGGCTCTCCGGATTTTCCGCCAACCCAAAATGTGTGAGGAACATCCGCGAAGGCTTGCGCTCTCTGATGGTCTTGAACGAAGCGTCCCAAATCGCCAGATCGATGTCCGGAGGCGGCGTGGCCGGCATGATATAAGGACTATTGTCAATGCGAATGCCCGCCGTATCGCCCACAAAAGCGATGCCCTCTTCCTGTTCAAAATAGCTGACGTGATGCGAAGCGTGCCCCGGCGTGTATGCAACTTCAATCTTCCGGTTCCCCAACTGAACCGTCTCTCCACCCTCCAGAATGCGCAGGTTTTCCGCGGGCACCGGAATCATCTCGCCGAACAGCGTATCCAGTTCCGTGGGCCACAGCCGCAGCGCGCTTGCCATCAGCTTCGAGGGATCAACCATGTGCGGCGCGCCCAGTTTGTGCACGTAGACGGCAAGGCGTGGATTCTCCCGCACCAGCGCCCCGCTCGCCCCTGCATGATCCAGATGGATATGCGTCAGCAGCAGCATTTCGAGATCGCCAATGCTTAACCCGTGTTGCCGCAGTTGTTGTTTCAGCGTGGCGAGTGTGGACCCCGGCCCAGGATCCACAATCGCGATGTGCCCCTCGGACTGAATCAGAGCAGCGGCGATCGAGCGGGAATGTCCCACCCAAATGTTGTCAAGCGTTTCGACCGATCCCATGGGACACGTAGTGTACCGCAGGTCAGTGGGAACCCCGTTCCTCATCAGCCGCGATTCCTGGCTCCGTCCTGAAACAAACCCGAAAATCCCGGTGGCGGCAGGAATTAGTTGCGAAGAATGTGGATTGTGGAATACTCTACCGTGCATCGCAACCGCCGCTCCCTCAAAGCTGTTCACGTGATAGAGCCCGAACTGGGGGATCAGAGCTGCATCGTTCGGCGATTTTGTTTATTCTCATGAGTACTTTCCGGACCGTTAGTGGGGCCGGGAAGCGAGCGGATTTCACAGGGGATTCTTTAGAAAACGAGTCGGGAGGATGGGAATGCGTAACTGGTGTCGTTTCTTGGCGGTGGGTGCAGTGGGGACACTTCTGGCCATGCCCGGTGCCGCTCAGCAGAAGAATAGTGCCGCAAGTGATGAAGATGCTCGGGCAAGCGCAGCCCCGGAAAGTTCAAAAGTTGCAACCAATGCTGTTCCTGCGCGTTCATCATTTGCGTTGCCTGCTGCTCCGCGGCCGAAGAATTCAACTGCAACAAATGCGATGGATTCCCGCGGCCCTGGCTATCAGATTCCGCGCTACGAAATCTCCGCCATGTATCAGTATCTGGATTTCTCTGCTGGCAACTCTCTGAACGATATTGGGAGCCATGGCGGCGCCGGTTCATTCACCTACAACGCCTCCCGTTGGCTTGGCTTCAACGAAGAAGTTGGATTCAACCGTTTCACTCGCGATCTTTCCAGTCTGGGCGGTTCTACCTCGGCCAAAGGAACGATTTCCAGTTTTCTGTTTGGTCCTCGGCTCAACTACCGGAAGTTTGATTACTTTGTTCCCTTCGGCGAGTTCCTCCTAGGGCTTACGCACGGTCCGGCTCAATTGACTGGGGCCAATTCGCAAAGCGCCTTTGCCGTCGCGGCCGGCGGAGGCGTTGACGTCGTTCTCACCAAGAATCTGGCTTGGCGCTTCGTGCAGTTGGATTACTTGATGACGAATCACACCGGACCCGCAGTGGATGCGACCGGTCGGCAGAACAGTTTCCGCGCGGGCACTGGCCTGGTTTACCGCTTCGGCTTCGCAAATCCACCGGCGCCGCCCGTGAATCATCCTCCTTTGGCTTCTTGCTCCGCAAATCCAGTTTCCATCTACCAGGGTTCGGGCGATGCCGTTACAATTCACGTGAACGCCAGCGACCCGGATAATGATCCCTTGACCTACGCTTATTCCGCCACCGGCGGCACGGTGGAAGGGACGGGCCCGGATGCGCGTTGGAATTCCAACGGAGTGGCAGTCGGCTCCTACACGGTCACCGCAAAAGTAGACGACGGTAAAGGCGGCTCCGCCTCCTGCGCGGCCGATATCAAAGTCGAAGCACGCCCCAACCGCCCGCCCACCGCAACTCTCAACGTCGAGCGCAGCCCTATCTTGCAAGGAGAAAAGACCGGCGTAACTTGTAACGGTTCCGATCCGGACAACGATCCGCTCACCTATTCCTGGACCGCCAGCGCGGGCCAAGTCTCCGGCGCCGGCGCGAATGTGCAGTTCGATTCCACCGGACTCCAGCCGGGAACTTACACCGTGAAGTGCACGGTCAACGATGGGCGCGGCGGAAACGCCGATGCTTCCGGCAATGTGGAAGTGAAGGAACCGCCTCAGGTCAAACAACTCGAAGCCAAGCTGGCGCTGCACAGCATCTACTTCCCCACGGCTCAACCAACGGTGGCAAAGCCCACGGGTGGCTTGATGGCCAGTCAGGCTGCGACACTTGACGCGCTCGCCGCAGACTATACGGCGTACCTGAACTACCGCCCGGCAGCCCATCTGATCCTCGAAGGCCATGCCGACATTCGCGGCGCCAAGGACTATAACGTCAAGCTCTCTGAGCGCCGTGTGGAACGGGCCAAGAGCTATCTTATCGAGCACGGCGTCCCTGCCGATCATCTGGAAACCAAGGCGTTTGGCTTTGAAAAGAACATGACTTCCGACGAGGTCAAAAAGCTCCTCGAAGATGATACGGAACTCGCTCCGGCAGACAAAAAGAAGATGCTCAACAATCTGCTCACCGTCCGCCTCGCCAACAACCGCCGAGTGGATGTCACCCTGAGCACCACGGGCGAACAATCCATCCGCCGCTTCCCGTTCAACGCCAAGGATGCGCTGACGCTGCTGAGTCGCAGCGGTGGAGAGAAAGCATCGGCGGG
>Ga0209698_10006877_pt1 | contig 12031 bp, 10 predicted proteins | sample LitLauG_LLR_2012_FD_187203 | JGI IMG/M metagenome (GOLD analysis project Ga0209698, IMG submission 187203) | Freshwater sediment microbial communities from Pennsylvania, USA - Little Laurel Run_MetaG_LLR_2012 (SPAdes) (version 2) | ecosystem: Environmental > Aquatic > Freshwater > Creek >...
GTTGTCGATCAGCTGGTCGGCCAGAAACTGCATCGCTCCGTCCGACGCCCATGCCACGTGCGGCGTCAGGATGAAGTTGGGGCGCCTGACCTGCAGCAGCGGATTTCCATCGCGCGGCGGCTCCACCGTCAGCACATCGAAACCGGCCCCGGCGATCAGGCCCTGATCCAGCGCCTGGATCAGGGCACGCTCATCCACCAGGCCCCCGCGCGCCGTGTTGATCAGCAGCGCGTTGCGCTTCATGCGGCGCATCTGCTCGATGCCGATCATGTTGCGCGTGCCCGGCGTCAAGGGCATGTGCAGTGAAATGACGTCCGAGGTTTCCAGCACCTGCGCCAGCGGTGTGAACTCGACGTCGGGTGCCTTGGGCGGCTCGTGGTCGGCGAACAGAACCTTCATTCCGAAGCCGCGCGCGACGGCCGCGGTGCCCTGGCCGATCGCCCCTTCCCCGAGGATTCCGATGGTCGACCCGTACAGATCCCCGATCGGGTGGGTCAGGAAGCAGAACTGCTCGGAACGCTGCCACATGCCCTGCTCCACGTCGCGCCGATAGGCGAGCAGGCTGCGGCGCAGCGCCAGCACCATGGCGAACACGTGCTCCGGGACCGTGTGCACCGCGTAGTTGCGGATATTGGCCACGGCGATGCCGCGCCGCCGGCACGCTTCCACTTCCACGCAGTCGTATCCGGTTGCCGCGACCGCGATCAGTTTCAGGTTGGGCAGCTGAGCCAGGGTCGCATCGCGCAGCACGACCTTGTTGACGATCGCAACCGTCGCGCCCCGCAGCCGCTCCACGATTTCCTCGGGCGCCGTCTTGTCGTGTTCGACGTAGGTCGAGGCGCAGCGGGGCCGCCGCACCTGCGCCTTGACCGACTGGCGATCCAGGAACACGACCTCCTGCTTCACGTGTGCGCGCCTTCAGTCGAACCGGTCGAATGGGACGCGTAGATGACTTCGCTGCGCGAAACCTTCTTCTTCTCGATCGTATCGTTGGCCCGCCAGTATTTCTGGGCTGCGCCCACCCCGCTGCCCGCCTCGATCCGGATGCCCACGTCCTGCATCGCCATCTCGGCGCCTGCCAGGGCGCCCAGCAGCATCAGCTCGTTCAGATCGCCCAGATGTCCGATCCGGAACACCTTGCCCGCAACCTTGCTCAGGCCCGCGCCCAGTGCCAGGTTGTAGCGGCGGAACGCGACATCGATCACGTGCGCCCCGTTGATTCCTTCCGGCACCACGATGGCGGACACCGTGTCCGAGTTCCATTTCGGTTCCTTGGCGCACAGTTTGAGCTTCCAGCCCTCCTGCACGGCGGCGCGCACCCCGCCGGCCAGGTACTGGTGGCGCGCAAAAACGTTCTCCAGGCCCTCTTCCTCGAGCAGGATGTGCAGCGACTCCTTCAGCCCGTACAGCATCGGCAGCGCGGGCGTGTACGGGAAGTAGCCGGTCTCGTTGGCCTTGATCATGTCGCCATAGTCGAAGTAACAGCGCGGCTGCCTGGCCTTCTCGCGCGCGGCCAGCGCCTTGGGGCTGACGCAGGTCACTCCCAGGCCCGCCGGCAGCATCAGGCCCTTCTGCGAACCCGACACGCACACGTCCACGCCCCACTCGTCCATCCGGAAATCGATGCTGGCGAGCGAGCTCACCGCGTCGACGAACAGCAGTGCGGGATGCCTGGCCGCATCGATCGCACGCCGCACCGCGGCGATGTCGCTGGTGACGCCCGTGGCGGTCTCGTTGTGGCAGGCCAGCACGGCCTTGATCTTGTGTGCCTTGTCGGCCTCCAGCACTGCCTGGTAGCGCTCGACCGGAACGCCCGTGCCCCACTCGCAATCGATCGCCTCGACCTCGAATCCGAGCCGCTGGCACATGTCGATCCACAGATGGCTGAACTGCCCGAAGCGCGACGCAAGGATCTTGTCGCCCGGGCTCAGGCAGTTGGTCAGCGCAGCCTCCCAGCACCCGGTGCCGGACGACGGGAAGATGATCGGCGCGCCGCCGGTGGTCTTGAAGACCCTCTTCAGGCTCTTCAACAGCCCGAGCGTGAGCTCCGGGAATTTCGAGGAGCGGTGGTCCTCCATCGCAACGACCATCGCGCGCTGAACCCGATCCGGGACGTTCGTGGGACCCGGGACAAACAGAAAATTGCGGCCAGCCATCAATGTCTCCTTGGTGCGCTCTTACGATTGTCGTTTCGGCAAATCAGCCGTACACCGGCAGCTTCGAGCACAGTCGCTGAACTTCCGAAGCCGTGCGCGAGATCACCGCTTCGTTCTGCGGCGCCTCGAGCACGTCGGCGATCAGGTTCGCCACCTGGGTGGCCTCCTCGATGCCAAAACCGCGCGTCGTCATGGCCGGCGCCCCGATCCGGATGCCGGAAGTCACGAACGGCTTTTCGGGATCGTTCGGGATCGCGTTCTTGTTGACGGTGATATGCGCCTTGCCCAGCACCGTCTCGGCGTCCTTGCCGGTGATCCGCTTGGCGCGCAAGTCCAGCAGGAACAGGTGACTCTGGGTGCCTCCCGAGACAATGCGCAGCCCGCGTCGCGTCAGCGTGGCCGCCATCGCGTGCGCATTGGCCTTAACGCGCTGCTGGTAGATCTTGAACTCCGGGCTCAGCGCCTCCTTGAACGCCACTGCCTTGGCCGCGATCACGTGCATCAGGGGCCCGCCCTGGATGCCGGGGAAGATCGTCGAATTGAGCGGCTTTTCGAACTCCGCGCTCGACAGGATGACCCCGCCGCGCGGTCCGCGCAGGGTCTTGTGGGTGGTCGACGTGACGAAATGCGCGATGCCGACCGGGCTCGGATACTCGCCGGCCGCGATCAGGCCGGCATAGTGGGCCATGTCGACGAACAGGTACGCGCCGACCTGGTCGGCGATCGCACGGAAGCGGCGCCAGTCGATCTCGAGCGAATACGCCGAGGCGCCCGCCACGATCATCTTCGGGCGGTGCTCCTGCGCCAGGCGCTCGACCTGGTCGTAATCGATGTGCTCGGTCTCCGCGCGCAGACCGTATGCGACGGCCCGATACATCTTCCCGCTGAAGTTCACCGAGGCCCCGTGGGTCAGGTGGCCGCCGTGCGCCAGCGACATGCCCAGTATCGTGTCGCCGGGCGACAGCATCGACATGTAGACCGCCGCATTGGCTTGCGAGCCCGAGTGAGGCTGCACGTTGGCGTACTGCGCGCCGAACAGCTGCTTGACCCGATCGATCGCAAGCTGCTCGGCGATGTCGACGTATTCGCAGCCTCCGTAGTACCGCTTGCCGGGGTAGCCCTCCGCATACTTGTTGGTGAGTACCGAGCCCTGCGCCTGCAGCACGGCCGGGCTCGCATAGTTTTCCGAAGCGATCAGTTCGATGTGGTCTTCCTGCCGTCGCAATTCCTGCTGCATCGCTGCCCACACCTCCGGATCGGTCTGGGCAATCAGGCGTTTCGGGTCAAACACACGTCCTCCTCGGGCCGGTAGAGCCCCTGACGGTCCATTGCGGAGCCGCTATTCTGAGCGCGCAGCGTACGAGCAGACTACGTGCGCGAATAGTCAAACTTTTTGCCAGACCATTAGACTACCTTATGCATCGGTTGATCGAAATAAGAAATGTCGCGCATATTTGGGTCCTCGGCAAGCGCGCACCGAGGTGCTCCACGTGAAATCGTCCGTGCCCCCAGCGCTTGAGCGCGAGTTTCTGCTGTCCCTGTTCCGCGCTGCGGTCGACGCGGCCGATCCGATGCGGATCGTGCCGCCGCATCTGCCTGCGCCGCCGCGGGGACGCACCTTGGTGATCGGTGCGGGCAAGGCGTCGGCCCAGATGGCCCGTGCGGTGGAGCTGCACTGGAGGCATCCGCTGCAGGGACTGGTGGTCACGCGCTACGGACACGGGGTTGCCACGGAGCAGATCGAAATCGTCGAAGCGGCCCATCCGGTTCCGGACCAGGCGGGGCTGGATGCAGCGGGGCGGATGCTGGAGCTGGTGCGGGGACTGACCAGCGACGACCTGGTGCTGTGCCTGATCTCCGGCGGCGGCTCATCGCTGCTTCCGCAGCCGCTGAGCGGCTTGACCCTGGCCGATAAACAGCAGGTCAATCGTGCGCTGTTGCGGTCCGGGGCCAGCATCTCGGAGATGAACTGTGTCCGCAAGCACCTGTCGGCCATCAAGGGCGGACGGCTCGGTGCTGCCTGCGCGCCGGCGCGCGTGGTGACGCTGTTAATCTCGGACGTTCCGGGTGACGATCCCTCGGTGATCGCTTCCGGTCCGACCGTTGCCGATCCGACCACGTGCGCCGACGCGCTGGCGATCCTGCAGAAATATTCGATCGGCGAGCCGATTGCGGCGCTCGACATTCTGCGGCGCGCGTCCGACGAGACCCCCAAACCGGGCGACCCGCGACTGGCGCGCGCCGAGACGATCATGATCGGCACGCCGCAAGCTTCGCTGGAGGCGGCGGCGCAGGTCGCGCACGAGGCGGGGGTCGCTCCTCTGATCCTGAGCGATGCGATCGAGGGCGAAGCGCGCGACGTGGCCCTGATGCACGCAGCCATCGCGCGCCAGGTTGCGGCGCGCGGACAGCCGGCGCGCCCGCCGTGCGTGCTGCTGTCCGGGGGCGAGACGACCGTGACGGTGCGGGGCAGCGGCCGCGGCGGACGCAATGCCGAGTTCCTGCTGGCCTTGACGATTGCGCTGGACGCAAACCCCCGGGTCCATGCGATCGCGTGCGACACGGACGGAGTCGATGGCACCGAGGACAACGCCGGCGCCACCACCGGCCCCGATTCGCTGCGGCGCGCAGCCGAGCTGGGCCTGCGTGCCAAGGACTTCCTGGCCAACAACGACGGCTACAGCTTCTTCGCCAGCCTCGGGGACCTCGTAGTCACCGGGCCGACCCTGACCAACGTCAACGATTTCCGGGCGATCCTGGTGCGCTGACGGCCGACCGCGCGCTCGGCGCCAGGCCGGCGCCGGTCAGAACAGCCCGACCACGCGCCCCTTGTCGTCGATATCGATCGCGTGCGCCGAGGGGACCTTGGGCAGCCCCGGCATGGTCATGATGTCTCCGCAGATCATCACGATGAACTCGGCGCCGGCTGCCAGCCGCACCTCGCGCACGTCCACCACGTGACCCGAAGGCGCTCCGCGCACCGCGGGATCGGTCGTGAACGAGTACTGGGTCTTGGCGACGCAAACGGGAAAGGCGCTGTATCCGGCCTGCTGCAGCCGCTCGATCTCGGACCTGACCTTGCTGTCGGCCGAAACGTCCGATGCGCCGTACACGCGCGTGGCGATCGCACGCATCTTTTCCCACAGCGGGGTGCGCTCGTCGTACACGAACTTCATCCGGCCCGGCTCGTCGCACAACCGGATCACCTCGTGCGCCAGTTCCTCGGCGCCCAGGCCGCCCTGCGCCCAATGACGCGCCACCACGGCGCGGCAGCCTTTCTTCGCCACCCGCTCCATCGCCAGGCCGATTTCGGCGTCGGTGTCGTGGCTGCGATGATTGAACGCGACCACGCACGGCAGACCGTACACCTGCCGCACGTTGTCGATGTGGCGCTCCAGGTTCGCCAGCCCGCGCTCCAGAGCGGGCAGATTCTCTTTCGAAACCGCTCCCACCTCGACGCCGCCGTGAAACTTCAGGGCGCGCAGCGTGGCCACCAGCACCACCGCAGACGGCCGCAGGCCGGACTTGCGACACTTGATGTCGATGAACTTCTCGGCGCCCAGGTCGGCACCGAATCCCGATTCGGTCACCACGTAATCGGCCAGTTTCAGCGCGGTTTGCGTCGCCAGAACCGAGTTGCAACCGTGCGCGATGTTGGCGAACGGGCCGCCGTGGATGAAGGCCGGGTTGTTCTCCAGCGTTTGCACCAGGTTCGGCGCCAGCGCGTCCTTCAGCAGCACCGTCATCGCCCCGGCCGCGTGCAGGTCGCGCGCCAGGATCGGGGTGCGGTCCGCGGTATAGGCGACCACGATCCGCCCCAGCCGCTCCTTCAGGTCGCGCAGGCCGGTGGCCAGGCAGAAGATCGCCATCACCTCCGAGGCGACCACGATGTCGAACCCATCCTGGCGCGGGAACCCGTTGGCCGGGCCGCCCAGCGCGATGGCGACGTCGCGCAGCGCCCGATCGTTCATGTCGAGCACGCGCCGCCATGCAATGCGCCGCACGTCGATTCCCAGGCTGTTGCCGTGATGCACGTGGTTGTCGATCAGCGCCGACAGCAGGTTGTTGGCCGCCGCGATCGCCGCGAAGTCGCCGGTGAAATGCAGGTTGATGTCCTCCATCGGGACGACCTGCGCATATCCGCCTCCCGCCGCTCCGCCCTTCATACCGAACACGGGGCCCATCGAAGGCTCGCGCAGGCAGATCACCGCCTTCTTGCCGATGCGGTTCAAGGCATCGCCCAGGCCGACGGTGGTGGTGGTCTTGCCCTCGCCGGCCGGTGTCGGCGACATCGCGGTGACCAGGATCAGCTTGCCGTCGGGGCGCGCCTGGATCGAGTCGATGAAGTCGAGCGAAACCTTCGCCTTGTAATGCCCATACGGTTGCAGATGCTCGGCACCGATGCCCAACCTGGCCTGCGCCAATTCGGCGATGCGTTTTAGCCTGGCCTGTTGCGCAATCTCGATATCGCTCAGCATTCGATCTCCCTCAAACCGGCCTTGGCCTTGTTGTCGTCTTGGTATCCGTTCGCGCGCGTGCGGTTCGCCGGCGCAAGGATGGCTGGTGACGCTGCTGGAACCGAAGCCTCACATTATCGGGCTTCCTTCGACCGCAGGAAACACCGCGGAAGGCAGGGATTGCGCAGGCGGCCTGAAGAGCCTTAAAAAATTATCGCGGCTCGCTCGTGCGATATCCGAGGGCGCCAGCGACCTGAGCTCGGCCAGCTTGTGCGCGACCTCGACAACCCAGGCCGGCTCGTTGACCTTGCCCCTGTGAGGCACCGGCGCCAGGTACGGCGAATCGGTCTCGATCAGCAGCCGGTCCAGCGGAACGTACGGGACCACCTGCTGGAGCGCTCCCGCATTGCGAAACGTGACGATGCCCGAAAAGGAAATGTAGAAGCCCAGCTCGAGCGCCGCCTGCGCGAACTGCAGCGACTCGGTAAAGCAATGCATGACGCCGCCCACCTCCGCTGCGCTCTCTTCCCGCAGGATGCGCAGCGTATCGTCCGGCGCGCATCGCGTGTGAACGACCAATGGTTTGCCCGCCTCGCGGGCGGCACGGATATGCACCCTGAACCGATCGCGCTGCCAATCCAGCGGTTCCTTGAGCCGATAGTAATCCAGGCCCGTCTCGCCGATCGCCAGCACCTTCGGATGCGCCGCGCCCCGCACCAGCTGCGCCACCGTCGGTTCGTCCGATTCCGTGGTGTCGGGATGCACGCCCACCGTCGCGAATATGTCGGGTTGCGACTCGGCCAGGGCCAGAACAGCCGGAAACTCTTCGATCCGGACCGAAATGTTCAGCGCTGCGCTCACGCCGGCGCGCCGCATCCGATCCAGCACGCCCTGCTGATCGGCCGCCAGTTCGGGAAACGACAGATGACAGTGGGAGTCGACGTACATGCCCGCTCCGATCTGCTCGAAGCCCGGCCGTCTGCGAAGCGACGCCTAGAGAGTGTGGGTGGGACGGGCCGAGCGCAGCGCAGCGCCCAGTGCATCCTCGATGCGCTTGCGGGCGCTGAATCCGGATTCATCGGCCGGGAACTGAACGCCGATCCCGGGCGTCTTGGACGCGCCGCCGCCCGAGGGGCTGATCCACACGACTTTGCCGGCAACCGGGATCTTGGTCGGATCGTCGAGCAGCGTCAGTATCAGGTAGACCTCGTCGCCCAGCTGGTATGGACGATTGGTCGGCACGAAGATTCCGCCGTTTTTCACGAACGGCATGAAGGCCGCGTACAGCGCCGCCTTTTCCTTGATCGACAGGGACAGGACGGCCGGTCGGCCCGCCGCCGTGGCCGGCGCGCCGACCTGGGTCGCGAACACGTTGGCGCTCATGATTCGACTTTCGAGCTCGATTCCATCGCCAGTTCAAATCCCGGTGAGCTTTCCCGAAGTCCGTTGATCGAACGCATGTACGACAGAAGCATACCCTCGACCGCCAGCTTGGCGTTCAACGGATGGTCGGCATACGACCGTGCAACATTGAGCTCGGCAATCCACGAACAGGCATCGGCGATCTGCCATTTGCCCCCGAGTTGCCGCAGTGCGGCCACTTCATCCGGATGATAACGAACGGTACCGGCCAGGCTAAAGGCTAAAAAGTCCCACCCCCAGCGCTGAAACAGAGCGACTGAACCGGCCACGGGTGCGTCGCGCGGCACCGTCGAGACGACCGCGGCGCCAGTCAGTCCGGTGCCCTTGCGCAGCAGGCCCAGCAGGCGCTCGCGCAAATCGGGCGCAAGGCCGTTGCGATCGGCCTGCGCGGCCGTCAACGGGGCTCCGCCCGCCTCCAGCAGCCGCTGCGCTGAATCGGCGCCGCCCTGCTGCTCGAGCCACTGAACCGCGATCGTGGGAGGCGGCAAGGCAACCCTTACCAGCGCGCAGCGCGAGCGCAGCGTGGGCAGGGTCCGGTCGATGCGCTGGCTGATCAGCAGGAACACGGTGCGGGGGGGCGGTTCCTCGAGAACCTTCAGCAGCGCGTTGGAGGCCGGAACAGTCAGCGACTCGGCCGGCTCGATCACGATCACCCGGGCCCCACCGCGGTGCGTGCTCAGCGTGACCCATTCCGAAACCGCACGGATCTGCTCGATCTTGATTTCCCGGCTGGCGCGGGTCTTCGAGTCCGCCGACCCCGATTGCGACCTGCTCTCGGCGGGTTCGCTTTCGGGCGCCTGACCGCCGCGCGGGTCCAGCTCGGCCAGCGCTTCCGGGCGCACGATCTTCAGGTCCGGATGGTTGCCGGCAGCCACCAGCGCGCAGCCGGCACAGCGCCCGCAGGCGCTCCCGTCGGCGGCGCGCTGCTCGCACAGCAGCGAATCGGCTTCGTCCAGCGCAAGGTCGAGCTTGCCGATTCCGGCCGGTCCGTGCAGCAGCACCGCATGCACCTGGCGCCCCAGCAGTTGCCTGAGCGAGGCGCGCGGGGGGCCCTGCCAGGGCAGCGCTTTCAGGCGCGCCATGGTTTCACGCGATCGACGATCGCCTGCAGGATCTGCGTGCCCGGCTGCGCGCCGTCGATCACCAGGAATCGGCGCGGCTCGGCCCTGGCCCGTGCCAGATACGCCTCGCGCACCCGTTGAAAGAAAGCGACGTCTTCGGCTTCGAAACGGTCTGGCGCGCGGGCTTGCGCTCGGCGCGCCGCCGCCTGAACCGGATCCAGGTCGACCACCACCGTCAGATCCGGCTGCAGCGTCGGGTGCACCCAGGCTTCCAGGCTGGCAATCCATTCGGATGCGATGCCGCGGCCACCGGCCTGGTAGGCGTAGGTCGCGTCGGTGAAGCGGTCGCACAGCACCCAGTGCCCGGTGCCGAGCGCCGGAACGATCACTTCGTCGACATGCTCGACCCTTGCGGCGAACATCAGCAGCGTCTCGGTCAGCGGCGACATGGTCCGCTGCAACAGGATCCCGCGCAGCATTTCTCCCAGCGCGGTGCCACCGGGCTCGCGGGTTTCCAGGACGTCCACGCCGCCGGCGCGCAGTGCCGAGGCCGTCGCCGCGAGCTGCGTGCTCTTGCCGCTGCCGTCGATGCCTTCGAACGTGATGAAGCGCCCTCGCATCGGGCTCAGTTTGCGCTCGAACGGTGTTGTGCGGACGCGGCAGCGCTCGCGCTGCTGCGCTGAAACCGGTCGACCGCGCGCTCGTGCTCGGCGAGCGTCGAGGAGAACTCGGAAGTGCCGTCGCCGCGCGCGACGAAATAAAGGTCGCGCGTGGCTTCCGGGTTCAATGCCGCTTCGATGGCGGCTCGGCCGGGCAAGGCGATCGGCGTCGGAGGCAGGCCCGCGCGCAGATAGGTGTTGTAGGGCGTGTCGGCACCCAGGTCCCGGCGGTGAAGGCGGCCGTCGAATCGATCGCCGAGCCCATAGATCACCGAGGGATCTGTCTGCAACGGCATGCCGCGGCGCTGGCGATTGACGAAAACGCCTGCCACGCGCCGCCGCTCGTCGGGCTGTCCCGTCTCCTTTTCCACCAGGGAAGCCATGATCAGCGCCTCGTACGCGTTGCGGTATGGCAGGTCGGGTGCGCGCGTATCCCAGGCCTGCTCGATGCGCTCGGCCTGCATGCGATAGGCGCGCCGGTACAGCTCCAGGTCGCTCGAGCCGGGATCGAACAGGTAGGTATCGGGCGCAAACAAGCCCTCCGGATTGCCTTCGGCAGCGCCGATCGCGCGCAACAGCTCGGCGTCGCTCAGACGCGCGGTCTGATGTTGCAGCTCCGGCGTCGAGTCGAACTGGGTCCTGAGCTCCCGGAACGTGGCTCCCTCCAGAATCGTCAGCCGTTCCCTCAGCACGTCGCCGCGCCGGATCATGTCGACCAGGGATCGCATCGACATGCCGTTGTCGATCGCATAGCGCCCCGCCCGCAGCGACCGCGTCGCGCCGGTGGCACGAGCGGCGGCGATGAACTCGAGCTCGTTCAACTCCACGCCCGCGGCGCGAACCGCGTGCGCGATGGAGCGCGCCGAAGCGCCGTTGGCGATTCGTACTTCGACCCGCGCTGCGCTCATCGGCAGCGGGCGCTCGAAACTGTGCCAGAAATAGGCCGCGCCCGCACCGCCCGCGGCGGCGAGCGCCGCCGCCAAGCCAATCCAATGCACCGCGCGCATCGACCCTGCGATCCGCATCGAACGATCCATCGACAAATTACCGGATTTTCGCGCATCTGCGCCACTCTCGCATGCCCGAGGCGGCGCAACCCGGATTCGTGCGACCCCAAACGGCCGAGCGCACGATTCGAGCCCGGGTGCGGGATGCGGCGTCGTTCTGCCGACACGATGTCGAACCTATAATCAGCATAACGTGATCAGCCCGCACATTGCCAAACCAGCGCAGTGCCACGATGCCTGACGATCCGCACACCGGTATGAGGGGTGGGACCTGGTCCGCCCCGCCCGAGCAGCTGCTGCAGGCCATGCGGCAGCCGGTGCTGGCCGCGCTGCCCGATCTGGCCGTCGTGGCGGTGGGCGGCGCGGACGCGAAGCCTTTCTTGAACGGTCAGCTCACCGTCGATGTGGCGGCGGTCGATGCCCGGCGCTGGCAGCTCGGTGCATATTGCTCTGCCAAGGGGCGCGTGCTGGCGCTGTTCGAGATGTGGCAGGCCGAGGAAGGCTATGGTCTGCTGTTGCCGACCGAGCAGGCCGAGCCGCTGCGCGCGCGCCTTTCGCGCTACGTGCTGCGCTCGAAGGTGCGGTTGCAGGAGGTCGGCGCCCAGTGGTCGGTTTTCGGGTTGACCGGACCTGGCATCGAGCAGGCGGTGCAGCAGGCCGGGCTGATGTGCCCCGAGGAACCCTGGACCTGCCGCCTGCTGGACGGCGCGGCTCGCCTGATACGCGTGCCGCCCTCGCCGCGCAGCGGAGCGCGACTGATGCTGATGGCGCCGGCATCGGACGGCGCTGTGTGGCTTCAGAAGCTGTCGGCCGTATCGACGGTCGGCGCCGGTGTCTGGTGGTGGTCCAAGATCGATGCCGGGCTGCCCGATGTATTCGGCGTCACGCAAGAGCGCTTCGTCCCTCAGATGCTGAACCTCGATGTGCTCGGCGCAGTGCATTTCAGCAAGGGCTGCTACCCTGGCCAGGAAGTGGTCGCGCGCAGCCAATACCTCGGCAAGCTGCGGCGGCGCATGTTTTGCGGCAATGCGCAAAGCGCGTCGGCCGGCGATGACGTGTTCGGGGACGACGAGCGCGCCGGAGCGGTCGGCACGGTCGTGATGGCGGCCGCATCCCCGGCCGGCGGCTGCGACCTGCTGATCGAATGTCCTTCCGAGCTGGCGCAGTCGGGCCGGTTGCGGATCGGTGGCGCGCGATCGGAGGCCCTGAGCCTGAGCGATCCGCCTTACCCGATGATCAATCCGACCGCCTGACCGATAATGTTGCCGC
>Ga0209698_10006880_pt1 | contig 12024 bp, 13 predicted proteins | sample LitLauG_LLR_2012_FD_187203 | JGI IMG/M metagenome (GOLD analysis project Ga0209698, IMG submission 187203) | Freshwater sediment microbial communities from Pennsylvania, USA - Little Laurel Run_MetaG_LLR_2012 (SPAdes) (version 2) | ecosystem: Environmental > Aquatic > Freshwater > Creek >...
ATTCTGGAGAATGCGGCGCGCGAGCCGGAAGTGACGGATTTGGTAGTACTGCTGCGGAAGATGGGGGCGGAGATTTGCGGTGACGGAACTTCGACGCTGCGGATTCGTGGCGTTACGGAATTGCACGGGACGGAGCATACGGTGATTCCGGACCGGATCGAGGCGGGGACGTTTCTGGTGGCGGGGGCGATTACGGGCGGGGATTTGAAGATTACGCATTGCGCGCCGGAGCATCTGGGGGCGGTGATTGCGAAATTGGAGCAGGCGGGAGTTCCGGTTGAAATTGTGAATGCAACGACGATGCGGGTGCGGGGCGCGAAGAAATTGGTGGGCGCGGACGTGACGACGGAGGAGTATCCGGGATTTGCTACGGACATGCAGGCGCAGTACATGGCGCTGGCGACCCAGGCGGAAGGCACGTCGGTACTTTCAGAGAAAATTTTCGAGAACCGATTTTTGCATGCGAGCGAGATGATGCGCATGGGGGCGCATATTTCGACTGAGGGGCATACGGCGACGGTGCGGGGGCCGGCGGAGCTTTCTGGAACTGTGGTGCAGGCTTCGGATTTGCGGGCTAGCGCGGGGCTGGTGCTGGCAGGGCTGGTGGCGAACGGCGAGACGATTATCGAGCGGGTGTATCACATTGATCGCGGGTATGAAGGGATTGTGGAGAAGTTGCGCGGGGTGGGGGCGGATATTGAGCGGGTGCACGGGACGAGCTAACTGAGGCATCCTGGGCAAATGATGGCTCGCAGCTATTCCACGACTCGATAGAAATCGGCACGAGGCAGCACCTGGGAAAGCACGTTGATCACGGCCTGATTTTCTTCTTCGTCGGTTCTTTCGCGAAGAATGGTGTAGGAGAAGACGGCTTCTTGAACCAAATCGGGTGGAACGAAATTCCCCACTAACCAATAGTAGGTACGTAGGAGTTCGCCGTCCTCTTCTATCTCCTTTTCGTAGCTGTTGACTAGATTTCCTGTCTTCTCATCTACCCAAAAGTTTTCCTTCTTCTGAAACAATTCTTGCAGTCGTTCCGCTGGATCGCCAGGCCCTTTCGAAGTGAGTAGGTTGACGCGCAGCCAGCCTGAATCTGCGTCTGGGTAGTGATAGAGATACGTTCCTTCGTGCCCGGACTCTCCTTCGATCCATTCATGAGGAATAAGGAAGCTTAGCTTTTCCCCAAACGTGAAGACCTGGTCCAGCCGGTTAATTTCGCGCATGGCAAGAGAGTCTACAACGCACAAGGAGTGCCAGGCCAGATAGCCAGCCGGTAGCATAGAGAAACAACACAGCCAGGAGTGGCTGTGCTACCAGCAAAGACCCGCTAAGTTTGGTACAATGCGCGGCACCAATTTGGATGGGCAACGAGTGGCCGCTGAAGCGGCGAGAAGCTCGGAGGACGACTACCATGAGCAATACTGAGATGCTGGCGCGGATGGATGCGGCGATTGCGGAGAAGAATTTGCTGAAGCATCCGTTTTATCAGGATTGGCAGGCGGGGAAGCTGAGCCGCGAGGCGCTGCAGCTGTATGCGGCGCAGTATTACCGGCATGTGGAGGCGTTTCCGAAACATTTGAGGGTGCTGGCGGCGCGGACGGAGGGTCCGCTGCAGGGATTGATTCGGGAGAACCTGGCGGAGGAAGAGAATCCCAGCGGGTCGCATCCGAAGCTGTGGCGGGATTTTGCGGCGGCAGTAGGCGTGGGCGAGGACGACATTACGTGCTGCCCTGCTCTGCCGGGGACGCAGGCGGTGGTGCAGACGTTCCGCGAGATTTGCGGGGACCGGACGGTAGCGGAGGCGGTGGCGGCGTTGTATGCGTATGAATCGCAGGTGCCGGAGATTGCGACTACGAAGATCGATGGGTTGAAAAAATTCTATGGCGTGACTCAGCCGGAGGGGCTGGCGTATTTCGAGGTGCATGAAGAGGTGGACAAGGCGCACCGGGCGGCTTGGCGCGGATGGCTGGAAGAGCACGCTTGCGGGGACGAAGAGGAAATTTTGGCGACGACGCATGAGGCGCTGGATGCGCTTTGGGGAGCGCTGGATGCGGTGCACTGCGTAAAAGAGGAAGTAAGGATGTAAAGAGGTAAGGACGTAAGGAAAAAGAAGGAATTTACACAGAGGCCACGGGGAGCACAGAGGTCACAGAGGAGAGTTCAGAAAAAAGCCCCCGAATGAATCGGGGGCTTTTTGTTTTGGCGGGCAAAAAAGAAGGGCGTCCGCAGTAGCGAACGCCCTTAGAAAAAGGGAAGGAACGGTTATTCGTGGGAGCCGGAATCGCCGCTGGGGGCGGAGCCGCCCTCGGATGAGGAGGGGGCGCTGCCTCCGCCGGCGGCGGCGGATTTTTGCTGCTTTTCGCGGGCTTCGCGAATCAGGGCTTTGCGGGAGAGGCGGACCTTGTTGCCCTCGATGGCGAGAACCTTGACGAGGACCTGGTCGCCAAGTTTCAGTTCGTCACGAACGTCGCGGATGCGGTGCTCGGAGATTTCGCTAATGTGCAAGAGGCCGTCGGTGCCGGGGAAAAGTTCGACGAAGGCGCCGAACTCCGCTAGGCGGACGACTTTGCCGAGATAGGTCTTGCCGATTTCGGCGCTGGCGGTGACATCGCGGACCATGGCGAGAGCGGCGTCGCCGCCGGCTCCGCTGGTGGAGAAGATGTGCACGGTGCCGTCCTCGAGGACGTCGATCTTGACTCCGGTGGCTTCGATGATGGAGCGGATTTTCTTGCCGCCCGGCCCGATGAGGTCGCGGATTTTGTCCTGCGGGATCTTCAGCTTGAAGAGACGCGGAGCGTAAGCGGAGATCTGGGTGCGCGACTCGCTGAGGGTCTTCTCCATGATATCGAGGATGTGGAGACGGGCCTTTTTGGCTTGAGCGAGGGCTTCGCGCATGATGCCGATGCTGATGCCGAGGACCTTGATGTCCATCTGCAGAGCGGTGATGCCGGCGCGAGTGCCGGCAACTTTGAAGTCCATGTCGCCGTAGTGGTCTTCGGCTCCGGCGATGTCCGTGAGGATGGAATATTTCTTTTCGTCACCAAAGACGAGGCCCATGGCGATGCCGGCACAAGGAGCCTTCATCGGGACGCCAGCATCCATGAGGGCGAGAGAACCGCCGCAAACAGTGGCCATGGAAGAGGAACCGTTAGATTCGAGAATGTCGGAGACGAGACGCATGGCGTAGGGGAAATCCGCTTCGGGAGGAAGCAGGTTCACCAGCGCGCGTTGCGCCAGGGCGCCATGGCCGATTTCACGGCGGCCGGGGCCACGGAGGAATTTTACTTCACCGACGCTGAACGGCGGGAAGTTGTAGTGCAACATGAAGCGGTTGAACTGGTCCTGCTCGAAGAGCAGGTCGAGGCGCTGCATGTCTTCCTTGGTGCCGAGAGTGAGAGTGGCAAGAGCCTGGGTTTCGCCGCGGGTAAAGAGGGCGGAACCGTGGACGCGGGGGAGCAAGCCGACTTCGCAGGTGATCAGGCGAATCTGGTCGAAGGCGCGGCCGTCGGGACGGCGGCGGGCGTTGAGAACGTCGTCGCGGAAGATATTTTCGCGAAGGCGTTCGATGGCGCGCTTGGTAAGGGTGCGCTTCTCATCCATTTCCTTCTTGGGCTCTTCGGGAATCGACTTGATGATCTCTTCCTTGAGAGCGTCGACGAGGTGGTAGCTTTCCTTCTTGGGATGCTTTTCGGTGTTCAGCGCGTCATGGAGCTTGTCGCCGTATTTCTTCTGGAGGTCCTTGTAAATGGCTTCATCGAAGGGGAGCGGCGCGACGACGACTTTCTTGGGCTTGAGCTGAGCGTGAAGTTCCTTGATGGCGGCAACGATCTTCTTGATTTGCGCATGTCCGAATTCGAGGGCGTCGGCGACGGATTCTTCGGAAACTTCGAGCGCGCCGGACTCGACCATGACGATGGCTTCATCAGTTCCGGCGATGATGATGTTCATCAAACTTTTCTTCTGGTCGGCGACAGTAGGATTGATCACCAACTGGCCGTCGACGAGGCCCACGCGGACGCAAGCGATGGGCTTCTCGAACGGGAGGTCCGAGCAGTAGGCAGCAGCGGACGCGCTGGTCACGGCGATAACATCGGGATCATTTTCGCTGTCCGCGGAAAGCACCATGGAGACGATCTGAGTTTCGTTGCGCCAAGATTCGGGGAAGAGCGGGCGCATGGGACGGTCAATCAGGCGGGAAGTGAGGACTTCTTTTTCCGAGGGGCGGCCTTCGCGCTTGAAAAAACCACCGGGGATTTTTCCCGCGGAATAGGTGTTCTCGCGGTAGTCCACGGTGAGCGGCAGGAAGTCGCGGTCGTTCATCTGCGAAGCCATGCAGGCGGTAGTCAGCACCACGGTATCGCCGTAGCGCGCGGTGATGGCGCCATTGGCTTGTTTGGCAATTTTTCCGGTTTCTAGAGTCAAAGTTCGTCCGCCGACTTCGACAGTGACGATATGTGGTGCAGGTGTGTGTGTATTATCAGACATGAATCATTTCCTTTGGCTCCGCATCCGAGCGGAGCATCTACTGGCGCGTCTGGTTAGCAAACGGGCCTTGAGTTTACGTTGACCGCAACTCGGCCATCCATGAGGAAGAGCAAGAGGCGAGAAACATGTGAGGCGAAGGAAACGCGACGGACTACACCACGAGAATTTCCGGCACTACAGCTGCCGGATGCCTGACGACAGACTCCGTGTGGAATGTGTCACTTCTTGAGAACGCAGTGGATACCGTCCTGATTTGAATGATTCAGCAGGACGATTACTTGCGCAGGCTAAGACGATCAACAATCTCGCGGTACCGATCCGGGTCGCGGCGGTTGAGATAGTCCAGCAAACGGCGGCGCTTATTGACCATCATGATCAATCCGCGGCGCGATGCATGGTCTTTCACGTGGGACTTGAGATGCGAAGTCAGATAGTTGATCCGCTCGCTCAGAAGCGCGATTTGCACCTCTGGTGAGCCTGTATCCTTAACATGGGTTCGGAACTGTTCGATCAACGCTGCTTTCGGTGCGCTCAAGTGCCCTTCTCCGTCATCCCCTGAATTTTTCCTCTTCTCTTCGACCCATTCAGGCTAACACAAACCCAACAAACGTGTAAAGGAATGTAACGAACGGGCGGTGATCGAACATTTCGAGCAGCAGAGCGTACTCTAGCTCGCTGGACCCTGGAGGGGCCAGCTTCAGCCCTTGGCTCGGTCCTTGATTTGCTTGGCGAGTTTTTCAATCTGCTGGGCTTTCTTAACGACGGACAGAGAAAGCGTGGAAGTCGCGTCGGTCTTATCGACTTGGTCCTTCAGATCGGCGGCCATTTCATAGAGTTTTGTCACATCCTCCTTGATCTCCTTTTGATTTTGCCGATCAATGGCCTTTTTGTCGGGACCCGTGATTTGCGGCCCCTTCAGACCGGAAGGGAAATTTGGATCGGGAGCGTTAGGGGATGGGCGAGGCTGGGGAGCATCTGTGCGGACACCTCGGGTCTGCAACGCTGCAATCAACGGCCTGCCCGCCAAGGCACCTGCGGCTCCGAGGAAAGTCATCACCAAGCGACGTCGTGATTCCAACATAAGGCACCCCCGAATAAGCTCCCAGCCGGGCCGTGGATAATACCTATCTTTAGCCCCTTCTTTGTGGTTTCGCAAGATGAGAAATAAAGGGTGGCCGAAACCAGTCTCTGATTCAGCCGTCTGTTAGGATTGGAAGAATTCAGTGTTGCGCTGGGCAGGCAAATCCGGTTCAATACTCGAGCGCAACTGAGGGGGAACGATGAGAAAGCAATTTGCAGTCTTGGCGGTGGGAGGTCTGGCGCTGGGGTTGATGGCGGTGTTGGGTTCGGCCCAGATGGACAAAGCCGCGCGACCGAGTCCAGCGGCGAAGGCAAGCTGCGCGCTGGCCGACGGCAAGACTATCACCATAGATTATTCGAGTCCGCGCGCCAAGGGGCGCAAGGTTTTCGGCGGGTTGGTGCCCTATGGCGAGGTGTGGCGCGCGGGAGCCAATGAGGCTACCACGTTCGTCACTACCACCGACTTGATGGTGGGCGGGAATCATGTGCCGGCGGGCAGCTACACGATTTTCGCAGTTCCGAAGAAAGATAAGTGGTCGTTGGTCATCAGCAAGAAAACCGGCGAATGGGGAACCAATTACCCGGGGCCATCGGAAGACTTGGCGCGAATTGACATGAAGGCGTCGACCTTGCCCGCGGCTGTAGAGAATTTCACGATTGCGTTTGACAAGACTGCCAGCGGTTGCACGCTGCGGATGGATTGGGAGACGACACGGGCGTCCGTGGACATATCGAAGATGTGACAGCCGAACATCTCGAACAACGAGAAGAGGCGCGCCCGCAATTCAGCGGCGCGCCTCTTCCTTTTTGGCGCGCAATGTCATATCCGGGGACTTTCGGTGCCCTGCTGGAGACGGGTCATGCCGCGGTCCACGAGCATGACGGCGCCAATGACAAGAGCGGCAGAGAGGAGCACGTTGAAGGTGACGGCTTCGCCGGCGAAGAACCAGCCAAATAGAACCGCGACGATCGGATTGACATAGGTGTGGGTGGCAACAAGCGTGGGAGAGTAGTGCTCCAGGAGCCAGTTGTAGGCGGTGAAAGCCACGACTGATCCGAATACGACAAGGTAGGCAAGCGCCAGCCAGGAGCGCGTAGATACCGACGCGAGGGAAAATCCGCGGTATTCCCCGAGGGCCGTTCCGACGAGAAGCAGTTGCACGGAGCCGGCCAGCAACGATAGCGCCGACAAGAGAAGTGGATGGCCGGAAAGATGAGACCGTCGGGAGTAGACAACTCCCACAGACCAGGAGAGTGCGCCCACGAGAACGGCGAGCGAGCCGACAAATACGCCGGGACCGGAATTCAGGGCGCTTCGACCCATCAGGAGGCCGACGCCTCCAAATCCCAAAAGGATTCCGGCGAGAAGCGTTGCATTCAAACGCCACCGGCGGACGACGAAGGCGCTGAGCAGAAATACCCAAATAGGTTCGCTGGCGATGAGCAACGAGGCGAGTCCGGAGGGGACTTTTTGCTCCGCCCAGTGGAGAGTGCCGTGGCCGATGAGGAAAAAGAACGTGCCGATGATGATGCTGGCGCGAATTTGCGCCCAGGTGGGACGAAGGCGTTTTGCCAAGCACCAGGCGAGGAGAATCGTACCGGCGATCAAGTGGCGCAGGCCGGCGGTATAGAGCGGGGGAATGGTTTCCACGGCGTAACGAATCGCGAGGTAGGTGGAACCCCAGATGAAGTAGATGGAGAGGAAGGAAAGCACAACCGTAATGCGATGAGTGCGAGCAACGGACAGCGTACTTGGCGGGGAGGATGCGGCCTGGATGGCGGTGGAGCCTTCGTTCGTACTCATGCGGTTGCCATGCTAGAGCGTACCGGGCGGACGAAGACCAATCTAGCGCCAAAATGGATTAGGCCGGCTCTGAGTTGGGGAAGAGCGGACAGACAGGAATGTCTGTCCTACCTTAGCTCTTGCGGGACCGGATGAGCGCCAGGAATTCGTCGCGGGTCTGTTTATTGTGGCGGAAAGCGCCGAGCATGGCGCTGGTGACGGCCTGGCCATGCTGTTTTTCGACGCCGCGCATCTGCATGCAAAGGTGGCGGGCTTCGATAATCACGCCGACGCCCTGGGGGGCGATTTTTTCCTCGATGGACTGGGCGATCTGGCTGGTCATGCGCTCCTGGATTTGCAGGCGCCGCGCAAACATATTGACCACGCGCGCAATTTTGCTGAGGCCGAGAACGCGCTTGTCCGGGAGATATGCGACGTGGGCTTTGCCGAAGAACGGCAGCAAGTGGTGTTCGCAGAGGCTGAAGAATTCGATGTCCTTGACGATGACCATTTCGTCGTAGGCCACGCTGAAGGTCGCGCCGTTTAAGACATGGTCGAGATTCTGGTGGTAGCCGCTGGTCAAATACTTCAGCGCTTTCTCGAAACGTTCCGGCGTTTTGCGTAAGCCTTCGCGATTCGGATCCTCCCCGATGAGCTTGATAATTTCGCGCACGTGGCAAGCAATCCGGCGCGCGTCAATTTCCTTATGATCCTGTTCGTTCAGCAGAATTTCTTCTGTTGGCTTGGTCACGAGCGGTTCCCTTCCAGATTGTCCCCTGCGTACTCGAAGCTGTTGTTTCCGGTCTCCTGGACGCGGATGCGTTCGAGCTTGGCCTTGGGGAAAGATTTCAAGCGCTCAAAAATTTCGATGCACAAATTCTCGGTGGTGGGCACTTTGTCGCGAAATGCGGGGACATCTTCGTTGAGCGACTTGTGATCGAATTCCTCGAGCACCTGGCGTTCGACAAAGGAGTCTAAATCGGCAAGATTCGCGATCATGCCCGTGGCCGGGTCAACTTCTCCAGACAAGCTGACTTCCACCACGTAATTATGGCCGTGGCCATAGGGATTATTACATTTCCCAAATACCCGGTAATTCTCCTCTTCCGTTAGATGCGCGGAATGCAGCCGATGGGACGCCGAAAATTGATAGCGCCGGCCGAGTTCGATCTTGAGATCGGCGCTCATGACTTCCCTGCCGCAGCGGCGCCGTTGCGGTAGCAATCGGCGAAAAGGTCGGGCGACTCGTAGAGCCGTACGCGATGCAGGCGGCCTTGCGTGATTTTCGGCTCCAGCAGGTGCCAGACCACCCTGGCGATGTTTTCGCAGGTCGGAATCTTTCCGGCCAGTTCAGCCACCTCGTAATTGAGATGGCGATGATCCATGCGCTGCATGATTTCGCGTTCGAGAATGTCTTTCAGTTCTTTCAGGTCCAGGACCATGCCGGTCACCGGATCAGGCTCGCCCTCTACGGTCACTTCCAGCGTGTAATTGTGCCCGTGGCCGTGGGGATTGTTGCACTTTCCAAAGATGCGGCGATTCTCCTCTGCCGAGAAATTTGGATTGTGGTAGAGGTGCGAGGCGGCGAACTCGATTTTTCGCGTAAGGAGAACCATGAGCGTTCGTCTATTTTACCGCTTCGGGAGCTCCAACGGAGTATTCCCGGCCTTTCCACTGGATTCTCCCATTGACATGGCTCCGGTAGGATGCCCAGAGCACAGCTACGTACAACGCCACGGCGGGCACATAGTAAAAGATGAAGGAAAAGGGGTATTGGTTACGGGCGAGGTCGAGGCCGTAGCCGGTTTGGCGGGCAATCAGGAACAAGACGCCAAGGAAAAGCAGGAGAGGAAACTTCAGTCCCAGGGCGATCATGAGAAGGGGAATCCAAGGCAGGTTTGACTCGATTTCGCGGAAAACCGACCAGGGAGTACCGCCCATCAAGCGATAGAGATTCTTCTTCCAGCCCTGCCACATGGCCTGAAAAGAACGATACATGCGCACATGAACGATGCCTTTGCCTGAGCTGAACCAGATGTGATGGCCTGCGGCCTTTGCGCGCATGGCGAGAGCCACGTCTTCGAGCACTTCCCCGGCGACGCCGGAGTGGCCGCCGATGGCATCGTACACATCGCGACGCATCATCAGGAACTGGCCGTTGGCGACAGCGTCGCGTGACTTCGGATCATTCACGTTTTCATAGGAAAAGCGCTTGGCCAAGCGCAGGTAGATGTATGGAATCAGGGCCTTCTCTTGCCAGGTTTCTGTGATTTGCTCGGGGGAAAAAGAGACCAAAGCGGCTCCGCGTTCGTTCGCCATTTGTAGTGCGCGTGCAACGGAGTCTCGCTCGTGCTCCGCATCGGCATCGGTGAACAAGAGCCAAGGGGATTTTGCTTGCCCCACTCCTACCCAAAGGGCGTGATTCTTACCCACCCAGCCGTCGGGCAAATCGCCGGATTCCAGTAGGCGCAGGTTGGGGATTTTCTCCATGAGACCGCGCACGATGCTGGCAGTAGCATCGGTGGACTGATCATTTACCACGAGAATTTCAGCAATCTCCGTCTGGCTAGCAAGAGATGAGATAGATGCGGCGATGACCCCCTCCTCGTTGCGGGCCGGAACAATGGCGGTGACGGAGGCTACCCTCGCGTCGGCAGCAGGAGTCGCGCTAGCAGTCGAATTGTGTGTGTCGCTTTCCATCGTCTCTTGGATGCAGAAGGGGCGTTTCCCGAATGGGGAAGATTGCGTTAGTATAGCATCTGATGAGAGTCCTCCAGAAAATAGCCGCGTGGGGAGTCCTGGCGGTTGCGATCGGAGTGGTAGTCCTTTTTGCGATGCCGAGCTACCGGCAGGGTGAGGCCTCGATTGCCGGCACCACGGCGCGGGACTTTCCCCTGGAAATCGAAGGCAAACCCTTGCATCTGGCCGATCTGCAGGGCAAGGTGGTGGTCCTGAATTTCTGGGCGACCTGGTGCCCGCCGTGTGTGGAGGAGACTCCGGCGCTGAATCGGCTGCAGAAACGCATGGAAGCCCGGAACGGCGTCGTCCTTGGCGTCGCCGCCGACGAGGATCTGGCGGCATACGAAAAATTCCTCCGTGAACAAGGCGTTGTTTTCAAGAGCTATCGCGATCCGCTCACCAGAGACAATCATTCGCCTATCGCACAATCCTACGGCACGTCGATGTACCCAGAGACGTACGTGATCGACCGTCACGGCAAAATTGCGCGCAAATTCGTTGGCTACCAGCAGTGGGACTCGCCGGAAATGCTGGCGTACTTCGATTCCATCCTGGGCCAGAGCTAAGAGCAAAATTCAAACGAAAATATAACGCGGAGACCGCAGAGGAATCGCAGGGCGGAGGAAGAAAACCGCTCAGTCACCCTCATCGGTTTCATTCACTCGCAAGCTTACTCATAGCGGAGGGCTTCGACGGGGTCGAGCTTGGCGGCTTGCATGGCGGGGAGCCAGCCACTGATCACGCCGACGACGACGAGGATTGCGGTGGACAGCATCATGGTGATGAAGGAAAGGGTGAGGTGGATGTCCACTTTGCCGGTGTCGTCTTCGTAGGCGGGGCCGAGGAAGGGCAGCGTGCCGATCGCGGAAGTGATCGCTGCAGAAAGCGCCATACCGATGACGCCGGCGGCGAGCGTCATGACCAGCGCTTCCAGCAAAAACTGCCAGCGGATGTGGGATTTTTTCGCGCCGAGGGCGCGGCGCAGGCCGATTTCGCGGACGCGTTCTTCGACGGAAACGAGCATGATGTTCATCACGCCTACCCCGCCGATTCCCAGCGTGAGTGCGCCTACAAAAAAGAGCAGCGCTTCGATGCCCAGCGTGATTCCTTCGTAGATAGGCTTGAACTCCTGGCGGCCGAACATGGTGATGGCACGCTTGTCGCTCGGAGAAAAGCGCTGGCGGCTGGCGATGGCGGCGCGGAACTGCTGCATAGCGTCGGCTTCAAAATTCGGGGCGACAGGTTCGAAGAGCATGACGCTGGCATAGCGGGCGTCCCACAGGTCACCGGCGGTGGTGTACGGGATAAAGACGGACTCATCGTCGCTGGTGAAATAGTTGCTGTCGGAAAACTTCGTGTCCATGGAGCCGACGATGGTGAATTTTACGCCATCGATGCGCACGGTTTCGCCAATGGCGGGCGTGCCGCTGAAAAGTTTCCTACGCAGGATGGCACCAATGAAAGCGACGCGGCGGCGCTCTTCGATGTCTTCGGCGGTGATCCAACGACCTTCCACGGGGACTTCGTTGCGCATTTCGCCGTATTCGGGATAGACGCCGCGGATGGCGGTCTCTGAGAGGCGCGCTTCGTGCGTGATTCCCTTCCAGCGCACGGTCTCGCGAGTCACGCGCTTTACGAGTGGAGACTGCGCCTTCACCCAATCCGCATCTTCTTGTTCAAATCGCACGGCTTTGCCGGCCCGTTCGCCACCGGCCTGCTCGCTGGTTGTGCCGGGCCAGGCGACCACTGCGCCCTTGCCGAATGCTTCGAAGGTATACATCAGCACACCGCGAAATCCGGACCCATAGCTGAGGAGTAGTGTAACTGCGACGATTCCCCAGGCGATGCCCGTCATTGTCAACAAGCTGCGTACGGGGTTTCTGCCAAGTGCCGCCCACGCTTCTTTGAATATCTCGGTGAGCATTTAGCCTCCCGCC
>Ga0209698_10006882_pt1 | contig 12022 bp, 8 predicted proteins | sample LitLauG_LLR_2012_FD_187203 | JGI IMG/M metagenome (GOLD analysis project Ga0209698, IMG submission 187203) | Freshwater sediment microbial communities from Pennsylvania, USA - Little Laurel Run_MetaG_LLR_2012 (SPAdes) (version 2) | ecosystem: Environmental > Aquatic > Freshwater > Creek >...
ATATTGGGCAAACCTGTTTGCGAAGTCATCGGTGGCAAGTTCCGCGACGAAATTGATTTTTCGGCCTATCTCTTTTATCGCTACGCCAACGACGACGGAAAGGGCGAGATCTCCAATCAGGACCAGATGGTGACCTTTGCAAAAGAGGTCGTCAAGAAGTATGGTTTTCAGACCTTAAAGTACAAGAATGGAGTGCTGCCTCCTGATGAGGAAATCGAAACCTTCATTGCATTGCGGGGAGCTTTTCCCCACTTGCGCATCCGGCTTGACCCCAACGCTGCCTGGTCGGTAACGACCGCGGTGCGCGTGGCGCGGCGGTTGCATGACCACGACGTCGAGTATTTGGAGGACCCGGTGTGGGGGATGAGAGCTATGGCGCGCGTCAACGCCAAAGCTCCCTGGGTCACGCTGGCGTCGAATATGTCGGTCTTTGCGTTTGAGGATCTCGTCCCGAATGCGGTCATGAATATTCTCGATGTTGTGCTGCTGGATCCACACTGGTATGGAGGGATTGCGCGGGCGCGACTAGCCGGTCAGATCTGTGAAGCGATGGGAGTGGACGTCGGCATGCACAGTGGAGCGGAATTTGGTATTTCGCAGGCCGCCATGTTGCACTTGGCTGCTTCGCTGCCCAATCTCATTGCGGCGCCGGATTCGCACTACCACCACCTCACCGATGACGTGATTGAAGGAGGTAAGCTTAAATTCGTGGGCGGGAAGATGCAGGTACCGAAGGGAGCCGGCCTCGGCGTCAAGCTCGACCGCGACAAACTCTTCAAGTACCACGAACTCTCAAAAAACCGTGCTATGGGCTCCTGGATCGAAGACCCACATCGTCCCGGGGCCATCACCTACCAACCGAAGTGGTGAGTGTTTGAAGCGGTGATGCTCGATGAGACTCCTGGTTGTGCACAAAGCGTGGCTAGTGCTGGTGCTCGGAATGGCCAGCGTCTCTGGCGTTGCGCAGGAGCGGGTGATCTGGCGGATCGGCACATTCGATCGCGCTTCTGGGGAGTTTCGAGCAAAGTCCGACGACTACCGGGACCCGAAACTCGATCCGGTCTATCGGGTTGGCAAAAGCAAAGACGGCGAGGACTGGCAGAGATTTCAGCCAGGTCCGGCGAACGGGATGGCAGGCGGACGAGAGCATCCGTTCACCATTCTGTTCGACTTGCAGGGTCCGCCCGCCGGCGTTTTCCGTCTGAAGATTGCCGTCTTGTACGAGACCCCTCGGTTGTCGCACTTAAAAGTCGATCTCAACGGCCACTCCGGAGTTTTCTATTTCCATCCGCAACTTGACTACGGAGCGGGCGACTGGGAAGGTACGTTTGTTCCGCAGACCTCCGTGGACAGCAAAACCATCGCCTTACCCGCAGAGTGGCTTCGCCAGAGCGGCAATCGACTGGTGCTCACCGCCCTCGATCACCCTTCGACGGTTGAAAATTCTCTGGGGTCAATCGCCCTTGGACACAGCGGGCTAGTCTACGACGCGCTTGAGCTGACGCAGGACGTCGCGGCCATGTACCAGCATGACAGCATCACTGCACAGGTGCGCCCAACGATTTTTTATCGGAGTTCGTCCAACCGACTCTCCGAAATAATCGAAGTGGATACCTCCTTTGGAGCGATGCCTTCGGACTGGTCGGCGACACTGAAGATCGACGGGAGGGAATACCAGCAGCGGGTCAAAGCGCCTGAGACCTTCGGCGAAAGTCAGCTCGAGTTCGATGTTCCCGAATGGCAGGGAACGAAGGCGGGCACGCTTCTGATCAAGACTTCACAGGCGGCTCGCACATTCCCAATTGAGTTGATACCGGCCAAGAAATGGACGATCTACATCATTCCGCACGAGCATCTCGACATCGGCTTCACCGACTACGCCGCCAAGGTGGCGGAACTGCACGCGCAGGCACTGGATGGCGTGATCGACTTGATGCGAGAAGTCCCCGACTTTCGTTGGACACTCGACGGCTACTGGGTTCTGGACCAATATCTGAATGGCCGCTCGGCGCAGCGAGGCGATGAATTGCTGCGCTTGATCAAGGACGGGAAGATCACTGTCCCCCTGCAGTTTGCTAATCAGCACACCGGAGTCGCATCCCTTGAAGGACTCGCTCGCTCGCTCTACGACTCCCACTTCTTTGCCAAGCTGCACGAGCTTCCGTTGGGAGCGGCGCATATCACGGACGTACCTTCCTATTCCTGGTCCTACGCCTCGATTCTGCATGATGCCGGTGTGAAGTACTTCGCAGCCGGGAGCAATTCGTGGCGTGCACCCGGAGTGTTGCAAGCTCGCTGGAACGAGAGGTCTCCTTTTTATTGGGAAGGCCCGGACGGTGGCCGCGTATTGATCTGGTACTCACGCGCGTACTTGCAGTTAGCGACGCTGTTTGCAACGCCACCCCGAACGGCGGCGGTTCGCGACTCTCTGCCCGTCTTTCTGCAGGCGTATTCACGACCAGATTACAAAGCAAGTGCCGCGATAATTTTCGGGACGCAGCTAGAAAACACGGCTTTCAGCAAGGAACAAGCCTACCTTCGTGGGGAGTGGCAGAAGGAATATGCTTGGCCACGACTGGAGTACTCAAGCTTCGCCGAGGCCCTGGAACAAATCGAAAAACAGCTCGGATCGGACATCCCCGTTTATCGCGGCGACCTCGGGCCCTACTGGGAAGACGGCTTTGGCTCGGATAGCAAGCACACCGCTCTGCACCGGCAGAACCAGCAGCGAATCCTGTCGGCGGAAAAACTCGCGACCATCCCAGCTCTTCTGAGTCCAGACCTTCGTCCGGACCGCCGCCTGCTGGCGCGTGCCTGGGACAACATCCTGTTGTTCGACGAGCACACGTGGACCTATGTGGGAGCAACCACGCAGCCGGAGAACGAACAAACTGAGACCCAGCTTGCCCTCAAGGGCGCGCGCACAACGGAAGCTGAACGAGAGATTACCGAATCCTTGCAACGCAGCTGGGCGCAATTCGAGTCCTTTCTTGGTCCGAAGGATTCCTCGCTGGTAGTGTTCAACACGCTGAACTGGCGCCGCAGCGGGCCAGTGAGTTGCGACTTGCAGGATGGCCTTGCTCTATACGACGCAGTCACCGGCAAACCTGTGCCCTATGAAACTGTGAGCATCGGCAAGACAACGCCGCTTCCCGGATTCGGCGGAGGATACCGGCGCGTTCGTTTCGCAGCCGAGGATGTTCCGGGACTCGGCTACAAACTTTTCGCCATGAGATCGGTCCAGAGTACCGACCAACCCGTGGATTCGTCAGAAAAGACGCTCGCGGGAATCACCTTTGAAAACTCTTACTACCGAATTACCGTAGATCCTTCGTCAGGTGCCGTCAGCAAGATATGGGACAAAGAACTCAATCGCGAGCTGGTAGATGGAGCGAGCGCATTCCCCTTCGGAGCGTATCTGTATGTCACCGGCGCCGACGACATGCCGAACAACAGTTTGTATCGTTACGGTGTGACACTGAAACCACCAGCTTTGTCGATTGCCGTCGCCAGCAAGGGACGCTTGTTAGGAGCGAAGCAGTTGCCGTTCGGAACGATCATTACGATGGAGGCCTCAGCTCCCAACACACCAACGATTCGGCTGGAGATCACACTTTATAACGCTAGGAAGCAGATCGACTTTCTGTATCGCCTTTCCAAGGAAGCGACGATAAGAAAGGAAGCAGTTTACATCGCGTTTCCTTTCGCCGCGAATCGCCCTGAATTTGGATATGACACTCAGAACGGCTGGGTAAATCCCGCCAAGGACGAACTGCCGGGTGGAAGCCATGAGTGGTATGCCGTGCAGCACTGGGCCGCGGTGCACGACGCCGAATTCATGGCGGCAGTGATTCCACACGACGCGCCCCTGGTGAGCTTTGGCGATATCGTCAGAGGCAACTGGCCTACGGAGTTCCATCCGCCCTCAGCCACCATTTTTTCCTGGTTGATGAACAACTATTGGGGCACGAATTTCGCACCGCGGCAGGGCGGAGAATTTACGTTTCACTACAGTCTGGTGAGCGGACGTGCCCTTGATTCCGCGGATCTTACCCGTTTGGGAGAAGAGGCGATGAATCCTCTCGAAGTGGATCAGGTGGGCGCCGGGATTGCGGCGGGCAAGTTGCCGAATACGGAAGCAAGTCTGCTTGAAGTCGAGAACTCATCTGTTGCCATCACCAGCTGGAACCTTGCAGAAGACGGCCAAGGCAGCATCCTGCGTCTACAGGAAACAGCGGGAAAGACCCAGTCCGTGAGGATTCGCAACGCTTATCTGAAGATGGACCAGGTCTGGCGATGTTCGCTACTCGAAGACAATTTGCAGGAACTGAAGGTTGACCGTCATGGTATCCAAATTGAAGTCAAACCGTTCGAGATCGTAACTCTGCGATTGCGAACGAGTCCCGGCCTCCCTGAGGGACCATCCAACTCGCAATGAGGCCCTTGCTATGAGCATCACGTTCAGAGACAAAGTTGTTGCAGTAACTGGTGGCGCCATGGGTATCGGCGAGGCGACGGCACGCAAGTTTGCGGAACTGGGCGCCGAGGTTGCGATTCTTGACGTAAACGCTGAGGCGGGTCGCAAGACAGCACAAGCGCTTGGCAGGGAAGCGCGAGTTGAGTTTTACCCGTGCAATGTTGCGTCGCCAGCCGAAGTGGAGCAAGCTGTCGCATCTGTCATTCGGGAGTTCGGCGGAATCGATGTGCTGGTCAGCAATGCCGGGATCCAGCGCTACGGAGATGTCATCGGAACAACGGACGAGTTGTGGGACGAAGTCATGGCGGTGAACCTCAAGGGTTGCTTTCATGCGGCAAAGCATGTGCTCCCCAGCATGAGAAAACGCGGCGGCGGCGCCATCGTGGTTGTCGGTTCCGTGCAGTGCTTCACCGCTGTCGGCAATTCAGCGGCTTACGTTACCGCGAAACATGCGCTGCTTGGACTTGTGCGAGCCATGTCTCTTGATTACGCGCAGCAGAACATTCGTGTGAACTGTGTTTGCCCGGGCGCCATCGACACGCCGATGCTGCGCTGGGCCGCCAATCTCGATGCAAACCCCGAAAAGGTTCTGGCGACATGCGATCGCATGCACGCCTTGGGCCGAATGGGAAAACCAGATGAGGTTGCTTCCGCGATCGTCTTTCTTGCCAGCGACTGGGCTTCATTTATTACAGGGGCAGCTTTGATGGTAGATGGGGGAATGCTTGTGCCAACCGGTGGCATGGGTTTTCAAGAGGGCGGTACGGGCGCCGCTACCAAGAGTTAGGAGAGTACGTGCAACTGCGGGACAAAGTAGCAATCATCACGGGAGCGGGCGCCGGGATTGGCCGGGCTTGCTGCCTCCTATTCGCCGCGCAGGGCGCGAAGGTTGTCGCCATCGATCTGGAACCGGTGGCACTCAACTCGGTTGCCGATGACGTGCGGCGTACCGGCGGAACGGCGTTGCCGATCCAGGCTGACGTTTCCCGCGCAGCAGATGTCGAGCGCGCGTTAGCTGCGGCCGCCGAGAGCTTTTCTGTGATCCATATTCTATTCAACAACGCGGGCGTTGTTGCTCACGGCAAGATTCATGAGATCACCGAAGCAGAGTGGGACCGCACAATGGCAGTCAACGTGAAAAGCATGTACCTCATGTCTCATGCCGTCGTCCCAATATTCCTCAAGCACGGCGGAGGAGTGATTCTGAATACCTCGTCCGCAACCGCGCTGCGCAGCGTAGTCGATCGTGCTGCTTACAGCGCCTCGAAAGGTGCAGTCCTGGCCTTGACGAAAAGCATGGCAATCGACTACGTCCGGGATGGAATTCGCGTGAACTGTCTTTGTCCTGGGACCATCGACACGCCTTCTCTGCGCCAGCGCCTGACGGCATTTGCGAACCCTGAAGAGGCAAGGAAGCAATTTGTCGCCCGGCAGCCGATGGGGCGCCTTGGCACGGCAGACGAAGTGGCGAAGGCTGCGTTGTTCCTCGTCTCGGACGACGCCAGGTTTGTAACCGGGACGGCCTTTTCCATCGATGGAGGCTTCACGGTCTAGCCGATGAAAACGCCCCTTCCTGCCTTCACAAAAACAAGATGGCGTAATCGGCCCGCATTTTGCCTGAGCAACGGCGTCGTTCAACTGACCGCACTTACCGGGGGCGGACACATCGCCGATTTTCGCCTGGTCGCTCCAACCGGCAGCAGCGTGAATGCACTTTGGGAAGCGCCTTGGCCCACGATGGATCCCGACCAGTTCCGGAGCCACCATGTTCGCAAGTACGGCCCGGCACCGGTGGGCAAGTTTCTTGCTGCCTTTACCGGACATGCGGTCTGTGTGGATTATTTTGGCGGACCGTCGGAAGCAGAGGCCGCACAGGGACTCGCTCTGCATGGAGAGGCCGCAAGCTCCCGCTGGAGGTTGCTGGAGGCAAAGCAGAGTAGCGCCGAGGCCTGGCTTTCCCTGGGAGCACGCTTGCCAGCCGCCGGTTTGCGCTTGCGCCGCGAACTCCGTTTGCGCCGCCACGAACCCGTTGTTTACGTCGAGGAAACTCTGACCAACGAACGTGCACAAGATCATTTCTTTCACTGGACCCAGCATGTCACCCTCGGCTTGCCCTTGCTGCATCCCGAGGAAAGCGTGATCGCTTTGCCAGGAACTCGCGCCGTGACTTGGCCGCACGGCTACGAGGGAGCAAGTCTTGTCCCAGACAATCAAGAGTTCACGTGGCCCGAAGCACCCGCGATCGAGGGCGGGGAGGTGAATCTCGCGCGGCCGTTTGCACGAAACGGCAGAGGCTTTGTCGTGGCAACGCTGCTCGATCCACAGCGCGAGCTCGGATTTGTGGCCGCACTGAACTGGCGGATTGGACTATTGCTCGGCTATTGCTTCCGCCGCTCAGATTTTCCTTGGGTCGCTATCTGGGAGGAAAACGCTGCTCGCACAGGTCCTCCGTGGGATGGAAAGACGCGCGCCCGCGGTCTGGAGTTTGGCTCGACTCCGCTGCCTGTCGGCAAAGAAGAGACATTTGTTTGCGGATCATTATTTGACACGCCCACGTTCCGGCGAATCCCGGCAAAAGCGGAGCTACGAGCTTCGTATGTTGCTTTTCTTTCCAAAGTGAGTTCCGGATGGCGCTCGATTCGTGACATGCAGATGAGACATGACAGGATCGTGGTGACGGAAGAGCGGGGAGAGTTATTAGAGTTGCAAGCTGCCGGCCTCAAGAAGCTGGGCCTGGCAAGTGTCTAGATTATTTCGTCAGAGCTGATTTGGCATAAGAAATGGAGAGACCATGGACCAAGCCCGGCTGGGCTTCCTGATTCTGCTGGTGGCCGGTGTGATGAATGCGAGCTTTACCTTGCCCATGAAGTTCACCCGCAATTGGAACTGGGAAAACACTTGGTTGGTTTGGACCCTGTTTGCATTGGTGATCTTCCCGCCACTCGCGGCCTTCGCCACCATTCCGCATCTCGGGCAACTCTATGGAGAAGTTGCTACGGGACTGATTGTAACGGTCGCAATTTTCGGGGCGGGGTGGGGGATTGCACAGGTTCTCTTCGGTCTGGCGGTTGATTCCATTGGAATCGCCCTGGCGTTCTCGATCGTGTTAGGGATCTCGGCGGCCGTGGGCAGTGTCATTCCGTTAATTCGTCTGCATCCGGAAAAGCTTTTTACGACGGGCGGTTTTTTCACGATTGCCGGCGTCGTGCTCGTCATCGTCGGAGTCGCGATTTGTGCCATCGCGGGGCGGCGCAGGGAAGCGGCCATGGCGGCACAGGATGGACGTACAAAAGTTAACATGAGCCGCGGCTTGGCCTTTGCGATTCTCTGCGGTTTTGGGGCTGCACTCGTAAACTTCGGGCTCGCCTTCGGTGGCGCGCTGCTGGAGGGAGCGAAGAGACACGGAGCGGCTGAACTCTGGGCCGGGAACGCGGTGTGGCTGCCATTGATGCTTGCAGGTTCGATTCCGAACTTCACGTACTGTGTTTATCTTCTCCATAAGAACAAGAGCGTCGATCGTTACGGCCGGCGGGGAACGGCGTCTTACTGGTTTCTAGCCGCTATCATGGCCTTCTTTTGGTTCGGGAGCACGGCGCTCTATGGAATCGCAACCGGGAAGCTTGGTAGTTGGGGGACGATTTTGGGCTGGCCATTATTCATGTCGCTGATTGTTATCACTGCAAGTGTTCTGGGGATCGTCACCGGGGAATGGAGGGGCAGTGGCAAACAACCTCTGCGCATCCAGGTGGGTGGGGTGGCTGTGCTGGTCCTAGCGGTGTTCGTTCTGGCTGCGGCCAGCCACTGGGTTTAGGAGGAAGCATGAAAGCACTTGCCATCGATCTCGGCGGCACGCACGCCACCTGCGCGGTCTTGGATGATTGCACGATTCTCGCCGAGGACGTGGTCAACACCGACGGTACGCAAGGACTGATGCCCATTCTTCCGCTGTTTGCACAGACCTTCCATAGGCTCCTCGGAAGAACAGGCATCCCTGCAAAAGATTGTGCTGGACTCGCATTCAGTTTTTGCGGACTGGCGGATACTCGCATTGGCCGGGTAGTCTCCACCAACCAGAAGTACGATGACGCGGTCGAAATCGATTTCATGGCATGGTCGCAAAAGGAATTTGGCCTCCCGTTGAAAATTGAAAACGACGCTCGCATGGCGCTGCTTGGCGAACGGTATGCCGGTGCGGCTCGCGGTTTTGACGAAGTGGTCATGACCACGCTGGGAACGGGCATCGGCGGAGCAGCGATGATTGGGGGAACACTGATTCGAGGGAAACACGCGCAGGCCGGCTGCCTGGGAGGGCACCTTCCCGTCCTTTTCAACGGCCGACCTTGTACCTGTGGGAACATCGGATGTCCCGAGGCCGAGGCTGCCGGATGGTCCATTCCGCTGGTGGCGCGCGACTGGCCCGGATACGCTGACAGTGCTCTTGGGAAGGATGAACCGGTGAACTTCGAAAAGCTCTTCCGTTATGCCGGGCGCGGAGACCGGGTGGCGACCGCTCTGCGCGATCGCTGCTTGCAGGTTTGGGCCGCCAGCACTACCGGGCTGATTCATGCTTACGATCCGGAAATTGTTGTCTATGGCGGAGGAGTGATGAAGAGTGCCGATATCATTATTCCGTTCGTGCAGGCCTATGTAGAAAAACATGCTTGGACACCCTGGGGCAAAGTAAGAGTAAGGGCGGCCGAACTCGGAAATAATGCAGGTTTGCTGGGGGCGGTTCCATTACTCTCTGAAACGATCGGATGACTTTCCACTCGAACTACGACAAATATCCCGTGGTTACGGTCTCGTCCTCGGCGGGCGACTGCCAAGTTGGGTGGAGCGCAATCGTTGTCGCAATCAATGAACATTTGCGTGGAGCGAGCCAGGACGGGCGTACTGTGTTGTGCGTTGAATGCTATCCGGGAGCTTTTGACGGTCAAGTCGAGCAAGCACTGGTCGCAGGTCTCAGTCCCGCGTTCACGGTGAGGACAAGCGATCTTTTCAAGACCCGCCGTGAAGTCGATGCCATCGTGGGGCACTACCTGGGCGATGATCCTGTTTTTGGCAGGATGAATGACATTGCCATCGACGACTTCTTCGACCAACACAAACTGGTGGCGGCCCGTCAATCGATCGCAAAGAGACAGGGACCGGTGCTTGTTGTCGGAACCGGCGCCACGGTCGTGGCGGTCGAGCAAGACGTGCTGGTCTTTGCCGACATGGCGCGCTGGGAGATCCAGAGACGACAGCGCCGCAACGAGATCGGCAACCTTGGCGCGGACAACGCTTCAGCAAGCGCAGCTGAGAAATACAAGCGGGCGTACTTTGTGGATTGGCGGGCGGCAGATCGCCTCAAACAGAAAGTCTTTTCTCAGATCGACTTTCTGCTGGATACGAACGACCCGCACACGCCGAAAATGATTGGAGGGGATGCGCTGCGCGAGAGCTTGCGTATCGCAGCCCACCGGCCCTTTCGGGTGGTTCCGTACTTTGACCCCGGGCCCTGGGGTGGACACTGGATGGAGAAAGTCTGCGGACTCTCTCCTGAGGGAGTTCCCAACCATGCCTGGTGCTTTGACTGTGTGCCGGAAGAGAACAGCTTGCTTCTGGGCTTCGGAAACGCGAGGGTTGAGATCCCCGCCATCAATCTTGTATTCCAGCATCCTCACGAGTTGCTGGGTGAGCCTGTCCACGCGCGATTCGGCAAAGAGTTTCCTATCCGCTTCGACTTTCTCGACACCATGGGGGGTGGCAACCTCTCGCTTCAGGTTCATCCCTTGACCGAATACATCCAGGACAAGTTCGGCATGAACTATACCCAGGACGAAAGCTACTACCTGCTCGACGCCGGCGACGACGGGTGTGTCTACCTGGGACTCCGTAAGGACATCAACCCCGATGCCATGCTGCGGGATTTGAGAATGGCACAGGATGGCGGCCCGGCTTTCCCCGCAGAGAATCACGTTAACGTGTGGCCGGCCAAGAAGCACGACCATTTCCTGATCCCGGCTGGTACCATCCACTGCTCCGGAAGAAACAGCATGGTGCTCGAGATCAGCGCGACTCCATACATCTTTACTTTCAAGCTGTGGGACTGGGGACGACTCGGGTTGAATGGTTTACCCAGGCCAATTCATCTCGATCACGGCGAAGCCAATATCCAGTGGGATCGCACGACAGGCTGGGTGCGAAGCAACCTGGTGAATCAGATCACTCTTCTCGGCTCGGGCGATGGATGGCGAGAGGAACGCACTGGACTCCACGAGCGCGAGTTCATCGAGACTCGCCGCCATTGGTTTAGAAGTACCGTGCTTCATCGTGCAACGGGCGGCGTCAATGTGCTGAATCTGGTCGAAGGGCGCGAGGCAGTCGTCGAAAGCCCAGCAGGTGCGTTCGAGCCCTTCGTAGTGCACTACGCCGAGACCTTTATCGTTCCGGCCGCTGTTGGGGAGTACACAATCCGTCCGTACGGTGAAGCCTTAGGGAAGGAGTGTGGGACCATTAAGGCCTTCGTAAGGACCAATCCTTAGCACTTTGGATTCCCCGAGAGGAGATTCAAGGCTTGAAAGATCTCTTTGTCCGATGCCTGTTGCTGATCCTCGTCGCCACCTGTACCGCACAGGTGCCTCGCCAGGCTACTCCACGCTCCCAAGCAATGATGGAGTCGTGCGTTCGAATTGAGGATCATGCGTTTCACAGCGCTGCCCTTGATAGGGAAATGAAATACCGCATTCTGCTTCCTTGCTTCTACCAAAAGGGCAGTGGACGTTTCCCGGTACTATATCTTCTCCACGGTCTTTACGGTGACTATCTGAATTGGGATACCCGCACGAACCTGGAGCACTATGCCCAAAGGTACAAATTGATCATCGTCATGCCAGATGCCGACGACTCCTGGTATACAAATTCAGCCGCCGACGCCAAGGACAAGTTCGAAGACTACATTGCCAAGGACTTGATGGTAGAAATTGATAACAAGTTTCGCACTCTGCGCGATCGTCATTCGAGAGCGATCGCCGGACTGTCGATGGGCGGATACGGAGCGTTGAAAATCGCGCTCCGGTATCCGGGCAACTTTGCCTTTGGGGGCAGTCTCAGTGGCGCGCTCAACGCTCCGCAGGATCTTGGTGACAAGAGGCCGGAGTTTCGCGATCAACTGCTCAAGGTTTTCGGGCCACCGGGCAGCGCGGTGCGCGCCGACAATAACGTGTTCTCGTTGCTGCAGAGTGCCAGCCTGAAGAATCTTCCTTATTTCTATCTGGCCTGCGGAAGTGCTGACGATTTTCTGCTGGTCAACCGCGATTTCGCGGGACAACTCGCGTTCCGGAGCGTTGACTACGAGTATCACGAGACCGCCGGCGGACACGCGTGGGATTACTGGGACCGGTCGGTGCAGAATTTGCTGGAGGCGGTTGCAGACGTCATATCCGATCAACGTCGAGGCATTTCGAAATAGGTAACGTGACGTTGCTCGCGCCTCTGCTCCCATGCCGGGCACAAGATTCAGATTGTGATGTTATGACCCGAGAGAAGACCGCATGAAACTCG
>Ga0209698_10006883_pt1 | contig 12022 bp, 15 predicted proteins | sample LitLauG_LLR_2012_FD_187203 | JGI IMG/M metagenome (GOLD analysis project Ga0209698, IMG submission 187203) | Freshwater sediment microbial communities from Pennsylvania, USA - Little Laurel Run_MetaG_LLR_2012 (SPAdes) (version 2) | ecosystem: Environmental > Aquatic > Freshwater > Creek >...
GTAAATTGGCTCACCGGCGGCGTCCAGCTGCATCGGTCCGCGGGGAGGCGCATTGTGGCCGCCGGCGATGTCGCCCTCGACCACGAACCCGTCGACTTTTCCGTTGGACTTCTTGGCGAGCGTGAGCGCCAGGGTTGCCGAGGACACGATCGCGAGGAAGTGCGGCCGTTTGAGCGCGGGGGCCGCTCCCCCGAAGAGGCTGGCCGGGTCAAGCGTGTCGATCGGGACGGGCGTCACAGTCGTGCTCGTGCCGACGCTCGTGTAGCGTACCACTTCGATCAGGCCTGGCGTGTCCGTCGCGGTAACCGAGTTGAACGACGCCCAGATCTCTTTGATCTTGACGCGGCGCGTCGAAGGCGTCGCAATCCCCAAGAGGGTCGTTGCGGTCGCGGCCAGTACCGATCGGTCGGCTGCGTTTGAAATCGTGTAGAGATGCATGGTCAGTCCTACTGGGCTGGTGTGGTAAGCGTCGCGCTGTTGATCGTGACCGGCGAGCCTGCGATAATGCCGGTCGTGGTGAGGTTACAGTCAGCACCGCTGGTGCCGACGTTGAAATCGAGACGTCGATCGGTCGTGCCGGTCGTGCCCGAGTCCGTCGAGAGCTTGAACCGGCCCCATGTCGCGGTGCCCGAAAGCGCCGCGCTCGCTGCCGTCCACGTCCCGTTCTTGCTCGTTGTTCCACCCGTGCTCGGGTCGGCCCAGACGTTAGCTGGGAGCGTGATCGAGACCAAGGTGTTCGTACCGGTCGCCGTCGTGTCCGCCGTAGCGGGCCGCGTGCCGTCGTGCAGTTCCAAGACGCCGGTAGTGTCGAACGCAGAGTTGACACCGGTATCCATCATGAACTGCCTGAGTGCTGTAGAGAGTGTTACTGCCATAGGGGATTGTTCGGTTTAGAGTGTTGCGCCGTGTACTGTGACTGCGTAGTTCTGGAGAAGCGTCAGATCAGATGCCGAGGGAGATCGGGTTAGGCCGCCAACCATAGCGACCGAGCATGGGCAACTTGTCCCGTTCGCTGGCCCTATGTTAAGGCCGTAGGGTTCTGTCGTCCGCGTCGGCTCCAAGAGCGATGACTGCGTAAGCGCGCTGTGCGTCGGGATCTGAATGCCGTGATTGTTACCGGTGACAACAGTCATGACGATTAACCGACGCGTACCATCCGCTACGGTAGTCGGAGCAACAGCCTGACTGTTTGTCGCGTTTGCGTTCGTCGCACCAGTGCCGATACTTGTGAGCCAGACCATGTAGCTTCCGGTAGACCCTTGGACGCCAAGCGTAACCTGATCGTTAGTCGCACCACCTTGGCCCATCGCCGTACCGTTTACGAGGGCCGCCAGTGTGTTAGTACCGGATGGAACACTATCGACCTCGCCTATAAACCAGACGGTGCCTAGCCGCTGCTGCGTGATGCCGCCGAGCACAGAGCCAGCAGAAGGGCCGAAAAGACTCGATAGGGCGCCCTGCAATACGGTTTTGTTAGGAGTCGAGGAGAACACGACGCCCTTTGTCGCGTCATATGTAGGTGGCACAAATGTGCCGTTGGTTAGTACTGTCGGTACCAAGACAGGTGGTGCTGTGCCACCGTATCCTCGAATCCCGTCTGCCCACTGGACGATGTTATTCGAGCCGTCACGGTTCAGGTTGTACAGTCGGTCATAGACAAACGGTACGACGAGATTACCGCCGAGTGAGCCCACTAGAATCTCTAGCGCGCTCCCCGGAGCTTCGTGATACGGTGACCGGTAGGCAGGCACTTGAGCTTACGGACCGCCGCCAACGTTCGACGACGCGTACCAGACGGTGATCGTGCCGCTCGCGATCGCCGTGCACTTGAGCTGCACGCGGTCGAAGGCCGAGATGTCGTAGGTACGATAGAGGCCGTTTGCGGTAATGTTCGCCACGATCGTCGTCGGCGTTACCGCTGACACTAGTCCGACCGGGAAGGCTGCCGTCTGGCCGGCCGTCGAATTGAAGCCGATCAGGACGAGCGTAAACGTTGCGCCGGTGCCCGTCACCTCGATCGAAAGCTGGGAGAGCCCATCGGAGACCGATAGGATCTGGCCAGCGCTGATCGCCGTGAAGGTGTCCGGATTCTGGTTAAGCGACATTTGCTGTGCTCACTTTTTCTTTCATCTTGTGGGTCTTGGGACGCTGACCGCCAACGCCCTCGGGGTCGTGCATTTCCTCGTAGACGCCGTACTTCTCGTCTGGGACATCGGAGAACTCAACGTCCGCGAATTCCATCTCTTTCGGCCGTTCCGGTGCCCAGAACTCCTTGAACGCTTCCGCCCATTTGGGGAACCGCGTTTCCCAGTCCTTGGTCTTGCCGAGCGCCCAGTTGTTGCCAGCGCGGCAGGCTTTGGCCAAGTCGGCCGGGTACGGTGGACGCCCCAGAATCTCCCGCACCTGCGGCGCGTCCGGGTCAAGGTTCATCTTGCGGCCGAGCTCAACGCAGGCCGATCGGTACTCGCGTGCCCTTACCTCCAAGTCGTCGATCCACTTGGCGTAATTGATCTCGAAGATGAGAGGCTTGTCGTTGAACTCCTGGAAATACGCGGGCGGTGGGTATACCGGCGCCGACCACCGATATGCTGTCGGTGCCTGGCAGGTGCTCATCGCCTGAGTATCAAAGACTGTCTCCCATGGACGGCCATGCTGGTCCTGATAGATCGCACCACGCCGCTCGAGTTGCTGGTTCCGCTTCCTAGGCACGCGTTCCTCTTATTTGACTGTTAGGCGCCGACATACGGCGCGTCGGTTACGAACTGCTGTTCCTGGATCTCGGAGTCGGACATGAATCCTTCGCGAGCCTCCGGGAAGTGCTCGCGGTTACGAGCCCACCATCCACCGCGGCCGACCATGCCGGCCTCGTCCACCATATGGTCTACCTGCTTGCCCCACCACCGGAGAAGCGCCGTCCGGGCCGCTTCGCCCGCGTCGCGTTCGTCCGCGTCCAAATCCTCGGCTTTCCGGTTTAGCAGATCGGCGACACGCGTATATTTGCGCACATCGTCCAAGTCGAGCAGGTTGTCAAGTACACGCCAGTCGAACTCCGCAAACGGGAGCTCGCCGGGGTAAGGGGTGTCGGGTGGAAGCCCAACCATTCTACGAACCTTTCGTTCAATTGGGTCGTTGACCCTGTAACGGTGGCCGCCACCCGAACCCTGAATTATCCAAAAGAGCCGAGCCTGCGCTCTGTATTGCTGGTAAAGCTCCCAATTCTTGGCCGTTAGGCCCATTGGGGCCGTGCTATGGCGCACCACCTGCTTGGTGATCGGGTGCGTGCGCCACTCCCAGAGCGTGTCCGGGTGAGGGCCTTTAAGCGCCTCGAGCATCGGCGGTAGGATCTTGGACTCCGGCACCATTTGATAGATGACGAAGCGTTCTACAGGATCGCCGTGGTCGCAGGCCATATAATCCAGAAGGAGCCAGGACAGGCACTCCGAACGTGGGAAGTACCTGTCTAGCTGCGCCTGATCTTCCGGCCGTACCCGCTTGTCGCGGTCGATCCCGATCGTAATGCTCACAGCAGCAGCGATCCCGAGTTGGCGACGCCTGAGAGCTGGAGCATCTGAGCACTGTTGTTCGCATCTGCCAAAAGCGGCAGAAGGTACTTATCGAAACCGTTCGTGATAGCGGTTGTGATACCACCACCGGAAGCGGTTGTCGTAGTACCCGGCGTGAACGCTGCAGTCGTGCAAGTAACCGAGAACACGCCGAAGATGCTAAAGCCGTCCGGGTAACTCGGGTAAATGCATGCTGCGAGGCTCACCTGCGATACGCTCGACTGGAGCACGCTAGCCGCGCCGGCCGAGTTAACGAGGAGCAGGTACTTGGTGTAACTGCCGATCGGCACTACCGAACCCGTAAGAGTCCAGAAGTTGTCTGTAGCCGCGATCGACTGGAACGCGCCGTCAACCATGAACGACACCGTTGCCGTCACGATCTTGAGCTTGGACGTCGTTGTCGCCGTCGCGATACCGGCCGACGCCAAGCACTGATTCAGGTTGTACAGCGCCTGCCGGTTCGTAAGGACAGCGTTCCCGTAGATGTCGCTGTTCAGGAACGACTCGACTTTGACCGTCTGTGATATTGAACTCATAGCGGAATCCTCCTTTAAGGATTAGGGCTTAGGATTCCGTGAGCGACTGCCAGTAAACCATGTTCGCTCGGTTCGTGGTGATGAGCTGGCAGGGGAAGTCGATCGAGAACACGTATCCCGACTGGTCCTGGAGCTTGAACCCGTCATCCCAGACCGGCTTCTCGCTCGGCTTGGGCAGGAGCGTCAGGCGATAGAACGAGCCCTTGTCGATACCGATCGCCGTCTGCGGGAGCGCCCTGCGGCTCTTGAAGAACCCGGTGCCTTTGCGCTTGATGTCGCCATCAACCTCGAGCGCGTAGGGGTCGGTGAAGCGGAGCGAAGCCTGCTGGAGCGCGATCATGTCGCGGTAGACACCCTGGCTCAGGAGAACGGTGTTGAGCTTTCCACCACCGTTGTTGAACAGGAGGTCTGCGCCCTTGTGAATTCTGACGCCCGAAAGCCGTCCGCCCGAGGTGTCCGTGAACTGCGGGAACCAGCGGGGTACCGAGGCGTTGCTCAGGTTGTGGATGCTCGCGGTCGTCATGAAGTCGAGCATGCCGGTCAGGCCGTTACCGAAATCGGTGTCGCCGACTGCGGTGTTGCCCAGGCTGTTCGCCTTGACGATGAACTCACCACCTGCGGTCGTAACCGAACCGTTCCACGTCACCGTGATGCTTGGCGTAGCCGGCGTGATCGCCGTGATAACGCCGATCGCGTTCGCTACGAGTGCGCTCGAGGAAATGAGCGCGACGTAGTCGCCGACTCGGAACTTGTCCACCGCGTATGCTGTCTGGCTCGCTGCGGGATACGTCGCGTTCCCGTAGATGTTGCCGAGCGTATACGCGCCGCTTGCCTGCGTCGCGGCCGTGGTGTTCGTCGCCAGATACGCGTTACCGGTGCCCCAGAAGTAGTCAGAGAAGTGACGGCCGATCGCCTGGATCGCCTTCATGCCCTGATAGATAAGCTGGCGCTTGAGTTCGGCTTCCGGGTTAAGCTGGTCGATGTACTTAGCGGTCCGTGAGGCGGTGAATCGCTTGTTCATGAATGTCCAGGTGAACTGGATTTCCTGAACGTTCGGGGTCTGCGGCCGCGCTTCGTACCCACCTTCAGCGATCGACGCGACACCGGTGTCATCTGTGATGTCGATCGGGACCGTTATTTCGCGGGCTGACCAATCGACTTGGAAGTTTCTGAGCTCGTCAAGGAGCTCGTACTCCTCCGACATGAACTGGAACCCCGGCTGGAGTTCCCCCTGCACCTTTCTCCAAATCTTGTTGATATTGGAGCTAGAGGTGGTTGGTACATAGGTCGCAATTGCCATGCGACCCTCCTACAGCAAATTTTGCTGTTCGTTGTTCGGTTAGAAGTCCTTTATTCAGGTGTAGCGTCCACCATCCCCATCAAGTCGAACATGCGCTCGCGCCACTGCTTACCGGACTTGAACTGCCCGGTATTCGGGTCGCGGGGCGCAGATGTAGAAGTCCGTGCGCCCGTCTGGGGTGGCACTCGCTTCCCGCCTGCCGCCTTCTGCTGCCTGTTGAACTCCTGGGCCTTGCTCACTTGAGCTCGCTGGTTCTGAGACGCCTGCACCATCGTTGCGAATTCGGTCAGTTCTTCGTTCAGCCACGCCGTGTTGAGTGCGATCTGGCCTTTCTGGACCGGGATACCGTTGCTAGTCTCGTGCGGCCCGTAGTCGCGATCCGCCGTCGTGAACAGTTGGGCTTGGTTACGGTTGAGCCTGTTGTAGAACTTCGTCCAATCGTCCTGACTCAGGAACGAGTACTGCGGCTGGCTCGCGTAATTGTTGACTAGCTGGGTTATCGTCTGTCCTTTCTGTTCCTGCTGCCGGTACTCACGTTCTACTGGGTCTCCCGCTTGGGCTTCCTGTGCGCGCCGGTAGAGCTCTTGCGCGACTGCCCTTTCTTGCTGCGCGACTAGCTGAGGCCGGTTGATTCGCCAGTTCGCTATGAACTCTAGAATCTTCTCGTCAGGCTGGTTCGCCAGATCATCGAAGAACTTGGCCGAGGCTTGCGCCTTGACCGCGTCCGCGTTGAACTGGTTCTGAGCAGCCTGAAGCTGACGCTGCCACTGCTGTCGCTCTCTTGGGTAGACCTCTTCGTGGTATCGGCCTCGGGAAACAAGGCGCTCGACCTCTTCGCGGTTCTCGGGCGGTATATAGACCACGCCGTCAGCGCCTACTACGGCGCCGCCTAGAGCATGACTCTGCTGCCCGACTGTGTATGTGAACGGTGTAGTCGGTTCCCACGACGGGGCTTCAGGTGTCGCGCCCTCAGATTGAGGGGTAGCGGAAGCCGTTTCGTCATCCGACTCTACTTCGCCTTCAGCCGCCTCGTCCTCGCGGGGGTGTCCATCGCTCTCGTCGGACTCTTGAGGGGTAGCAACCTCATCGGTTGCGCCCTCGTCCGGGGCTATGGAGCCTTCGTTCGAGGTTTCAGAATCGCCCATGTCGCTCGAGTCCATGTAATCCATGAGATCGGCGACCTGAGTTCCTTCCGACTGCGGCCCTTCATCTAACATTGTATCCTCGGGGATAGGGTAAATCAAGTCCTACGCTACTGTTGCTGCGGTTGCGCTTGCTGCTGCGGTTGAGCGGGAGGGCTACCAGGAGTGCCACTCGGCGAGGAGACTGCGCCGGGGGCGCCTTGCGGTTGGCCCCCACCCTGGTAGCCTTGCTGTGCCGCCTGTTCGAACTGAGCGACCGTCGTTGCGTCCACGTTCGCCTTGGCGACGATACTCGGGATTTCTTTGAGCAGTACCGCCTGATGCTGCTGGTCCTGCTGGCTCTGGCTCTGTTCGGCCAGCGTAGCCACGCCAGCGGCTTGCCGCATGGCTTGGTACTCGGCGACGAACGCGGCCTGCCACTGTGGAGGCTGCTTCGAGAACTCGCCGCCAGCCATGGTGCGGCTCAGTTCATTATGCCGGATGGCCGCCACGGTTGGCTCGAGATCGACAGCGAGCCGCGCAAATATTCCGCTAGCTGCCTGACCAAGCGGGTCGGGGGCTGGCTGGGGTGGTTGTCCGGGCATTGGCATGGGAGGGGGTTGCAATGCGGCGGCTTGCGCTGCTTGCTTAACCTTCTCGCTAGGGCCCTCTTTCCATGTCGTGATCTGGCGGCGTATCCGAAGTAGGTGCGGGTCATCTTGGATGGAGAGGAGTGGTTGGATTTGTGTCCTGACGACTTCGTTGTACTGGTCCTTGGAGAGCACGCCGGCCTGAGCGTACTGGCTGGCCACGGTGGCTTTCTGGCTAGGCGTCTGCATCGTGAAACTGCCTTCCTGCAAGACAACGTCGCGGGTACTGCCGAGATCGCTGCCCGTCCATTCCTGTTCCTTCCAGCCGCTATCTTCGCCCAAGAACCTGAGTTTTCGGGGCGTCGTGTACCCGGTCCGCATAAGCTGGAGCACTATCCGCCAGCCGCGAACGAGCATCGTTACCGCGTTCTGGTGGAGTTCGCTTAGGGCCTTGTTAGCCTGCTCAACGGTGTAGTTGGCCTGGACGCCGGACTTGATCTCCGGCACCTCGAGGCCTTGTGCGGCCTGCTGGAGCCCCGACTCGTCGTTCATCTGCTCCGTCATGCGGTCCAGGAGCTCGACGCTTTCCTTAGGGTAGGGCGGTACTTCTTCGGGGAACGGCTGGCCACCGGGATTGATAGTGACGTATGTCCCGGTCATCTGCTGCATCTGCTTGGGCTGCAGGATCGAGTTCATCGGGATGAAAATCTTCCGGCTGTTGAACCGGTCCAGATGCTCGATCCACGAGCCCCACTGCGCGTTCCAGATCTCGTTCTCGCCGCCGAGCAAGTCCATGAGGCCTATCCCATACGGGTCGTCGTGGCCTTCCATGAATTGCTTGCACTGGTCGATCGGGATGTCCAAAGGCTCAAGCGAGCCGTCCGCATTCTCTCCGATCCACGCCTCGCGGTGGAGCATCACCTTGTCGCCGCCAAGGACGAAATAGCAGCCCATGGGATACTGCGGGGTGGCGCGATAGTAGATCGTCAGGACAAAGACGAACGCGTCGTCCGGCAAAGGATCGTCGTTCTGGTCGTCGTCCTCGTTCTTCCCGGCCTCGACGCGGGTGCCTACGGGCGCGTCGATCATCCAGTCGGGCAGCAAGTCCCGGAACTGCTCAGGCCGGTACTTGGCCATCTGCCGGATTTGGCTCGGCGTAAGCTTCTTGATCGCGTCCGGGAACCGTGCTTTGACGTGCGCCCACTGGAGGAATGCGCCAACCATCGCACCGTCCGCGTCCCCGATGTTAGTTACGGTCTCAGGGATAAGCCGAACGTGCTGGCCAGTCAGGACTTCCGTGCGGATTTTCTCGACCCAAGTGAGCTGCGCTTCTTTCGGGTCGTCGGTGATCGTTTTGCCGTCTTTGGCGACGTATCGTAGAATAGGATTTGGGTCCTCAAGGCCGGTAGCGGGATCGATGAGAGGGTCTTTCTCTGCATCGCCAATTGAGACCGCACGAACGCTCGCCATAATTTGTCGAGAGCGGTGGCCTCCTCCGTTGGGGTCAATCCAGTAACGGCGGAAGGCACTTCCGAACGTTGAGGCTTTGCTAAAGGCTTCACGAGCGGTGCGCGTGTTGTCATAGCCTGATTCTGACCCCTCTTGAGTGAGCGCCCGTGTAGCGAACTCGGCCGCTGCGCGTTCCTCGTCACCGTCCGAGGCTGGTTCAGCATCCGGCGTCGGTGGGTCCGAGAAGATGTTGTCGCCAACGCGGCGGCAGAGCCGGGCGGCCTTGTTCATTACCGGAGGGGTGCGGCTCCCCCCGGGGGGCGCCCAGACGGTGTACTCCGAGCGGTCGTAGTCTGTTCGGATAAGCCGAACGCCGGGCACGCCCAAACGCCTCAGGTAGTTCGCCTTCCAGCGAACCTTCCGGCGGTTCATGGTGCGGTTCTGGCTGTTCCACAGTTTTATCGCGTACTTGGCGGCCTTGTCGGGCGGTAGCTTTAGGAGCGGCCCTGCGTCGTTAACGTCAACAACGCGATTGTCGTCCGAGTCCTGCTCGCCATCTTCGCCGTCATCTGGCCCAAGTTCTATGTCGTCCGGCGGCCCTGGTGTGCCGTCGTCGAGTTCATCGGTTAAGAAGCCGGCCATAGGTCGGCCCCCCTTTGCTAAAGACGCTTACTCTTTGCTAATCCCCATCGTCGGCGCCCCATGCGTCGATCGTACCGCCAGCCAAGATTTCGCTCGCTATCTCGGCGTGGGCGTCCGGCCTAAGTCTGAGCTGTTCCAGCGCGTACTCGCGGTTCATGCGGCTAGCGACCGCGTCCGGCGAACGGCGCCCGATCGCAGCCTCTACATCCTCCGGCATCTGCGTCGGCGGCTCACTGGGTACAATTGTACCCATGCCGACCCCGAAGCCTTCCCGCTTTAAGTCCACCAAATGGCCGACGAGTTTCTCGCGTTCCTGTCGGTTGCCGTCAACGGCGCGTTCGTACATCTCGCGCCAGTGTTCTGCTTCTATTCGATACTTCTCGGAAGCCTGGAACTGCGTGTTCCAGTGCGTCTGCCAGTTGGCTAGTTGATCCTTGGCCATTTCAAGGTGCTCGCTTCTCTCTTTAAGCGCACCTATCAGGCCGGTGTGCAGTTCAGTCATTTCGCGAATGCGCTCAGCGAGCGCGCTACCGCGAATCCACGGCGCGGTTACTCGCATATTTCGCTCGCCTTCCAATCGACGACGAAATCCTGGAATCCCGATGGTTCGTATTGTTCTTCCATCCAAGCGAACGGCTCAGATAGTTCCCGCTGTATCGTCCGCCAGATCTTCTGCAGCCCGGAAAGGCCGCTGATCTTATCCATGAAATCGGCGTCGTCACGCATATCGCGGTTCTTCGGATCTGCGTAGTATCGCGCCCAAGCATTCCGACTGCGCGTGATCGCGAGCGGAGTCGAACTCCGTAGCACATGCGGCCGCCTCACTCGCATGGGCTGCCTGCTGGCGCTGGGAGTGCCTCTACCGGCTTCGCTGCGGGCGCGGGCGCTAGTCTCCCCTGCGCGATCAGCTCAAGTTCAAAGCCCTTAATCATCACGAGGACGTCTTTAAGCGACGCGAGCGAGTTGTACCCGCGTGTCGGGTCGCTCCGCTTGGCGGCGTTCGGGTTTCGCTTGTGTTCACCCATCGACGATTTTCTCGGTTCGCTTGGGTATGATGCCCGATTCCTGCATCTTCTTAACCATCGGATAGACCTCAGCACGGAACAGGTAGCGAAGCATTTGAAACGTTATGTGCGGCCCTTCTTTGTGTTTGAACTTCTCGGTTGCGCCGCAAACTTCGCAGGGTTCGTGGTAGCCCATTAATCGCGTACCAGCGAAAGGCCGGAGGGCGGCGTGAAGCGGTAGCCCGAGCGCTCCTGCTGCGCTTCGGCGCCCGCTATGTCGGCCGCTACCTCTTTGAACATCGCGAACGGGAACGAGATCGGGGTTGGCGACAAGTCAAGCGCTCGCCACATGCGGATGTTCACCATCCGCGCTTGGTAGTCCATGCTCACCTCGAGTCTCGGCCCCGAGTCGGGCGAGCCCGGCGTAGTACTCATGCGTGTCTCCTCAGGTATGCCGCCAGGCCTTCAAGGATCGCCAGATCTTCGCGAACATGGCCGAGCGCAACATTGCATAGGCTACAAAGCATCCCGCGCACCTCGCCGGTCGCATGGTCATGGTCAACGGTTAGGCCGCGCCCCGATGGGCTCTCTGATCCACATACATCGCAGCGTCCTTCGGAGGTGAGGACCAATCGGTCATACGCTTCGGCCGAAAGTCCGAAATTGACGCGAACCTTTGTATATGCCTCTCGGCGCCGGGTAGCGGCGCTATTCTGTCTCAGGCGTTTCGCGTTTTCAGCATGGCAGACGCGGCAATGGTTCTGGGGCGTCGTCCCCCGAATTGCTATTTCATGCCCGCGATGACAGTGCATGCGAGGAATACGAACGGGCGGCCCGCTCATTCCCCACCCGCCATTTTTGAGCGCATGGCGAGCCTGAGTCATGACTGCCTCATCTCTTGTAGCTCACCCAGGCGCGGCATACGGTATCCCGGCCCCATTGGCTCATTCTGATTACGCCGCTGCATGTCATCCATCATCGTTTCCCACTTACGGCGGCCGGAGCGCCCAATGTCATGTGCATGCAACTTGTCCTGCGATATGATCTCTGGTCTGTTGTCCGGGGCCATCGGGCGAGTAACAAGAAGCATCGCCGCGCTGTCGTATGCGTGGTCTTGGGCTTTCGTGTCTACGTCGTCCGGGTGGGACGGGTCCAAGGGTAGGCTTTTCATGCAGTTAATGAATCCAAGACACCGCGCTTCGGCCCTGAGCCGTGGCCGAGCCCACGGCTGAAGTTTGCCCGTTTCAGGATTTACAGCGTCGCCGTGCGCCAGGTAACGGTGCATGATGTTTTTCTTCACCACCCTTGAGCCCGGACCCTTGACCGTTGGGAGCATCATCGGCATGAAGCCGGTATTGCCGCCAAAGATTTCGGACATGCCCTTGCACCACTCGCTAAAGATCGTCATGCCGCCCTTGACGCCATGCTCCTGGTCCATTTGGCCGTCGTAGCAGATAGCGCGCGGCGTCGGCAGGAACTGGCTGGCCGTGAAGATGCTCTTGGCGGCCTCGTAAGCGTCACGGCTCGTGAACTGATCGTAGAACTCCCATACGAGCTCGACATCGCCCTCGGTGCTTATTCCCCATAGCCCGTAGTGACCCTGTCGGTAACCCCAATCCATTGTGCCGACCCACTCCCAGTCGCTAGGGAACTGGTTTCGATTGGGTACAACGTGGATTTTATCATCCCACTCAGGGAAAGCGAGTCCGGCACCACCGGTGATGAGCAGTGCGTCGAGCTCTTGCTGGGCGACGGGGCTGTTTGTCGGGTAGCCGGCATAAAGCGCGTCAACTTCAGCGGGCGGGATAACAGGATTG
>Ga0209698_10006884_pt1 | contig 12021 bp, 10 predicted proteins | sample LitLauG_LLR_2012_FD_187203 | JGI IMG/M metagenome (GOLD analysis project Ga0209698, IMG submission 187203) | Freshwater sediment microbial communities from Pennsylvania, USA - Little Laurel Run_MetaG_LLR_2012 (SPAdes) (version 2) | ecosystem: Environmental > Aquatic > Freshwater > Creek >...
TCGCGCTGCACCCGGACCTCGACCGGGATGGCTTCGCGCGTCAACCGCTCGCCCGGCGTCAGGATCGCCATGCGCTCGATGGCGTTGCGCAGTTCGCGGGCGTTGCCGGGCCAGTTGTAGCTCTCGAGCATCGGGAAAACGGTCTCGTCCAGCATCTTTGGCTTGAAGTTGTTGCGCGCGCAGAATTCTTCCAGGAAATACTCGGCCAGCAGGCGGATATCGTGCGGCCGTTCGCGCAAGGCCGGAACGCGAATCGGCACCACGCTCAAGCGGTAGTACAGGTCCTCGCGGAACTTTTCCGCGGCCACCATCCCAGCCAGATCGCGGTTGGTGGCGGAGATCACACGCACGCTCACGCGGATGATCTGCTCGCCACCCACGCGATGGAACTCGCCCTCCTGCAGCACACGCAGGAGCTTAGCTTGCGAGGCGCCGTGCAGGTCGCCGACTTCGTCCAGGAAGATGGTGCCGCCGTCGGCCATTTCGAACTTGCCGCGCCGCATGCCGGTGGCGCCGGTGAACGAACCCTTCTCGTGGCCAAACAGTTCCGTCTCGATCAACTCCGTGGGGATGGCCGCGCAGTTCACCTTCACGAAGGCGCCCGAGGAAAACGGGCTCAAGTTGTGGATGTGGGCGGCCAGCAGTTCCTTGCCGGTGCCCGATTCGCCGATCAGCAACACGCGCGCATCCGACCGCGCGGCCATGGATGCCTGTTCCACAGCCCGGGTCCACGCCGGACTGCTGCCGATCATCTTTGGCGTTCCGCCCACCAGTTCGCGCAGGCGCTCGTTTTCCTGCCGCAGGGTGGACTGCTCCAGGGCGTTCTTGATGGCCAGCAGCACACGGTCGCGGCTGAGCGGCTTTTCCAGAAAATCGAAGGCGCCGGCGCGGGTTGCCTCCACCGCGTCGGCAATGGTGCCGTGCCCGGAGATCATGATCGCCGGCGCGGGAGTCCCGTTTTGGCGCACGGCTTTCAGGAGGTCGATTCCATTGCCGTCCGGCAGTTTCATGTCGAGCAGGTAGGCGTCGGCGCGGTGGGCGTCCGGGTGTTTCTTGAACTCCGCCACCGTGCGGCAGACATTCACCGCGTAGCCTTCGCGCTCCAGAATCATGCGCAGCGAGCGGCCGATGTTCTCTTCATCATCCACGATCAGTACGCGTTTGGAAGGCATTTGCCGGCCCGGGCAGCAGCACGCGGAAACCCGCGCCGCCCAGTTCTCCTTTCACGACCACGATATCCCCGCCCGATAACAGCGCACTCTTGCGTGCGATGGAAAGCCCCAGACCCATGCCCCTCTTCTTGAACGAAATGGTTGGCTGAAACAAAGAGGCGCGCGCCTGCTCGCTCAGCCCCGGCCCCGAATCGTGCACTTCGATGGCGATGCGGCCGCTGTCCGCCGCGGTCACGCCTAGAATCTTTCCGCCTTCGCCCGCGGCCTCCGCCGCGTTTTCCAGAAGGTTGGTAAGGATTCCCTTGAGCAGGTCCTGGTCGGCGACTACGTTGGGCGGCTCGTCTGCCAGACGGCAATCGTACGCTACTTCCGGGTGCGCGGTCTTGAGGAACGCGATGCGCTCCTGCAAAAGCGAGTTGACATCCACCGGCCCCGGCCGCACGGGCGGCTCCGTGGCGAATTGAGAGAAAGCGCGGATGCGGCGCTCCAGGGTTTCGATTTCGTCCACCACGATCTGCGTGGCCTGCTCCATAAAATTGCGGTCAGCTTCATCGTAACGGACCAGCATTTCCTCCACGGTGAGCCGGATCGGGGTGAGCGAGTTCTTCACCTCGTGCGCCATCTTGCGCGCCAGGGTCTGCCAACTGGCGAGTTGCCGGAGATAGACCAGGCGCTCGGTGGTTTCCTGGAGCTTATCCGCCATGTGGTTGAAGGCCTGGATGGCGCGGCCGATTTCGTCGTCGCGCCGCTCCTTGACGCGCGCATTCAAGTCGCCCGCCGCCAATTCGCTGAGGCCGGCGGTCAACTGTTGGATGGGATGGCTTACGCGGTGCGCCAGGTAGACCAGCAGTCCCAAAGAGACCACCCACACCGAAGCCGCCAGCAAAACGTAGGTCAGCTTCAGCCCGCGGCCCAGATCGCGAGCCTTGCCGGCCTCCACGATACCGCGCGCATCGCGAATTTCGCGGGCGAGTTGATCCATGCCTAAGCCGAGATTCTGCGAGTAGGACCAGACTTCGACGCCATGTCTTACCAGGTAATCCAGCCGGTCTCCTTGACGCCCGGCCAGCGCGAACTTTTCGTCCTCATCGCTGCCGGCAAACGCCTGCACCGGTTCGGGCCACTGGCCGCGATCGGCCGCCGCGTATTTGCGGGGTGCCACGCGGCCGGCCAGTGCGGACTGTTTGAGCTGGTCGCATGCCCGCAGGTAGAACTCCTTACCGGCTTTCTGGAGAGACTTCGAGATCGTATCCAATTGGCTGGTGGACGAAAACTCGACGCTTTGTTCCAGCAGCGAGGTGGTGATCCACACGGTGGCCGCCAGCGGCGCCAGCGTGGCTGCCAGAAAGATCAAAATCAGTCTGTTGCGAAGCCGATTCACCCGTTTCGCCCGCGGCCCGCCATGCGCGGCAAGTCCGACAACCGCAGGTGCCTCTCGATGGGTTCCCAGCGCGGCTCGCCGGCCTTGGGCTTCTGGCTGAAGAATTCCACGATTCTGCGGAAGCTGACCACCGGCTGCTCAGTGATGTTGGCCATCTCCTTCTGATCCGCAGTACCCAACTCAAACCGCAGCCAGAAAGGAGTATTCGGTTCCAGGCCGAGGGTGTTCACAGCCATGCTGTCCAGGCACCACGCCTCGGCAGCCGCCGCCGATAAGCCATCCACCGATCGCGGCGGCACGGCTCCGGTGGTGCCTAGCTGCGTTACCGAGAACTTTTCCTCCCAGAGCGCGAAACTCACCACAAACCGGCCCTGGCGCCGCCTTAGTACGGTTACATGATCGTCATGGAAGAGCGTTACCTGGGCCACGTAGGCCACCGAAGCCCCGTCTTTCAGGCGTTCCAGCGGCTTGCCGATTAGGAAATGCAAGGTGGGAGCCGATAGATGCAGGTTGTCGCCATCGTATTTGATTTCAAGGGATTCCGCGCCCCGAAGCGAAAGCAAAGGTGTAGCCAAGCCGGCCAGAAGCCAGCTTCTGCGGCTAATCCTGGTGCCCCGCGAGGGTTGCTCCATTCAATAAATCATGCCCATCATCAAGATCGGTTCCACGTGCCCTGCCCGAATGGGAAACGCAACTGCGAGCGAAAAGATCGATTCTTTGATTCCAACTCCGACCGAATGCTTCTGGGCAGCTGGCTGCCCACTGTCCCAGATCGCGCCGGTATCGTAGAAGGCCTGGAAAGGCCCATACCGGTACTCGACGCTGTTGTGGACCAACCGGTTTCCTCCCATTGGGTCCAGATCGTATTTGTTCCAACCACGCAGGTAGTAGCTGTTGCCGGCGACGAACCGGTCAAACAAGGGAGCCCGCCCGCTGATGACGCCCCCGCTGACGTCGTCGAGGATCTGGTGCTTGCCATGCGTGAAGCGGTAGCGCAGACCCCAAAAATGGGACACGTAGACGAAATCGCTGCCGAGCATGCGGGTAGCAGCGCGCAGTGTGTAGCCGGCATCAATCTCCTGTTGAGAGTCCGCCGGCTCCAGCCGTTGATGATACCGCAGGGTCGTCAACAAGGCGTCGGCTGCCTCGGTATGCGCCGCCGGGTACTGGTTTTCCAAGCGCTCAAAGCTAGCCCCGACTTCCAGAGTGAGAGGCTTGGCCAAGGTAATGGTTGCGGTCGGCTGGAAATTCTGGCGGGCCCGGTAGGCGTCGGAGGTCACACCCGGATGGGCCTCAATCGCATCGAGAGTATTGCGGTTCCACAGTTCGTGGTAGCTCTCAAACTGAAATCTCAAGTTCACCCGGTCGGTGCCCAGGGACTTGGTTTCATAGCGGGCGGAAATACCCGCGTTGCGCTCCATCAGCGAATCGCCGTCGCTTGCCAGGCCGAAAAGTAGGCTATTCTGGTGGACCGTGAAACCCACCGCGCCGGCGCCGCTCCATCCTTCTTTGGAACTGTAGAGGAACTTGGTGACGGTGGCGTCCACGTTGCCGCGCGCGGGTTTGACCTCGAATTCCACACGCACGTGCTCTGGTGTGTCGCTGCGCAGCAAATGATGGCTGACTTCGCGGGCGGAGAATTCCTTCTTGATGCGCGCGGCCAGATCGTCCAGCACTCCCGGATTCAACTTCTGCCCAATCAACGCGGCCAGTTCCCGGCGCAATCCGGCGCTGATCTTTTCGCTTTGATCGGTCAGGTCGGTTCTCCAGCCCTTGCCCGCCACAATCACCGTATCCACGGTATAACGCTTGTTCACATTGAGGTCGGAATCCTGCGATCCGGCGAAGAGCGTGCCGCCCGAAATCAGGCAGACGAGCCAGGCGTATTTCATACGGTTCCGGCAAGCACGCTGCATTCCAATTCTAACTTGTTGGAAGGTAAAGAGATATAAATGGCGGCATAGTGCCCTGTGTTCACAGGTGTGGGGCGGACAGGTTGGAAAAGGAGTGGTGGGTAAATCAGCGACGACCGGCTGGCGAGGTCTAGCTTACAGGACCTTCGCCAGTTCGGTTGCGAACGCGCTGCGGGGAGACTGCTCACGGTTCCGGCCGCCACGTTTCCTGCGGTCGGGACGTTGTTCGATTCGGACTGCATTTGGGGCTACAGTTGCTGCTACGGATTGTTGCGGCGAACGCGGCGCATCCTTGCCCTTGGGCGGCTGGGCCGGATTGGCGCGCAACAGACGGTCTTCGAGAGGGGCGCGGTCGAACCGGCGGATGATCGACTGCATCTCGTCGGACGTGGGCGCTTCGACAAAAGCGAACCCCTTCGATTCTTGTGTTTCGTGGTTTCGGATCACCTTTACTGCATCGGCCACGAGATCTTCAGCGGCCAGCCATTGTTTGATGTCATCGGCGGTGACCCAGGTGGGGAGATTGCCAAGAAATACGGTAAAACTCATTCAGTTGATTATTCTACTCCGTTACGTTGGATTTGTGGCGCAAGGGGGAGGGTTCCGATCTGCCACCTAGATAGTATCAGAGTCCCCAGTCGGATTGCAAACGGTTGATGCGACATTTTCCGGCCGAGTCTTGAGGCCAGGCACAGGAGCAGTCCGCCCACAATCAAGAGGGCACTGGAATGGGGTTCGGCCACCTCCGGATTCTGCACCAGCACCGCGCTGGGGAGACCACCTACTTCCAGCGGACCGCCAGACAGGCTCACGAACAGGTCCTGCCGTAGGGTAGAGGGAGGCAGGCCGAGTTCAACGGCTGGTCCCAAATCCCGCAGGATCAGCTCCGCTCCCGCGCCGCCGAAGATTTCTTCCGAAGCCTGTGCAGTGAGTTCGAAAGAGCCCTCCAGAGTGGAGACCGCACCCGAGAACGTGGAACTCCAGAAAGTCCCAGGGCCAAAGCTCAGGGGCGCGCCCAAACTCACCGAAAAGGCGCCGTCCGACGATTGCAGCCCGGCTTCGAACGTGGCCCCGATATTCGACACCGCCGAAGAAAAGACAAAGCTGACACTCGTGGGATTGAGCGGCAGGCCGAAGTTAGCGGCGTGCACTGTGTAGTTCCAACTGGGAATGTCGAACAGCAGGGCGTCGCCGGGCTCCAGCATGGCCGCGGACGCGTGCGATGCGTCGATGGTTCCAGCGCTGAGCGGGAACGCGGCCAACCAAAGAAGCCACGAAGCGTGGAGTTTCATTCCGGTTAGGATTGTAAGGGGGAAAATCGCGGAGGGGAAGATGGAGCCGTACTGGTACAAGGGTAGTAAGATGAAGCGGGCAGGCGAGGATGCCTACCTCACGTTATGAGAATTGTCAGCGTTCGCTCATACCTGCTGTCGTATCCGTTTCCGGAGCCGATCCGGCTGCCCTTTTACGGCGGGGAGCGCACCATCGTGAAGCGCGATGCGATGCTGATCCGCGTGGAAGCCGACAACGGACTAATAGGGCACGCCCCCGGGCCCGGGAGCGAATGGGCGCAGCGGGCCATCGAGCAGAGTGTGGCGCCTTTTCTGGAAGGGCGGTCGTTGGCCGACCCCGATGCGCTGCGCGTGAAATTCATGGACGGACCGGGCGCCAACCTCGAGCTGGCGAAAATCTATTGCGCCGTGGAAATCGCCCTGTACGACCTCACCGGCAAGGCGCTCGGTGTGCCGGTTTCCGAGTTGCTCGGGGGGCGGGTGCGCGACAATATCCGGCTCTACGGCAGCGCTGGAATGTACATGCCGCCGGAAGCTTACGCTGCCGAGGCGGCAGCCATTGCCCAATTCGGGTTCCGCGCTTACAAGATGCGGCCTGCCCTTGGCCCGGAACAGGATCTGGAAACCGTCCGGCTGATGCGCCAAACCGTGGGCCCGGATTTCGACCTGATGGTGGACGCCCATACCTGGTGGCGCATGGGCGACCGCAGCTACAGCTTCGACACCGTTGAGCACCTGGCTCAGGAAATGGCCGGTTATCGCATTGCGTGGCTGGAAGAACCGCTGCCACCCGACGATCATGCCGGCTACCTGCGGCTCAAGGAGAAGGACCTGGTGCCGCTGGCCAGCGGGGAACACGAACCCGATGAAGCGCGTTATCTGGACCTCATCCTCTCGAACGCCGTGGACTACGTGCAGATGGACGTTTGTTGCCAGGGCGGTTATTCGCTGGGCCGGCGCCTCTTCGCCGAGATCGCCCGCCAGGGTTTGTGTTTCGCCTTCCACAGTTGGGGCACCGCGCTCGAAGTGATCGCAGCCGCGCAGCTTGGCATCTGTTGGCTGCCGGCGGTGGTGGAGTGGCTGGAGTATCCCTGCTATTCCAGTCCCGGCCGCACAGGCATGTATCCCTTCCCGCTGGCGGCGGAGATTCTTAAGGAGCCGCTGGAACTGGATCATGGCGATCTGATCGTTCCCAGAACGCCCGGGCTCGGCGTGGTGGTGGACGAGTCCGTGATGGAGCGCTACCCTTGGATCCCCGGCCCCTGGTCGTACTTCCGCACCGATCACCCCGCTGAGACGCGCGCGGTGATGAGCGATCACAGCGTCAAGTGGGATTCGCCCCCGGCCGGTATTTCTTAAGGGTTGCGTGGATCATGGGGCGGTCCAGCCCCGACCAATCATCATCGGTGTCACCCTTCGGGAAGATCCGGTACCATCCCAAAACAGAATGATGCCGGATCGTGGAAATCTGCAAAACACCTTTCAGACACAGCCCCGCGGCCCGACCCCCAAGTCTGACGTTACAATGAATTCATGTCCGATACCTTAACCATCGCGGGCCGCGAATTCGGTTCCCGTCTCATCGTAGGAACCGGGAAATATCGCAGCTTCGCGGAGATGAAGCGATGTCACGAAGCCTCGGGTGCGGAAATGGTGACGGTGGCGGTGCGCCGCGTCAACCTCACGGACCGGTCGAAGGAATCCCTGATCGATTACATCGATCGTTCCAAGATCTTCATCCTGCCCAACACGGCCGCCTGCTACACCGCCGATGACGCCGTGCGCACCGCCATACTGGCCCGCGAGGTCGGCCTTTCCAACTGGATCAAGCTCGAAGTGATCGGCGACGAAAAGACGCTTTTCCCGGATAACGCCGGCCTGCTGGAGGCCACCCGCACGCTGGTGAAAGAGGGGTTCGTTGTCCTCCCGTATACGAATGACGACGTGGTAAACGCGCGCAAGCTCATCGACGCCGGCGCCGCCGCGGTGATGCCGCTGGCGGCGCCTATCGGGTCCGGACTGGGAATTCAAAACCCGACCAACCTCCGGATTTTCCGCGAGATGATCACGGCGGTGCCGGTGATCGTGGATGCCGGTGTGGGCACGGCGTCAGACGCCGCCATTGCCATGGAATTGGGCGCCGATGGCGTCCTCATGAATACGGCGATCGCCGCGGCCGACGACTCGGTCAAAATGGCGCGCGCGATGCGGCTTGCGGTGGAATGCGGCCGCCTCGCCTATGAAGCAGGCCGCATGCCGAAGAAACTCTATGCCACGGCCAGTAGTCCCTTGGCGGGAGTGGTGGGGAGTTAGTGTAGAGGAAAGGCCGCCGCCGCGCGCGCAAAGCCGGCAGGCGGATTGCCAATCAGATTGCCAATCCGCCGCAGGTTGGCAACCGGTTGGCAACCTGCCCACAACTGCGTGGCTTCAAAATGAGATAGATTGGTTTGCACCGACCCAATGAAACCCGATTACGACGTCCTCATCATCGGCTCCGGCGCCTCGGGAGGCATGGCCGCTTATATCCTGACGCAGAAAGGCGTGCGCTGCCTGATGCTGGACGCGGGGCCGGCCATCGACTTCGAACGGCATCGCACCCAGAAGGCCGTCTACGATCTTCCGTACCATGGCTTCGGCCGTCCGGGACGCTTCCCGCACGTCACGCAGGCCTCTGAGTTCGACGCCAACCTGTGGGCCGACGAGCAGCAGAACCCGTACACCTACCCGCCCGACGATCCTTACTATTGGGTGCGCATCCGGCTGATTGGCGGCAAGACGCTGCGCTGGGGACGGGCCTCCTGGAGGCTCAGCAACTTCGAGTTCAAGGGCAAAGATCACGACGGCTTCGGCGAGAACTGGCCCATCTCCTACTCCGACCTGGCGCCCTATTACGACCGCGTGGAGCCGATCTTCCGGGTCTCCGGACGGCGCGAGGGGTTGCCGCAATTGCCGGACGGCGTCTTCCTGGAGAACAATTCGCCGGACAGCCTCAGCGTGCAGCGCTTCATCGCGTCGGCCAAGAAACTGGGGGTGCCGACGACGAAGGAGCGCGTCGCCACCGGAGCCCTGGCCAGTTCGCTGAATCTGCTGCTGCCGGATGCCCTGGCCACGGGCAAGCTAACGCTGGTTCCCAACGCCATCGCCCGAGAAATCACCGTCGATCCCAAGACCGGCCTGGTGAATGGCGTTTCATTTGTCGACCGCCATTCCAAGCGCGAGTATCACGCCCCGGCCCGCGTGGTGGTGTCCGGCGCCTCGACGCTCGAGAGCACGCGGTTGCTGTTGAACTCCACGTCGCGCCTGTATCCCAACGGCCTGGCCAACTCGAGCGGCGTGCTGGGCCACTATCTGTTCGACCAATTCTACGTGAAGAACTGCGTGCAGGCGGTGGTACCCGAAGCGCGCGGCGGGAAGGGCGGGCGCAACCTCATGGGCGGCGGCGGGTACATCCCGCGCTTCCGCAATCTGAAGCCCGGCGAGAAGCCGTTCCTGCGCGGCTACGCCTTCGATTTCTCCAGCGGAGGCGCGCCCAATCCGCAATATTTCCCGTCGTACGGCGAGGCCCTGGCCCGGCAACTGGCCGACGCCGCCAACACCGGGTTCAACCTGACCACCATGGGTGAAGTGCTGCCGCGCTTTGAGAGTTTCGTCCGCATCAATCACGAGGTCAAAGACGAGTGGGGCATCCCGGTGCTTCACATCTCGCAGAAGTACACCGCCAACGAGTACGATATGGCCAAGGATGCGATCGAGACGGCGGTGGAGATTTGCCGCGGCGCCGGCTTCGAAGTGCTGGCGCGGCATGCGCAAATGGTGCCGCCGGGCGAGAGCATCCACGAGTTGGGAACCTGCCGGATGGGGAGCGACCCGAAGAAATCGGTGCTCAACAGCTACAACCAGGCGCACGACGTGAAGAATCTGTTCGTGCTGGATGGCGGGGCTTTCGCTTCGGGAGGCTCGCAGAATCCAACGCTGACGATCCTTGCGCTGGCGATGCGCGCCTCCGAATACATGGCGGCCCAGATGCAACGGGGGGATCTCTAAGCCCGGGCTGTCCCAGCCTACGCTTGCGGCTGGCTTGGATCGCGTTTCACCCATTTGTAGGCTGCGACCGAGTTCCGCCAGAAATACTTCTCCGCCGCCCGGCGGCCCTTCGTGCTGAAGAAATCCTGCACGATTTTCACGATCGCCGGCAGGTTGTCCGCGGCAAACTGGTTAGGCCAGTCGCTGCCGAAGATCACCTGGTTTTCTCCGAAGATCTCGAACAGGTAATCCAGCGTCGGCTTGTAGAGAGCCTGATCCGTGGACGCTTTACCATCCACCACGCGCAGTATTTCCGACAGCTTGACATACACCTGCCGCCGCTTCGCCAGCTCTCGCAGAGTTCCTTCCACCGCAGCTTTTCCGTTCGCGTCGAGCCGCTCAAACATCGCTGGCAGGTGATCCAGGATGATGCGCAGGCCGGGAACCTTGTCCGTTACGTTCAAAATGGCTTCCAGCAGGTCGGGCCGCGGATTGGCTGTATCCAAGGTCAGATCCGCCTGCTGCATCAGCTTCAAGCCTTCGATGAATGTCGGGTTCGAGACTTGAGCGGCCAGGTTGTAGCCCCAAAGGTTGCCGTGACGGATGCCTAGAAACAGCTTGTTCTTGTGATAGCGGTCCAGATACTCTTTGAACTCGGGCTTATCGGGTTGAAGGTTTCCGATCGTCCCCACCATCATCGGATCTTTCTCCTCGACCTCCAAAACCCACAGGTTGTCTTCCACCCAAGGGCTAGCCTCGACCTCGATTGCCCCCACAATGCCCAGCGGCGTGGCTAGCCGGCGGTAGCGCGGTGGCAACGCCGGCTCCGCACTCCCCGCGCCGCCCGAGTAGGGCGCGCCCTGTGGGCGCGTCTGATCGTACAGATGAATATGGCAGTCGATGATGGGGATGGGCTCCGCCTGAGCAGTTGCGAGTGCTCCTGCGCCAACTGCCGCGGCCGAACTCAAGAAAGTTCTACGACTAAGTCCATTCATAATTCGCCAGAGTCAATTGGCCTTCGCCGTCGTATTGGGCATCGCGGCCATGAGGCCATTACCAAACTGATTCGCCACCCGAGTCAGCTTGCCGTTGGTGAAGATCATGTCCAACAGTTTCTCGCTGTACATGGTCCGGCCGAACTCGTCTTTCATCTGGCCAATGATTTTGCGTGACTTCATGTCGATAATATCGCCCGAAGAGACGTAGGCCAGTTTGCCATCAAGACCCACCGTGATCCAGTAGGGACCGGCGGTTGTCTTGATGCTCTCGATCTGTTTGGGGGGCATCACCGTGTTGTCGAAAATGTGGATGTAGTCGTTGATCCCGTCGGCGAGCCAGACTTCCTTTTCGTCATTGGTCAGGGCGATGCCGTGACTCGGGCAACCATGCGGGATTCGCGGGCGCGGAGTGGCGTTCCACCGCTCGCGCCAGGGGAAGCCTTGAACCTCGACGCTGTGCAGCACCTTGCCGGTCTTCACGTCGGCAATCTGAAATCCGAGGAAGTTATTTTGATTGGTGTAGATCAGCGACGCGTCGTGGTTCAGGACGAAGACGCGGATGTTGTCATTGAACGGGATCGTCTTGACCGTCTGGTGCGTGCTGGTATCGGCGATTGACATGATCTTGCCGTTGGGCGACATGAAGGCGAATTTGCCGTCCGGGCTCAGATTCAGATTGTGCGCGTTGGGGCTCAGGGGCGCCATGGCCTTCGTGATCAGCTCGCCCGTCTTTGGATTCACGACGTACCAGAAATCCTTCAGATCCGATCCTACATACATGAACGAGCCATCGGGGGCAATCTGCGGCCGCTCGCAGCACTGGCCATCATAGGCGTTCTCCCAGACCTTCTTGTCCGTCGTCAAATCCACCGCGGCCAGGCGGCCGCGCGCGGCGATGTAGATCATCTGCGTCACCGGACTGGCGGTCACGCCGGCGATCTGCTCGGGGTTCTGGCTGGCCGGGACGTCGAAGACCGGAATTCGCTTGACGAAGTTGTAGTTGTTCTTCGCGTCGAGCACGACAATGCCGTTCCCGTTCTGGTCTGGCGAGCGTTCCAGCGAGCCGGGAAGGGTGACGTAGATCAATTCCTTCTGCGCCGGTCCGCGCAAACCGCTCCCGGTTCTGGCTCCACGGCCGGCGTCTTGTGCGTCCATCGTCAGCAGAAAACCAGACGCTACACAGAGGCAACATCCCATTAGCGTTCTAACTTTCATAGGATCTCCTGATATGGTTCAAAATCA
>Ga0209698_10006886_pt1 | contig 12019 bp, 15 predicted proteins | sample LitLauG_LLR_2012_FD_187203 | JGI IMG/M metagenome (GOLD analysis project Ga0209698, IMG submission 187203) | Freshwater sediment microbial communities from Pennsylvania, USA - Little Laurel Run_MetaG_LLR_2012 (SPAdes) (version 2) | ecosystem: Environmental > Aquatic > Freshwater > Creek >...
GGTGTTGGGGAACATTTCAAATAACGGGCCGCGCGAAGTGAAGTCGATTGACTTGTACTGCCTGTTCTACGGCCTGGACGGCCACGAGGTCCATCGCGAACGTTTGCGCATTGTGGGTGGCGCGGGCACAGCCGGCACGCTCAAGGCCGGCGCGACCAGATCTTTCCGCATGCCGTTCGACGCGCTGCCGGACGGTTGGAACCAGGCACTGCCCAAGATGGCGATTGCGCAGATCACGTTTGTGAACTAAAGCTGTATGACGATTCTCCTTGTGGACGACGATCAAGATCAACTCGACTTGCGCACGCTGCTGCTCGAGAAGAACGGTTTTCAAGCCATACCCGCAAGTACGGTGACGTCCGCGATTCGGGAAGCGAAGGCGCAGCGACCGCAATGCGCCGTAGTTGACTTGAGGATTCCGACTGAGGCGGCCGGACTTGGCTTGATTCGGGAGTTGAAGGCGTTGGACGCTGGAATCCGTCTGTTTGTACTGACCGGCAGCGACGCGAAGCGGATCAATATGCTGCCGGAAATGGCGCTGGTGGAAGAGGTGATCCAAAAAGGGTCGCCCATCGCGTATCTGCTAAGGACGTTGAAAGACTTGGCCAACGCGGAAGATCCAAGATTGGCGCGGTTGCGGGCGCAACTGTCTAAAGACAAAGTTGTGACCTTTAACGTGAAGGCCATTCCGCGGGCATCGCGTAGCGAAGTGGCGGGCGTAACCACTGACGGTGTGATGAAAGTTAGAGTGGCGGCGGTACCCGATAAAGGGAAGGCCAACGAAGAACTGCGCGACGTTCTGGCGGCGTGGTTCAAGGTGCCCAAGAACCATGTGGAATTGCTGCACGGTGAAACGTCGCAGCACAAGGTGTGGCGGGTGCGAAACTAACAACTACTGCTTGGCGGTGGTAGTCGTGGGCGGCTCCTCAGCGCGCCTTGCACGGTCGTAATCGAGAGCAATTTGATGGGCGATCTTGGCTGCTACGTCTGCGCTTGCGCCGCGGAATTTGGCGCCTAGGCTTTCTTGGGTGGTTGACCAGAGAACATCGCCGTCTTTGTTGCATAGGCGAACGGTGGCGTATGCTTCGTGTTTGCGTTCTTTGCTATGGTGCGATTCGTTTTCGCTCATGGCGCTACCGCCGGTGAGGCTGCCGATTTTGGTGCTGAGGGCTGTTCCGGTTTTACCCAACGAGTCATGACCGGACATGCCGTCGTATGTGTCGTAGGTGTCGGTAAAGGTGTTATCGTCGGCAGCGCCTTTGAGGACGGCGTCGGCACGCGCCTCGTTATCGGTGAGCACGAAGAGTTTGGTGGCGTTCAGGCTGGCGATGATGAGGTCGCGCAACGCTTCGGCTTGGGCGCCGCCTGTCAATTGGCCGACATAGACGCGCCTTACGTTAAGCAGGTTGTCGACGTTTGGGCTCGCCCCCGTATTTGCCGAATTTGCCTGCTGAGCGGAAGCGCCGACGCCCATCAGCAGCGCGACAAGCAGTGGCTTCATCCACGGCCCGCGATTCTCGCTTGTTCATCCTGGTAGCGAACCTGTTGACCGGTGCGCGCTTCTAGCGAGACGAGCGCGACGCGAATGTCTTTCTTGTCGACCTTAAAGACGAGAGCCTGCTGGACACCGTTTTCATCTTGGAAGCCGAGCGTCAAGAAGTGCTGGCGCGTTTTGGCGAGCATGAAGATGGGGGAGATGACGGCAGCGGCAATGTAGCGGCGGTCGACTTTCTGGCCGTACTCGACGAGGTTGATTCGGTCGTAGGGGATTTTGATCTGCGTCTTTTTCGAAAGAAACACGAAGTAAGTGTTGTCCATGACTTCGATGCTGCCGTTGTTGTTGCTTGGGATGTCAGCTCGAGTGCCGCCGACATATTCGGCATGCGCGCCTGCGTGGTCGGCCGGTAAGGGCAGGGATCCAAGAAGTAGGACGGTGAGGAAGGTGAGGGTACGCATGGTGTTGCTGAAAGGCCTCTCTGAAGTATGTGATGAAAGAGATGGTGGACTCTAGATCAGATTTACCTGTTACGCCGGGGTAGTTGGTTTACGGGGAAGCCCCAAGACGCACTTCTGGCGTTGATGTGGCGAACAGAGTGCAATGCGAGGCGGTTTAGAGCGATGTTAGGCGGCTGCCTCCTGGGTTTGGGCTTGCATGGACTCTTCTTCGAGGGCTTCTCGTAGCATTCTGTCGGTTTGAACCTTGCTGAGGCCGGCCATATAGTCTTGTAAACGGAGCTTTGAAAAAACGAACCCAAGGCCGGGGACATCAACACCTGGCAGACCGCGGTGTTTGGCAAGAAGGACGGTTTTGGTGGCCGTTCGTAGGGCTTCTTCTTCCTTCTGCTTGCGTTCTGATTCTTCTTTTAGCTTGCGGAGAGTTTGGATGCGCTCCAGTTCGGCAGTCTCTCGCTCGCGACGCCGAGTCAGGCGATTTTCCTGCAGCGCTAAGTTTCGGAGTTCCTTTTCGTGCTGGCGGCGGACTTCTAAAATCAGAGCCGATTCAGCCTCGGGTTCGGCGAGGGCTGGGTTTTCATCGATGAGTTGCTGGCTGCCGAGAGCGATGATGGCTTGTTCGAGGCCTGGAATGCGGTTTAGACGGAAGCGAATGTCAGTGATGGACTGAGTGAGAGAAGACTCTTCAGGACCGACGGGTTGGTACATGGATTCGTACTGAGAGACGAGGGTAGCGTAGCGGGCCGCCTCGGCTTGCGTGGCGAAGAGGAGGGAGTTTCCTGTCAAATTGCACCTGACGGCGTTCAGAGATGACTTCGCCTTTCCTTCGCTTGAAGTTGGGCCCGTCGATTTTTGGGCATTCTCGCGGTTGGCGTTTAAGCGCGCCTCGGAGATGGGATTTTTATCGGTGTTCATTTTTTTTGCTCCTTGATTCTTGTTTGTCTGCTAGCAGCGATGAGGGGGAAGGCTCCAAGCACCTCAAGTGCGCGTACTAGGTCGAACTCGGTTTAAGTTTGCTGTACGGAATCTGCGGACCGAGTCGGGGTGAAAATTTGGTTTTCGGGTAGGTGGTTGATTAAGGGAGGGTTAGTCCCGAAAAAATAAATATGCTTGTGCGGTGACCGTAAAAATGGGTCGCTACGGGATACGGGTGGCTGAGGTCATGGCGCGGACAGCTTCTTGGCGGGGACGGCGATTCTGTAGTCCCGTAACCCAAACATGAATGAGTTTTGTTGTTCTTTCAAGCGGAGGCGGCCGAGGGGTAGCTCGATGCGGTATTGGCGGGTCAGAGTTGGCGTGCTGAAGGTGATTGGTGTTCCGGGACAAATAGGACCAACATAAAACCTAGACAAACCTAGCGGACTGAATGGGCCTTCGGAGGACGAATCCGATATCAAGGATCTGCTAACTTTCTCTTCAGCGTAGGGCGCACTGCGGCCTCCTTGGCAGGTGCTTTCGCTGCTGTTCATGGTAGCCATCATAAGCGGTGGGCTGCTATGAGTTGTTCGGCATGCGATGTCGTTGCCGAGGCCGTTATCATCGGTCAGCCAGCACGGGCCGATTTCCGGGACGTCGAACGATTGTCGTGCCATAATACGCTGGCGCTTTCCATCGGATAGTTCGCTGAGCGCGAGAGACGCTAGGAATTCGTGGGGTTCTGACTTGAGTTGATTGTAGGCGGTGCGCTGGATTGGGGCGCCTAAGTTTAGATTTCCACTTTCTGCAACTAAGCTTGCGTAGGAGGGAGCCCATTCGGACTGCCAAATACCGTCGGCGGAGAGCATTACACCTTCGACGCGGATCAGCTTGCCAATCGGGATTTGCGAGATTTGGACGGGAATATCTACGGAAAGAGTGTCGTCATCTTTGCCGACACCCTTGGCGACCAGTTGGCCATGGGGCTGGGCTAGGGTCTTAAATGGGATTTGCGCGGCATTGAGGAGCGGGAACGTTTGGCCGATGATGGCGCGGTAGGGCAGCGCGACCATGATCAATGGAATTGAGACGATGGAGGCGATAATCAGCACAGCGCCCAAGGGACTGTGACGCTTTGCGTATCGCAAGCAAATGCCCGAAGCGCCTAGAATCAAGAACGATAGAGCCTGCAAATTGTCGGACACATCGCCGGAGTTGGGGACGTGCGAATTGGGAATCTTCGAATCGAGCCATGCCATGCCTCCCATGAGCAAGATAGCGCCAAGAAGGTACATGATCCAGCGTGCGAGAGTAGGCGTGATGGTTGCTAGCGCGATGGCCGGAAGAGCGATGACTAACATGGCGCCGGCTACGCCGGACATAATGCCGCTTATGTTGTTAGTTATGTTGACGTTTGCCAGAATCAGCAACGTGAGCTGCGAAATCACTAGCGGAACGGCGACGCATACGCATACAAAGAATGCTTTGGAGGCGAGAAGCTGGTACCAAATGTAAGGGCGCGTAATCCAGAATTGACGATCGCCCACCAGCGCTTCCGACTGAATGAGCCGGACGATCATGAAAGCCCAGACTAATGCAATCGCAACGAGCGGAGCCACTTCGTACCACGTAGGGACTTCTCCGGGGCTACTGCGCTTCCACTCGGTCCAAGTCAGGAAAACCAGAACAATCAGACTGAGCAGAATTTCGAGCCTGAGCCGCCGGGCATCTTTGGCAAAAATATGAAGTAGCTGCGTCATGCGCCCAATGACCGCGCAATGGCAACAAAAATGGATCTGAGAGACATGGGAGCAAACTCTAATTCGTGCACGTTGCCGCCGAAGAACTCACGAATGGATTGAGGGGTGAGCCCGGCATCAAACTTGCTTTCGACGAAGCGGACTACCGGTTGGGCCGCGTCGACTTGCAGCCAGCTTGCGGGCCAGATGCGGTCGGCAGCGGGCGGCGAAGACAGGACGATTTTTACCTCGCGAAAGCGATCTAACAGAGTCTTCATTTCTTCGGAGAAGAGTAGTTTGCCTTTTTGCAGGTAGCCCACATAGTTAGCCAGGCTCTCGATTTCCAGCATGTCGTGCGAGGAAAGGAGCAGCGCGGTTTCGAACGTGCGGGTGGCAAGACTCTCAATCAGTTCATCGCGCACGAGCGGGTCTAAGCCGGAAAATGGTTCATCCAGGATGATTACTTTCGGCCGATAGGCGAGTGCGCCCGCTAAGGCGGCTTTCATTCGCATGCCGCGCGACAGTGCTTTTAGCCTGACGTTTGGTGGGAGGTCGAAGCGGCGGACTAGGTCCTTTTCGAAGGTTGGATCCCACGTTGGATAAAACGGCCGCAGAAAGTTGAGGAATTGTTGCACACTCATCCAGTCAGGTAGTTCCTGGTTTTCAGAAACGTAGCCGATGGTTTCGAAGGCTTTGCCTTTGAGGTCGCGCGAGTCAGTGCCTAGAACCTCGACGCGGCCTGATGTTGGATTGAGAATATTTAGAATCGTCTTGATGGCGGTTGTTTTGCCTGCGCCATTCGATCCAACTAAGGCATAGACGGAGTTTTGTGGGACCTCAAAAGCGAGTCCGTCTAAAGCAGCGACGGAGCGGAAACGCTTCACGAGTTCGTCCACGCGAATTGGGGTAGGCATTGGGTATGTGGATCTGGCGTCCGGTTGGATGCAGGCACGGCACCGCCGAAGTTGTTTTAACACTATAACGAATGAGAACCGCAAGAAAAGCCATTTGCACTTTGGAAGATCTTGCAAACGCCGATGGAGCGATACCGTAAACTTACTTAGAGTGAACTTATCGACAGGTTGCATTGGGCGTAACGCTGTTGTAACAGGAGGTGCGGGCTTCATTGGCTCTCATCTCGTCAGGCAATTGAGTGCGGCTGGATGCGCAGTTACGGTGGTGGAGCGGCCCGGCGCGGCACTGGACAATTTGCGCGGTTTGGACGTGCAGATGTTCACGGCGGACATTGTGCAGCCGGACGCGATTTTGCCGGTATTGCAAGGGTGCGACGTACTCTTTCATGCGGCGGGCAATCCGAAATTGTGGGCTCGACCGAGGAATGAGTTTCAACTGGTGAATGCCGCGGGGACGCGGTTGGTGCTGGATTCAGCCGAAAAAGCGGGAGTGCCGCGAGTTGTGTTCACCAGCACAGAATCGATCATAGGGCGCGCGAACGGCGGAGACGTAAGTGACGAGGATACGCCAGCGGGGGAGCGCGACATGGTGGGCGCTTACTGCCTTTCTAAGTTTCGCGCTGAGCAAGCGGCCCTTCAGGCGGTTCAGCGAGGAATGGATGTTGTGGTTGTGAACCCCACGATTCCGGTGGGTCCAGGCGATATCAATGTAACGCCGCCGACGCGGTTATTGCTGCATTTTCTTAAAGGTCGGATGCCCGCTTATATGGATTGCCGCCTCAATGTGGTGGATGTGCGGGCCGTGGCGCAAGGCCACATACTGGCGTGGCAAAAAGGAGTTTGCGGGCGGCGCTATATTCTGGGCGACAAGAATATGTCTGTTTTGGAGTTACTCGAAATGATGGGCGAAATCTGCGGCAAGAAGGCGCCGCGCTTACGCGTTCCCTATGGTGCAGGGCTGGCGGTAGCGTATCTTTCTGAGATGGTGGCGAACCATGTGACGGGACGTGAGCCTTCGGCTTGCGTGACCGGCGTTAAGCTGACGCGGCGGATGGCTCACTTAGACTGTTCGAGGGCGATCCGGGAGCTAGGCTTTCAGCCAGGTTCCATTCGAAACGCGCTGGTGGATGCGGCGGAATGGTATCGTGAGCGGGGATGGATTCCGAAAGCGTTGAAGGCGGCCTGTTAGCTATGGAAACGACTGCGAGTGGTGTATCGAAGTTTGACGTGTTAGTGCAATTATTCGAAACGGAGCACGCGAATCCGACCAACCGTGCGATTCACTTTTGGATTGGGATGCCGTTGGTGGGATTGGGGCTCGGACTGCTTGTCTGCTTGAACTGGCGAGGAATTGTGTTGGTGGCTCTTGGTTACGGTGCGATGTTTTTTGGGCACTATGTATTTGAGAAGAGTCCGCCAACGGTGGTGAAGACGCCGCTGGGGCCGCTGGCGGCTGGGGCGTTTGTGATTGACCGGTTGTTCCGGCGGCCGTTTCGGCGAATTGGATAAATGGTGTGGAGCGGCGCACCAGATTCGAACTGATACTTTCTCGTTGGAAGCGAGAGGTGCTGTGCCGTTAACACCAGCGCCGCTTGGTGTACCCTCGCGTCCTTGCCACTGGACGACGGGTACGTAACTGGTAGCCGGTGTGGGATTTGAACTCACGACCCCCTGTTTGTAAGACAGGTGCTCTGACCAGGCTGAGCTAACCGGCTAGAAAGAAATGGAGGGCGGTAAGGGACTCGAACCCCCGGCCTCCTGATTCGGAATCAGGCGCTCTGGATCCAACTGAGCTAACCACCCATAAACTTGGTACTCCTGGCAGGACTCGAACCTGCATCCCCTTGCGGGCAAAACGTTCGTAGCGTTTGGGCTCATCCAATTCACACCACAGGAGCAAACTCTGACGCCCGATGGCAGATTCGAACTGCCGGCCTGGTGGTTAGAAGCCACCTGCTCTGAATCCGCTGAGCTAATCGGGCGAAATTGTACGTGGTGGACCGTCAGGGAGTTGAACCCTGTTCTTCCGGGTAAAAACCGGATGCTTCGCCGGCAAAGCTTACGGTCCACGAGTCCAGCAAGAAATGGTAGCGGCGGCGCGAATCGAACGCGCTTCTGAAGGTTATGAGCCTTCCCTGGGGCCAATCCAGATACGCCGCAAGAAAATAAAAAAGCCCCGGACTGTGTTAGTCCGGGGCTTTTTGACTCACTAAGCTTTTGATTAGTTACTCGGCTAAGGAGACTCCGGATCTGCACACATTTGTCCGTCCGCGTTTTCCGCGGATCATGACGACGGCGATTTGTATAAGGTGTCTCACTTGAATGACTAACTCCTCGAGTTTCAAATTTAGCATCATGCACGAAAAAAGGCAAGAACGTTTTGAAAGAAAATTGGTGGAGACGCTCGGATTTGAACCGAGATCAGTGCCTTGCAGGGGCACGGTCCTGCCGTTGAACGACATCCCCATTTGGGGTGACGAATGGGGTTTGAACCCACGGTCTCCTGGTTCACAGCCAGGCGCTTTAACCAGCTAAGCTATCGCCACCATAAGAGTGAAGCCGGATGCAGGAATCGAACCCGCGTTAGAGAGATACAAACTCTCGGTTCTGCCACTGAACTAATCCGGCGATGGAGCTTTCGTTCAGAATCAAACTGAAGCCGGGCCGATACCAACGGCCTGCTCTGTCATTGAGCTACGAAAGCAAAATCAAAAGTACAAGTACTTGCGCCAAGCGGGGAAATCTTCGCCCCGCGTACGCATCAGACTGCGGGCCGTATGAACGTTAACGGCACGGGGCGTCTGGATCAATGCCATGCCGGCTTCCTCCGGCGTGCGATCCCGCTTCCGGTGATTGCAGGCATGGCAGCAAGTCACCAGGTTTTCCCAGGTGTTGCGGCCGCCTCGTGAGCGCGGCAAAACGTGGTCGAGCGTGAGCCTGCCGCCAGCGAATATCGACGCGCAATACTGACATGTGTTTAAATCGCGAGCGAAAATGTTACGTCTGGTCACTACGTGCCGGCGTTGCGGAACCTTGCGGTAGCGGCTCAACCGGATGACGGAGGGCATCCGCATATCGCGCCAGGCGAACACGTCATGACTCTCTTCAACGGCAGCACGGCCCTTGATTAATAGCGTCAAGGCTCGCCGGGCTTCGCAGATAGCGATGGGCTCGTAGCTTGCGTTCAAAACCAGTACCGGCGATTTGATAGTCATTATCGATCCTTCCGCTTTCAAAAACTGGAGCTCCCGACCGGGTACGATCCGGCGACCTCTCGTTACGAATGAGAGATTTTCCCAACCTAAACTACAGGAGCGAACATGGTCGAGGTGGCAGGATTCGAACCTGCGACTTCGTGATCCCAAATCACGCGGATTTCCTCTTTCCTACACCTCGAAAATGGTGGCTGCTCTCGGTTACGATCCGAGTTCTTCTGCTTTTCAGACAGATGTAATCACCAGACCTACGCAACAGCCAAACACTGGAGCGGAGTACCGGATTTGAACCGGTGTTGAAAGAGTGGCACTCTTCCGTGTTAGCCGCTACACTAACCCCGCCTAAAACTAACTTGATACACGTCTTACGAGCGCCGGAACGTAATGCCAAGCCAGCGTCGCAGCGCCTAGAGCAAAGAACGCAGAGGCATATGGCCTCCACGTATCAGCAAAGAAAAATTCACCCGTCATCCATGTCGCGTTCGCCGCGATCCAGAAACAGACAGCCAAGTTATGGCTAAACTCTGCTTTGTCGCGATGGCTGTGCCGCGCAATATCGATGGCGACTATAAGCGTCGGAATGATCATCGTCATCCCAAGCCAGCGCCAGCTACACACCCAGCACGAATCTTTGAAAATCCAGAGAACGATGTGAGCGTTCTCGTATTCCCTGACAGTCTTAAACGGGTTCAATTTCTATAGAGCCTCCTTTGGCTAGTTACCCTAAACAACAAGAATGGATGGGCAGGCTGGATTCGAACCAGCGCATAACGGGGTTCAAAGCCCCGTGCCTTGCCAGCTTGGCGACTGCCCAAAAAACCCCAACAAAACGGCATAAAATCTGGCTGAGGAGGCAGGACTCGAACCTGCAAGTCTCCCGGTTAACAGCCGGGCGCATTACCCTTTTGCTACTCCTCAGAAACGAAAAACCCCGGTGCCTTATAAGGGCCCGGGGTCTAGAAAAACACTTGGTTTGTTTTCTTATCTACCCTGAACCCATGATGGCGTGCGTACCCTGACCTGCCGGTTGATTAGCTGGCCTGGTGACGAGACGGGATTTGAGAGTAAACAACATAACCTGAAACTTATGATACACGGGTTTTTGAAAATTGCAAAGTGAAACTGCGAAGTTTTAAACTTTTTACTTGACCGAGTGTATGGTATACATGTACACTGTACACGGATGGATAAAGCGCCGCAACTCCGCATCGACCCGTCTTCCAGCGTGCCGGCGGTCCGGCAAATCTCGGACGGCCTGCGCGTGTTCCTGGTTGACGGACAACTGGCTCCTGGAGCTGAGTTGCCCTCAGTTCGCCGCGTGGCGATGGAGTTGGGTGTTCATTTCAATACGGTTGCCGAGGCCTATCGGCAATTGGCGGCTGAAGGGTGGATAGACCAGAGGCATGGGCGCGGTGCAATTGTGCTCAAACGCGCTTCGCCGGCGAAGGCGGAAATCGGCCGGTTGCCAGACTTTCGGCAGCGGCTGCGCACGCTGGTTGCGCAAATGCGATCGGAAGGCATCCCGGCCGCAACGATTGTGAATGAATTGAAGTTAGTCCTCGGAGGACTGGAAAAATGATTAAACTATTGTTTCTTCTGCCAACGCTAGTGCTTGGCGCAAACTTACTGCTACTGCCGAAGCTCATGCGCCGTGGACGATTGTTCGCGGTACCGGTAGCGGCGGAGTTCCTCGGATCAGGCGATGCCAAAAGGGCTATCGGGCTTTACCGGACAAACGTAGCAGTTGGACTTACTATGAGCCTTTGCTATTCAATGCTCCGACCCGACGAACTCGGCACATTGGTGGCAGTGTTACTTGCTTTGTGCGGCGCAGCTTTCGGCTACTATAGGGCGCACCGGCTGGTTGCGCCGTTTCGAATGACGTCGGATAAGACTCGGTGGCTGGAAGTTGATTCAGGTCCAGATACTGTGCCGCGGACGCTGTGGCTGATGATCGGGCCTTTTGTCATTCTTCTGTTTACCGCCTTGTTTGTGAACAGCCGTTGGGACAGCATTCCTGCCACGTTCCCGGTGCATTGGGGCGCCGATGGCGCGGCCGATCGATGGGCCGTGAAGGGAATCAGGTCCGTCTTCGGCCCTTTGGGTTTTGGCGCGGAGTTGTGTGGGTGGTTTGTGCTCAGTGCGTTCGCAGCCTGGTGGGGAGCGCGCCGCTCCACTTTGCGGGCGGGGATTGTCCAGGTTACGGTGGCTGTTCAATATCTGATTGCCACGCTATTTAGCTTTTTGGGCCTGCTGCCCGTGTTGCGCATTCCGGGATGGCTGGTGGCAGTTGTCGCTATCGCGCCGTGTCCGCTGCTCATTTGGTTCATGATGAACAAGGCCGCTGAGCCGACGGGCGCGCCTGAAGCGACGTCGGAAGAAAATTGGAAGCTCGGTTTGTTCTACTACAACCCAAATGATATGGCACTTGTTGTCGAGAAGCGCGTGGGCTTTGGTTACACGTTCAATTTTGCGAACCGGTGGTGTTGGGCTTTGATGGGAGCGCTTGTACTGGTGGTTGCAACCATCCCGTTGTTGCTGCTCTAGGAGAATAGTAGACATGGAGAAGCTTTTAGGCGTCACCCCCTTGATCAGCGTCTTCGATATGCCGGAAGCGATCAAGTTCTACACGGAAAGGCTCGGATTCAAGATTGTGAGTTCGTCGCCTGAGATCGAAGCGCCAGAAGGAAGATATTTTCACTGGGCATGGCTGCGACGGGATGAAGCTGATCTGATGCTGAATACGGCATACGATGCGGGCGAGCGACCGGCTACCAAAGATGTTGAGCGCTGGAAAGGGCACGCCGATACGTGCCTTTACTTTGGGTGCAAGGACGTTGATCGGATTTACGAAGAGCTGAGGGCGCAGGGGCTCGAGATCGGGAAGCCAAAGAATACCGCCTATGGAATGAGGCAGCTTTATGTGAAGGACCCTGACGGGTACCTCTTATGCTTTCAGCATTCAGTTTGATGGGGCTAAGTCCAGACCTTGACGACGGGCACGCCCTTCTTACAGAGTTCACACGAGGCGGAATCTTTGTAGTACATGGCGTCCATCTTTGCGAGGTAGAACAAAGGCAGGTTGCCAAAGTCGGCGATTGTGGGATTCGGTTGATAAACGGCGACCGCTAAGCCGACAACTTCCGCGCCTTTCGATTCGAGCAGCGCGCGCAATTCGGTTAACCGTTTGCCGGTGCGTAAGACGTCGTCTACCAGCAACACCTTCTCGCCCTTATGCGGCTCGAGAAATTGGCGGAAGCGCATCGGCTCAGTTTCCGAATCC
>Ga0209698_10006887_pt1 | contig 12019 bp, 6 predicted proteins | sample LitLauG_LLR_2012_FD_187203 | JGI IMG/M metagenome (GOLD analysis project Ga0209698, IMG submission 187203) | Freshwater sediment microbial communities from Pennsylvania, USA - Little Laurel Run_MetaG_LLR_2012 (SPAdes) (version 2) | ecosystem: Environmental > Aquatic > Freshwater > Creek >...
CCCAGTTTGGCCTGAATCTCCTGTACCTCTTTCAGCGAGAGTTCCGCCGCATTCAAACTTCTCGGAATTTGGCCGTAGAGGTAGCGTCCGATGACACCGCTTAAGGAAACCGCCAGCATGATCCAAAACGCGATGCCGGCAAAGCCGCGAAACTTGAAGGCCGCGTGCAGGGCAATCACGAACGGAGCGGCGAGTCCCAACAAGACGTGATTATCCAGCCAGTGCCGCGAACTTCCCTGCCGCCCCAGCCAGGCCCAGCGCTTGCGCAAGGGATAGAGAAAAATGCACAGGAACATTCCTAGTCCCAGCATTCCGAGCTTCACGCCGATCGCTCCGCTGGGTTTCAGCAAGGCATGTTTGGGAGAGAACGGCCGCTCGGCTGAATTGAGCGTGTAGTAGTTGAAGCCATAGGCGAAGATCCCCACGACCAGAGCGATGACGATCAGGTAGCCCATGAACAAGCGGACACGATGACCCTTTTCGGCGTCGGGTACGGGCTTCGCGGTGGCGGTGACTAGATGTGCAGTGGCTGTGGCGTTAGCGCTCATTTGGAGATGACTTGCTCCTCGGTGCTGACTGAAAACCGCTTGTAGTTTGTGAATTCGTGCGTGTTACGCCAATGCTGGCGCGGGGTCTCTACCTCTACAACCGCCCGCGAGGGGAACCAATATGTTTTCTCTGGATCGTGGAAGGGAAAAGGCGCGAACACGACATCCGTTTGAAGGGTATTCAGGCCGACGTCGACCATGGTGTTGTCGATGCCGGCGGAGATCCTGGCGATGGCTGCAGTTTCCGGGTTGATCCACGCCGTGCCCGAGAGCTCCAGCGGATATTCCCGTCCGCGCAACGCCAGCGCGGCCGGTGTGCGCGAGCCTCGAATATGCCGGAAGGCGATTTTGGTCAGCCGATGGCCATCCACCACTTCATCCCCCAGTTCGCTGAACTCGAAGCTGTTGGCATAAAGCGGATGGAACACGAGGAACAAGGTGGCAAAGCCGTTGCTCACCAGCATGGACCGGTTCTTCTTATCCGCCTTGGCCTGGTGCACGGGCAGGCGCGACTCGGACAGGCTTAACTCCCCGCCGTTGCCGGTCAGGATCACCAGATAGTCGTAGGTGGATTCTTCGCGAAGATCGATTTTGTCCTTGCCGTTGTTCTGGAATTTTTCCTGGGTCACGCGCTCGACGCAGTGCACGTCGGAGAACTTGTCGAGATATTCCGACATTTGATCGCCCGCGCGCTGCAGCAAGTGCTGGAGCGTGCCCGGAGCGGAAGGCGCGGGGACATCGCCTGCCCGGCTGAATCCCGCGCAGGCGACCACAATGATGACCGCGCTGGCTATCTGCTTCACGATCTCCGCGGCGCAATGCACCCGTCTCCTCATCGCGGCACCTTCGCTTTCGAATCAAACCGGTAGCCCATCGAGAACATCCACTGCTGATAGTTCAGGTCGCCGCGGTTGATCGTGAAATTTCCTTGCAGGTAGTAATGAGGTCCCATCGTCGTTTCCCACGTAGTAGTAACAAAGCGGGAGCGGTTGACCGTGGTCAACACGGAACTGAAATTTTGCTGACCCGCCAGAATTTCCAGGCGGAGCCTTTCGCTCATCTGCCGGGAAATTGATATTGCGTCATAGGTTCCGCTGCCGAAAGAACTGTTGAAACGCGCGTAGTGCGCATCCAGGCGGAGCTGCCACAGCGGCAGACGGTTGAACGTAATGCCAAACATCTTATTGAGCGACGCGCTCTTGTCGCCATTCCCGTTGCTTCTGCCGATGGTCGAGGACAGGAAAATCTGTCGAGCCACCTCTACCCGCGCCCCCACGCTAAGTCCCTGGAACAGATACTTATCGACTAAGCCCGTCGGAATTATCGAGGGATCATAAGTCGGAACGTCGCGGAAATAGTTGTGGTTAAAATCCAGTTCCAGACGGGGGTGAGGCTGCACGCGCAGGGTGAAAAAACTGCGGCCTAGGCCCGGACCCGGCGCCGGCGTTACCGGAGTGCCCGCAGGACTATCGAATTGCGCCGCCTCATACACGGCGAAGCGTCGGCTGTAGGAGACCGTGTCTTCGACAAATACAAAAGGCCGGTTCATCGTCCAGTTCACCATATTGATGCCGGCACCGGACGTACTGCTGTAGTGCCAGGCGTTATAGGAACCGCCGTCAAAATTGATGAAGCCCCCGCCGATCACGCGGTTCGGACTGTAGTCCCACGAACTCGGATCAGGCGTCGACCCACCAAAAATCCCCACAGTCGTGCCCTTAGAGAGCCGTTTTCCAAAATATCCGCCATCAATGGTATCCAGGCTGGCAGCCCAGGGCAGATACAAGCGCCCGAAGCCGGCTACCAGGCTGGAGTTCGGGTTGTCGTAGGTCATGCTCAGGTGGTAGGTGTGGTTGATGAGATCCTGCACGGTTTGGACGCTGCCGGCGCTCTGTGAAGTCAGCCGACCGCGGTAATATCCGCTCAGATTCCAGTAAGTGCCCCCGATGCGAGTGATGTCGCCGCGAAAAGCGAACCCAATATTCGAACTGGTCATGCTCGAAGATCCGCCGCTCATTGTGGTGACGTAATCGAGGCCAATCCTGCCTCGGGCGCGATTGACGGAAGGCAGCGGCGGACGCGGCACTTCTTCGCGAGCTTCTTCGTCCAGAGTGTCGCCTTCGCTGAAGGAAATCACCGCGGGGTATTGCCGCGTCGGGCTCAATGCACGCTGCGCCACCAGGGCTTCGGCAGCCGCGCTCGAGAGATAGGCCAAGTCTCCGGCCTTCACCGGTCGCTTGGGTGCGTGTATGTCAGTCACCGACGAAGTTTCCGCGACACCACTCACCTCCAACTCGGCCACAACCTGCGGATCCTCTGCGCTGGCGCTGTCTCCCTGGCGCGCGGGCAAGTTCGTATCTTTCACCTCCAGCTTCATGCCTTCTGCCAGACCCTGCGCCCGCCCGCCTTCGAGATAGGCAACTCCCTCGGCGACATACTTCACCCTGAACACGGTGTGCAGGCTCGGGTCGTCGCTGCGGACCAGCACCGTCGCGGTATTCCCGTTTTCCGCAGCCGGTTTGGCGACGGTAGAATCCGTCGAAGCTTGAGCCAAGGAGTCTCGGGTCTTGAGCTCAGGCGTCCTCGCGTCCGAGGATTCGGAGCTAGCGGTCGTGTCCAGCGTGGCGCCTGACGTCGTGCCTGCCGACGTGCCGCTTACAGGTGTCTTGGAAGTCGTGCTCGACGCGTCCGGAGTTGATGAGGGAAAGCCTCCCGTGGCCACGGCGCCAGAGTGCGCCTTGGAATCGCCCGCGACCTGGGACGCGGAGAACGGCGGCGGCGCAACGCCCGGCGAATTCTGGGCAGCATCTACCTGGCCGGAGGATGAAACGGAAGCTGTGCCAGGAGCCGATGCCGGTGACGAAATCGAAGGAGTTTGGTCCGCAGTCGTGGACTCGGGCGCGGCCGGCTTCCGCCGGAAGATGCCACTCATACCTAAGGAGACGGGCCGTGCCGGCTCGGCGGACCGGCTTCGGCCCGCATTCAGCGCTGGACCAACCGTGACTATGATCCGGTTTCCTTCGGTCTTCATCGCATAAGAATGGGCTTGATTCAGATCGAGCACCACACGAGTAACCGGGGGAACGGTGCTGTGCTGACTGGCGCGCACCTGGCGCACGCCACCCGTGTTGACCTGTTTTTGTGTATTGCCGGGAGCGATTGTGCCCGGAAGGTCGAGTAGAATCCGGTCCGGATTCACAGCCGTTTCAATCGAAGGCTGAACCGGAGAACTGAGGGTCACTTCCACGCGCAAACCGCTTTTGTCCTGCGCCACCTTCACGTTCTGCAGGTTCGCGGTTCCGCCTGTGCTCTGCGCCGCGGCGCAAGACAGCAATAGCATCCAGATTCCGAGGTGTTTCCCAACGGCCTTCATTTTTTTCCAACACTCGTTTCAACACTGGCTAGCGCACCCTGCGGCTGGCGCTGCTCTTCGGCTTGCTCACTGCTTAGCACATCCATGGCCAATTGCGACTTGGTCGGCTATCCCCCGCCATTCCCGCTCGCATGGCACTGGTAGCAGTTCACGCTGTTGTACACATAGCCCTTGACGCCCTGGTGGTTTGAGTCCGTTTGAGATTTTGCGTGGCAATTAGTGCACTGGAAAACCGAATAGTCGTTCGAATTCGTATGGCACGTAGCGCACACTCCATTCGCGCCGCCATGGTTGATCGGGAACTGCGTGTATTGCGTGTGATTGAACGTCGCATTCAACCAGTTCGTCGTGCTATGGCAGTTCTGGCACGTCGTCGGGAAGAACTGCGGCTGCGCGGCATGCCCCGGATTGGTCGCGTTGTTGTAGTCGGTCAGGTGGCAGTTGATGCACGCCGCGCTGGTCAGGTTGTAGTTATTGTTGACGTGGCAATCGGCGCAAGCCCGTGGCGGAACCGTATGGGAGCCCGTCAGTGGGAATCCGGTCTGCGAGTGATCGAACTTGCCATCCGTCCACTGGATGGTGTCATGGCAGAGTTCGCAGGTGGTCGGGAATCCCGTATGCGGCACCGGACTGTTCGCACCATTGAAATCGTTCTGGTGGCACGAAATGCAAGTCGTGTTCGTGATGTTGTAGTTGTTGTTGATGTGGCAGTCGGTGCAGGCTCGTGGCGGAACCGTATGCGAGCCCGTCAGCGGGAATCCGGTTTGCGAGTGATCGAATTTGCCGTCCGTCCACTGGATGGTGTCATGGCAGTTCTCGCAAGTGGTCGGGAAGCCGGTGTGCGGCACCGGACTCTTCGCGCCATTGAAGTCGTTTTGGTGGCACGAAATGCAGGTCGTGTTGGTGATGTTGTAGTTGTTGTTGATGTGGCAGTCGGTGCACGCCCGCGGCGGGACCGTATGGGATCCAGTGAGCGGCCAACCGGTCTGCGAGTGATCGAACTTGCCATCCGTCCATTGGATGGTGTCATGGCATTGCTCGCAGGTGGTGGGGAAGCCGGTGTGCGGCACCGGACTCTTTGCGCCATTGAAGTCGTTTTGGTGGCACGAAATGCAGGTCGTGTTCGTGATGTTGTAGTTGTTGTTGATGTGGCAGTCCGTGCACGCCCGTGGCGGGACGGTGTGAGATCCGGTCAGCGGGAAACCAGTCTGCGAGTGATCGAACTTGCCATCCGTCCACTGAATCGTGTCATGACACTGTTCGCAAGTGGTCGGGAACCCCGTGTGTGGTACCGGCGTTTTCGCATTGTTGTAGTCGGTCTGGTGGCAGGAAATGCAGGTCGTGTTCGTGATGTTGTAGTTGTTGTTAATGTGGCAGTCGGCGCACGCCCGTGGCGGAACCGTGTGGGAACCGGTCAGCGGGAATCCGGTCTGCGAGTGATCGAACTTGGCATCCGTCCACTGGATTGTGTCGTGGCACTGCTGGCAGGTCGTCGGGAAGCCGGCGTGCGGCACGGGGCTGATAGCACCGCTGAAATCCTTAGAATGGCACGAAATGCACGAAGTATCCGTGATGTTGTAGTTGTTGTTGATGTGGCAGTCGGCGCAGGCCCGCGGTGGAACAGTATGCGACCCGGTCAGGGGGAACGCGGATTTCGAGTGGTCGAAACTTGCCGGCTGCCACGCTGAAGTCGAGTGACAGAGTTCACAAGTCTGGGCAAAACCCCCGGCCACGTGGTCCGGATTCTTCGCTCCCTGGTAATCCGACAAGTGGCAGGATACGCAGGCCGTGTTGGTCAGGTTGTAGTTGTTCTGCTTGTGGCAATCCGCGCACACGCGCGGGGGCACGGTATGCATCCCCGTCAAGGTGAAGCCGGTAGTGCTGTGATCGAACTTGGCATCCGCCCACGCCGATGTGTCATGACACTTTTCGCAGGTGGTCGGGAAACCGGCGTGCGGCACGGGACTGGTCGCACCGTTGAAATCTTTCTGGTGGCACGAAATGCAAGTGGTATCGGTGATGTTGTAGTTATTGTTGACGTGGCAGTCGGCGCACGTTCGCGGGGGCACCGTGTGCATCCCCGTTAATGTGAAGCCGGTACCGTTGTGATCGAACTTCCCGTCCGCCCAGGCAATCGTGTCGTGACAGGTTTGACAATTGGTGGAGAACCCCTTATGCGGAGGACTGGCCGCGTTGTTGAAGTCTTTCTGATGGCACGAAATGCAAGCCGTGCTGGTCAGGTTGAAGTTGTTGTTGACGTGGCAGTCCGCGCACGCCCGGGGAGGAACGGAGTGCCCTCCCGTCAGAGGGAATCCCACCGAATTGTGATCGAACTTCGCATTCAGCCAGTTATCCGTGACGTGGCACTGCTCGCAGGTAGTCGAGTATCCGAGGGCGACGTGGTCCGGAGCCTTCGCCTGCTTGAAGTCCGCTTCATGGCAGGAAACGCACGCCGTGGACATGGTCTGGAATTGACTGTTGGCCGCGTTCTTGTGGCAGGAATCGCAATCGACTGCCGCGTGGGCCCCGGTCAGCGGGAAACGATTGTTGTGCTGCTGGATCTCCTTGATCGATACTCCCCAGCCACGCACGCTGTGGCACTGCTCGCAATTCGCGCCCAATTGGCGCCGGTGAATGTCGGCGTGGCAGTCCTGGCAGCGTAAACCCACGTTGCTGAACACGGGTTTCACGTGGCATTGCGTACAGGCCACATTCTGGTGAAGTCCGCGCAACGGGTAGTGGGTCTGGTTGTGATTGAATTCGGGAATGGCGCGAATCGGTTTCCAGCCCTCGGCGGTGTGACAGTTCTGACAGGGAATGCTCAGATTGCCATGTGGGCTATGAGAGCCGGTGGCGCTCTGGCTCGACCCGCTCGCAAGCGCGCCGAGGAGAAGGAGCAAGAAAACCGCTAAGCCCGCCAACTTCCCCGTAATCAAAATTCACCCCTGTATCGGACTCGGCACCCAAAGTAAACGAAGCGGCAAGAGTACAAAGCAATTCTGCGTCCACATAGCGTAGCTACTTGGGCATGGTGAGAAAAGTTACATCAGCCTATGTTCAGGGGGGCACTGCTCGGCAGTCCAAATTCCCGCTGCGGACAGGATGTACTTCTGAGTGGAGTAAGTTCTTCAGAGGAATGGGAGTTATTACATGGAGAAAAATGCAACAGATAATCAAACTCGCATAACACCGGAGCGCCGGCATCCCTAGTTTGTCGAGCTACTCAAAACCTCATGCTTCGCACCGGGTCAATTGGGATCACCCGCTGGGTCCGTTTGACCCACCGCCCTAGCTCTCCCCCGCGGGCAGAGTTCCTGGCGCGTGGCACGCCTCGCATTGCTTGGGAGTCGGCTTGTAGAAGAGCACTTTTTTGCCTTCGACCATCCGATTCTCTTTGTGACATCCGTCACAACGGACGTTCTTGTGCAGACCTTGCAGGGCAAAAGTAGTCCGCTTGTCGTGATCGAATAGCGATGGCTTCCACTTCGCACTGTTGTGACATTCAACACACGGGGTCGCCCCATTCTTGACGAACTGCTTGCCATGAATATCCGCGTGGCAGTCCTCACACCTGGTGGGCGCGGCGGTGAAGTCGGCAGCGATGAGCTTGGTCTCCATGTTGGGCGGCTTGTGACAATCGATGCAGGCCGTGGCCTTATGCGCTCCCACCAATGGGAATGTAGTCTTCGAGTGGTCGAAGCGTGAGAGTTCCTTCCACGACTTAGTCGAGTGGCAAGCTTCGCAGCCGGCGGGCGTTCCATCGGCGCGTACCTGCTGCATGCGTTTGTCGAACTGCCCCTTGTGCGGATCCTGGTGGCAGGTGGTACAGGTCAGATTTTTCCAGTGATAGAAAACAACCGGCTTGGACGTTCCTTCCGCATACGCCTGCTCTTTGTGGCAATCGCCACAGGGGACGGCAATGTGCCCGCCTGTCAGGACAAAGTGTGTTTCTTTGTGCCGGGCCAGCGTAAAGGTAGACGGCTTGTATCCCTGCAATGTGTGGCAGCGCTCGCAGGCATTGAGGTAGGGAGCCGCCGCAAACTGTCCATCATGGTCATCTTTGTGGCAATCGGTGCAGCGCTGAAATTTAATTTTGAAGAGCGTGTCCTTGCCCTTCGGGATATGACACTTGGCGCATTCGACGGCGAAATGTTTTCCTTCCAGCGGATAAGCCGATGTGGCGTGCAGCTTTGCCGTATATGTCGACGGCTTGAAGCCATCCACCGTATGGCAAGACGTGCACTCCGCACCCCCGGGCCGCTTGGCGAACTGGCCGTTATGCGGATCGGGCTTGTGACAATCCACGCACTGGGCGAACGCGACCGGCTTTTTGAAATCACCGCCGGCGTGGCACAGCGCACAATCGACAGTTGTGTGTTTCCCTTGCAGCGGATACTTGGTCTTCGAGTGATCGAAGTTCCTATCCACTGCAGCCAAAGAAATTCTCTTCCAGCTTTCGGCGTTGTGACAGGACTCGCAGCCTTGCGGAAAACTGCCATGGTGCACGTCCGCATGGCAATCCGAGCACTTGCCAAACGGTATGCCCGTGTAACGCGGCTTGCCATCGGTGCCCGGCGTGTGGCACTTCTCACACTTCACTTGGGCGTGCGATCCGGTTAGCGGGTATCGCGTCTTCGAGTGGTCGAACTGGCCGACTGCGACCGTCTTCCAATCGGTGAAGTTGTGGCACTGGGAACAGTTCGCGCCCAGCCGTCCTTTATGCGGATCCTCGTGGCAGGCGCCGCAGGCTTGCGGAACGCCGAGAAAGCTGCGCGACAAGTTTTTCATCTTGATCGCCGCGCGCTCCGCCGGAGCGATATGCTCGACAGTATGGCATCGTGCGCAGGCTACTCCAGCGTGTTTGCCTTCGAGAACATAACCGGTCAGCTTATGATCGAAGGTCTTGGTGTCCCACTTGATGAGCGGAAAATCCTCACCGTTGTGTTCGGAATGGCAGCGGGAGCACTCGTTGCTCGAGCCCTGCGGAATGTTGTAGGTAGCGTGGAGTCCTTTGCGCGCGGCCAGTCGGGTTGCAATTTCAGCGTGGCAGTCGAGGCACCTCAGCGCGGCCCCGGAACCGAACTTGTGACAGGCGGTACAGTTAGTTGCGCCGTTAAGAGACTGGTGCGGCCGCGAAAGCGGACCGGGAGAGATCTGCGCCCAGGCCGACGTAAAGAGCGACAGCAAGAAAAACAGGAGCTGACCTTTGAGCAGCAATTGTGCGAATCTTGGCAGTATGGTATCGCCGCAAGACCTCTCAATAACTTCCCGCGCCCACTTGTGAAGACCCGCTAATTCCTGTCGCAATATGCCGTCCTAGGATGGAAAGCACTTCTTGGCATCTCCTTGCCCACGGGCAAGAGATGGCCAGTCGAAGCTTAGCACGGAGGTGCGCTGCAATAGTTCCTCGGAAGTTCATGTTGCGTTTTGGCCACTAGACTACAGCACGTTCGGAAATTTCTCTTGTACTCAAATCCCTGGTACGGCTCTCCCCATGTGTCGTTCCGACAACCGAACCTTGTGGGCATAGGCCGAGGGACTGATAGCCGTTTTCATCCTGGCAAAAATCTCCCAGATCGGTGACCGAGTAGCCTTGATGTGGTCGCCGTTGTAACCACAGATGCCGGTTCCGGCGAAGGTAGTGATCGTTCCAGTGGGCGTGATCCTCCGGATACGGTGCACATCGCGATCGGTGACGTAGTAGCTGCCCTTCTTGTCCTGCACCGTGGAGTAAGGGAAGGAAAAGGCGGCATCGGTGGCCGGGCCATTGTCGCCGAGATATCCGCCGGCGACGGTCGAGACTTTCATCGTACCCATAACCGCGACTCCGACGGGCTCGGAAGCCACGGCGATGGATAAGAGACAGACGCGATTGAGAGAAGGAATCAGTTGGTGCAGTAGGAAAGTCATATTTTTAGTCACACCTGTTTTAGGCGACTGTGTTACGGGATGGCGCAAGTGATTGATAGCAGAAAAGTTGAGTTGGTAGCGCTACCGGGAATCGAACCCGGGTTTGAAGATTGAGAATCTTCCGTCCTAACCCCTAGACGATAGCGCCACTCGCGTGGATGCGATGAGATCCGATTATAACAAAAGCTTATCCTAACCAAACCGGAGAACCAGGTCCGGATTTTTCAAAGCTGCGGAATCGGCCGCAAAGTATTGTAAGTCTTTAGGTTACGTTTCCGACTCCTCATTAAGACCAAATCGCCTTGACAAAAACAGGCTGCGGAGCGATACTTTCATAGGCGAACAAACAGCGAACATCATTAAAGCTTCGCCTCGGCTGATTCGGCCCTGTTCCCTGACAATTGCGAGAAAAGTATGTCTGCCTCACCGGTTTTTTCATCGGCGGCCATGGGCCGCCCTTTTATTTTTTCTCCGACGTCTCCGCGCTCAATCATAGAGAAGACGGCAAGGAGCACTGCGGAGATTTTGTCCCATGTGGGTGCAGTCTCCAAGCTGGCCGCGGTCGTTCCTGCTTCGCGCCTGGATGTGCTCCCGGCGCCAGAAATGGTTTCGAGCGGGATTCCGCAATTGGACTTGCTGACCGGCGGCTTGGCCCGCGGTTGCATAACGGAAATCTGCGGTACCGCCTCATCGGGAAGAACCGGTGTATTGCTTTCCGCGCTGGCCCGCGCTACCCAACGCGGAGAAGTTTGTGTGCTGGTGGATGCAAGCGATGCCTTCGATCCAGCGTCAGCGGCGGCGGCCGGCCTGGAGATGAGCCGCCTGCTGTGGGTGCGATGCGGAAAAGCTCGTGTGGTGACGGGGCTCCGCCCCGTCCGAGCGGGGCAAGGCCCCGCTACCACACAATCCTTCTCTGAAAACGGATTCGGCTTTAGCCGCTGGGAATCGCAGCTGGGACAAATGCTGAAAGTCACCGACCTGCTGCTGCAGAGCAATGGTTTCGGAATGATTGTTCTCGATCTCAGCGACGTTCCGGCGCAAAGTGCGCGGAGAATTCCCTTGGCATCGTGGTTCCGCTTCCGCCGCGCGGTGGAGCACACGCCGACGGTGCTATTGGTGTTGGAACAGCAGCCGATTGCAGGAAGCTGCTCGTCGGTGCTGGTGAAAATATCAGGTCGCAAGTCGCAAGCCGCAGGAAAAAAGCTGTCAGCTGTCAGCTCTCAGCTCTCAGGAAAGCATTCGACGCATGCAGCACTGTCGCATTCAGAACTGTTCGACCAACTCGAAATCACCGCCGAATTGTTGCGCTCGCGGTTGGCAAGGAAGCAGGAAAGGAAGCCGGTGCAATCGACGGCAAGTTTCAAAAGTCGAGCCGCATGGGCGGGATAGTGTTGCCCAGATTCGAAATCGCGATTTCTCAGTGACCAGACTTCAATCTTCGTCCTCATTTGAGCATGAGCCTTTACTGAGAGCTGACAACTGAGAGCTGCACTACTATGTTTGCCTGCATCTTCATCCCGGATTTCTCCGTGCAAGCGCTCCTTCGTTTTGAGCCAGAGTTGCGGGCCTGCCCGGTCGCGGTGCTTACTGGACGGCCTCCGCTGGAGAAGGTTATGGCGCTTAACGAAAGAGCGCGGCAAGCGGGCATCGAGTTCGGTGCAACCAAGTCGCAACTTGAAGCATGGGAGAACCTGGTGCTGCGCGTGCGCTCGGAGTCCCAGGAGAAGTCAGCCCATGCTGCGCTGCTCGATTGTGCACAATCGTTTTCTCCGGAGGTAGAAGACACGTCGCCCGGCACCGTGCTTCTAAACCTAGCTGGTCTCGAATCTTTACTAGGTCCGCCGCCGCAGATTGCTCGCGATTTAGCGCAACACGTCTCTCACCTGGGACTGGAAGCGAACCTGGCCGTGGCTGTGAATCCGGATGCTGCATTGCTCGCAGCCCGCGGTTTTTCCGGGGTGACTTTGATTCCCGAAGGACGCGAAGCCGAGCGGCTGGGAGATCTGCCGGTGGATGTGTTGCTGGAAAGTTTTTTTCCCGATACGGAGGAAGCCGCACGCTGGGTGGAAACCTTCGATCGCTGGGGCATTCGCACGTTGCGGGCATTGGCGGCTCTCCCCGAAGTTCCGGTCAGCGAGCGCCTGGGACAGCAAGGAATCCACTTGCAGAAGCTGGCGCGGGGTGCGGC
>Ga0209698_10006888_pt1 | contig 12018 bp, 11 predicted proteins | sample LitLauG_LLR_2012_FD_187203 | JGI IMG/M metagenome (GOLD analysis project Ga0209698, IMG submission 187203) | Freshwater sediment microbial communities from Pennsylvania, USA - Little Laurel Run_MetaG_LLR_2012 (SPAdes) (version 2) | ecosystem: Environmental > Aquatic > Freshwater > Creek >...
GCCAGTCCGCTCCCGGCGGACCCGCCACTAGGACCCGCCCCTAGGACCTGCGCCCGGCCGCGTTCGCGCGCCGGCTACTTGCGTCGCGCAATCAGCACGCCCTTGACCTCGGCCAGCTGCGCCAGCGCGCGGCGCAGCGCGGCAGCATCGGGCACCTCGATGGTGAAGCTCATCTGCGCCTGGTCGCGCTGCGAGAAGGTGTTGACCCCGATCACATTGAGCTTTTCGCGCGCGAACACCTCGGTGATGTCGCGCAACAGGCCCTGCCGGTCGTTGGCCAGCACCAGGATCTCCACCGGGAAGGCCTCGTCGCGCACCGCGGCGGCGCCTTCCCATTGCACCTCGATGAGCCGTTCGGGCTGACGGCCCATCAGCGTGCGGGCGTTGGCGCAACTGGCGCGGTGCACGGAAATGCCGCGGCCCCGCGTGATGAAGCCGATGATGGGATCGGGCGGAATCGGCCGGCAGCAGCGCGCCAGATTGGTCAGCAGCGAATCGACGCCAACCACCAGCACCGCCCCGCGCCCCGGCGTAGCCGCGTGACGTGGCTTGTCGAGCACCAGTGGCGGCTCCTCGGCCGCGGCCGGCGTCCCCGACAGCGCCTGCTCGACGCTGCGCAGGCTGAACTCGTCCTTGGTCGCGGCGGCGCACAGGTCTTCGATCGACGCAAAACCCAGGCGCCGCGCCAGATCTTCGAGGCCGACCGCCGTGCGGCCCAGGCGCTGCAGTTCGCGGGTGATGATGTCGCGGCCCGCCGCCACCGATTGCTCGTGCTCCTGGGCATGGAACCACTGGCGCACCTTGGCCTTGGAGCGCGCACTGGCCAGGAAGCCCAGTTCGGGATTGAGCCAATCGCGGCTGGGCCCACCCGTGCGCGCGCTCATGATCTCGACCGTCTGGCCGGTGCGCAACGCAGTGTTGAGCGACACCAGCGCGCCATCGACCCGGGCGCCGCGGCAGCGGTGGCCCAGCTCGGTATGGATGTGGTACGCGAAATCCACTGCCGTCGCGCCCTGGGGCAGCTCCACAACGCGCCCCTGCGGCGTCAGCGCGTAGATGCGATCGGCGTCGGATCGCCCCTGCTGCGGCCCGAGTTCGCGCTGCCAATCGAGCAGGCGGCGCAGCCAGGCGATTTTTTCCGTCTCGGCGCGGGCGTCGCCAGCGCCGCCCTCCTTGTAGCGCCAGTGGGCGGCGACGCCCAGCTCCGCCTGCTCGTGCATTTCGCGGGTGCGGATCTGGATCTCGAGAGGCCGCCCATCGTCGTCCTCGACCACGGTGTGCAGGGACTGATAGCCATTGGTCTTGGGCTTGGCGATGTAGTCGTCGTATTCGCCCTCGATCGGGCGCCAGCGCTGGTGCGCCAGGGCCAGCACTTCGTAGCACTGGCCGACGCGTTCGACCACCACCCGCAAGGCGCGCTGGTCGAAGATGCGCTCGAAACCCAGGTCCTTGGCGCTCATCTTGCTGGCGATGCTGGCGATGTGCTTGGGCCGGCCGCTGACGCTGGCGCTGATGCCGGCCGCGCCCACGCGCGCCGTGAGCGTCGCGACAGCCGCCTGCACCCGCTGCTCGCGCGCACCGCGCTTTTCCTCGAGCAGTCGGGCCACGCGCTGGTAGACCTCCGGCTCCAGAAAGCGCAGCGCCAGATCCTCGAGTTCCCATTTGAACTGCCAGATGCCCAGGCGGTTGGCCAACGGGGCGTACAGCGCCCGGGTTTCGCGCGCGTATTCGGGCGCATCGACGCGCTGCGCCGCCAGATAGCGCAAGGTTTGCAGGCGCGAGGCCAGGCGCAGCAGCACCACGCGCATGTCGTTGACCATGGCCAGCAACATCCGCCGCAGGGCCTCGTCCTGGCCCTCGGGTGTTTGCGCCCCGCGCGCCGCGCCGCTGCGCATGCGCGTGCGCACGCTGTCGGAGAGGTGGCGCAGCTGGCGCAGGTCGGCAACGAGCTGCGCCACCGCGGCACCAAAATGCCCGCGCAGCCAGCGATCGGCGTCGCGCACCACCTCGTGCACGGCGAACAGGTACGCAGCCGCCAGCAGGTCCTGGTCGGGACGCACGGCGCGCACGATGGCCACCATGGCATCGGCGTGGTCGCAATAGCTCTCGCCGGTTTCCAGCGTCCGGCCGGCATACAGCGGGAAGACCAGTGCGCGCGCCTGTTCGGGATCGAAGGCGGGCACCGGGAGCGCCGCTTCAACCGGGGTCGTTGTCATGGTCAAAGTTTATTACGGTACGCTGGCAGCCTGCGCCGCAGGCGGTGCGGGGCGCGGCCCAGCCCTAGGCCTTGCCAGGTTGACCTGGCGCCCGGCTGCCTTGCTTCCCCGACATCCTGCAGCGCTTCTGCCCTGCCGTCGCTCAGCGTCACGCTCGGTTACTCTGACGCCTGTCTTGTGCCACCCGGTCGCCCACGATGCCCTTGTTTCGCCGCCTGCTGCGCCCCCGCGCCGTCCCGATTCCCGACGCCCTGTGGCAGGCGCAATATCCGCGCCTGGACGGCTTGCTGGGCGGCGCAAGTCCACCGGCGCCGCGTCTGCGCGAGCTGTGCGCACACTTTCTGGCGCAAAAAAGCATCACCCCGGCGGCCGGCCTTGCGTTGGACGCGGCAATGCAGCTGCACATCGCCGCCCAGGCCTGTCTGCCCATCCTGAACCTGGGCCTGCACTGGTACCGCGGCTGGAGTGGGATCGTGGTCTACCCGGCGCGCTTTCGCGTGCGCCGGCGGGTGCAGCAGGATGACGGCCTGGAGCACGAAATGGATGCGGAGCTGTCCGGCGAGGCCTGGGACGGCGGGCCGGTGGTGCTGTCGTGGGACGACAGCGGCTACGACAGCGAGCCCGATGGGGGCAATGTGGTGATCCATGAGTTCGCACACACGCTTGACCTGCTCGACGGCATCGCCGATGGGCACCCGCCCCTGGACCGGCGCCTGCACCCGGGGCTGAGCCGGGCACTTTGGTCCGAGGCGCTGGGCGACGCCTACGAGCGCTTTTGTGCGGGCCTGGATTTGATCGAGAGCGACATACCGGCGGACGTGGACCCGGAAGGGCCTGGCGCCGACGCGTATTACGCGCGCCTGCCGCTCGATCCCTATGCCGCGACGGATCCGGCCGAGTTTTTTGCCGTGTCCAGCGAAGCGCTGTTCGTGCAGCCCGAGCCGCTGCGGGATGCCTTTCCGCAATGGTTTGCGCTGCTGCGGCGGTTTTATCGGCTGGGCCAGCACGGCCCCGGCGATCTTTAGCTACCACCGGGCATTCGCGTGCTCACCGACGTTGGTAGTCGACATATAGATCACGGGGCCAGTATCGCTCCGGCTCGATGCCAGAGGCTTCGATGAGATCCTTCTTAATACGGTCGTACTCGTAGCAGTTGAGTTCGTACAGATTGCCCCACGGGTCAGCGAGGTCGTACGACCAACACATGTCGAGATCGACGATGTCGCGCGCTTCGAGCGGCCGGCCCGACGGGCTGGCTATATCGCAAGGCAGGGAACGCGCGAAAGCCATGAATCGGTCGGCGTCCACGCTGAACGCGACGCCCGCTGTCTGCGCAATCATAGGATGCAGTTCGTTCGCCTCGAATAGCGCAATCATCGTCTGCCCGCCGTCGGCCGAAATCTGCAATGGGCCGCCCGGCAAGCCGCTGGCCCAGAAATCGAACCTTTCGACCGGTTCGAAACCGAGGTGATCGGCGTACCAGCGCGCCGCTTGCGCGCGATCCGGTACGCGAATGTGCACGTGATCCAAGCGTCCCATCCGAAATTTCGCTGTGCCCATCGTTTGATTCCTTCCGTGTCAGGCGTCGCCTTTGCGCGGACGACGCACGCGACCCTGGTAAGACCAGAGCCGCTCAGCGGCCTTCTTGGGCGTCGCCTTCGTCGAGGAAATCCCGCACCACGGCGATCTGCGCCGCATCGAAAAACATCGGCGCATGGCCCACGCCCGGGATCACCGTGCAGCGTGGCCGCGGGCCGCGGTTGCGCATCTGCTCGAGCGCCGCGGGGGTAAGCAGGTCGGAGTGCTCGCCGCGCAGCACCAGGGTCGGGCAGGTGATGGCGTCGTACAGGCGCCACAAGGCCTGCTCGCCGGCCTGGACCAGTTCCGGCGTCATGGCGCGCAGTGGCGCTCCGATCGCCGGGTCGTAATGCAGCACGAATCCGGCGCCGTCGGGTTTGAGCGTCAGCGCGGTCAGTTCGCGCCATTGCGCCTCGTCCCGCATGCCAAACCCCGGTGCTACGCGGCGGGTGTACTGCGTGGCCTGCTCCAGGCTCTCAAAGCGCATGGTCTGGCCGACATAGCTGCCGATGCGCAGCAGGCCCTCGAGCGCGAGTTGCGGCCCGACATCATTCAGTATCAATCGCCGGATCGGCGATTTGGCCAGCCCGGCCAGGCCGATGCCGATCAGGCCACCCATCGATGTGCCCAGCCAGTCCACCGCTGCCACATCCAGCCGCGCCAGCAGCGTAACCATGTCAGCGACATATTGGCCGACCTGGTAGAGCGCAGGATTGGGCAGCCAGTCGCTGCCGCCGCGCCCGACGACATCGGGGCAGATTACGCGATAGCGCTCGCACAGGGCGCGCGCCAGGTGGTCGAAATCGCGGCCCAGGCGCGCCAAACCGTGCACGCACACCAGCACGCGCGGATTGTGCGGATCGCCCCACTGGGCGTAGCGCATCGTGTGCAGCCCGGCCGGACTGAGGCATTGGACCGTGTTCAAACTCGGTTCGATCATCGTGGTTTCCCCGACACGGGCCCGGTGCACCCCCGGTGCGCCGACCCGCATCCAAACTGGACTGTACCGTGCCCGTCCGGCCGGAAATGGTCTGGTACCGCGCCGTGCCCTTGCTTCAGATCCGCTCCGCCGCTGGGCAGCTTGGTGCCGACTAGCCAGGCACCCTGTCAACGCCGACGCGCGCATCGCCCAGCCGCAGTTTCACGCCTGCCTTGAGCGCGCGCATGGCTTCTTCCAGGCGCTCGGCGCTGCCGGCCCGCAGGCAACAGCCCAGCAGGCTATCGGCACTGTGGCGCGCGGCGCCGTAGGCCTGGCCGGGTTCGGCCCGCAATTGGACATGGGCCAGCGCGCTGCCGGCGCTGTGCGTACCGGACAGATCCAGGAACACGCCAGGTTCCCGGGCGAGATAGAACAGACAGGCGCCGTGCGCAATGGCGCCCGCCGCGCCGGTGAGGGCCGAGTCCAGGCCCAGTTGCACGCGCACATGTTCCTCGACCAGATGCACGCCAAAAGTCTCGAACAGCGCCCGGCTGACGTCCCCGCCCGGAGGCCGGATCGCGATCTCGCCAAACACGAGATCCTCGCCCGTGTCGAAGAATTCCCAATGAAATACGCCGTCGCTCACGGACCAGGCCTGCAACAGGGCGAGCAGGATCTGCCGTGCCCGAGCGTGCAGTGGCGTGTCGGCGTTGCTGAATCGCGTGCCGGCCCAGGCCCCGGCACCGAAGGCCAGCGGTGGCGCTTCGTAGCGGCCCAGCGCGGAAAACAGCAGCCGGCCCCCGCGCACGACGGCATCGAGGTGCAGCAGCGCACCCTCGACGTAAGCTTCCACCAGGAATGCGGCGCGGTACTCCGGCGCACGATCCAGCAGCCGGTCGATGTCCAATGCCGAGTCCAGGTTCCGGATGCCGCGCGCACCGCTGCCGCGCCGCGGCTTGAGCAGCAGCCGCCCGCCCCGCGCCCGCAGGGCGCGTACCGCGGCAGCGTCCTCGGCTGCACAGCCGGCGGGCGTCGCGATCAAGTGCGCCGGCACCGCCGCCTTCATCAGCAGCTTGTCGCGAAACCGCAGCGCCCTGGCTTCGTCGAGGCCGGGCAGGCCCAGGCGATGGCGCGCCGCCACCACCGGCAGCGATTCGTCTTCGCAGATGGACACGATCTGCGCTACGCGGCGGCGCCGGCCGATGGAGCGCAGCAGCTCGGTCAGCCCCTCACCGCCAGCGTCAAGTTCGACCGTATGCGTTTCGCGCGCGGGTCCGCCTGCCGGTGGCACGGCCACCTCCGGCGCGAACACGAAGACGCACTCGTGCTGCGCCAGAGGCGCGACCAGTGCCCCGCGCCGGCACAGTGCGTCGTAGCCGGAACTGGACACGACGACGATGCAGGGCCGGCTGTCGTCGAGCATGGTGCCTGCCCTCAGGTCGCGATCAGGCCGTGGCGCACGGCGATGAGCGCGATCTCGGCCTGGTTGCCGACCTTGAGTTTTTGCTTGATGTTGTACAGGTGGGTGCCGATCGTGCTCGGGCTCAGGTTGAAGGTGTCGGCGATCTGGTTCACCGACAGCCCGCGCGCCAGCTGCAGGAAGACCTCGAACTCGCGCTCGGACAGCTGCTCGAGCGGATGCGGGTCGCCGTCGAGATCCTGCACCGCCAGGCGCTGGGCGATGGCAGCATCGATATAGCGCTGGCCCGCCGCAATGCAACGCAGCGCCGCCAGCAGCGTTTCGGGGGCGGTGCGCTTGGACAGGTAACCACGCGCACCGGCGCCCAGGGCACGGCGCGGATGGCTGGTGTCGTCGTGCGCCGACAGTGCCAGCACCCGCACCTTGGCGTCGCGTGCGACCAGGCGGCGGATGGCCTCGATGCCGCCGATGCCCGCCATGGCAAGGTCCATCACCACGACATCGACGGGATGCTCGGCATATTGCGCATAGGCACTCTCGCCGCTGTCGGCCTCGGCGACCACCTGCAGGTCCTCGGTGGCTTCGAGCATGAGCCGAAAGCCCGCACGCACCACGGCGTGATCGTCCACCAGCATGATCGTCGTGCGCGGTTTCATGGTCATTGCGGTCCGGTTCACATCAGCGGCAGGCGCGCCTGCACGGCAACCCCGCCGTCCGCCGGCGCCTGCAGCTCCAGGCTGCCGCCGAGCGCCGCCGCGCGCTCGCGCATGCCGCGCACGCCAAAATGCCCCGGGCGCTGCCAGTCCGGCGGCAGGCCGCGACCGTTGTCGCGCACCCGCAACAGCAGCGCGCCGGCATCGGCCTGCACCTCGATGGCAATGGCGCTGGCGCCGGCATGGCGCAGGGCATTGGTCAGCGATTCTTGCACGATGCGATAGACACAGGTCGAGAGCGTGTCGCCCAGCGGCGCCGGCAGCTCTCCCAAAACCAGGGTGAATTGCACCGTCGGGTGCTGCTGGCGCAGCTGGGCCACGAGGTCGCGCAAGGCATCGGCCAGGCCGAAGTCGTCGATCGCAAAAGGGCGCAGCCGGGCGATCAGCTGGTGCACGGAGTCGTACAGGCGCGTCGCCGTGTCGACGATGAGGCGTGCGGCGGCGACGCTTTGCGCGTCGGCACTGGCGCCGCGCTGGATGATGGCCTGCCCCATGCTCTTGATCGCGGTGATCGACTGGCCCATTTCGTCGTGCAGTTCGTGCGCGATGGCACGCCGTTCGTCCTCGATGTGCGAGCGTATGGTCTGCGTCAGCTCGCGATTTTGCGCCAGATCGAGCTGGGCGGCGTCGGCGGCGCGCTTGGCATCGGCCGATTCTTCCACCGCCTGGGCCATGCGATTGAAGGCCTGCCCCATCAGCCGCCCCTCGGCCCCGGGCAGCACGGGCAGGCGCGTGTCGTAGGCCCCCTGCTGCATGCGTTCGAGCGCTGCCACCAGTGCGCGCATCGGTGCCAGCGCATGGCGGCTGAGCCAGAAGGTCGTGGCGAAGGCCGCCGCCCCGAGCAAGGCACCGAGGCGCAGCAAGCGCACCAGGTCGTCCCAGCCGTCGAGGATGGCGCGCGAGGGATCGGGCTGGATCACCAGGCGGCCGCCCGAGATGTGCACCACTTGCGGCGCCAGCTCGGGCGCCACCAGTGCCGCGAACCAGGGCGGGGCGTCGCGGCCCTGCTTGTACTGCGGCGGCGGCGAGGCGAAGACCAGGTGCCCGTCGGCGTCGTACAGCGAGACGTTGTTGGCACGTACATGGCCCACGCTGTTGAGGAAAGCCACCATGGCGCCGGTGCCGGCCTGTTCGTAGACCCAGCTCATGCGCGTGAGCAGCTGCGTGGCCACGATGTTCGAGCCCTCCACCTCCTCGCGCACGCTCGCCCGCGTGTCGTGGACCTGCTGGGAAATGAGCACGCCCGTGAACACGGCCATCAGGGCGGCGATGATCAGGTTGATCTGGGTGCGCAGGCTCATGGGCGCGGCGCCGGCGGGACGGATGCGGGAAGCGGCATGGCGGCATCGTAATGCAGCGGCGCCTTGCTGCATCGCACCGAGGGCCCGGCGTGCAGCTCATGAAAATCATGAGGCACGGTTCCAGCTTTCCCTGAAGCGCGACCGCAGGCCCAGCGGCGATGATGCCCCTGGCTGCTGACCACCGCCGCGCGATCGGCCGGTCATCCCGGCCGCGCCCGGCAACCGCCGGACCTCACGTCATCAAGGAGACGACCATGAAATGGGAAACCCCGCAAGCCTGCAATCTGCGTTTTGGCTTCGAAATCACGATGTACATCGCGGCACGCTAAGCCCCAGCACCACAATCGCGGCGGCAGCGGCGGACGCAAGGTCCGTCGCTGCCCCGTCTCGCCCCAGCGCATGCGCATCCACATACTCGGCTCGTCCGCCGGTGGCGGTTTCCCGCAGTGGAACTGCAACTGCAGCAATTGCGCGGGCCTGCGCAGCGGCCGGGTACGCGCCCGGCGCCGCAGCCAGTCGTCGATCGCGGTAGGAACCGGAATGCAGGACTGGGCGCTGTTCAACGCCTCGCCCGACATCCTGCAGCAGATCCGCGATTTTCCCGAACTGCAACCGGGGCGGCGCCTGCGCGATACGGCGATCGGCCCGATCGTGCTGATGGACGCGCAGATCGACCACACCACGGGCCTGTACATGCTGCGCGAGCGCAGCGAGCCCTTGCAGATCTGGTGCACCGAGCAGGTCCACGAGGACCTCACCCGCGGCAACCCCATATTCCGCGTGCTCGAACACTTTTGCGGCGTGCGCTGGAATGCGCTGCCGATCGACGGGCGCAGCGTCAGCCCCGAGGGCATAGGCGCGCTGCGCTTCACCGCCCTGCCCCTGGCCAGCAAGGCGCCGCCCTACTCCCCGCACCGCCACGCCCCCCATCCGGGCGACAACATCGGCATGACGATCACCGACACCGGCAAGGGCCGCAGCGCCTTTTACGCGCCCGGCCTGGCGCAGATCAGCGCGCCGGTCTGGCAGGCCATGCAGGCGGCCGACTGCGTCCTGGTCGATGGCACCTTCTGGACCGATGACGAGATGAGCACCGTCGGCGTTTCGGCCAAGCGGGCGCTCGACCTGGGCCACCTGCCCCAATCCGGGCCCGAGGGCATGATCCACTGGCTCGACCGCCTGCCCGCAGCCACGCGCCGGCTGCTGATCCACATCAACAACACCAATCCCATCCTCGACGAGGACAGCCCGCAGCGCGCGCTGCTCCAGGCCCACCACATCGATGTCTGCCACGACGGGCTGGACATCGCGCTCGACTGAACCTGCGAAGGACGCCGCCATGAACGAGATCGCCGACCCCGGCCTGCCCTGGACCCCCGCGGAGTTCGAAGCGCGCCTGCGCGAAAAGGGTGCCGCGTACCACATCCACCACCCGTTCAACCGCATGCTCAACGAGGGCCGGGCCAGCCGCGAGCAGATCCAGGGCTGGGTGGCCAACCGCTACTACTATCAGATCGCGATTCCCATCAAGGACGCGGCGATCCTCTCCAACTGCACCGACCGGGAGGTACGCCGCAGCTGGATCCAGCGCATCCTGGACCACGACGGGCATGGCGACGACGCCGGCGGCATCGAAGCCTGGATCCGCCTGGGCATGGCCGTGGGCCTGCAGCGCGAGGAGATCGTCGACCTGCGCCACGTCATTGCCGGCAACCGCTTCGCGGTCGATGCCTACATCAATTTTTGCCGCCAGCGCCCCTGGCAGGAAGCGGTGTGCGCCTCGCTCACCGAACTGTTCGCGCCCGCCATCCACCAGCAGCGCCTGGCCAACTGGCCGGCGCACTACCCGTGGATCGAGGCCAGCGGCCTGCAGTATTTCCGCAACCGGGTCAGCCAGGCGCGCCGCGACGTCGAACAGGGCCTGGCGGTGACGCTGGGGTATTTCGACACGCCGGCGCTGCAGCGCCGGGCGCTGGACATCCTGCAGTTCAAGCTCGACGTGCTGTGGCAGATGAACGATGCCATGGCCCTGCACTATGGCGTCACGCCATGAGCGGCACCTGCCCGGCAATCCGCCCGCCGTACCGGCTGCAATGGGAGGAGGTGCAACAGGCCTGGGTGCTGCTGTACCCCGAGGGCATGGTCAAGCTCAACGGCAGCGCCGGCGAGATCCTGCGCCGCTGCGATGGCTCGCGCGACGTGGGCGCCATCGTCGGGGAACTGGAGCAGGCCTTCACGGCCACCGGGCTGGAGGGCGACGTGCGCGCCTTCCTGGAGCTGGCGGCGGCACAGCAATGGGTGCGGTGGGCATGACGGCGGTGGGCGCGACCGCCGCGGCCTCGACCGCAGCGGACCCGACCAGGCCCGGCCCGCCCCTGTGGCTGCTTGCCGAGCTGACCTACCGCTGTCCGCTGCATTGCGTGTTCTGCTACAACCCGGTCGACTACGCGCGCCACGAAGAAGAGCTGGGCACCGACGACTGGCTGCGCGTGCTGCGCGAGGCGCGCGCGCTGGGGGCGGTGCAGTGCGGCTTTTCGGGCGGCGAACCGCTGCTGCGCGACGACCTCGAAATCCTGGTGGCCGAGGCCCGCCGGCTGGGCTTTTACACCAACCTACTGACCTCGGGCGTGGGCCTGACGCCGGCGCGCGCCGCCGCGCTCAAGCAGGCGGGCCTGGACCACGTGCAGCTCTCGTTCCAGGATTCGACGCCGCAAATCAACGACTTCCTGTCGCACACCCGCACCTTCGAGCTCAAGTCGCGCGTGGCCACCCTGATCAAGGAACAGGGCTGGCCGATGGTGATGAACGTGGTCATCCACCGCCTCAACATCGACCACATCGACCGCATCATCCAGATGGCGGTCGACCTCGGGGCCGAATACCTCGAGCTGGCCAACACCCAGTATTACTCCTGGGCCCTGCTCAACCGCGCGCAGCTGCTGCCTACGCGCGAACAGCTCGAACACGCCGAGGCCGTCACCAATGCCTGGCGCACGCGCCTGGGCGAGCGCGTCAAGATCTACTTTGTCGTGCCCGACTACTTCGAGCAGCGGCCGAAGAAATGCATGAACGGCTGGGGCAACGTGTTCCTGACCGTGACGCCCGACGGCCTGGCACTGCCCTGCCACACGGCGCGCATGATCCCGGGCATCGACTTTCCCCAGGTGCGCGCCAGCAGCCTGCACGAGGCCTGGTTCGAGTCCGATGGCTTCAACCGCTTCCGCGGCACGGCGTGGATGCAGGAGCCCTGCCGCAGCTGTCCGGAAAAGGAGCAGGACCTGGGCGGCTGTCGCTGCCAGGCCCTGATGCTGGCCGGCGATGCCCGTGCCGCCGATCCCGTGTGCAGCAAATCGCCGCAGCACGAGCGCGTGCTGGCCGCGGTGGCGCAGGCCGCGCAGGCAAACCCGCAGGTCAAGCCCCTGGTGTTTCGCAGCCCGCAGGAGTCGCGCCGCCTGGCGCCGGCGCCCTGAGGGCGGCGCGGTCCGGCCGCGCCGCCCGTCCTCAGGGCAGGCCGCGCGCGCCCTGTGTGCGGGCACTGGCTAGGCCGTGCAGGTTGCGCAGCTGCGAGCCGCTGAGGTCCGCGCCGCGCAGATCGGCGCCGCTCAGGTCGGTGTCGATGATCTTGGATTCGCGCAGGTCGGCGCCGGCCAGGTTGGCGCCGACCAGCGACGCGCCGCTCATGTCGACGCCGAACAGGTGCGCGCCGTGCAGGTCGGCGCCGTCGAGCCGGGTAAAGCTGAAGTCCGCGCGCGCCAGATCCGCACCCTGCAGGTCGGCGCCGCGCAGGTCGGCCGAGCTGATCACGGCGTGCATCAGGCCCATGGACTGGTTCTTCATGTCCGCGGCGCCATCGAGGTGTGCCAGTATCGCG
>Ga0209698_10006889_pt1 | contig 12017 bp, 6 predicted proteins | sample LitLauG_LLR_2012_FD_187203 | JGI IMG/M metagenome (GOLD analysis project Ga0209698, IMG submission 187203) | Freshwater sediment microbial communities from Pennsylvania, USA - Little Laurel Run_MetaG_LLR_2012 (SPAdes) (version 2) | ecosystem: Environmental > Aquatic > Freshwater > Creek >...
ATCTGCTGCAGGGAAATCACGCGCTCGGCGATGTTTACCGCCAGATCGCCCATGCGCTCGAGATCGTTGGTGATTTTGAGTGTAGCCACCGTGAGGCGGATTTCCTCATCGGGAAGCTGGCCGGTGCGCAGCACGCGCACGGCCTGCTCGTCCATCAGGATTTCCATTTCGTTAACTCGCGGCTCCATCAGGAAGATTTCGCTCGCGAGTCGGCTCGAATTGGGCTCGTAAACCGCGATGAGAGCCTGCAATGCTTTGTTCAAGCTCCCTTCCACCGTGCGCGCCATTGAAATCAGGTAATTTACGAGCGCTTCCTGGTAAACCAACTCCGGCCCTCTCGTTTGGCTTGCCATAGATCTCTCCCTGCGGCCCTTATAGCACCACAAGTGCCAGCCTATGCCCGAACCATTACAATTGCATGAAGGCGGCATTAATTTTGAAGGAGAAATTTCCCGGAAGTTTCGGAAAGGAAATCGGGATGGCTAAACTGTGGGCGATTTGCCTGGCCGGTTCCCGCGGGCATTCGCTGCCCATTTGTGGCCAGGAGTAAATCCTATTGGGCTATAGGCGCGGTAAAATGAAATTTCGACCCTTGTCCCACGGCACTTTCCACCCAAATCCTCCCGCCATGCGCCTCCACAATGTGCTTGGCGATGGAAAGCCCCAGCCCCGTGCCGCCCACATCGCGCGATCGGGCTTCATCCACACGGTAAAAGCGTTCAAAGATCCTCTCGTGCTCCACTTGAGGAATTCCAATCCCATTGTCCGCGACCGTAAATGCAACCTCGCCGTCACCCAGATCGGCGCTGACGATAATGTTCCCCCCATCCGGGGTGTACTGCACTGCATTGTCTAGCAGGTTCTGCAAAACGTCCCTGAGCCGTCCGGCATCCCCTTGGATCGGCGGAATCCCCGAGGGACAACGCACCTCAATGGTCAGTTTCTTTTTCTCCATTGCAAATCTGGCGGTCTCCACGCAAGAGGCGATTAGCTCCGCCGCATTCACTTTTCGCAGTTCGATAGCGAGTTGCCCGGCTTCAATTTTCGACAATCTCAGCAAATCATCGGTCAGTCTGGTCAGTCGTTCAGCATGCTGGTGGATTATTTCCACGAAGCGCGCGCGGTGCTCGGGGTCATCCAAGGCGCCACCCAGCAAAGTTTCCGCGAATCCCTGGATGGCAGTGAGCGGGGTCTTAAATTCGTGGGACACATTGGCCACAAAATCCCGGCGTACGCGTTCCAGTCTCCGGAGTTCGCTGATATCGTGCAGCACCAGCACCGCGCCGATCGATTCGCCGGTTCTTGCTTCCTTCGACGCGCCATTGGTCTCCCCACTGGCAGCTGCCGCGCGCACCGGAGCCGCAGTGACCGCAAAAGTTTGCAGCCGCACCGTCCCCACCGTGACTTCACTCTCCACGCGCTCATGCTCCGCCAGCGCTTGAGTCACCAGTCCGAGCAGCTCGTTCTGCCGGACCAATTCCACCAGCCTGCGGCCCTGGCCCAGTGCAGCCTCGCCTGCTCCCGTCCCATTTGCTCCCCACCCCAGGATCTGCGCAAAGGCCGCATTGGAATAAACCACGCGTTGGTCTGCGCCCACCACCGCAACTCCCTCCGCCATGCTTTCCAGGATTGCAGCTGTGCGGCTATGCTCGTCGGTCAGTGAGCGGATCATGTTCGCCAGGCGCGCGGCAGTTTCGTTCATGGCTCGCGCCAGAGCCGCCAGTTCATCGCTGTGCGGCCGCGCCTCCAGCGGACGGAAATCCCCCGCGGCCAATCGCCGCGAAAACTCCGCAAGCCGTATTATTCGCGCCCCATACCAGCGTGCAAATAACAACGACATTACGGCCGAAACCAGCAGCGCCGCGGACACACCCAGCAACCAGAGGATTTCATGCAGAGGGGCATTGGAGATGTAGAGTTCGACGCCGAGAAAAGCCGCCAGAACCAGGCCAATCAGCCCGAGGATGAACTGCCAGATGAGATTAGCTCGCACGGTTCGCGCGATCCGCCCGTGAAGACTCCGCGGAAAGCTCGAACAAGTACCCCGCACCGCGGATAGTCTTCAGCATCAAAGGGCGTTCCGGATCGGCCTCTATCTTCTCACGCAGGCGCCGGATGTAAACATCCACGCTGCGCGGAGTGACGAACCGGTCGGTGCCCCAAACAGTATCCAGCAGGTGGTCGCGTGAAAACACTTTATTGGGACGGGAAGCAAGATAGTGCAGCAGGCGGAATTCCAGAGTGCTCAGCGTTACCGTTTTTCCGCTGCGCGTCACGCGGTAGGATGACGGGTCGATGGTCAGCGTTCCCGCCTCCACAGCGCGCTCCACCTCGTCGGGAGCACTGGAGCGCCGCAGCAGCGCCTTGACGCGAGCCACCAACTCCCGTGGGCTGAACGGTTTTGTGACATAGTCGTCCGCGCCCATCTCCAAGCCTACGACGCGGTCAGCTTCTTCCCCGCGAGCGGTCAGCATCAGAATGGGCAACCGGTTCAATGTTGTATCTCGCCGGATCTCCTTGCAGATTTCCAATCCGGAAAGCTTCGGCAGCATCAGGTCGAGCAGCAACAGGTCCGGCGGGGCCTTTTTCACCTGCGCCAATCCCGAAGCCCCATCGGCCACGGAGGTCACCTGAAACCCTTCGTGGGCCAGGTTGTAGCGCACCAGTTCCACAATGTCTTTGTCGTCTTCTATGATCAGTACGCGCGCCATAATTGGATTGGTGTTCGCGCCGCTGGGGCGACGCTCGCCTTTTTTGCCTGCTCTGAACGAAACTCCCATCCCTGGCAGGTTACTTGCGCCCCACGGGGCGGTCAAGCTTGGTAAACTGAAGAATCCCGCATGATTGTTACAGGTTGATGAACGTTTGGCGCGCGAATAATCCCAAGCGCTCCAAGCACCTCTTAACCTTTCGCTACATGCATCGACGCCGAAAAACTCTTCATACTTGCATCCCCCTATACTTGTGTAGTGAGCACCCATGCAAGCGCCGTGCGCGGAAATGTTATGTGGCTCTGCTTTTACGGGCCGGCGCTTTCGCTGCTTCCCGAGCGCTATCGGCCTCAAAAAATCGCCCAAAAATTTGGTTCCTGGGGCGCCGCCACGCTCATCTCCGGCGCCATTGAATGCATGTTCGGCGCCAATACGCTCATCTACTGGTACAAAGAAGAAACCGATCGCCTTATTTTTCTGTGGATTGCTATTTACCTGGTCTGCGATGGGGTCTGGCGCATCATGATCATGAGGATGCACAACGAATCAGTGGGAACTGTGTTCCTGGCTGCGGCGGATCAGATGTTTCTAACGGGAAAAAACGCCTTCTGGAATGCCACGCATCCTGCCGTGGCCGATCTTGTCGTGCTGGATGACTGCAACGCGGAATGGCAATTGAAAATCGAATCGTCGAGGTCGAAACGCGATTGGGAGGCCCCTCGAATCGTGCACTACAAGGAACGCTTTTTCCGAATCGAGACCGTGCTTCGGGAGCGGGGCTCCCGTCCATTCGTTTATTTGTTGCGCGCTCTTCCTGCAGGCGTGCCCGGTCCCCGCGTAATCAATTATCCGCCGGTCGACCTTTCTCAGAATTCTGAATAGCTCCCCTCATTCACTCATGCCGCAAAGCAACCAGGGGATCAACGCCCATGGCGCGGCGCGCGGGAACGTATCCGGCGAGCGAGGCCACCGCCGCCAGGCCAAGCGCGACCACAGCAATCGTGGCGGGGTCATCGGCGGAAACACCGAAGAGCATGTGCCCGATCAGCCGCGCCGCAGCAAGCGCGCAAGGAATTCCTATCGCCAGCCCCGCAATGGCCAGCACCAGCGTCTCCCGCAGAATCATGCGAAGAACCGCGCCCTGTGAAGCGCCAAGCGCGACCCGGATTCCGATCTCCTGCGTCCGGCACGAAACGGAATAGGAAATCACGCCGAAAATCCCGGTGGCCGCAAGTACCAACGCCATCGCCGCTAATAATCCGAGCAGGAAAGTTCGAAATTTAGGCTGCGCCACCGATGCTTCAATCACGTCCGGCATTTTTTGGACATTACTGACGGGCAAATCCTTGTCGATTTTTCGAACTTCCCGCCGGATCGCCGCTGCCGTACCGGCTGGACTCAGAGTCGTCTTGACCACCAATTCAGATCCCCAAAATGGCTCTTGCGCGAAGGGCACGTACATCATCGGCCCGGGCTCCATGCTGAGCGAAACGTCGCGCACATCGCCCACAATTCCCACAATCTCGTGCATCACTCCGCTGTCGGGAGGAAACGCGAATTGAAGCCGTCTGCCGAGAGGGTTTTGATTCGGAAAATAACGGCGCGCCATTGTTTCACTGATTACGGTAACTCGCGGCCCGGAAAAAATATCGTGCTCGTTGAAGAACCGTCCGGCAATTAAAGGAATGCCCATCACGTGAAAATAATTTGGGCTGACGGAAACGTAATCCGCCGTCCTGGATGTGCCCTGGGAGTCCTTGGGGCTTCCCGCAATATCAAAGGTCAGGTTCACGCCTCTGTCGATAACCGGGAGGGGCGCAACCGCGGCAGTATCCTGCAATCCAGGCTCAGCTTGAAGCCGCGCCAGCATTTCATCCGTGAAGACGCTCCATTGTTGCGGGGTCTTGTATTGAAAACGGGGCAGCGAAACATCCGTCTTCAAAATGTGCTCGCTTTCAAAACCTGGTTTCACGGACATAAGATTCGCGAAGCTTCGCAACAACAGGCCCGCCGCAACAAGCAGGACCATCGCCAGTGCGATTTCTCCTGACGCCAAAACCTTTCGCGCGCGCCGGCGTCCTTTGCTCTCTCCGGACCGGCCGCCGCCTTCCCTCAGGCTAATTTGCAAATTGGTTCTCGCTGCGAACAGAGCGGGCGCCAACCCAAATGCGAAGCTGGCAGTCGCGGAAAGCAGGAGAGCAAATCCCAACACCGATCCGTCAACACGAATATCATTTGCTCGTGGAACACTTGCCGGGACGAATGAGCTCAAGCCTTGAACGGCCCAGTAGGCGAGCACGATTCCCGCAATGCCCCCAAGAAGGCCGAGCACGGCGGTTTCGCTCAGCAATTGCCGGACAATTCGGTTTCGTCCAGCGCCCAGCGCGGTGCGCACGGCGATCTCTCTGGATCGCGAAGTCGCACGCGTGAGAAGCAAATTGGCGATATTGGCGCAGGCAATCAACAACACCAGCCCGACGGCGCCAAGCAGCACCAACAGCGCAGGCCTGACATTCCCGACAATCAACTTCTGGAGAGGAGACATGACGGCGATCCACCCGCCGTTTTCTGCAGGAAACTCTTTCGCGAGCCTCGCATTGATTGTGTCCAGATCGGCCTGCGCTTGCATGGCGGAAACGCCCGGTTTCAATCGCCCAGTAAGACTGAACAAACGTGTTCCGCGTTTGGGCATCCAGGGTCCAAAGAGCGGGTCCTGCGCGATGGGTATCCATAGTTGCTGGCTTTCCGTGAATACTGGAAATCGAAATCCCGCAGGCATTATCCCCACGACCGTAAATTCGCGCTTGTCCAATTGGATCGAGCTGCCAATAATCTTTGGATCTCCTCCCAATGGACCGCGCCACAGCGTCTCGCCCAATACGACCACCGCTGGCGCGCCCGGCTTCCCGTCGTCTGAAAGCAAAGTGCGCCCGGCAAGCGGCTTTTCGCCCAGAACCGCGAAGATTTCCGGAGTCACGTCATTTGTATATACAATTGAAGGATCCCCGCGACCAGTCAGCGTAAGTTGATGGCGCGTGACTCCGGCCAGTTCACTAAAACTCCGGTTCTGTTCGCGCAACTCCTGAAAGTTCAGATACGACCAGCCGGCCGAGGGAATGCCGTCCTGCGGCCTGGCCTGAAGGACAATCACCAATTGATCCGGATTTGGATACGGAAGTGGCTTCAACAACACGGCGTTGACCACACTGAAAATGGCGGCGTTTGCTCCGATGCCGATCGCCAGGGTCAGCACCACAATAGCTGTGAATCCGGGATTCTTGCGCAGCAGACGCAGTCCGAGTTGCAAATCCTGGATGAGATCTTCGAGATAGTGCATCTTCCGCGCCTCCCGGCATTCCACTTTCACCCGCTCGATTCCACCGAGCTCATTTCGTGCGCGTTGCTGCGCGTCTTCCACGATCATTCCTGCCGCGACGTAATCTGCAACTTGGCGCTCGATGTGAAATCGCAGCTCCGCATCTAGCTGCTTCTCCTCACGAGATTTGTGAAATAATCTCCGCACGCGCCGCATCATCGCGCTCTCCCACTCCGCAAATTCAAGCCGCGCTCCGCATTTCGCTCACTCATTTCGCAGCGCAACCAGCGGATCCACCCGCGTCGCTCGTCGCGCTGGGATGTAGCACGCCAGTACAGCCACACCCGTCAACACCAGTGAAACGATTATGAAGGTCAGCGGATCATTCACTCCCACGCCGTAGAGCAATTGCGAATAGCTGGAGAGGAGTCGAGCGAGAATTGACGCGGTCACATTCCCAATCGCAAGGCCAATAAGTGCAAGCCTCAGCCCTTGCCCGATGACCATCCGCAAAACGTCGCGCCTCTCCGCGCCGAGCGCAATGCGTATCCCGATCTCATGCACTCGCCTCGCCACCGAATACGAAATCACTCCGTAAATTCCCACCGAGGCCAGCATCAGCGCCAATCCGGCAAATGCGCCCAGCAAAATCATCGGGTATCGTTGCGACGCCATGGACTCCGAAACAATTTGTTCCATTGTCTCAACGTGATAAACGGGCTGGTCGTTGCTCGATCCATAGACCGCCGCGCGGATCGCCGGCAGGATCGCCGCGGAGTCGCGCGTCGTCCGCACGGCCAGCGTCATCGAGCCCCGAAAAATCGGCACCCACTCGTCCAATAATTGGTAAAACGAAATGTAAATTTCGCTCTGGCTGATGCGCGAGGAATTGCCCAATCCCCAATGCTTCACGTGGCCCACCACTCCGACAATCCGCGCGGTGGCCCAATGCGCGATGGTCACTCGCTGCCCGATGGGATCTTTCCCGGCGAGATACGTGCGCGCTAGAGTGTCGTCAATCACCACGACCGGCTCGGACTTGGTCGAGTCTGCAGGTGTGAAGAAGCGCCCCCGCAAAAGCGGGATCCCCATCGTCCGCAGGTAATCCGGCCCCACTTCAAAATAAAGCGCGCGCTTAGCTTCCGCCATCGAAGCCGGTTTTTCCGCGCCGAACCAGAATGGCCCGGTATTGTCATTCGGACTCAACGGCACTACTGAAGTGAGGTCGGCGGCTTGCACGCCGGGCAAGTCATCAATTCGCTGGACCAATTGTTGGAATGCATTTCGCACGCCCGACGGAGTCTTGAGCGCGGAAGGCGAAAGCCCGACCTGAAACGTGATGACGTGCTTCGTGTCGAGACCCGGATTCACTTCCCCAAGGCGGCGCATCGTGCGGAAAAGCAGCCCCGCGCCCGTCAGCAGCACCAGCGTCAGAGCCATTTGCCCAATCACCAGGCCGCTTTGCACGCGATGGTGCGCGCGCGTCGTTCCGCGCGCCCCTTCCTTCAGCGCTCCATTTGGATCAACGCTTGACGCTTTTAGCGCGGGCGCCAGCCCAAACAGAATCCCCACCGCCATCGAAACTCCCAGCGCAAACAAAAAAACCTGCAAGTTCACGCGCACGTTCGTGCCGCGCGGCAGATTATTCGCCACTGCGCCCAGCGCCGCGCTCAGACCCCATTTCGCGGCCAGCAATCCCGCGGCCCCGCCCGCAAGCGACAGCAGCGCGCTCTCCGTCAGCAACTGGCGCGCCACGCGGCCCCGGCTCGCGCCGAGCGCCACACGCACCGCAAACTCGCGCGACCGCCCCGCCGCCCGCGCCACCAACAAGTTCGCAACATTTGCGCAGGCAATCAGCAGGACAATTCCCACCGCTCCCAGCAGCAGCAAAAGCGTTCCGCTCACGTCACCCACGAAAAGCTGCTTGAGCGGAACGACCTTCGCCGCCAGACCCCGATCCAGCGTGGGATAGAGCTGATTGAGGCTTTCCTGCACGCCGCTCATTTCGTCTTGCGCTTGCGCAATGTTCACGCCGGGATTTAGCCGCGCGATGCAGAGGTAAGAATGCACGGTGCGATCATTTTGATAGAGCGGATCTCCCTGGCTGGCCGGCGTGTAAACGTCCACGTTATTCAGGAAGTGGAACCCCGCGGGCAGCACTCCAACAATCGTGTAATCCACTCCATCCAATGTCATGGATTTGCCCAGCGCCAGCAGACTTCGCGCAAATCTGTTGGTCCACATTTGGTCACTAATAATCGCGACCGGCGGGCCACCACGTTGGTCTTCGGACGTGGAAAACTCACGCCCCAGCGCAAGCTGCGCTCCAAGCGTGCTGAAAAATCCCGCGGACACTTCGTTTCCTTCGACGTGCTCAGGCGTGCCCGGGCCGGTCAAATCGAAACTTCGCGTCGCGAGCGCGGCCATTCGCTCGAATGACCGGCTGTCGCGCTGCCAATCGAGAAAATCGGGATAGGAGACGTAGGCATCGTAATTCTGAGTCAGGTTTTTCTGCGAAACCACCACCAGACGATCCGGCGCACCGTAAGGAAGCGGCGCCAAAACAACTCCCTGCACCACGCTGAAAATCGCCGTGTTCGCTCCAATGCCCAGCGCCAAAGTAAGCACTGCAACCGCGGTAAAGCCGGGAGACCTGCGCAGCAGCCGCAGCCCAAGCCGCGCATCTTGCAGCAGGTTTTCGATGAAGTGCATTCGCCGCGCCTCCCGGCACTCCTGTTTCATCCGCTCAATCCCTGTGAATTCCATCTGCGCGCGCCGCCGTGCTTCCTCCGGGCTCATCCCCGCCGCGACGTCCTCCGCGGTTTGCCGCTCGGCGTGGTATCGCAGCTCCGCATCGAGCTGCTTTCCCGCCAGTGGTTTGCGAAACAGCCGCATCAGTCGCCTGATCATCCCGCCCCTTCTTCTGCCACCCGCAAGATCAACAAAATAACCTCAAACTATTCTTCGTGAAGCGCGACCATGGGATCCTGTCGCGAAGCGCGGAGCGCGGGAATGTAACTCGCGGCAATTCCGGCGCCGGAAAGAATCGCGGTGCCCATCACCATGGTCACAGGATCGTAAGCATGCAGGCCGAACAGCAGCGCGCTCGCGGTGCGTACCGCCGCGAGCGCAACCACTAATCCAATCCCTAGGCCAATCCCTAGCAGGGCCGCGGCCTCTCCAAGAATCATTTTCAATATATCTGTCCGTTCCGCGCCCAGAGCCATGCGAATTCCAAACTCGTTTTTCCGTCGCCCGACTCCATAAGAAATGACTCCGTAAAGGCCAACAGTCGCCAGGATTGCCGCCAGGATCCCAAAGAATCCTGACAGCGCGGCCATCAGTCGTTCGCGCAGCAACGAATCTTGAATCACCGTATGAAAAACCTGGAAATCGATCTGGATGTCCGGATTCACTCCATTCATCGTGCTTTTCACACCCGCAATCAACGTGGTAATCGGCAAGCTCGAGCGGATCAAGAATTGATCGAACTGGTCCTGCGGATCTCTTTGGGCAAGGGGCATATAGGCTATGGCGTGAAAAGTTTCCCGGAGGCCGACGTACTTTGAGTTTTCAGCCAGGCCGACTATTTTATAGGATGGTTTTTTTGCCTCTTGCAGGCGAAAAGTCTTACCCAACGGGTCAGCGTCGGCAAAGAATTTTCGGGCAAATTCGCGGTTCACAATTGCCGCCAGTGGCGCTCCCGGCAAATCGCGCTCGTCGAAATCGCGCCCCTCAAGCAAAGTTGTCCCCAGCGTCTTGAAGAATTCCGGGCTGACGTGGTTCACGAGAGAGAAAGCCTTCAGTGTCCCGGTCGCCTCATCTACGAATACGTTGCGGTTCTCCACATTGCCGCTAATCGGAATAATTTCCGCATCCGCCGCCGCTTCCACCCCCGGAATCGCGCGAATCCGGTGAATCAAATTATTTTTGAAGTCAACGCGGCGCCCGGCAGGCAGTCCCAGCCGGGTCAAATCCACATTGGTAATCAGGATTCCGTTGTCACGGAAGCCGGCATCCAGAACCATCAGGTTCCGCAGCGTGCGCGCGAACAACAATGCTCCGATGAGCAACACGAACGACAGGGAAACCTGCGCGATCACCAGCACTCGCCGGAAGCCAAATGCATTTCGCGCCGCGGTCACGCCTCTTCCGCTGGCCTTCAACACCGCGCCAGGGGAAACTCTGGCCGCTCGAAGAGCGGGCAAGAGTCCGAATAATACGGAAGTCATCAGAGCCACGGCGGCCGTGAATCCCAGAACTCGCCAATTATTGTCCAAACCCATGAACAGCGGATCCTGCTGAGTGCTGAGAAAAGATACGAGATATTGCCCCAGTGCACCGGCCAGAAAAACGCCGCACACCGAGCCAGCCCCGGAGAGCAGCATAATTTCTACTAACAGTTGCTTCACCAGGCGTCCTGGCGTCGCGCCCACTGCAATTCGGATCCCCATTTCTTTCTCGCGTGAGGTGGCGCGGGCCATCAACAAGTTCGCCAGATTCGCACAAGTGATCAAGAGAACCATCCCCGCCAATCCGAGGAGCAGGTAGAGTGGACTTGTATAACTCTTGCGCAATTCCGAGACTCCTGATCCAGCCGGTGTTGCTGTGAGCTGATTGCTCAGGAAATTCTTTGCGCCTTCCGCGTCATACTTCGGGGGAAGGGCGGCCTGGAACACGATTGGAGAAATCGCTTGAAGTTGTGTCGCGGCCCGCTGAATCGTCCAGCCCGGTTTCAGCCGGCCCATGGCCGTCAGCCACCAACCATCGGGACTGTTGTATTGGCTGTACTCTCCGCGAAGAACCGGTTCCGCGCAAAGCGGTACGGCTACGTCATAATCGCGTCCCGCTTCAACCCCATGGAAATTCGCGGGAGTAATTCCGATAATGTCGAAGGTATGGCTTTCCAGGCTGATTTTCTTGGTTAGCGCGGACACCTCTCCGCCGTATTCGCGCTGCCAGAATGAATAACTGATCACCGCTCCCGAGGAGTTGCATCCGGGTTGGTCATCACTATTTGTGAGTGTTCGCCCCAGAATCGTCTGCACTCCCAACACGCTGAAGAAATCGCCGCTCACCCACAACGCTTGCGCGTTGCGTGTTTCACCGCCACGAGAGAGATTGAACGTGGTCGGACCCCAGGCAAAAACCCCGGAAAACCCCTGCTGATTTTGGCGGATTTGCTGCCAGATTGCGTTGGTCAACTCCGGATAGCGGGTTACATAGCTACCCGACCCCTTTTGATCCGGGATCCAGATGTGAGCGAGCTGCTGTGCGTCCTTCACGGGCAGCGGCCGCAGCAGCACCGCATCGATCAAACTAAAAATTGCGGTGTTCGCCCCGATACCCAGCGCCAGCGTAAGAATCGCGACAACCGTGAATCCAGGATTCTTCCGCAACAGCCGCAATCCGTGCCGCACATCCTGTACAAGATCTTCGACGATGTGCATTTTCCGCGCCTCCCGGCATTCCACTTTCATATGCATGATTCCGCCAAATTCCAAACGCGCGCGACGCCGTGCCTCCTCCGCGCTCATCCCTGTCTTGATGTGTCCCGCAACTTGCCGTTCGACGTGATATCGCAGCTCCGCGTCGAGTCGTTTCTCGTCTTGTTGTTTGTGAAACAGTCGCCACAGTCGCCGCATCATTCCGCCCCAATCCGCAAATCGGTCACTCGTATCGCAAAGCCACGATTGGATCGATCCTCGTTGCACGCCTGGCCGGGAGCCAACACGCGGCTAACGCCACCGCAAACAGGACAGCCGCCACCAGCGCAAACGTCGTGACGTCGACGGGATCAACTCCAAACAAAAGACTCTTCAACACTCTCGTCAGCAGTAACGCGCCGCATATCCCTGCCATCAATCCCCACAGAACACACCGGATGCCCTGACCCAGAAATTGCCGCAGGATGTCGCCGGCCTGCGCCCCGATCGCCATCCGAATCCCGATTTCGTGAGAGCGCTGGGCCACGGAATAGGAGATCATCC
>Ga0209698_10006891_pt1 | contig 12016 bp, 2 predicted proteins | sample LitLauG_LLR_2012_FD_187203 | JGI IMG/M metagenome (GOLD analysis project Ga0209698, IMG submission 187203) | Freshwater sediment microbial communities from Pennsylvania, USA - Little Laurel Run_MetaG_LLR_2012 (SPAdes) (version 2) | ecosystem: Environmental > Aquatic > Freshwater > Creek >...
GCCACCGGCTCGTCTGAGACTTCGCTCGGCGGCGGCACCAGCGGATTTAAAAACTGGCGCTTCAACGACATAGCGGTTACTTCGGGTGCCGGTGTCCTTTCCGCCCCGGTTGTCACGACCAACCCCTCAAATCAGACGGTCCCCGCTGGTCAACCGGTCAGCTTCACCGCCGCCGCCTCGGGTAACCCGACCCCGACTGTGCAGTGGTTCAAAGGGACCCCCGGATCGGGCACACTCATTAGCGGCGCCACCTCGACAACCTACACCTTTACGACATCGTCTACCGCGAGCGACAACGGCACCACGTACTACGCCGAGTTTACCAACTCGCAAGGTGTCGTCGACACCACCGCCGCTTCACTGAACGACACGCTGGCAATCCCCACCGTCACGACGCAGCCCACCGCCCAAACCGTTTTGGCGAACACCACGGCGACGTTTACCGCCGCCGCCTCGGGCAGTCCGGTCCCGACCGTGCAGTGGCAGTCCAGTCCCGATAATTCAGCTTGGACCAACATCGCCGGTGCCACTTCGACATCCTATACCACGCTTCCGACAGGACCGAGCCAGAATGGAACCTATTACCGCGCCGTGTTCACCAACTCCCAGGGCTCGATCAACTCCAATAGCGCGCAGCTTACCGTGAGCTCAATCAGCGCAATTGCAGGGTGGAGTTTCGACTCGCTCGCGCAGACGACGAACAACACTCCGGCACCGACATCGGGGGCTGGCACGGCCAGCTCCCTTGGCATGACCCTCAACCTCCCCATTCAGAGCATCTCGGGCAACGGCACCACGGTGACTGTCACGACCGCCTCGCCGCTGTTCGGTGTGACTTCTGGCTCGCTCAAGCTGCTGCTCGCCGGAAACTCGACGACGGCGTTTAACGGGCAGTTCACCTGCACGGTTACCGGAACATCGTCGTTCACGTTCCCATCGACCACCTCCGGTGGTTCAACCACCCTGGGCACGGTCACCGGCTACGGCACCGCGAACGTCGGCGTGACCGCCGACGATGTCACCTTAGGCGCGACGGGCGACACCGGCACGAACGGACTTGCTGACCTCACCAACGTCTGGCGCCTCCGGGCCCAGGCTGGTGCCAACGGCTCGGCCAACGGCTGGTCCTCGTTCGCTCCGATCGGCTCGCAAGGCGCGCAGTTCGCCGCCAGCACTGTCGGGTACGGCTCCATCACGGTGGGCTTTGACTGGTACGCCACCAGTGCCGGGGAAGCCAAGCTTCAGTTCCAGTACACAACAGACGGCACCACTTGGACCAATGCCCCGATCACGGTTCCGGGTGCCGATGCGAGCATTGCCGCCCTCACCAACTCGTCCTCCGCAAACACGGTCAATGGGTCGTACATCCAAATGTCCGCCGGGCAACAATGGGCCCAGAACCTGACTGCCACCATCACCGATCCGGCAGCGGCGAACAATGCCAATTTCGCCATCCGCCTGGTCAACGCCTCCACCGGCGCTGACGACGTTAACACCACCGGCGGCGCACTGAACAATACCTCGGGTAACTGGCGCCTGGACAACGTCAAGATCACCGGCACGCAGACTCAGGCCTCAGCCGCTCCAGCCGTCACGACGAACCCAAGCTCCCAGACCATTGTGCAGGGAAACCCGGTTACGTTTACGGCTGCCGCTTCGGGCTTCCCGACTCCGGCGGTCCAATGGTACACGGGCACTCCCGGCTCGGGAACTCCAATCGGCGGCGCCATCTCGCCCAGCTATACCTTTACGCCGACCTTCGCCCAGACCGGCACGACTTACTATGCGGTTTTCGCCAACGGCCCGGGCACTGCCCCGCCCACCGCCGCGACCCTAACGGTCACGATTCCCACAGCCATCACCACCCAGCCGGCCAGCCAGTACGTTGCCGCCGGCAGCACGGTCACGCTGACCGCAACCGCGACGGGCAGCCCGGCGCCGACCGTTCAATGGCAGATCAGCACCAATAACGGCATGAGCTATTCGCCGATCACCAGTGGGCAAAACGGGTTCACTGTCAACGCGGATGGAAGTCTCACGTTTGTCGCCACCGAAACCTCCACCGGCGATCTGTATCAAGCGGTCTTTTCCAACAGCGTCAACAGCGTTACCACCATGGCCGCTACGGTGACGGTGACCGGAACTCCCATCACGGAATGGGATTTTACCTCGGGCCTGCAACCGTCCCCCAATGGGAACACCAATACCGGAACCGGCAACTCTCCGAGCGCTACATATACGACTAATCCGGCGCCAGTGGGCCAGCCCGTGAACTTCCCTGGCCAGGCACCGTCGACAACCGGCGATCAAACCAGTTCTCTGGGACTCCGAAACGATTACACAGGCAACCTCACCAACGATACGGGGACCCCGGCCTATCCCGAGTCTGACATTCTGCCCAACCGCAGCGTAACCAACCCGAGCTTCAACGAATATGTCTGGCGAGTTCGTAGCGGTAACGGACAGGGGCCAACCGGGTCGCCCGGCACGCCCGAAGGGTGGAGCCAGTTCGCCCCCCAATATAACAACCCCGTCATTGGAACAACGGACTCTCAGAGCACTCTCATCGAGCCGCAGGGTGTTTACTTCGACATCAACACCGTCGGGTATAACAACGTCACCCTCCACTTCGATTGGAACCAGGGCGGCATCGGCGACATGCAGCCTCAGTACTCGAACGACGGCGGCAGTACCTGGACCAATATCGGTGGCGTAATCACGGCAACAGGAACCGATTACTACGGCATTACCCCCGCAACGACCCCCACCGGGGTTCTGGTGAACCTGCAAGGGATCTCCGCGGCCAACAATAACCCGAATCTCTGGGTGCGGCTCGTTACCGCCTACGATCCGGGACTGCCTTTGATCACCGACGGCAACGGACTGGATCCCACCGTTCACGGGCAGTATTCGTCCGCCGGTTACGGCGCGGTTGACGCCATCCAGGCGATCAACATCGGCACTCCCGGCAGCCCCAGCAGCTTTACGCTGTCTTTCAATGGTCAGACCACGCCCGCGATCAGCTTGCTGGCCCCCCAGCCAGGGACCAACAACCTGATCCAAAATGCCACCACCATCGCCAATGCACTAGGGGCGCTCTCCAGTATCGGCGGGGTGAGCAACGTGACCGTCCTACCAAATGACGGTTTCGGAAACTACTACACCGTCGAATTCAAAGGAACCACCCTGGGCAAGAAGGCTCAGCCGCTGATGACCATCTCCGGTGCGGGCAACTCGGTCGCGACCTGGCAGGTCGGAAACCCCGCCACCGCCGCCACCACGTTGACGGCTCCTTATACCCTGACAGCCAACAGCGCGCTGAGCCTGTCCGTGGCCGGGATCACTGGATTCGCGGCCGGCAACACCATCTCGGTCGGGGGCATCGTCTGCCTGGTCAATTCCGTCGGCACGAATTCGATGAACGTCACGCCCGAAACTTCGGGCGCTGCTGCCTCGGGGGCTGGTGTCAATGACCTGGGCGTGAAGCGGTATGTAGACGGAGGCGGCGCCTGGCAGGTCGGGAATATCAACTTCTTCGGCGATGTCATAGGCGAAGCACCGGGCATCACCGCGCAGCCCGCGTCAGTCACGGTGACCGACCTGCCCAGCACCACCGCGATGTTCACCGCTTCGACCTACTCGCAATTCCCGCCAACCAGCGTCGTGTGGCAGGTCAGCACCGATGGCGGCAACAGTTGGAATAATGTTACCACCGGCACCGTCTCCCCGACGGGAGGGACGTTCACTCCCGCAGGCAACCTGTCCTATACCTCCAGCTACACTCTTCCCATCGACAACGGGGACTTGAATCAGAATGGATTCCAGTATCGCGCCTTGTTCACGAATGCGAACGGCTCGACCGCCACGCTGGGCGCCACTTTGACCGTCGTATCGCCGGTCGCGCCCTTTGTCCTGGTGCAACCCGTCTCGCAATCGGTGCAGGCGGGCAATGTCGCGATCTTCTCGATCACCATCGGCGGAAATCCGCCGCCCTCGATTCAGTGGCAGATCAGCAGCGACAACGGGATGAACTGGACGAGCCTGTCGGACGGCTCGAACCAAATGTCACTCGACGGCTCGAGCGTGAGCGGCTCGCAGACCAACAGGCTCTTCTTCACCAGTGCGGCCGACGCCAGCCAGAACGGTGACCTGTTCCGCGCCATGCTCATGAATGCCGTGGCGACCGTCAACAGCAACTCGGCAACGCTCACCGTGCTGAAGGCGGAAACCATTCTCAGCGATTGGAGTTTTGATGTTGCCGGCACCACGAACGACACAATCGGGTACAACCAGAATCCGGTGCCGACTCCCGCCTTGGGCGTGATCAATGCCGGGACGGCCTATCCGGTTGGGATGATCATTCCTTACAACGCGTCCAATCCCGACGGCGCGGCTGGCCCGCCGACCGGATCGGTCGCGGTGGACGACGTCACCAACTCGCCTGGAGCGCTCAATCCGAACTTCAACGAGAACACGTGGCGTGTACGCGGCGGCCCCACTGCGGGCAACGTGTCGGCGGCCGGCACGCCCGACAACGGATGGAGCAACCTGGTTTCTCAATACAGCCAGGGCGCGCAGTGGAACGTTCCGACGACAGGCTTCAAGGCTGTCTACGTGACCCTGGACTGGTATTCAACCACGTCGGGCGAGCTTGATGCCCAGGAGCAGTACAGTGTCGGCGGCACGACGGCGACGATCAACGGATGGTCACAGGCCGACAATGGTCTGGTCACCGTCAACGTCAACAATAACTTTAAGTTTGGTGATGAGGCGACGATCACCGGACTGCCGGCCGCCTACAACGGCACCTGGCAAATCATCAGTGCGAATTCGACGAGCTTTACGTTCGCCGACGCTGCCTATCCCACAACGGGCCAGGGAACTCCAAGTGGCAGTGACACTGGCACGGTCTACGTCCCAACCTGGCAGAACCTCAACAACCCGATTCAGGCCGTCTCGAATGACTTCTATGGCGCGACGGCAACGGGCGGCCCGGTTCCGCTCGTCATCGACGTTTCGAGCATCCCGGGCGCAATGAATAACCCGAGTTTCGGTGTCCGGCTGGTCAATGCTTACGACCCATACCTGTCCAATGTCCAGACGCTGTTCCTGGGCGACAATTCGGGCTTCAAGCTGACGTTCGGCGGCCAAACCACGGCGACGATTCCCTTCAATGCCAACGCCAGCAACATGGTTGCGAACGTTGAGGCGGCCCTGAGCGGGCTGTCGAGCGTCGGTGGCACGAACAATGTGACAGTGATCTCACCGTCGAACGATCCGCACAATCTGAAAATTACCTGGGGCGGGGCGCTGAGCGTGAAGGCTCAAACGTCTTTGACAGTCTCCGATAACCTCGATTCAGTGACCTACACCAACGATACCGTAAACCCACTGATGCCACTGTATGCAAACGCTGCCCTCGTCGGGTCGCCTGCGGTCCCCGCTGCCTACAACGGCACCAAAGGTAACTGGCGGTTTGACAACATCGTCATCCACGGCATTGCAATTCCGCCAAGCGTCACGTCGATTACTCCGTTTACCGGTCCGGTGGCCGGGGGAACCGTGGTAACAATCAACGGTTCGGGCTTCACCGGCGCGACCGGCGTCAAATTCGGGGGCGTGGCGGCGACAAGCTTCACGGTGAACTCCGATGGCCAGATCACCGCAACTGCGCCGGCGGAGGCCGCCGGCATGGTCGATGTGACCGTCGTCACTCCGCTCGGTGGGACCTCGGCAATGTCGTCGGCGGATCAGTTCACCTATACCGCCGCCACAGTGACCGTCTCCGCCCCCATTTTGAACGGCGACAACGCCGCACTCATGGGCGTTCAGCGTTCGATGGTCAGGAGCGTCGTCTACAACTTCAGCGGGGCGGTGCTGCTCTCAACCGGGGCGGTTTCGATCGCCTTGCATCCCAACGTCACAATCAACGGCAACTCCACCACCATCGGCAGCATCCCGCCGACGATCACGCTGACGGCGGTCAGCCCCGACGCCGGCGGCTTCAGCACCCAGTGGGTGGTCACCTTCAGCGGCACCGGTGTGACAGGCGGCTCGATCGCCGACGGCGTTTACGACATCACGCTCAACAACACCGTCAACGGCACCACTGTCGTGCAGGCAGAGTCAGGGGCAACCGTTACACCACGCCCCACCGACACGTTCTATCGTCTGTTCGGCGATCTTGCCGGGCCTCAAGTCGGGGGGGTGGAGAAATTGACCTCCGGCGACCTGACCCAGTTGTCCGGCAGGTACAACAAGATCGGTGCCGCCTACCTCGCGGCATTGGACTACGACTGGAATGGCACGAAAATCGATGCCACCGCGCTAACCCAGTTCTCCGGCCGTTACAACAACGTGAATAGGCAGTTCAGTGGATTTACTCCAACAATCTAAGACCAAAACTTTACACCATACAAGTTCGACTTTTTTAGGAGGATTGATTATGCGTACGTCTTCGATAGTCTGGGCTGTGCTGGTAAGCGGCACTCTGTGCTGCCCGGCCGGCGCGACGGTGATGTATTCTTACGTCACCGACTCTCCAAGCTATCCCGGAGCCCCTGGAACGATCGTGCCCGTGAAGATCTATTTGCAGGAAACGCTCGTCGGCAGCGCTTCCGAACTCGCTGCGTCAGGCGGCGTGTACACGGGCGGAGCGGCGGTGGAAGCCACAACCGGTGGCGGCGCGGTGGTTGACTCAACCGGTGCAAACCAATTCGCGTTCAACAACGACGGCACTGCCAGTACATTCAACGGAGGCAGTTCATTTAATAGCGTGCATTACAACCAGGCGGCTACGGGCAATGGGAACGGGAACAATCTGGAGTTCACCGAGGCGCAGGCCGCCGGTACATATCCGGGTGTGGCACCGTCCGGCGGAAAGGTTTTCCTGGGCACCATGTTCGTTACGGTTGGCAGCGGGCAGACGACCTACCATCTCAATTCGCTGGACAACGAGACGATCACGGCAACGGGTAGCTTCAAGGGGGATGAAACACAATCCCCACTGGATCCCAACGCCTTCACTCAATCCAACTACGATACCGGCGCAATGGGCGACGGGAGCACAGCAACCGGAGCGAATGTGGCGTCGCCTTACAGCTTCTCGGTCGGCTCGGCTTCACCGGTTCCCGAGCCGGCATCGATGGCCATCTTTGGACTCGGTGCCGCCGGTCTATTGATCAAGCGGCAGCGGACGGGCAAATAACACGGAAGGCTCGTTGAGCGAATCGCCGATTGAGAGCAACCACTCAGTTGTCGATTCTCATTGCCTGCGGTCAAGCAGCCCCGACTTACTCAAAGGTCGCAGGGCTGCTTGACCGTTTTGGGCTTACTGGCATGATGAGCCAATATGTCTGATGTCGTGCAGGAAGTTGTCACAGACGAGCGAGAGCGGGACGCCCATTTTCTCGCATTTGCAGACGCTTACCCATATTGGCCGGCTGCAGGGGAAGAGCGCCAGCGTGTACACCATCTTGTCTGGCGGGCCGCGATCATTGTCGCCCTGGCCACTCTCGTTTGCTCTCACGTTGCTCTGCGGGGCGGGTTCATCTGGCAGGATGAAGCGATGTTGGATCGACTTTGGAGTTGGGGCGCCCTGGCTCGCACCTGGACGCTGGCCTTCGGATCGTTTCGTCCACTTTCATTGACGGTTCTTTGGATTGAACACCACTTCGCCGGACTGACGCCACTTCCTTATCATTGTGTGAGCCTTGTACTTCACGCGGTCAACTGCGTGCTTCTGTGGCTTATTCTTCGGCGCCTGGATGCGCGCGGCGCCTGGCTCGCCACGGCGCTGTTTGCCGCGCATCCGGTTCACGTGCAATCGGTAGCATGGATGAGCGAGCAGTCCCACCTGTTCGGGAGCACGTTTCTTTTCTTTTCCATGTGGCTATACCTGCGGATGTTAAAGATTCGTCCGCCAATGCCGGCCGAATACATGATGTGGTCGGGGAGGGATGCAAATGATTCCGAAACCGAAGTTGAAGTCTCTCCGATTGCCTATTCGATCGCGTTGTTGGCATCGATCGCTGCCGTCCTGAGCGATCCAGTCGGTGTTATCCTGCCACTGGTTTTGACCCTGCTCATTCTGTGGAAGCACGGAACGGTGTCTAAAGCGGAGTGGCTTCGACTTTCACCTTTTTTTGGGATCGCACTGGCGGGGATTGCCGTCGGATGCTTTACGAGTTTCTCGTCGGACGATCAGGGGTTGGCTCCTTTGTTGTCGATTCCACGCCGAATCGCAGTCGCCTGGCAGGCGATTTCGTTCTATGCGTTCAATCTTGTGCGACTTTTTCCACGACCATTTGTGCATCCTAGATGGCATCTTGTGGGAGGGGTCGTTTATGGGTTTGGAACACTTGGGTTGCTGATTGCCGGCATTGCCGCCTGGGCCTGGCGGCGGCGAGTGGGAGCGGGCGCGACAATCCTCGTCCTGATGTTTCCCGCCATGCTCCTTCCCGCACTATTGGCAATCCTGACCGGATCGGCTCGTGCCATCTACGTGGCCGACTACAACGAATATGCCGCATCGGCTGTGGCGATGGTTGCGATCGCTTGGGTGATCTCTTGTGTCTCGTCGAAGTGTTCCACGGAAACCAGGCAGCATGTCGCACGAATCCTGCTGGCCTTTGCAGCAATCGGCTTGCTGTCCGGATTTGCGGTCGCCCAAAATTGGGTCTATGCCGATGCAAAGACCGTGTGGCGTACGGCGCTCGCGCAGGATCCCGGGAATATGGTGGCGCGTGCGCACTACGCTTTGGCCCTCATGGACGAAGAGCCCGAGAAGGCCCTTGCGGTTTTGCAGCAAGCAGGGCCCGAAGCGGATTCCGATGTGATGCTTCTTGATGCCGGCGCGAAGGTCTTCATGTGCCTGGAGCGATTTGACGATGCGATCAGCCGTTACCTGCTTGCGCAGCGCCTTGCTCCGGATGATGTGGAAATCCGGCTCGGATTGGCCGACGCATATCTTGCCGCCGGCACGCAGGCATTAGGAGATGAGCGCCCCCAGGATGCGTCGGATAGATATAGTTGCGCGTTGGCGGTATGTGACGCAGCTCTTCGGTTGGGCCCAAAAAATCCGGCCATCTACGACAAGATGGGCAAAGTCCTCGTGAGTGAAGGCCGATTTGGCGAAGGCCTCAGTCAATTCAACCGTGCGCTCAGCCTCGATCACCATTTTATTCCGGCAAGAGTCCACCGGATCGACGCTCTATTCAAGATCGCAATGGAGGGCGACTCCGGGAAGGTCGCGGACGTGATTGGTGAACTAAACGAGGTCTTTCGCACCGCGCCAAATGATTTTGAAGCGTACTTTGTCGCGGCGTCGATCAAGCTGCAATTAAAACAATATCCGGATGCAGAGACATTTTACCGGATAGCGATTCGTACCAGGCCGACCTCTGTCGAAGCCTGGACGGATCTGGGCGTTGCACAATATAAACTGGATGAATTCAAAGACGCGGTTTGGAGCTTTGATCAAGCATTGAAACTGAGGCCTAATGCTGAGGCGGCGATCCGCGGTCGACGCCTGGCCGTTGCAAATCTGAAAAGCCCGAACTGATCTTCCACTGGCTCGAAGCTTCAGCGCCGGCCGGCTTTTGTGATCGCATGTTCAACAAGATTCTTCCCTTTTGAATTAGCAAATCACCCAAGGCGCTGGCGAATGCGTCAACAACACCGCGGCGAAGGTCCGGGGATGTTGCGCGGCCCTGGCATTGGTCCTGCCAAATCCGTTCGAGAGTTTTCGTCAGGTGCGGCAGAGCGGACGCGGCATCGCCGAGGGACAGATAAGCTTTGGCCAGATGATACTGAGATTCGGGAATCAAAAGCTGTGCCCCCACCGGCTCAAGAACTTCGATCGCGTCCCTTCCTCGTCCCGCGGCGGTCAGCGCCCATCCATAGGTATCGGCGATTCTCGGATTTACCTCGCCCTGGCGCTCTGAGGCGCGAAACGCGCGCAGCCCGTAGTCGATCGCCTGTTGCACCTCGGGGGGATGTGAATAATCGATGCAGAGTTCTGCCAGGTTGTTGAGAGTCCAAGGGTCATCCGGCAACCGCTGCAACAAGGCAAGGCAAGCGCTGCGCGCGCTCTCGGCCCGGGCGATCGGTTGAGCTTGCAGATTGGCAACAACGGCCATGCGGAGCAAAGTGACCTGCGAAGGGACGGGTAGCGTCCCCAATCGCGGCATGATTCTGTCTATCTCGGTGGTCGCGTCAGACATCCTGTTGTTCTGGATTAAAAGATTGATCCGAAGAAGGTCCCAGCGTCCGTCGTCCATGGCGGCGCCTGCGGTTTGGGGTTCTGACCCTCTGAGGGTCGCAATGTCGGAATTGAGCAGGCCGATTGCCACGTCGATACCCGATTCGTGAGCGACTGTGTCGAGGATCGTCGCGGTACCTCCGAAGCCACCGGCCGAAAATGCAATCGCCAGGGCCCGGTTAAACTCACCCATGCCGCCATCGCCACTTGCGGAACGGCGTTGCACGATGGCCTTGGCGACGTGAGCCAGCGCTGAGACCATGTCGCTTTGGCCGTACCGGGAAATGACCTCGTCGGTCTCGGTTGCCACCAGATTGTCAACGCGTGCAGCCAAAAGCATTGTCAGTTCATCCACGAGCAGCGATCGCAGCTTGGACGAGTTGCGCTGTCGCAGAGTGACGTCGGCGACCATTGATTCGGTCGTGGCAAGCTGTACCGCGTGTCGCATGAGCGTTGCCGCTCGAGTGGCATTGCCGCGGGCGAGCCACATGCGGGCCTCGGCCGCATCCCAGTCACAATCAGACGGCGCCTGCGCGCGACCTTCCTCGATCAAGTAGGCGATCTTCTCCCAATTGGGGGCCGGATTGTTCTGTTCGAGCAGGATCCAACTGAGGCGAACGCCCTTGTCGGAGGGAGTGACGGTTAACGCCGTCTGCAGGACGCCAATTGCCCGAGCCGCATCATGGCGCTGCAGGAGCGCCTCGCTGAGAAGAAGCGCGGCGCTCTCGTCCGTCAGTCTTGCCTCGCGCGCGATCGCAAGGTCAAGGATGGTGGCGTCCGGATCTGTGTACCGATCACGCAACCGTAGCGCGCCACGTTCTCGATAGGCGACCGCTTCATCGCCGGCTTCGATGCCGCGATCAAGCCAGAGCGCGGCCAGTTCGTCGTTCCGCTTTGCCATATAGAGCGTGCCCAGCAGGGTCATCACCCGTGCGGTGGAAGGGCTTGCATCATGTGCTGCCTTTAGTTCTCGTTCTGCCTCGGCCGCCTGTCCCGCGGCAACGGCGATATGAACCTGCTCTTGCTGCACGAGCGGATCAGCGCTGTACGGTCGCAGGACATCCAGGGCGTCCTGCCATGCTCCCTGCCCCAAGAGGAAGCTTGCGAGTCTCCGGGCTGTCGGCGCGCCGGATCCTCCGTGGCTCATCTCGTCTCGCAGGGCGACTGCGGCAGAACTGGGATCGCCCCAGATCAAGCAGTAATCGGCCAGCATCGCCAATGCCTCCGGACGCCTCGCCCAGACGTCCCTTTCGCCGAATCGACGAAGTATCTGCTTTCCCCCGGCAACGTCCCCGGACAGGGCCGCGACGTGCGCCGCCCAAAGGGCGCAGCTTTTCTCGTCGGACCATTTTTTCATTGCTCCATCGAGAAGCCTGGCTGCTTTGTCCAGCGCGTCACGAGCATTTGTCGGGTCGGAAATGCCGTCGAGGCAACTGACCCGGACGTAGACGCGCGCGAGAGCAATGACATTGTCGAGTCGCTGAGGTTCGCTCGTGACCGCGGCCTGACGGGCGGCAATCAACGGGTGAGGGTCCTCTTGACCAAGTTGGCTCAGCAGCTCCATTTCCCTCAGATCATTGTCGCCCGGTGCGAGCGATAGTCCCAAGCGAGCCCACTCCCTGGCCTCTTCGGTGTGACCGATGGAACGATTGCAGGCCGCGAGCCCTTTGATTGCCGCAAGGTGGTTGGGCTCGAGCGCGAGTGCGTGGCGGAAGCTTTCAATTGCCCGGTCGAATCGGCCCAGGGCTTGAAGCG
>Ga0209698_10006893_pt1 | contig 12012 bp, 12 predicted proteins | sample LitLauG_LLR_2012_FD_187203 | JGI IMG/M metagenome (GOLD analysis project Ga0209698, IMG submission 187203) | Freshwater sediment microbial communities from Pennsylvania, USA - Little Laurel Run_MetaG_LLR_2012 (SPAdes) (version 2) | ecosystem: Environmental > Aquatic > Freshwater > Creek >...
TTTTTTGCCAACCAGATATTGTTGCGCGGACTGGGGTGCGGCAACGGCGTCAGGCGGGGTCCGTAGTCTCTCCAGGCGCGCACGGTCTCAGTCAAAGTCGGTTTGCAGAGCGCGCCGAGATAAGCGGCCTGCGCATATTGGCCGATCGCCAGGGTGAGGCCGATGTCGGGCAGCGCCGTCAGGAACGGCTCGCGCCAGAGCGGCGCGCATTCGGGGCGGGGCGGCAGGTCGCCGGATTTGCCGGCGCCGGGATAGCAAAAACCCATCGGCAGGATCGCGACGCGCCGGGGGTCGTAGAACGTCGCCTTGTCGATCCCCAACCAAGCTCTCAGCCTATCGCCACTGGGATCGTCGAATGGCACGCCGGTTTCGTGAACTTTTCGCCCTGGCGCTTGTCCCGCGATCAGCAACCGCGCCCTCGCATGAACTTGAAAGACGGGCCGGACCCCGTGCGGCAAATGCGCGGCGCAAATCTGGCAGGCGGCGGCGCGGCGCGTGAGGGCGGCCAGGAATGATTTGTCGAAATTGGCCATGGCGGTAAGCAAACTTTCAGATTTGCGGGCCGGGGCGACTATGCGCTCCGGCCCCATCCAAAACGCGTTGAGACCCTATCAGGCGCGGGCGTAAGCCGGCGCGCGCGGTGCGGGCTGATGCGTCAGGCCAAGGCTGACGACCGTGAGGACGGCGGCGGCGTTGACCCAATAATAGATCGCGTCGATGCCGGAAAAGCCGAGGAACACGGGGACCAGCGCATAGGCGACGCCGACCGCGCCATCCATGGCCAAATGCGCCCAGAACGGGAGAATGCGTGCTAGGCCGAAGCGATAGTCGGTCAGCAGGCTTTGCACGACGATGACGAGGCCGGTCGCCACCGATATCCAGATCGCCCACGGCGACGAGGCGCCGAGACCGAGGACAAAGGGCGCGACGACGAGCGCGGCGGCGACGGCGAAATCGATAACACCGTGTTGGTTGGGGGTGATGAAGCGGATGGACATGATTGGGTTTCCTTGTTTCTCGAGGGGGTTGAACTGGGTAAGGGGGGACGCGGCGATCAGACCGCCGCGCGAAGCGCGACGACGGGGAAGTCGATGGCGGCGCCTGCGACTTCGTTGACGTAGTTGGTAAGCGTGTTGAGTGCGACATGCAGCACGATCTCGACAATCTCGGCGTCGCCGAAGCCGGCGGCCTTCACCGCCGCAAGGTCGGCGTCGCCGATATGTCCACGCGCCTCCACGACTTTGACCGCGAAGCGGACAGCCGCGTCGGCTTTGGGATCGTTGGACGCGCCGTTGCGGTTGGCGGTGATCTCGGCATCGTCGAGCTTGGCGAGGTTCTTGCCGAGATAAGTATGGGCGGAGAGGCAATAGCCGCAGCTATTGACCTGGGCGATCGCCAGCGCGATCCGCTCGCGGGTCTTGGCGTCGACCTTGCCCTTGGCCAGGGCGCCGTTGAGGCCGAGATAGCCTTCGAGCGCAGCGGGGCTGTTGGCGATGACGCGAAACAGGTTCGGCGCCGAGCCGAGCTGCTTCTTGACGGCCTCCAGCAGGGGCTTGGAGGCTTCCGGCGCAGAGGCGATGTCGGGGACGGTGTGGATGCGGGACATAACGGGTTCCTTTCTTTGGATTTTCGAGGCCGGCACGGCGCTCGGGTTGGCCCGCCCTCTATCGACCCGATCCGAAATTTCCGATATCCGGTATTAACGGGAAGGATTATCCCGAAATCTGGAAGGCCCGCATGGATCGTTTCGAGTCGATGACCGCCTTCGTCGCCGTCGTGGAAACCGGAGGATTCTCCGCTGCCGCGCGGCGTCTGCGGATGCCGCTCACCTCTGTCAGTCGAAAGGTCGCCGAGATCGAGGCGCAGCTTCAGGTCCGGTTGCTCACGCGAACCACGCGCAAGGTGACGCTCACGGAGACAGGCCAAAGCTACTTCGAGATGTGTCGTCGCGTGCTCACCGACATCAACGATGCGGAGCGACTGGCGTCAGGCGAGTACCAGGCGCCCAAGGGCGGTCTGGTCGCCAGCGCGCCGCTGGCGCTCGGCCGCCTGCATCTGTCGCCGATCCTGGGAGACTTCCTGTTCGCTTATCCCGACATCGACGTCGAGCTTCGGCTCGGCGACCGCGTCGCCAATGTCGTGGAGGAGGGCGTTGACGTCGCGCTGCGCGTCGGCGCTTTGCCCGACAGCAGCCTGAAGGCGGTGAACGTCGGGCGCATTCGCCACGTCGTGGCCGCAAGCCCCGCTTATCTCGCGCGGCGTGGCGAGCCGTCGCGCCCGCGCGATCTGGAGAGCCATCATTGCGTGACCTTCACGGGGTTGGAGGGTCTCAAGGAATGGACGTTCCGCCTGAACGGGCGGACCGAGCGGCTCACTGTGCGCTCGCGCATCGCCGTCAATACGGCGGAGGCCGCCGCCGACGCCGCTATCGCCGGCGTCGGGATCACCCGTCAACTGTGCTATCAAGTCTCGTCCGCCGTCCTCGACGGTCGATTGAATCTGGTGCTGCGCGGCCACGAGCCCGCGCCTCTGCCGGTCAGCCTCGTATATCCCGACGCACCGCTGGTTCCGCGCAAGCTGCGCGCGTTTTTAGATTTCGTAACGCCGCGCCTGAAGACCCGGCTGATTTTCAATCCGTAGCGGCTTTGCAATTCCAGATAAACGACGGTCTTCAGAAGAAGCCAAGAGCGCAGGCGCTCGCTGTTCAGGCGCCCAGCAGCCTCGCCATCTTCACCCGCCGCCGGTCCATCGACGAGGGTATCTTGAGATTGTCGCGATATTTAGCGACCGTCCTGCGCGCCACGGCGATGTCAAGCGCGCGCAGCTTGCCCACGATGTCGTCGTCCGACAGCACCTTGCGCGGGTCCTCGGCCTCGATCATCTGCCGGATCTTGTAGCGCACCGCCTCGGCTGAATGGGCCTCGCCGTAGACGCTGGAGGGCAGCGAGGCGGTGAAGAAATACTTCATCTCGAACATGCCGCGCGGCGTCGCGATGTATTTGTTAGAGGTCGCGCGCGAAACGGTGGATTCATGCACGCCGATGGCGTCGGCGACCGTCTTCAGGTTCAGCGGTTTCAGCGAGGCCACGCCCTCGATTAGAAACGCGTCCTGCCGGCGCACGATTTCGGTGGCGACATTGAGGATCGTGCGCGCGCGCTGCTCCAGGCTCTTGGTCAGCCAATGCGCGCTCTGCAATTGCGCCGAAATATATTGTTTGTCCTCGTCGCGCGTCGCGCCGCGCTTGACGATGGCCGCATAGGTTTCGTTGACCAGAACGCGCGGAAGGGCGTTGGGGTTCAACTCCACCCGCCAGCCCGCATTCTGCGCAGCGGTGACGAGAACGTCGGGAATGGCGAGCGGCTCCGACGTTCCGCCATAGGCGCGACCGGGCTTGGGGTCGAGGCGGCGGATTTCGCCGATCATCTCGGCCATGTCCTCGTCGTCGACGCCGCAGATTTTCTTCAGCGCCGCCATTTCGCGCCGCGCCAGCAGCGGCAGGTTCGCGACCAGCGCCGCCATCGCGGGATCGAAACGGTCGCGCTCGATCAGTTGCAGCTTCAGGCATTCGGCGAGATCGCGCGCGAATACGCCCGTCGGCTCCAGCGTTTGCAACCTGCCTAACACCCGCTCGACGCGCTTCAACGGCGCGCCCAGTTGACGGGCGAGGTCGGCGAGGTCGGCGCGCAGATAGCCGGCTTCGTCGAGGGCGTCGATCAAGGCGGCGGCGATCATGCGGTCGATGGGGTCGGGCAGGGCGACCATCGCTTGCCGGCTCAAGAACTCGGGGAAGCTTTCCTGCGCGGCGACATAGGCTTCAAGATCGGCGGCGTCCTCGTCGCCGCCGCCGCCCGCGCCGCCTCCGCCGCCCGACCATTCGCCGATTGTCAGACCCGGCCCCTCGCCTTGCGCCACTGTCTCGGCGGGCGTCACGGCGCGATCGGGGTCAAAGGCATTGTCGATCTCGGTGCCGAGGTCGCGGGCAAGATCGGCAGGGGCGACGGCAAGAGTCTCGCCGGCCCAGTCGCCGGGCTCAGCGGCGGCCTCGACGGCGGGCGCGATGAATTCAGGGCCCTCGTCGGCGCGGTCGAGTAGGGGATTGCGTTCGAGTTCGGATTCGACGAACGCCGTCAATTCATAGCTGGGCATCTGCAACAGCTTGATCGCCTGCAGCAATTGCGGCGTGAGAACCATCGCCTGGCCCTGACGCATGGCAAGCTTGGCCGATAACGCCATACCTGAACACCAACTCCTGGCTAGGACACGCGAAACGGCGCGTTTCTTGCTTGAGCCAAGAGTCTACCCTAGCGCGCCCCGATTGCAAGGCGCTTCGTCGAACATCCGCGCGCGGCGTTAATGAACCCTTTGGGGTCGCGCAAACGATATAAAGACTTGTTTATATCTTTATTGCGCTATGTCGCGGCCTCTGGTAGGAGGCGCTCGATCACAACCCAGGAGGGGCCAAATGGCCGCCGATTACGCCGTCGCCGACATGAAGCTGGCCGAATATGGCCGCAAAGAGATCAACATCGCCGAAACCGAAATGCCGGGCCTGATGGCCACCCGCGCCGAATACAAGACGGCGCAGCCGTTGAAAGGCGCCCGCATCGCCGGCTCCCTGCACATGACCATCCAGACGGCGGTTCTCATCGAGACGCTGAAGGCGCTCGGCGCCGATGTGCGCTGGGCCTCATGCAACATCTACTCCACCCAGGACCACGCCGCCGCCGCGATCGTCGCCGCCGGCACGCCGGTGTTCGCCATCAAGGGCGAGAGCCTCAAGGATTATTGGGATTACACCCACCGCATCTTCGAATGGGCGGACGGCGGTTGCCCCAACATGATCCTCGACGACGGCGGCGACGCCACGGCGTTGATTCACCTGGGGCAGCGCGCCGAACACGGCGACACCGCTTTCCTCGACAAGCCCGGCAACGAGGAAGAGGAAGTGCTGTTCGCCTCGATCAAGGCCCGCCTCAAGACGCATCCCGGCTGGTACGAAAAGAACGCCAAGGCCATTCGCGGCGTCACCGAGGAGACGACGACAGGCGTGCATCGCCTCTATGTGATGGCCAAAGAAGGCAAGCTGTTGTGGCCGGCGATCAACGTCAACGACAGCGTCACCAAATCCAAGTTCGACAACCTCTACGGCTGCCGGGAATCGCTGGTCGACGGCATCCGCCGCGGCACCGACGTGATGATGGCCGGCAAGGTCGCGATGGTCGCGGGCTTCGGCGATGTCGGCAAAGGATCTGCGGCTTCGCTCCGCAACGCCGGCTGCCGCGTGCTGGTCTCCGAGGTCGATCCGATCTGCGCGCTTCAGGCGGCGATGGAAGGTTATGAAGTCACCACGATGGAAGACGCGGCCCCCCGCGCCGACATTTTCGTGACCGCCACAGGCAACGTCGACGTCATCACGATCGAGCACATGCGCGAGATGAAGGACCGCGCCATCGTCTGCAACATCGGCCACTTCGACTCGGAGATTCAGGTCGCGAGCCTGCGCAATTACAAGTGGAGCAACGTCAAGCCGCAGGTCGACGAGATCGAGTTCCCGAACGGTCGCCGCATGATCCTTCTCTCCGAAGGCCGTCTGGTCAACCTCGGCAACGCGACGGGTCATCCCTCGTTCGTGATGTCAGCGTCCTTCACCAACCAGACGCTGGCGCAGATCGAGCTGTTCACCAAGCCCGGCCATTATCAGAAGCAGGTCTACACCCTGCCCAAGCACCTCGACGAGAAGGTGGCGTCGCTGCATCTTGAGAAGATCGGCGTCAAGCTGACCAAGCTCAGCGACAAGCAGGCCGAATATCTGGGCCTTGGCCAGACGGGCCCGTTCAAGCCCGACCATTACCGCTACTGAGACCAAGCCGCGCGGGCGAAAGCCCGCGCCGTTCCTTCACCGCAATTCCGGTCTGTTCGAGGCGTTTCGCGTCGAACCCTGACGCCTTTTTGGCGCCCGGGGCTCGCGAAGCGTTTCGACAACAGCGACCCAAACCGATCCCCAATGGCCAAAAAAAGCGGGCGCTTCCCGGTGAGCCGCGCGCGAGCGTTGCTTGACAGCTTGATAGGTCTGTGATGCACAATACCTGGCGGATTGCGCATCACATGGGGCGGGAACTGCACGAGGCGCGCAAAGAAGAGCCTGGATGCCCGATCCCTTTGACAAGACCCAGCTTCGTCTAAATAGAACGCCGTTGGAAGATCCCAACATCCTCAGCGGACCGTTCTGGGGGGAGCTGCGGGTTTTCCTCGCCGTCGCGAAGGCCAAATCCTTTAATCGAGCGGCGGAAGTTCTGGGGATGAGCCAGCCGACCGTCTCGCGCCACGTCAAGCGCCTGCAAGACCTGATGGACGCTCAACTCGTCATCCCGACCTTGTCCGGCATCAAGTTGACGGAGCGGGGCCAGGAATTGGCGGAGTCACTTACCTACCTGGATCAAAAGCTGTTTACGCTCTCGACGACCTTGCGGGCCGAGACCCGCAGCGCCCAGGGAACAGTGCGCCTCAGCATCACCGAAGGTCTCGGCGCGATGTTCGTCGCCCCGAACCTATTGTCATTCGGCGACGATTACCCGAGAATTCAGCTTCATATTCGAAATCCGACCAACATGACGAGTTTGATGGAAAATCAGACCGACATAATGTTGGGCTTCATGCCGTCCATAAGCGCAGATATTGAATGCACGGCGGTTGGGTTTTTGCACTTTGTGCCCGTCGTTACGCATAATTACATCCGCCGGTTTGGAACGCCGACGCGTGCAAATATAGAATCCGGTCACCTGTTCGTCGATAGCGTATATTATTCGGCTTCGACCGGCGTCTGGGCGCCCTGGCATCAGCTTATCGCTCGGGGCTCGATCGCGCATTACGCCGATAATTCGTTCAGCTACGCGTTGATGGTGCGCGCCGGATTGGGAATAGGACTTCTGGGAACCTACGCCCTTAGCGATCCGTCCACTGTGCCGCTGGATTTGGACGTACACGTCTCGGTGCCCATGTATTTGCTGGTTCTGCGAGAACGGCTGAACTCCAGGCCGGTGCGGCTTGTTTATGAGTGGATGCGGTCCATCTTCGGCGAGAAAAACCCGTGGTTTGCAACAGAACTGGAGCTTAACAACCTGCCTCGAACGGTATTGTGGGATAGTGCGGCCGAAAGACTGTTGGGCGACGCGGTTTTCCCGATCAGGTAAGCCGTTCACCCCCTGAGTCGGTCCTGCAATCCGTTTTCGCCTGATGCAGGCTCAATAATCGATGAATTCCCGCGTTGGGGCTGTCTAGAGTCTGGGCAGGAGCGGTCGGACAATTTGGGCGCCAAAGGCCGCCATATCCGCGTTCTTCGTCCCAGCATCCGCATGTGGCGTAGTAGGCGGCGAAGACGAATTCGAAGACGGGGATCGGGCGGGTCATTGAGCAGTCTCGGGAGAGAGAAGGTTGGCCTGTCGCTAAGCCGCGCCGGTTGAGGAGCGATTTTCTGCGTCGCCGGGCCGCCGAAGACGCGGCGCCGGGAAAGCCGGGGCTAGGCTTTCGACTCAAACGCTGAGGCGCGATCCCATTCTCCCTCGACGCGGAACATCACGGTCGGATCGGTATCGGTCGTGATGGCGTTGGACGGCGGCGACAGCGTCTTCACCAATTCGACATAGGGCTCGTCATGACCGTGGAAGTAGACCGGCGCCTTGCCTTCAACAATCTTGAACCCCAGGACGGAACGCCACAAGCGAGCATACACGGGCTGCGCGTGAGTAATGACTTGAGTATAACCCTTTCGTGCGATGTGGGAAAACACAAAAGTCGAACATTGTTTGAGAATGCGCGGGTGACGCCACGCCTTGCGAAAAGCGGTCCGTTCGATTTTCGCAAAATCCTTGAACCAGCGTATTCTCTGGCTGCCGATGGGTTCGTCACCGGCGTACACGACAATGTGAGTCGCCTGTAAATCATTGCCGTCGACCGCCTGATCGGCGAGCACGCCATTTTCCTCCATGAAACAGATGGCGCGAATCGCATATGCGTGTCGTAATTGTGCTTCGTTTTTGACGATTTCGGTGCGAATGTTATTGTCGCCAAGCGGCGAGGCGTTGTCATGAGTAAACATCGCGGCGGCCTCTTTCAGGTTTCCCAACGACAAGGTAGCGTTAGGTAGGGAGCCGGCGGTAGAGGCGTAAACTTTCAACGCCTATTCAAATATGTGGAAGACCCCCATGAGCGAACGCCCGCCATTATCCGCCAGGATCGAGGCCTGGACGCGGGAGGCCTTTGAGACCTGGGGGGACGATTGGTCCCGTATTTCCGCGCATATCGAACGGCGAATGTCGGCCCTCCAGATGAACGAGCGGCGCGACCTTTCCCGCGAAGCGGAGCTGACGCTGGTGGGCGCCGAAGAGGGCGCCAAACATTGAAGCGATCCTGCGTTCGCGACGCCTTCGCCAGCGCTTGCCCTGGGCGCCTCGATCTGCGAGGGGTGCGCTCACCTTGAGCCGGGAGCCCGCTGCGCCGCCATGACCGCCGTCGCCATGCCCGCCGCCACAGCGCCGCGCGGCTGGCTCGCGGCGACGCCGCGCAATCTCGCCCTCCTTGGGCCCCTCGTCTTTATCGTTTCTCTGGCCGTGCTGGCCCCCGGTTTCACCGCCGCCGGGCAAGTCTATTTCGACGAGACCTGGTACGTGCCGACGGCGCGCCAGTGGCTGGCGAACGGCGAGATGCTGCATCCCGAGCACCCTCCGCTCGCCAAGATGCTGATCGCGGCGGGGGTCAGAGAGTTTGGCGACAATCCGTTTGGCTGGCGGGCGATGTCGCTGGTGTTCGGCGCGCTGACCGTCGCCGCCGTCTGGCTCTGGACTCTCGCGTTGACCGCCGATGTCGCGCTGGCGCTGTTCGCGGCGGCGATCACGCTGATCGATGGCGTCGTGTTCGTGCAGGCGCGCATCGCCATGCTCGATATTTTCTTGATGTGTTTCTGTGTGCTGGCGCTGGCGGCCTACACGGCGGGCGAGAACGCGCGCGGACGCGGCGGCTCGATTGCCTGGCATCTTCTGGCGGGCGCCTGCCTGGGGTTGGCGGGCGCCTGCAAATGGTCGGGGTTCTTTTTGGCCGCCGGACTGGTGGCGCTCAAGCTGTTCGGGGCGCTGCTGCGCCGCTGGGGCGCGCGCTTCGAGGCGCCGCAGCCGACGGATTTCTACCGGCCCGATGCGCCGGGGCTCGGAATCGCGGGCGGCGTGGCGGCGCATATGCTCGCGCCATTCCTCACCTATTTTCTTTGCTATGTCCCGCAAATCATTCATGCGCATAGCCTTTATGAATTCATCGCCACGCATCAAAATATGATTTCGATTATGACCGGCAAATCCGCCGACCACCCCTACAAATCGTTGTGGTGGAGTTGGCCGGCCCTTTGGCGGCCGGTCTGGTATCTGTTCGACACGCCGCCCAAGGACGCGGGCGGCTGGACAGAAACGGCGACGGCGGCGGCGGTGGTGGGGCTACCCAACCCGTTCGTGCTGTTTGCGGGCGAGGGCGCGATCCTTTGGACGCTATGGGCGGGCGTGATCCACCGGGCCCGCGCGCCGTTGATCGTGGCGGTGGCGTTCTTCGCGCAATGGCTGCCGTGGGCGATCAATCCCAAAGGGCTGGAGTTCTACTATTACTTCTACCCCTCGATCCTCTGTCTCGGCCCGGCGCTGGCGCTGGCGGTCGGGACGCTGCCGTCGCCGTGGCGAAGGGGCGCGGCGGCGGTCTCGCTGCTCGCGGGCAGCGTTTTGTTCGTCTATTTCCTGCCCATCATGGCGTCCGGAATCGGCGTCGGACCTTCGGCATTCGAGGCGCGCGTGTGGCTGCCGACCTGGCGATGAAAGAGCTTTTGGCGACGACGAAACTGCGCCGGGGCGAACCCGGCTTCGCCCGCGTCGTCGCCGCTTTCTTCATCGGCGGCTTCGCGATTTTCGAGCTGCTCTATTGCGTGCAGCCGTTGCTGCCGGAATTCGCGCGCCGCTTCGCCCTTTCGCCCGCCAGCGCGAGTCTCGCCGTGTCCGTCTCGACAGTGGCGATGGCCTCTTCGCTGTTTCTGGGCGGGCTTGCGGCGGAGCGGTTCGGGCGCAAGCCCGTCATGGTGGCCTCGTTGATCGCCTCGGCGTTCGGCACGCTCGCCGCCGCCGTCGCCCCGACCTGGGGGACGCTGCTGGTATCGCGAGGCTTAATGGGTCTGGCGCTGGCGGGGTTGCCCTCGGTGGCGATGGCCTATCTGGCCGAGGAGATCGAAGGCCCGGCGCTGGGCTTCGCGATGGGGCTCTATATCGCCGGCTCGACGCTCGGCGGCATGTTTGGGCGTCTGGTCGTAGGCGCGGTCGCCGACCGCGCTGGGTGGCGCGTCGCGCTGGCGCTGATGGGGACGATTTCGCTGGTCGGGTCGGTCTTCTTCGCGCGCTCGCTGCCGGGCGAGCGGCGTCCGACAGGCCGGGCGGGGTTCGGCGGGCTGATGGCGGCGTTCCGCGGCCATTTCGCCGACGAGGGTCTGCCGTGGCTGTTCGCGGTCGGCTATCTGGTGATGGGCGCGTTCATCTGCACCTACAATTACATCGGCTTCCGGCTGGCGGCGGCGCCGTTCTCGCTCGACCAGACGCGCATCGGCCTCATCTTCACGCTGTATCTGATCGGCGCCTTGTCCTCGACGGTGATGGGAGACCTCGCCGCGCGTTATGGGCGCCGCCGCGTGCTGTGGATGGCGCTCGCCATCGGCGTGGCGGGAACGCTGGCGACGCTGCCTGATTATCTGCCCACCGTGGTGCTGGGCGTGGCGCTAGTGACGTGGAGTTTCTTCGGCGCCCATTCCATCGCATCGAGCTGGGTCGGCTTGCGCGCCAACCAGAACCGTGCGCAGGCGTCGGCGCTTTATCTGTTCTTCTACTATGTGGGATCGAGCCTCAACGGCTGGATGGGCGGGCTTGCCTATCAGCGTTACGGCTGGCCCGGCGTCGCCACGCTGATCGGCCTGTTGTTGGGTCTGGCCCTGTTGGCGGCGATAAAACTTGCGCGCGTGCCGCCGCCGCGCCATCTGCGCTAGATGGAATGGCGAGACGAAGGTTTGGTGATTGGTCTGAGGAGGCTCGGCGAAAGCTCGTCGGTGTTGGAGGCGATGACCCGCCAGCATGGTCGGCATCTGGGCCTCGTGCGCGGCGCCCGCTCGTCCCGCTACGCCGCCGCGCTGCAACCTGGCAACACGCTGGGCCTCGTCTGGCGGGCGCGCATCGACGAGCATCTGGGGGTCTACGCCATTGAGCCGCTGGCGCTGCGGGCGGGGCGGTTCCTGCCGAGCGCGGCGGCCTTGGCGGCGCTGGGGGTTATCGGCTCGCTGCTGCGGCTGTTGCCCGAGCGCGACCCCCACGAAAACCTCTACGTCCTGCTGACGGCGTTGGTTGACGGCCTCGACAATCCCTCGTCCACGCCGCCCGCGCTGGCGCGGTTCGAGGCGCGGATGCTGGAGGAATGCGGCTTCGCGCTTGATTTTTCTGAGTGCGCGGCAACGGGGTCGACTCAGGATCTCGTCTATGTGTCGCCCAAATCCGCACGCGCGGTGAGCCGCACGGCGGGCGAGCCCTATCGCGACAGGATGCTGCCGCTGCCGGCCTTCCTGCGCGACGAGACGGCGTTGGCCAGCGCCGATGACGTCGCCGCCGCGTTCCGGTTGACGGGGTTTTTTCTGGAGCGCGAGGTGTTTGGCCCGCGCGGTCTGAAATTGCCAGAGGCGCGCGAGGCGTTTCTCAACGCTATGAGGCGGGCGTCTCGGGAGACCGGGATTTCATCGTGAGATATAGCGCGATCTGGTAGCTGCGTGCGTGCCGCGAGGGCAGGGCGAGATCGGCGCCGAGATCGTAGACGCTGACGCCGCGACCCCGGCTTGAGGCCGCCCTGAACTTGACGCCCGCCCGCGCCGCAACGACGATGAGGGCGAGCAAAACAAGGACGAGGAGGCCGTATAGCGGGGCGGTCATGCAGGGCCTCGGGGTTGCGTCTGTTGG